>OHFN01000763.1_pt1 | contig 18504 bp, 6 predicted proteins | sample 1567571 | NCBI WGS metagenome assembly OHFN01 (sample SAMEA3879533, study PRJEB24766) | human gut metagenome | biome: human-associated habitat; feature: feces | place: USA | collected 1985/1987
GATTGCAACTTCCGTCTTCACGGAATTGTTCTTGCAGGGTACGGTCGGCATGTGCAATGGCTATATTATAATAGGTAGAGTCACCCGATAATTTGGTAGCTTCGAATAGTAGTTCCAGATTCATCATATTGTCAATGATGACCGGACATTCCCATCCACGTTCCGATTGCCAGCTATTACCTTTTACATCCCAACTTTGGATGATTCCCGCTTTTTCTCTGAAACGTGTGCAGAGTGACTTGGCTGCATTTATCATTACTTCTTTATAAGCCGGAACTTGTGCCAGGCGAAGTCCGTTGCCATAACTGCAATTGATGATGAACCCAATGTCGTGATGCCAGGTCAGATTTTTGGCTTCATCCAATGCTTCAGTATATTTCCGGGCTAGCGGAAGCAAGGTGCTGTCTTGCGTCAGTTCATACAAATACCATATACTGCCGGGGAAGAATCCGCTTCGCCAGTCTGCATAATTACAATAATAAACGTCTCCTTCCGATGTCAGAGTTACCGGATTCAATACTTTGCCGCTGGCTTCAATCGTATCTATTTCGATTCCGATCTGCATACGGGCATTTTCTACAGCTTGCTCGTTCCATGCCAATTCGGCTGTCTGCTGTTTGGGAGAAGTACAACTGGCAGATATTGCTGCTGCAATAGCTATACATCCCATTGAAAGAGTTTGAGTCAATTTCATGGTTTATAAATTATATTATTAAAGTTGTTTTCTTTAGTCTTGAATGGTGTTGCAATATTAGTGCATTTGGGTAAGATGGAATTGTACAATTGTACAGAATATATAGGATTATTGTTGAGAGGAAGTAATTTTGCACTGTAATATAAATGAAATGAATATTACACTGAAACATGAATGAAACGTATGACTATGAAAATTTTCCTGAATCCTATTAATATTGTCCACGGATAATTTTAATAGTGACTTCGGACAATTTGTATAAGGACGGTCGGATGAAAAGGCGTAAACTTGCAGCGTTAAAAACAACTAATCTTTAAAATACTTATGAAAAGGAATGTCAAACATTACGGCTCTCTTCCCAAAAGAATGGTATTGGGAGCATCTTTGGCCTTAATTGCTACCGGAACAATATGGGCTACTGGAACGAAAAGAAGTTCCATATCACCCCATGCTGATATCGTGGCAAGTATCACACAACAGAAAACACTTAATGGTAAAGTCGTCGATGCGCTTGGAGAACCGATAATTGGTGCCAATGTAATAGTGAAGGGTACTACCAATGGATTGATAACAAACGTGGATGGTGATTTTACACTAACTAATGTATCGGTAGGAGATGTAATCCAGGTTTCATACATTGGGTTCCTGACTCAGGAGGTGAAAGTGACCGGTAATATGACCTCGCTGAAAATTACTTTAAAAGAAGATGCCCAGGCATTGGACGAAGTGGTAGTAGTAGGTTATGGTTCCGAAAAGAAAGTGAACTTGACCGGTTCGGTAAACAACATCAATATGGCAGATCTTACAGAAAGTCGTCCCATTACGGACGTTTCTCAAGGTCTGGCAGGTATGGCCGCCGGTGTACAGGTAACTTCCAGCTCCAACAAACCGGGTGAAAACTCGGCATCTATCATGATCCGTGGTCAAGGTACATTGAATAACTCGGCTCCATTGGTTATTATTGATGGTGTAGAAGGTGCATTGAACAGTGTACAGCCTCAGGACATCGAGAGTCTTTCTGTATTGAAAGATGCTGCTTCCGCCGCAATTTACGGTTCGAGAGCTGCCAACGGTGTTATCCTGATTACTACCCGCACAGGTAAGCAGGGTAAAGTAAAGGTAGAATATAACGGTTATCTCTCCTGGGAATCGGTAGGAAAGACTTTCGACTTGGTTTCGAATTATGCCGACTATATGGAGTTGATTAACGAAGGACTTACCAATTCAAAATTACCCACTACCTATTCTGATAGCTCCATCAAGCTATGGCGCGAGAATGCAGGAAAAGATCCTTTGAAGTATCCGAACACGAATTTGATGGATGCTATGTTTCAAACATCGTTGAGCCATAATCACAATGTGTCCCTCAGCGGTGGATCGGATAAGATAAGATTCTATACTTCATTCGGTTTCCTCGATAATCCTGGTGTTATGGAAAACTCAGGTTACAAGCGTTCGCAGGCACGTGTCAACCTCGATATAGATGTTGCTCCTTGGTTGAAGATCGGGACGAACGTGAACGGTTATGTTTCTTTTACCGAGCAAGGCACGGATAAGATGAAAGATATATTTACCTATGCTGCCGCTACCTCTCCGGGTATGGTATTCCAGGCTCCCGACGGTAGATTCGGGGCTACGAACAATGGTGAAGACGATCCGCAGAATGCAGCCAACAATCCGCTGTACCGATTGTATAAAACAGATGGTGAAAATCAGGAAAGATTTGTCAAAGCCCGCTTCTACGGTACATTGAATCCAGTGAAAGGCTTGACATTGACCGGCTCATTCAACTACATGCTGCGCAACAAGACAAGCGAATCGAAACCTGTATTTATTGAGCAATGGAACTTTCTGAACGAGACCATTACTTCTACCGGAATAGGTAAGACTTCATTCACGAACAGTGACTATAAGTGGAACAACTACTTGATGGATGTTACTGCTACCTACCAGAATAAAATTTCTAAACTGGATTACAGCATCATGGCAGGCGGAAGCCAGGAACTGTTCCGCTATAAATGGTTCAAAACTACCAAGCAAGATCTGATTGATCCGGGATTAGGAGCACTTGACGGTGCTGTGGGGGCTGCAACTTCTTCCGGTAACACCGTAGAATGGGTAATGCGTTCTTACTTCGGTCGTATCAAGTTGAACTGGGATAATAAATATTTGGTTGAGGCCAATCTTCGTGCCGACGGTTCTTCCCGCTTTCTTAAAACAAACCGTTGGGGATATTTCCCCTCTGCATCTGCTGCCTGGAGAGTAAGTGAAGAAGCATTTGTGAAAGACTTTGCTGATAAGATAACCCTAAGCAATTTGAAGTTACGTGCTTCCTATGGTATGCTGGGTAACAATGCACTGAGAGGTACAAACTCCGACATCGAAGGAAACTATGATGCACAAGCACTCTATGGCGCATCTAATTATGTATTGAACGGTAATGTCGCTACAGGTCTTGCCATGTTGGCTATTCCTAACGGAAATCTGACTTGGGAGAAAACAAAGATATTTAATGTAGGAGTTGACTTCGGCTTCCTTTCAAACCGCTTGACGGGTACGGTGGAATACTTCAATAAGAAGACAGAAGATATCTTGATTGACCTTCCTGCTCCGTTGGTAAACGGTAATGCATCCATTCCCAGACAAAATGCGGGTGTGGTAGTGAACAAAGGTGTGGAAATCAGTTTGGGCTGGCAAGATAGAATTAAAGATTTCTCTTACTTCGTGAATGGTAATGTTACTTTCATCAACAATAAAGTAACCCGGTTCAAAGGAAACGAAAGTTCTATAACTAATGCCAATATGATTAAGGAAGGCTATGCTATCAATGTACAGTATGGTTATGTGGTAGATCGCATCGTACAAACGGAAGAAGACTTGGCTTATGTGCAGAAGTTGATTGACAACACTCCGATTGATCCGGCTACAGGCAAACCTAAGAAAACATTCCCGTCCAACACACCGGGAATGGGTGACTTGCTATACAAGGATATGAATAATGATGGCGTCATTAATGACGACGACCGTAGAGTCATAGGTAATGGTGCTACCCCCAAATGTACATTCGGTTTGAATTTGGGAGGTGCATACAAAGGATTCGACTTCTCTGTCCTTCTGCAAGGAGTTACCGGAGTGGAAACGTATTGGTTGGATAATTACTTCCGTCCTTCTGTTCGCCACAGCTATCAGTTGAACAAGAAAATTGCAGATGGTCGTTGGCACGAAGGCATTACACCGGGGGCAGCCAAATATCCTCGTCTTTTGGAATTCAATGATAACCGTAATACCTTGATCAGTGACTTCTGGGTACAGAACAGATCATTCCTTAAAATTAAGAATATCCAGTTGGGCTATAGCTTTACCAAAGCAACATTCCCGTCATTGCCTGTAGAACGTATCCGTATCTATGGTAGCTTGGAGAACTTCTTTACATTTACAAAATACGACGGTTTGGATCCTGAAGTAAATGGTGTGGACTATCCTGCCATGAAACAAGCGGTTGTTGGTATTAATCTTTCATTTTAAACTGATACTTTATGAAAAAATATAAATTACTGATAGGTGCGCTTATAGCCTCTATGAGCTTGAACAGTTGTTACGACCTGGATAAGTATCCGGCTGACCAGATAAGTGACGGAATTTTTTGGAAATCGGAAACGCATGCCAAGCAAGGTATGATGGGGGTATATGCTGCCATGCAGGCTGATCATGCTCTCGGATTGAGATTTACTTTCGACAGTATGTCTGATATAGGTACCGGTTTTGGCGATGAAGCCTATAGCGATGTGATTACCGGTGTATATACTGAGCGGTCGGGTTTTGTTGAAAAGAAGTGGCAATCACTCTTCGATGGGGTAATGAGAGCCAATCTTGTGATAAGTAAAGTAGCCGGAATTGAAAGCATGAGTGAGGAACAGAAAAGCCAATATGTGGCAGAAGCTAAGTTTATGCGCGCACTGTTCTACTTTGAGCTATACAATTTCTTCGGAGCATTGCCTCTATACGACGAGAGTGTTAATCTGAGCACGGATTACAACAATATGAAAAAGCCCAGAAGCTCTAAAGAAGATGTATTGAAGTTCATCTTGGATGACCTCAATTATGCTACTTCTCATAATCTGCCCGTACATTGGGAGACAGCCGAATATGGTCGTGCAACTTTGGGAGCCGCCTATGCGTTGCGTGGAAAGGTATATCTTTATATGAAGGATTATACGAAAGCTGCTTCGGATTTTGAGGAAATCATTCTGGATAAGTCAGGCAAGGGATATAAATATTCATTATACGATGATTATGCCAAGTTGTTTACCCCTGAAGGTGACCAAAGCGATGAAATGATCTTTGCCATTCAAAATTCAGGTGGTGTAGGAAAGGATTATGGCATGCCATTGGCTTTCTATATGGGAAACCGTGCTACCTATGGCAGTGACTGGGCTTCTGCATTACCTTCTTCTAAATTGGTAGATATGTATGAATACAAAGACGGACGTCCCTTTAATTGGGAAGATGTTATTCCCGGTTTTACTACCAGCAAGGAAGTAAAAGATAAAACCTATGTATGTACATTGACCAAAGGTGGAAAAACGATAGATGCCTACCCGGAAAACCGCGATAAGTTACTCGCAATGTATGAACAACGCGATCCTAGAATGATGCAAACGGTAATTATGCCTTATACCATGTATGACGGTTGGGTAAGCGAAGCACCTAAAACATGTGAGTTTGTCATTGCCCGCAATGAAACTCCTAATGAAGTGAACGGATTTATCCGTGTGGGTACAAACAGAAGAGAGTCCTATATTTTCAGAAAGTTCGTACCGGTAGGTAATATGGGTGGAGAAATCAATAATCGTGAAGATACTCCTATTAATTTCCCATTAATTCGTCTAGCCGATGTTTACCTGATGTATGCCGAGTGCAAGAATGAATTGAGTGATCCTACTACAGCAGTAGCTTATATTAATAAGGTGCGTCAACGTCCTTCTACCGATATGCCTGCCCTCAATAGTGGCGCTGCCTGGTTGAAAGCATCTTCCAAAGAAGAAATATTTGAACGTATTAAACATGAAAGAGCTGTTGAGCTTATTGCTGAAGGCCATCGCTGGTTCGACCTCCGCCGTTGGGACATTGCCAAAAAGGTACTTCCGGGTGATGTGTATGGTGCTACCGGACAACGGATGATGACTCGTTCTTTCAATGACCGGGATATGTTATGGCCTGTACCTGGAGTTGAGATCGAAAGAAATCCGGCTTTGAAGCCGAATAATCCGGGATGGGATTGATAGGATTTTTAATTATTTATAATGATACATTTGTAACAGAAAGATATATGAAAAGAATAAAAAATATATTTGGTGTTTTAATAGGAACTATGTTGCTTTCATCATGTTCATCTGAACTATTGAATATTAATGAAGATGGTCCTGTGACAAGAAGTATTTTACCTTCTGAAAAGTTTGGTGAGGAAATGATTCTTGGAGCTCATAAATGTAATGAAATCGTAAAGCTACAAGATGCAGTTGATTATGGAATTAGTAATTTTGAGGTAGATATCCATGTATCAAGAGATAGTGGTACTCCTGTATTGATGATAGGTCATGAATTGGAGACTTCAACCGGGCAGACATTTGAAGCCTATATGGATGATCTTCTAGCAATGAAGCCGGATTTTAACTTCTTGTGGCTTGATTTCAAAGACTTAAGTACTGATGAGAATGAAGCTATAATACGTGAGACATTATATCGGTTGGATAGTAAATACAATATTAAACACCGCGTTCTGGTTGAAAGCCGTTATATAACACATTTGACTTCATTTGCTAATGATGGTTGGCATGTAAGTTTCTACTCAACTTGGAGCAGCTTGGTAGGAAAAACAGCTGCACAACAGAAAGAAATTTGTGATGGATGGTTGCAGTCTATGCAGGAAAATAATGTGGATGGAATTAGTTTTGACTCTGATGTTTGCGAAGCTATGAAGACTAATTTTGCCAATGCGCAAGTCAATAATAGACCTGTTAAACAGTATGCATGGAATTACAGAATATATTTTAATGAACCGAATATTCAAGAAAAGCTAAAGCAATACAGTCATCTGGCAGTAATAATAATCGGATTTCCTAATGAAGAAATTCCTAAACTTGTAATGGATATACAGTTTGCTGAAAATGGTATCGCCACCAATATGGGAAATCCTATTTCTTCTTTACCTGCTGTACAAAGAACAACGAATGCAATAGAAACTCGTTGGAATACACTTTATGGAAAATATGAGGCGCTCTTTGATGGTACGAACTTCTACTATGTTCCTTATGGTAAAAATGATGCTGTTGGTAATGCAATGAAAGGAATGTTCTCAATGGAAATTCTGTTTTCTCCTACAGGTGGGGTGAATCCGTTCTCTTCTATGGAAAGCGGTGGATTAGGATATGAAATAACCAGTGATAACAAACTTGCATTCTATTATAGGGCAAATAACAAATGGGTATTACCTAATAATAATTTCCAAACGCCTATACAGTTAGGACAAGATGTTTATTATCATGCTGTTGTTACATATAACAAGACCACTGCTAAGATGTATCTTAATGGTAATAAAGTAAAAGAAGTTAAGGTTTCAGGTACATTTAATTTTCCTAAGAAAGACGTAGCACCGGATTACTTAATGGGAATTGGCGGAGACTATCGTGATTCAGCTACTCCTTCTATTCAAAATACTTTCATTGGAAAAATTGTATATGCCAAATTGTATAAAGGAGTTTTGAGTGACTCTGATATAAAAGGAGTGAATTATTAGTTATATAAAATAGGTATTCCTTATATCTTTTCTCTTCCTGAGCGAGTGAAGAATCTGTAAACGAGCAAATTTGTATGCAGATTCTTCATTTCGTTTAGAATACTGTTGCCTTTTGTCAACTGTATATTTTATTGTTTAATGTAAAATGATTTGTCATGGATAAGCTTATCAGAGTATTTTTATATTTATTCCTTATTGGGAGTAATGTTTGGGCACAAAATACTTTTCCTATACTTAAATTCGGTTTGTTTGCCGATACACAATATGCTGACTGCCCATCGGAAAATTCCCGGTTTTATAAGCCGGCATTACAGAAACTAGATACATGTATTGATTACTTCAATCAGCAAAATGTCCAGTTTTCTATTAATCTGGGAGATATAATCGATCGAAAAAATAGCGATTTAGATTCGGTAAAGTTCTATTTATCACGCCTTAATAATCCGATTTATCATATTACGGGTAATCACGATTATAAGGAAGTGACAGATAATGCTATGCTATACAAACAATTGGGTATGCCTTCAGAATACTACTCCTTCAAGAAACAGAACTGGGTATTTATAATGTTGAATACCAATGAAGTTTCGGCTTATGCCAATATTAAAGGTACAGAAAAAGAGCAGGAACTGGCTGAAATGCTGGAGCAGATTAAGCGGACCGGTGGGAAGCAGGCTTATCGTTGGAATGGAGGAATTAGCAGGAAACAGATGCAGTGGTTGGATAATCAGTTAATAGAATGCGAAAAAAATAAGAACAATGTACTTATCTTTACACATCATCCTCTTTATCCTCAAAGTGAATTTACTGCCTTGAATAATATGGAAATACTACACACTATTGAGAAATATCCATGTGTGAAGGCAGTTATTTCGGGACATCATCATGCCGGTGCTTTCGGTTATTACAAAGGAGTACCGATGATAACACAGCAGGGGATGATAGAAACTGAAAAGCAGAATGCTTATTCTATCGTAGAGATTACGTGTGATTCCATTATGATAAAAGGATATGGAAGAGTACCGTCACGTTCTTTTAGATATTCACAACTTCCCTATTGGAAAGATGTACAAGTAACTTCTGTAAATACGGAAACTCCCCGGACTTCTTTCATGACTTATGCCGATCGTTCACAAGCATTGACCGGTAGATTCGAAAATAGTCCTTATTATAAACTTTTAAATGGCATTTGGAAATTCTATTATGCCGAGTCTGATACCGAACTACCAACTGATATCACCGATGCATCGACAAGTACAAGAGACTGGCATGATATTAATGTGCCTGGAAATTGGGAAGTGCAAGGGCATGGTACAGCTATCTATACAAATCAATGTTACGAATTTCAACCCAGCAACCCACAACCTCCTCTATTGCCTGAACAGACTCCGGTAGGAGTGTATCGAAGGGAATTTACCATACCTGCTGACTGGAGTGAGCGTGACATCTATTTGCATTTAGCCGGTGCAAAATCTGGGTGCTACGTATATATTAACGGGGAGGAAGTTGGCTATAATGAAGACTCTAAGAATCCTGCAGAGTATCTGATTAATAAATTCTTACGACCAGGCACGAATGTGCTTACAATAAAGATATATCGTTGGAGTACCGGTTCTTATTTGGAGTGTCAGGACTTCTGGCGAATGAGTGGAATTGAAAGAGATGTTTTCTTGTTTGCCCAACCTAAGGTTGCGATCAATGACTTCCGAATAACTTCTACTTTGGATGATAGCTATAAGAATGGTATTTTTCGTTTGGCTATTGATTTGAAGAATCATAAGATGAGTAATGCTGCCATAGAAGTGTGTTATGAGTTGATTGATCCTTCGAATAAAGTAGTTTCTTTGGGAAATAGAAGTATTTCTTTGCTATCAGGAAAAACAAAGACTATTACTTTCGAAAAGCAATTATCAGATGTGAGAACTTGGACGTCAGAGTCTCCTAATTTATATAAGTTAGTAATGACCGTCAAGGAGAATGGAAAAACGAACGAAGTAGTACCATTTAATGTCGGTTTTCGTCGTATTGAAATTAAAGAAATCGAGCAGAAATCAGAGAATGGAAAGAACTATACTGTTTTATTGATTAATGGCCAGCCATTGAAACTGAAAGGGGTAAATATTCATGAACATGACCCCAAAACAGGTCACTACCTGACTGAAGAATTGATGCGTAAAGACTTTGAACTTATGAAACGTGCTAATATTAATACAGTACGTTTGTGTCATTATCCACAAGACCGTCGTTTCTATGAACTCTGTGATGAACTTGGTTTTTATGTATATGATGAGGCTAATATTGAAAGCCATGGTATGAAGTATGACTTACGTAAAGGAGGTTCTTTAGGTAATAATCCTGAATGGCTGAAATCACATATGTATCGTACAATCAATATGTTTGAACGTAATAAAAACTATCCTTCATTAACTTTCTGGTCGTTGGGCAATGAAGGTGGAAATGGCTATAATTTCTATCAAACCTATTTGTGGATGAAACAGGCTGATAAAAACATTATGGATCGTCCGGTAAATTACGAACGTGCGCAATGGGAGTGGAATACGGATATGTATGTTCCGCAATATCCTACTGCTGCTTGGTTGGAAAGTATAGGAAAAAAAGGTAGCGATCGCCCTGTTATTCCCTCTGAATATGCCCATGCTATGGGAAACTCCACCGGTAGCCTTTGGAATCAATGGAAGGCCATTTATAAATATCCCAATCTGCAAGGAGGATATATTTGGGATTGGGTGGACCAAGGTATTCTGACCCAAGATGAAAAAGGACGCTCGTTTTGGGCTTATGGTGGTGATTTTGGCGTTAATTCACCTAGTGATGGCAATTTCTGTTGTAATGGTATTGTGAGTCCCGATCGCACTCCCCATCCTGCTTATGCTGAAGTCAAATATGTGCATCAAAATGTAGCTTTTGAAGCTAATGATTTGGCTACAGGCAAGTTTTCTGTAATGAACAGATTTTATTTTACGAATCTGGATAAATATCAGATAAGTTATAAAGTAAAAGAGAATTCCAAGACAATTCGTAGTGGTAAACTTTCTATAGCTGTTGCACCTCAGGATACCAAATCTTTGAATGTGAACGTAGATGGATTAAAACCTAAAGTGGGAACTGAATATTTTGTAGAGTTTAGTGTGAAGACTACTGAGCCGGAAGCTTTACTACCTATAGGTTATGAAATAGCGAAAGAACAATTCCGTCTACCTATAGAACCATTGGAACAAACCTATAAGAAGTCTGGTCCTACTCTAAATTGTAAAATAGATGGTGACCTTTTGGAAGTTGAATCTTCTCTTATTCATTTTGTATTCAATAAGCGGAATGGCTTGGTCACTTCATACAAAGTTGCCGGTACAGAATATTTTAAGGATGACTTCGGATTTCAGCCCAATTTTTGGCGTGCTCCTAACGATAATGATTATGGAAGCCAAATGCCTAAACGTTTGCAGATATGGAAGCAAGCCAGTAGAAATTTTAATATTGTAGATGCAAAAGTGAATATGGAGGGTAAAGATGCTGTTATATCTGCCAGTTATCTTTTGGCAGCAGGAAATTTATATATTGTAACATACCGTATTCATCCGTCAGGGGTTATAAAAGCAGATTACACATTTACTTCTACTGATATGGAAGCTGTTAAAACTGAAGTTTCCGAAGAAACTTTAGCCGCAACATTTACTCCGGGCAATGAAGATATTCATAAAAGACCGTCACAATTGATTGTACCACGTATCGGTATTCGTTTTCGTATTCCGATTGATATGAATCGTATTTCATATTTTGGAAAAGGTCCTGAGGAAAACTATATTGATCGTAATGCAGGGACAAGTGTTGATCTTTTCAAAAATACGGCAGAAAATATGTATTTTCCGTATGTACGGCCACAGGAAAATGGGCATCATACAGATACACGTTGGCTGACTTTGACGAAGAGGAACGGTAAAGGTTTAACAATTTATGCAGATAAGGTCTTTGGATTTAATGCTTTACCAAATTCTGTAGAAGATTTTGACGGGGAAGAGGCAACTCACCGGGATTATCAATGGCTCAACCGGAATGAAGAAGAATTGAAGCATGATACTATAGCTGCTATAAATGTAAGACCACGTCAGACTCATATTAATGATATAATGCCCAGAGATTTTATTGAAGTATGCATAGATATGAAACAAATGGGAGTAGGAGGATATGATAGTTGGGGAGCTATGCCCGATTCACAATATCTTATTCCGGCGACTCAAGAGTATAAATGGGGGATTACTATTGTACCAATGTAAATAATATGAGATACCGTTTTATTTGGATATTAAAACGGTATCTCATATTGAATTAGCTATTATTTAATCTTGATTTAATTTTATATTAAGTTCTTTGTTAAGTGCATCCAAGTATTTTTGTAGCGATCTAATAAAAACTATAAATATGAAGATGCACAATTTTTGGTTTACAACACTAGTGGTGTTGATTGGTTTGTTCTCTGTGGTTAATGCAAATGCTTCGGACAAGTTAATGGCTGGTACAAGTAAAGTGAATATAACTCCTCTTAAGCCTCGCTATCCTGTACACGATTCATTATATGCCAGAGCTCTTATTCTAGAAGCAGGAGATTCGCGTATTGCATTTGTCTCTTTGGATTTAGGCTCATACAGTAATATCTCATTAGCAGAAAAATTAAGGAAGCAATTCGATTTAAAGAATGTTTATTTCTGTCCTCAACATACTCATTCTGCCGAAGCCGGACCTAAAGAATGGCTGGAACAACAAATAACCAATGCATTGAAACAAGCTTCCACTTCTATGTTCGAGGCTCGTATATCAGCAGGGCATCGTAGTTTTCCTCAATTGAGTTTCAATAGATTGATTCTGCGTGAGGATGGTCGGGCACGAGAATCTTGGTTAGGTGACGATCATTACAGAGCAGTGAACCCGGAACGTATCCCTCACGGTCCGGTAGATAACTCGGTTGGTGTCATAAAATTAGAGGATATGAGTGGAAATCCTAGAGTTATTCTTATGAATTATGCTTGCCATCCTGACGTTGCATGGAATAATTTCGAGATTTCTGCTGATTATGTAGGATATGCTACTAAATATACCGAAGAAGCTTTCAATAATCAAGTATACTGTTTGTTTGTGCAAGGTGGTGCCGGCAATCAGGCTCCGTTATTTAAGGACGGTGGACGAACAGGGCCGGACGATCCACGTCCTAGTAACTACGATCTTATTGACCGTATGGGTAAATTGCTTTCTATTGAGGCAGTGAAGCTTGCCAAAGAAATATATCCAAACCCAAATGATGTTCCGGAGATTAAAGTGAAAACCGATTCTTTACATTTTATAGGCAGACATGACAAAACTTTGAAATATAATGTATACTTCTCTGTCCTGTCTATAAATAATCGTATTGCTATAGCTGCCGTTCCCGGAGAACCTTTTATTAAATTCCAAATAGATTGGAAGCGTGAAATGCAACCCAATCATGTTATTCCTTTCTTTTTTGGTTACACTTGGAGTGATGGGCAATGGCCGGTATATCTGCCTGATATGCGTTCTACTGCTTATGGAGGGTTTGGAGCAAGTGAAGGACCGGGGCTTATTGAGATAGGAGCAGGTGATCAGATATTCATTAAGCTGATAGAAAATTATTATCGGATGATGGGGGTGTTTCAATAGATTGAGGGGGCATGTTCATCGTTGAGATGGAGAGTGAAATAAGATAAGTTTCCGAGAACTTGTTAGCCATTTTATGTTTTTTTTATACCTTTGTCAGGCGTTCTTGAATCAAAAATATGAGAAACAATTACAGATATATCTTATTTTTATTCTTCCTGTTTCTATGGGAGAACTTATTTGCTCTTACCTATAATAATGGGCTTTATTTCAAATCTCATCTTGCCCCCAGCACAGAAAGAACTTCGCTTTCGTTGGATGAAGATAAACCATTTAAAGTAGTTAATGAATTAGCTATATCTTTCCAGATGTGGGTGCGTAAGGCTGAACCGGATTTTGGCTCAATCCTTCATCTATATACGAATACCAATCAATCTATTCGATTCTCGTTTGTTGCAGGAGGAGAACGTATGCATTATCCTGCATTAGTCTTTAATGAAGGAATGGTCACCATTGATAGCCCTATTGAAAGAGAAAAATGGGTTTCGGTTTCTTTGCGAATGAATATGAAAAACAATGCAATAGAAGTGAATTATAATGGTAAAGACACTACGATTATGGTACCACTGCAAGGAACATATTCTGTAAAGGCATTGTTTGGACATGCTAATGACTATCTTGCTGATGTTGCGCCGATAAATCTGAAAGACGTAAGAGTTTTTCAAGATGCAACAGAAACCCGTCATTGGCGTTTATGGAAACATAACGGTGATTCTTGTTTTGATGAGAAACAAGATGCTGTGGCTCGTGCGAAGTCTCCATATTGGTTAATAGATAATCACATCGTTTGGAAAAAGATATATAATAAACAGCTACCGGGAAGGCTTGACGTTGCATTTAATGCACGTGAGGCTTTGTTTTATATAGTAAAACCTGACATTGTAGAAGTTTTGGATGAAAATGGGGCCTTAACGGAAACGATAAAAGTGTTAGGTGGTTACCCGGCAATGGAATTTACGGATCATTTAATTTATGATACCTTATCCAATAGATTAGCGTCTTATTCTATAACTCAAAAGCGTGCTTCTTTTTTCTCTTTTGATTCTCAACAATGGAGCTTGAAGGAGCGCAATAAAGAAGAACCTAACTATTATAACCATGCTCGTACATTTAATCCTGCAGATTCCTCATTCTATTTTTTTGGTGGGTATGGCTTTTATAGATATAGGAATGATCTGTTTCGTATGAACTCGGTTACAGGCGAAATGGAGAAGATTGATTATGAGCCTTTGCTTGATCCCCGCTATTCATCAGCCATTACTATTGTAGGTGATGAACTTTATGTATTGGGTGGTAGAGGAAATAAATATGGAAAGCAGGAGTTAACCTCAAACTCCTACTCAGAGCTGTGTACAATAGATTTGAATAAGAGAGAATCACGCGTGATTTGGAGGAAGAATAATATGGAGAATAGTATGATTTTTACTTCTACAATGTATTATGAGCCTTCGGATAGTTCTTTCTATGTGGTTTCTTTAAAAAAAGGTGGAGTATTATTGAGGGTTGATATGAATGATTCTATTTGGACAGAAGTTTCACGGCCAATTCAAAATAATGTGATACACCAAGATTGTGATTTTAGTCTATATTCTTCTCCATCTCATAATAAGTTATTCTTAGTGATGGATAAGATTTTAACTGATCGTACACATGATGTCTCTATATATTCTATAAATACTCCTTTGATAAGTGAAGCAGACATTATGCAAAATACAGCGAAATCTTCTACTATAGCTTGGGTATGGTATGCTGGAATTTTGGTATCTCTGCTAATTATTGCGGGATGCTTTTTCTGCTATAAATTGTATAGAAGTAAAAGACTACTTTTGAATAAAGAATTAAATGTAGTTGAAAAGGCGTCTGAGGATAAAAAGGAAGGCGAACCGGTTAATGCATCTGCTCAGATTTTTGACCGTACTCACTCTTCTATATCTTTACTTGGAACATTTAATGTAAGAGACAAGAACGGAAATGATATTACATCCAATTTTACTCCTCGTCTGAAAAACTTATTGGTTTTATTGATTCTTTATGCAGAAAAGAATGAGGTTGGCATTACAACAAAGAAAGTGACTGACATGCTTTGGGCTGATAAAGATGAGATATCTGCAAGGAACAATCGAAACGTTACATTACGTAAACTACGTGTGCTATTAGAGGAAGTGGGCGATATAGAAGTGATGACCGATGGAGGATTCCTGAAAATTCGTTGGAATGAAGATGTTTTTTGTGACTATAGGACTGCTCTTCATTGCATTGGCTTATTTCAACAAAATGGTGATAAAGACGAAACACTGTTGAATCAAATATTAGAAATTTTGCTGTTTGGACCGCTATTACCCAATACGATTGTCGAATGGTTGGATGAATTTAAAGATGCTTATTCGAGTCTCTCAATAGATTTACTTCGTGATCTATTAGATATTGAGTATAAGAGAAAAAATAATGAAATGGTACTAAGAATTACAGATATTATATTTCTCCATGATCCTTTAAACGAAGAAGCATTGGCAGCCAAATGTTCTATGCTCTTTGCAGAGGGTAAAAAAGGTATTGCCAAAAGTGTGTATGATAGGTTTTGCAAAGAATATAGAGAGGCTTTGGGAGAAGATTATATGATACCTCTTTCTAGATTATGTGAGTAATAGTAAATAATTTAAAGTGAAGCGCTTAATTGAATAAATTAAGCGCTTTTTTATTTCATATTAAGTGGAATATCGAACTTAAATTAATCAGCAAAAAATATTTTTGCCTTGAAAATTTAAATCAAACACTACTAATCACTAATGCTTATGAGAAATACAAGTTAACCTTATGTAATCCTACCTATAATTAGAATTAAGGATTTCCAAATCATAAAAAACAGATTAATCATGAAACAAATGAAAAACAATTTAAACTTTAAACGTACATGGCTTTGCATGATGGCAATGCTATTGTTTGCTGTTTTTCCGGTATTTGCACAAAATACTACAGTAAAAGGAAAAGTGGTTGATGACACAGGGGAGCCTATTATTGGAGTAAACATAACCGTAGTAGGTAATAAATCATTGGGAGCCATTACAAATTTGGATGGGAACTTTACTCTATCGGTACCTGCAAATGCTACATTGGATATATCTTTTATAGGATATAAAACTCAGACAATAAAACTAAATGGAAAAACTTCGTTGCATATTGTCTTGAAAGAAGATGCGGAACAGCTGGATGAAGTGGTAGTGATAGGCTATGGTACACAGAAGAAAGCTACCTTGACGGGAGCGGTAGCAGCCATCGGTAACGAGGAACTGACGCTTACCAAAAACGTTAATACACAGAACATGCTGACAGGTAAGTTGCCCGGTCTGCGTGTGATTCAGAAAACTTCCGAACCGGGTGAATTCACTAATCAGTTCGATATTCGCGGCTTAGGATCCCCCCTCTTTATTGTGGATGGAGTACCCCGCAACGACTTCCCTCGTATGGATGCCAACGACATCGAAAGCATCTCCACATTGAAAGATGCTTCAGCGGCCATCTATGGTGTGCGTGCCGCTAACGGTGTAGTGTTGGTGACTACCAAATCCGGAAAAGTTCAAAAAGCGGCGATTGAATACACCGGTTACTACGGAATACAAACGCCAGCCGAGATACTCGATCCGATTGGAGCTTACGACCGCGCATTGTTATTTAACGAAACAACTATGCGTAGCACCACGAATCCTACCAAAACGTATGATGCGCAACAACTACAAGATATCTTGGATGGTAAAGTGCCCGATACCGACTGGTATGGCGCCATTTTGCGAAATACGGCTCCACAGCAACAGCACAACATTTCTATCCGTGGTGGAAACAAGACGGTAGACTACTACGTCAATGTAGGATACAATAACCAAGGGAGTTTCTTTCAAACTAACTCTTCCAAGTACGAACGTTACAACGTGCGCACCAACTTGAACTTCAACGTTATCGACCATCTAAAGGCTTCTGTACGGCTTAACTACATACAAGACCGCACACGCCGGCAAAACATCGATACGTGGCAGATCTTTTCTAAGTTGTGGCGTTCCAAACCCACAGACCCGATATTTGCCAACAATACGGCGCCTTACTACAACCACCCCACCAGCGGTGATATAGAGAACGTAGTGCCGTTGATACATCCTGAACTGAGCGGACATAAGGATAATAAGAAAGATATTTTCCAGTCAAACTTCTCGCTCAACTACGACTTTCCGTTCGTCAAAGGACTATCGGCCAACTTCATGTTCAGCTACGATAAAACCTTCAACGATAACTCTAATTTCCAGAAGGAGTACAACGAATATACTTACAATGAGGTAAGCGATTCGTATGACGTATATACTCGTCGCTCTCCAACATCGTTGAACAGACATTATGATACTGGTTTTTCGCGATTGTGGAATGCTTCGCTCAACTTCGAGCGTACGTTTATAGATGTGCATCACGTTAACGCCATGTTGTTGTATGAAGAAAGCTATAGCCAAGACTATAATCTTGAGGCCAGCCGATATTTCAGTATTCCCATCCCTTACTTGTTTGCCGGCGATAGCGAAAATCAAGTGGGTACAGGAAGCGGATTGAACGAACGTGCTAATAAGGCGCTCGTCGGTCGATTGCAATACGAATATGGCGGGAAGTATCTTGCTAACTTTTCTTTCCGATATGATGGTTCCTCTTTGTTCCCTAAGGGAAAGCAATGGGGCTTTTTCCCCAGCATAGAGTTGGGATATCGCATCTCGGAAGAAGCATTCATCAAGGATAATCTGTCATGGCTCGATAATTTGAAGATTAGAGGATCATGGGGTAGACTTGGAGATGACAGTGCCGGTAAATTTCAATTCATCGAAGGATTTGACTATCCATCGGGTGGAAGAAATTACAACAACCCTCCCGGATATGTGTTTGGCAGTTCTTTCGTGAATGGACTTGGTTTTCGTAATGCCCCCAATATGGACATTACTTGGTTCACTGCCACCATGAAAAATATCGGTCTTGATGCCGATATGTGGAATGGTCTGTTGGGATTCTCATTTGATGTATTTCAGCGCGATCGCGACGGACTGCTTGATACTCCGTCTATTGTTGTACCCGGAACATTTGGTACAGGACTTTCGCAAGCCAACTTAAATGCCGACCGTACCAAAGGATTCGAGTTGGAACTGAGACATCGCAACAGCGTGAACCGCAATTTCTCCTACAATGCCACCGGCTTTGTATCCATGACCCGCTCCATGCTCACTAAAAAAGTGCAACCCTCGCGCAGTAACTCGTACGACTACTGGCGTAACAATGTCGTAGGTCGCTATAACGACATCTGGTGGGG
>OHFN01000769.1_pt1 | contig 18365 bp, 9 predicted proteins | sample 1567571 | NCBI WGS metagenome assembly OHFN01 (sample SAMEA3879533, study PRJEB24766) | human gut metagenome | biome: human-associated habitat; feature: feces | place: USA | collected 1985/1987
ACTATAGGATGTGGATTAGCACTTGGATCTTCGGTGATTGTAAAGTTCGTCGAGATGCTGCTCGCCACGCGCCTCGAACTGCGTTGCAGCAAGGATGAAATCCTGGCCCTCTATGCTTCCCATGCGCCTTTCGGAGGCAACGTGGTCGGGCTGGAAAGTGCCGCGTGGTACTATTTCGGCCGCAGTGCGGCACAGCTTTCGTGGGCCGAATGCGCCATGCTCGCCGTGCTGCCCAACTCCCCGTCGCTGATCCATATCCGCCGCAACCGCGAACGGCTGCGGGAGAAGCGTGACGGGCTGCTCGACCGGATTTGGCACGACGGCCGTATCGACTCGCTGACATGCGCCCTCGCAAAACAGGAGCATCTGCCCGACGCCCCCGAACCGATGCCGATGGAGGCGATGTACCTGCTGGGCAAAATGCGCGAGGGGTCGCTCCGCTCGACGCTCGACTACGACCTGCAAAGCCGAGTCAACGACCTTGCCCGGCGCTACAACAAGCGTTACCGGGGTAATAAGATCAACAACATGGCCATCGTCGTCATGGACGTGGAAAGCGGCGAAGTGCTCGCCTACGTAGGGAACGTGTACGACCCCGCCGACCGCACCGAGGGTACGAGCGTCGATGTGATTCCCGCCCCGCGCAGCAGCGGCAGCGTGCTCAAGCCCCTGCTCTATGCCGCGATGCTGGACAACGGGACGGCATTGCCTGCGATGCTTTTCCCCGACGTGCCGACCTATTACAGGGACTTCACACCCCATAATTATAACCGAACCTTCGACGGGGCGGTGCCTGCCGACCGGGTGGTCGAGCGTTCGCTCAACGTCCCTTCGGTGAGGATGCTCGACAAGTACGGGAAGGAGAACTTCCTTGCGCTGGTGCGTGCCCTGGGCTTCGGGACGATCGACCGGAGCGCCGCCCATTACGGGCTTTCGCTGATTCTGGGCGGCGCAGAGATTTCGTTGTGGGATCTGACCTCGGCCTACATGAAATTGGCGGCCAAACTCAACGGCCGGCAGACGATACGCACCCCGCATTACGACCCCGACGGCGGTACTGCGGTCGATGCCGGGGATATTCCCCTCTCACGGGGCGCGATATGGCTGATGGCCAATTCGATCAGCCACGTGGCCCGTCCCGAGGAGGAGGGCGAATGGCAGTATTTCTCCTCGTCGAAGAAGATCGGCTGGAAGACGGGTACCAGCTACGGCAACCGCGATGCGTGGGCTGTCGGCATGACCCCCGACTATGCCGTCGGGGTCTGGGTGGGGAACTGCACGGGTGAGGGACGCCCGCTGATGACGGGCGTGGGGTATGCTGCGCCTGTCCTGTTCGAGGTCTTCGGCCTGCTGCCCAAAGGGGAGTGGTTCGCGGAGCCCGTCGGCGACCTGGAACCCGCCGTGGTCTGCCGCCAGAGCGGCTATCTGGCTTCGCATATCTGCCCCGACCGCGATACGGTGATGATTCCCCGTGCGGCCGCCCTCGGGGAGGTGTGCCCCTACCACCGGATCGTCAACCTGAGCGCCGACCTGAAATACCGTGTGACGGCGGATTGCTACGACCCGGCCAGGATCGTCCGCATGCCGATGTTTATCCTCCCGCCTGCGCAGGAGTGGTATTACCGCCGGCAGCATCCCGACTACCGACCGCTGCCCCCGCTGCATCCCGGCCTGCCGGGTAACCGGGCCGAAAACAATCCCATCGACATCATCTACCCGCAGCCGGGGCGTGTGCTGGTCGCCCCGAGGTCGCTCGAAGGGGAACAGCAGAGCCTTGTCTTTACGGCCGTGCACCGCGACCGCAATGCCGTGCTGTTCTGGCATATCGACGACGACTACGTCGGTTCGACCTCTTTCGAACACAAAATCTCCGTCCGCCCGGCGCCGGGGAAGCACCGCCTGACCGTGATCGACGAACACGGCGCTTCGCAGAGCGTCGTGTTCAGCTGCCGCTGACCCCTCCCGGCACCGGATTGCCCGGGCCTGCCTTTGTCCGGCTGCTTCTCCGTCTATCCGTAGCCGTGTGTCCGGGGTGCTTTCCGCATTCCTGTTTTTGTTGTCCGGACATGGCTCCTCCGTTTTTGCCGGATGCCCCGCAGCCCCGTTTTTGTGCCGGGAGAACGAAATATCCGGGTTATTCGTGCATTTTTACGAATTATGTCAAAAGATCATACTAATATGTCATTTAAAAATATTTTTTGCGGGGCGTTTCCGGCTAATTTTGAAACCCGATACGGATATAAATTCTTTAACCCAGAAATAGTCTAAACCAACCAGCCCATGAAACGAATTTTATTATTGTTCCTGTCTGTGCTGATCTCAGCACATGTCTTTTCACAGAATAGCCCCAAAGCTTATTTAGTATCCAATGCGCATTTTGATTCCCAGTGGAACTGGGATGTGCAGCGTTCGATCCGTGAGTACATCCCGAAGACGCTGGATCAAAACCTGTTTCTCCTTGGCACCTACCCCGATTACGTGTTCAACTTTGAGGGCGGCATCAAGTACCAGTGGATGAAGGAGTACTACCCGCACCAGTACGAACTGATCAAGCGTTACATCCGCGAGGGTCGCTGGCATGTCACGGGCAGCACGTGGGACGCCACCGACCCGAATATCCCGTCCGCGGAGTCCTTCACGCGCAATATCCTGTACGGACAGCACTTCTATCGCCGCGAATTCGGGGTCGAAGGCACGGACATCTTCCTTCCGGACTGCTTCGGTTTCGGGTGGACGCTTCCGACGATCGCGGCCCACAGCGGTCTTATCGGTTTCTCGACTCAGAAACTCATGTGGCGGCACCGCCCGTTCCACGGTACGAGCAAGATTCCGTTCGAGATCGGCTTGTGGCAGGGCGTTGACGGCTCCCGTATCATGGCCGTGATGGACGCGCACAACTATACGACCAAGTGGCGTTACGAAGACCTCAGTCACAGCAAGTACCTGCAGGACATCGCCCAGAGCAACCCTCTGAATGCCGTTTACCATTACTATGGTACGGGGGACACGGGCGGCGCCCCGACCATCGAGTCGGTTCGGGCTTTGGAACTGGGACTGCAGGGCAACGGGCCGGTGGAGATCATCAGCGCCACGAGCGACCGCCTCTACAAGGACTATCTTCCCTATTCCTCCCACCCGGAGCTTCCGGTGTGGAACGGGGAGTTGCTGATGGACGTGCATGCCACGGGTTGCTATACCTCGCAGGCCGCGATGAAGCTCTACAACCGCCGTAACGAGCAGTTGGCCGATGCCGCCGAGCGTTCGGCCGTGATCGCCGACTGGATGGGAGCCGTCCCTTATCCGAAAGAGGCGCTCAATGATGCCTGGAAGCGTTTCCTCTGGCACCAGTTCCACGACGACCTTACGGGAACCAGCATCTGGGAGGCGTATACCTACTCCTGGAACGACGAATTTCTGGCGCAGGGGCAATTCTGCGATGTGATCCTCGCATCGGCCGGGGCTGCGGCATCCGTAATGGACACGCGCGCGAAGGGAAGTCCGGTACTGGTTTATAACCCCGCCGCTTATTCGCGCAGGAGCCTTGTCGAGGCGACGGTCGACCTGCCTGCGGAGGCCGAAGGGGTGGCCGTTTATGCGCCGGACGGGAAGGCCGTTCCTGCGCAGATCGTTGCCCGCGACGGTGCCAGGGCGACCGTGCTGTTTGCCGCCGCGATGGAACCCGTAAGCTATGCGGTATACGACGTGAGGGCCGGCAAGGCCGGCAAGGGCAAGGTGCTCAGGGCCTCGGGCAATACGCTCGAGAACTGGGTCTATAAGGTGACGCTCGATGCGAACGGCGACATCGCCTCGGTCATTGACAAGCGCAACGGCCGCGACCTGGTCGAAAAAGGCAAGGCCTTCCGCCTTGCGGTGCTGACCCCCAATGTGTCGAACCGCTATCCGGCATGGGAGATCCACAAGGCGACGCTCGACCAGACACCCGAACCCGTGGATACGGATGTCCGGATCAGCGTGGCGGAGTGCGGCGCCGCACGGGCCTCCCTGAAAGTAGAACGGCGGTACGGCGATTCCCGGCTGGTGCAGTATATCCGCCTGACCGACGGCGGGGACGACGAGCGTATCGATATCGTGGCCGACATTGACTGGAAGACGCCCGACGCCCTGCTCAAGGCCGAATTCCCGATGTCCGTTTCCGCCGAGGAGGCCGTCTACGACATCGGCATCGGCAACCAGCGCCGTCCCACCAACCACCAGCGGGCGCACGAAACATTCGCCCATCATTGGGCAGACCTCTCGGACGGGGACTATGGCATCGCCGTTCTGAACGATTCGAAATACGGCTGGGACAAACCCGCCGACAATACCCTGCGCCTGAGTCTGCTGCATACGCCTTCGACCGAGAAACGCTATGCCGACCAACGGGATCTGGATTTCGGACGCCATACGATGACTTACTCGCTCGTCGGGCACGATGGCGACCATAACCGCGCCGGGGTGGTGGAGAAAGGCGAGCTGCTCAACCAGCCGCTCCTCAGCTTCACGACGCCGAAGCACCCCGGGAAGCTGGGACGCAGGTTCTCTTTTGTCGCGGCTTCGACCCCGCAGATCGCCGTCAAGGCGCTTAAGAAGGCCGAGGACGGCAGCGGTTATATCGTCCGCGTATTCCAAACAACGGGCCGGGAGGTGCGCGGCGCCGAGCTGGCTTTCCCCGTGCGGATCGTTTCGGCCGAGGAGGTGAACGGAATCGAGGAGCCGGTCGGGGAAGCACGATTCGAAGGCAACCGGCTGCTCGTCGATGCCGGGCGTTTCGCGCCCAAGACCTATAAGATTACGCTGGCGGAGGCTCCCGTGGCCGCCCCTGCGATCGAGAATGCCTTTGTGGATTTCCCTGTAAACCAGAACTCCATTTCGAGCGACCCGTTCAAGTCCGTCGCCAAGGTGGATAAGGAGTGCAACTCCTATGCTGCCGAGCTCATGCCCGAAGTGATCGTCCATGGCGGCATCGAATACCGCCGCGGCGAACCCGACGTGAAAAACGTGCTGAACTGCAAGGAGGCCGTCACGGTCGATTTGCCGCAGGGCGATTACAACAAGGTCTACATCCTCGCATCGTCGTCCAGGGGCGACCGCAAGGCCGTATTCGACGTCGACGGCCGCAAATACGAGGCTGTCGTGCCCTATTACTCGGGCTTCCGCGCCCAGTGGGCCTGGGCCGGCAAGACCAAATCGTTCGTCAAGGACGGAACGATCGCCCATATCGGGAACCACCGGCACAAGATGAACGGCCGGAACGATGCCTATACCTTCACGTACCTTTACAGGCTCGGGTTCGATATCGCCCCCGGAGCCGGAAAGCTGACATTGCCCGAGGATGCCGACATCAATATTTTCGCCATTACGGTCTCCGGGAACCGGATCGACGGGACGCGGTGGGCCTGCGAGCCGCGTGCCCTGCCCGTGATCGAATAACGGGGAGCCACTCTATATGCGATAAGCCCGCTCCGGATGTTTTCGGAACGGGCTTATTCTCTATCCCTTTTCAGTAGTCACACGATCCGTAGCCGGGGATGCGCTATAGGGTGACGGCCCTCTGAAATGCAGGCCGGAGCGTTATTGCGGGCGCGGGGGCATTTATCGCCTGAAAAATTTTGCGATCCGGGTGGTTGCGGCGGTACCCATACGGAACCGTCCCCGGATATTTTCGCTCTGGTGCTGCCGGGCCGGGTTATGCAGCCATTCGTGGAAGTCGACGTATATGCCTTTATTGATCATGAATTCGAAAGCTGCGTTCTTCAGCCTTTTTTCTTCGTTGTAACCGGACTGGATGTTGGCGATCAGGTCTTCGAACGCGGCAAAATTGTACGGGTTGGAAACTGGGATTTCGGCTGTGTAATGTTGCTTTTTCATAACTTTTATCTTTTTTATAATTGAAGTTTTGTTTCATCAATTCTAAACGACCCAAAGTATTCGGAATCGGCTCCCTGACAGCGTGTGTATGCACTGCAATTTTGCCGGCTTGTCCGGCGGGAAAATGGTCGGTATATGTTGCGTCGAAAATAATCGGTACAGCCTATTTTCGAATCCGGCTGTATTGCCGACAGGGGTGTTCACTGCCGCGATCGTGTCGGCAAAGGTAGGGACAATATGTTGAAATCCAAGCTTTTTGTGATGTTTTTTTGATGCAAAAAATCGAAAAAAACTTGCATCGGATTTTATTATTATATTAATATAATAATACCCTTGCCGGAAGGGGTAAGAATCCGGAGCGATTTTTCATGTCTTTTCGCTTGTTCCGTTATCGGATTAATAATGTTCTGAATTGCATCCTGGTGGAAATGGCTTTATTATTGGAGCGGAAGCCCGGTGCGGAGAATTCGGGACATACGAAATTTTTTCGCCCGATCGGCGGGAAGCCGCCTTAATTTTATACATTTGCAAAATCATGTCTCCTGCATTGCGGATAAAACTTTTTTTCGCCCTTGCGGCGTTGTGCCTCGCCTCTGCGGTAAGGGCGCAGGACGGCGCCTATGCCGTCAGCGGCCGGGTGATCGACCGCCTGACGCGGCAGCCGGTCGCCTATGCCGCCGTAGTGCCCGTCGGGCAGGAACAACGCGGCGCATCGACCGATTCGCTGGGACGCTTCCGCCTCGAGCGGGTGCGGGCGGGTATTTTCCGCCTCTCGGCCTCGTCCGTGGGGTACAAGACCGTCGTCACGCCCGAATACCTCGTTTCGGCCGCCACGCCGTTCATCGAAATCGAAATGGAGGAGGATGCCACGCAGCTCGAAGCCGTGACGGTCGTGCCTTCGCCGTTCCGCGCCACGGCCGAAAGCCCCGTCGGGCTGCAGGTCATCGGGGTGCGGGAGATCGAAAAGAGCCCCGGCGCCAACCGCGACGTGTCGCGTATCGTACGTTCGTACCCCGGCGTGTCGTTCTCGCCCGTGGGCTATCGCAACGACCTGATCGTGCGCGGCGGCGGCCCGTCGGAAAACAAGTTCTATCTGGACGGCATCGAAATCCCCAATATCAACCATTTCGCCACGCAGGGCGCCACGGGCGGCCCCGTGAGCATCCTCAATGCCGACCTGATCCGCGAGATCAATTTCTACACCGGGGCTTTCCCGGCCGACCGTTCCGGGGCGCTGAGTTCGGTGCTGGACATCCAACTGCGGGACGGGAACCCCGAAAAACAGACTTTCAAGGCGACACTCGGGGCTTCGGAGGTGTCGCTGAGCGGGAGCGGCCATATCGGCGAGAAAACATCCTACCTCTTCTCGCTGCGCCAGTCTTACCTGCAACTGCTGTTCAAGATGATCGGCCTGCCTTTCCTGCCGAACTACATCGACGGGCAGCTGAAGGTCAAGACGCGCCTTTCGGAGCACGACGAGCTGACGGTATTGGGGCTGGCGGGCTTCGACAACATGAAACTCAACCTCGACGAGGAGGGCGAAGACGCCGAGTACCTGCTGAGTTACCTGCCCCGCATCCGCCAGGAGACCTTCACCGTCGGGGCCGCATGGCGCCACTATGCGGGCCGCCATGTGCAGACCGTGTCGCTCGGGCACACCTACCTGAATAACCGCAACCTCAAATACCGCGGTAACGACGACTCGTCGGAGGACAACCTGACGCTGCGGCTGCGCTCCGTGGAGCAGAAGACCACGCTCCGCGCCGAAAACCGCAGCTATCTGGGGCGCTGGACGGTGCGCGAAGGCGCCGAGCTGAGCTATTCGGGCTATACGAACCGTACCGAGCAACGGCTTTTCACCGATGAGGCGGCGCTCTCGGACTATCGTACCCGGCTGGGGATCGTGGGCTGGGGCCTGTTCGCCGGCGCGGATTATGCCTCGGCGGACAAGCGCTTCACGGCATCGGTCGGCGTGCGTGCCGACGGGGCCGACTATTCCGCGCGCATGGCGAGGTTCTGGCGTCAGCTTTCGCCCCGGGCGTCGGTCTCATACCAGCTCGGCAAAGGGTGGTTGCTGAGCGGAAGCGCCGGGCTTTATTACCAGTTGCCGCCCTATACGGCCCTGGGATTCAAACAGGACGGGGTGCTGGTGAACGAGGCGTTGGACTACCTGCGTGTGGGAATGTTCAGCGTCGGAGGCGGATGGCGCCTGCGCGACCGCCTGGTCGTCTCGGTCGAGGGGTTCTACAAGAAATACGGGAATATCCCGCTTTCCGTCTCGGACGGCATCCCGCTCTCGTGCAAAGGCGACGACTATGGCGTGGTCGGCAACGAAGCGCTGCGCCCGACGGCCGTCGGGCGGTCGTACGGGGTCGAGGCGATGGCACGCTGGCAGATACCCGGGAGGGTCAACCTCGTCGGTTCGGTGACCCTGTTCCGCAGCGAGTACCGTGCCGATGCCGCATCGGAGTATATCGTATCGGCCTGGGACAGCCGTTTCGTGGCGAACCTCAGCGGCACGTACGACCTGCCGCGCAACTGGAGCGTCGGGGCGCGCCTGAGCGCCGTGGGCGGGACGCCCTATACGCCCTACGATGTCGAAAAATCGTCGCTGGTCGAAGCCTGGGACGCCCAGGGGCGCCCGTACTATGACTATGGGCGTTACAACGACGGGCGGCTCGACACCTTTGCGCAGGTAGACCTGCGTATCGACAAAACCTTCTATTTCCGCCGCTGTATGCTCGGCCTTTACATCGACCTGCAGAACGTGACGGGCAGCAAACTCCGCCGTCCCGACGTGCTGATGTCGACGGGCGTGGTGGAGAACCCCCAGGCCCCGGCGGCGGAACAGCGTTACCGCATGAAGTATATCGGGCAGCAGAGCGGGTCGCTTATCCCTACGCTGGGGATCACCGTTGAGTTTTAGAGAATCCGGGGTCGTGTCTTTGGGCGATATCCGGATCCGGAGCGATAACCGGGGCGGGGCTGGGAAGCCGACCTGCCGCTGCGGCAGGCAGGGAGGTGTCGGGAGAGAAATACGGAACCGCAGGGGGCGGAGATGCCGGCCCCTGCGGTTCCGTGCGATCCGGGGCGTGCCGGTGGCTATTTCCCGCTGCCCGTGGTATTCGCGCCTTTCCTGCGATCCATCGCGAAGCTGATGATGAACGGCATGGAGAGGAATACGAGCGTGCCGACGACTACCAGCCACGTGTAGGTGGCCGGGCTGCCTACGGGCAGCTGCGACGGCGGGAAGAAGGTGACGATGAACGAGAAGAGCACGGCCAGAAACCCGATGCCCCCGACGGCCCACATGCCGGCGTTCCCGCCCGGAACGCGGTAGCTGCGGGTGAGGCCGGGCTGCGTGTAGCGCAGGCGGATGCCCGCGGCGTACATCATCATATACATCACCAGGTAGAGCCCTACGGTTAGTGAGCTCAGCAGGAAGAACGCCACGCTCACGTCGTCCATGACGATGTAGAGCGACGAGAGCAGCGTGACGATGCAGCCCTGTATGACGAGGATGTTGACCTGCACGCCGTTTTTGTTGGTCTTTTGCAGGAAACAGGGCAGTACACCCTCCTGGGCCGTCCACAGCAGGCCGCGGCTCGGGCCCGAAATCCACGACATGACGCCGGCCAGTGCGCCGAATGCCACGAGCAGCCCCATGACGTTCGAGAGCCAGCCGATGTGGTAGTGGTCGAAGACGATCTGAAACGTGGTGAACAGCCCCGACTGGAGGTTGATCTGGTCGTAGGGGGTGATGATCGCCACGGCCAGCGCACCCAGCGTGAAGAGCCCGAACGAGATCAGCGCCGCCAGGAACATGGCGCGCGGGAACTGGGTCTGCGGCTTATCGAGCTCCGGGGCATGTACGGCGTGTACCTCGACGCCGGCGAAGAGCAGCAGTATCCCGGCCAGGAATGCGATGTCGCTCATGCCCGTGATGTGCGGGAAGAGGCGCGGATGCACGTGGTGCGCCGCGTCGATATTGACGACCTGGCTGACGGTGTCGGGGATGTGCTCCAGTGCGACGGGGTTGCCTCCGGCCATCCAGATGACGGCCATGACGATTACGACGATGCCGGGAAGCACCGTGCCGATCAGAAACCCTTTGCTCGTAATGCCCGATATGGCCGAGGTGCCGCGCAGCGTGACCAGCGTGGCGCACCAGTACATGGCGATCGAGAAAAGCCCCACGAAAAGTCCGTTCTGCGCCAGGCCGGGCATCCCGATCATATAGGCGATCGAGGCTGCGGCAAAGCCCAGCACGGTGGGGTACCATACGACGTTCTGGATCCATTGCAGGAAGATGGCCGTGAACCCCAGGTGTTTGTTGAACGCCTCCTTGACCCAGGTGTAGACCCCGCCGCCCTTCGAGGCGAAGGCGCTTCCCAGTTCGGCACCTACCAGCGCCGCCGGGATCAGGAACAGGAACGTGGCGAAAAAGATGTAGAAGAACATCGTCAGCTCCTCCTGCGCCATCATCGGGAGTCCGCGCAGGCTGATAACCGCCGCCGCGGTCATCAGGGCGAGCTGTGTCGTGGTGATATTTTTACGTTTTGCCATGATGTGGAATTGTGTTTTACAACTGGCCGTCAATCAGTTTCTGTGCCGCAACGCGGCCGGGCTGATGTTTTTTCGGGCGTGTGCATGGTTTATGCGGGCGTTTCCGCGCCCCGCGGGCTCCTCTGCGCCTGCGTGTTGACCGCCTGCGGACGGGGCGCAAAAAAACAGCAGGGAATCTCACGATTGCCTGCTGCCTTCCGGAGGATTGCCCTCCTGAAACTACTAACCCAAACTTAAATAAATGAAGAAACCTCACTGCGGTTGCTGTTCCGCAGTTACCCGGTATGTTGCAAATCCCGTGCCGCGGCGCCGTGTCGGAAAGGCGTTTGTGTGTGCGGCGGGGGTGCGGCCTATGATACATGCCGGCGGGAAAGGGTATAAACAACTGCAGGATGTCCCCACGGACATCCTGCGTGTGCTGTTTCCGGTAATCCCGGGTTGTGGCAAGGGGATTATTTCTACTTGCGTTTGTCCCTCATCTCCACGGCGCCTTCGTAAGTGCCGCTGACCTTGCGGCCTTTGTCGGTCGTAAAGTCGAGTACGAAGCGGTAGTTGGTGCCGACCTTCGTGACTGTCACCGTGCCGGACGTGATGAACCCGTAAACCGATTCGTTGGAGGCGTTGCGTTCCTCGCAATAGGTTCCCATGGCCAGCATGGAGTCCATGAACTCTATCTGCTCGCCCGGTGCGTAGGTGCCCGGCGTGCCTGTGTCGGACACCGTGTAGGTTCCTTCCTGGAGTACCATTTCTTCGGAAAGTGCGGTCGTCAGGTAGAGCGATACCATATGCCCGGCCCCTATGAGGTAGTCGTAATCGTCGTTGACCGTCGGCTGGACATCGTAGAGGTTTACGACGCAGTCGTTTGCCGTGCCGGCATCGTTGTTATAGTATTTAGCCAGTGCGCGGATGAAAGTTGCGTTCGTGACGTCGTTTTCGAGGTCGGGCAGGGGCTCGATTTTGACGGCTGTCTTGTCCTCGATCGTAATCGGGCCGGTGTAGCTGGCCGTGAACTCTTTGTCGTCGGTCGTGGTCAGCGTGGCCTTGACCGTAAAGGTCGAGCCGGACTTTGTCACAGCGATCGTTCCTGCCTTGAATTCCACTTTCGTGATATTCCCCTTGCCGTCGTTGACCATGCAGTAGGTCTTGGCCGGGTGGAATGTCGAAATGGATTTGTCGGTGGCATATTTGTAGGTGCGATCCGGCAGGACGATGTTATTCATATTCGTGGGAGTAAATTGATAGAGGTTCAGGCTCATGGTACGCCCGGCTCCGATGGTCGCATACACTCCGTCGGCACCTACGGCCTCGCCGTCGGCTAATATGACGAGGTATTCACCGTATCGGCCACCTTCGGGAATACCATAATAGCCGCCGGCTACCTGGCGGTCGAAGACGGCCGGGCCGCTCAAATCCTTGTCGGTGGCCATTTCAATCGACTTGACTTCGGAATAGACCTCTTTGTTGGATGCTGCGACGGCGATGACATAGGTGGTGCCGTCTTTCAGGTTGTCTACGGTGATCTCCCCGGCCTGTGCGATGGCTGTACCGTCGGTGAGGATTTTTTCGGCCGTCGGGACAGGCGTGCCGTCCGCTTTTTCGAGGCATACGTAGGCGGCCTTCTCCGTGTCGGCGAGGCCTACCGTAAAGGTGAGTGTCGTCGGGGCTGTGGCTCCCGCTGTCAGCGTCACCACGGGCGTCGGCGTTCCGGTTGCCATCACGATGCTATTGACTTCCGAGTAGATCCCGGTGTTGGCGACAGCTGCCGCGATGACGTAGGTGGTCGAGGGTTTCAGGTTCTCGACAAGGATATCGCCCGTCTGTGCGATGGCTTTGCCGTCACGCAGTATCTCCTCGGCCGTGGGAAGGGTCAGCCCCTCGGTCTTTTCGAGGCAGACATAGGCTGCGGTTTCTGGGTCGGTCAGGGCGGCGTTGAACGTAAGGGTCGTTGTGGTGGACTGGCCCGGTGTCAGGACGACCGCGGGATGTACGCCGGGTGCCGAGGTGGTGTGCTCGATCGAGCTGACCTTACCGTTGATGTTGCCTTTCAGGGCGACGGCGGAGAGGCGGTAGGCCGTGTTGGGTTCGAGGCCGGCGATCTCGACGACGCCCGATGCGCTTACGGACTGGCCTTCGGCGATGATCGTCGCTGCCGCAGGCACGGCTTCGGACGCCTTGGTGCAGATGTAGCTGCATTTGTCCGCATCCTTGAGTGTGAGCGTGAATTTCAGGGAGTTGAATGCGGCGTCGCCGATGGCGAGCGTGACGCTTGGGTCAGGATTTCCCCCCCCCCTCGTTTTTGTCGTCGCATGAGCTTAGCAGACCAGAGCACAGCACCAACAGTGCCGTTCCCCATGACAGGAAAGATTTGATCATAGTGGTTAAACTTTGGAAATTAGTGGGTTAATACTGTTGTTCGGGCGCAGGGCCGGTCGTCTTTGGATATTCAATCGGGTTTACGGGGCGGCCGTGCAATATGTGACGGGATAAAAATAACCTTTCTGCCAATAAAATCCAAATTTTTTTTTATCCGTCTTGCCTGAAAGTGCGATAAATCGGGGGTGAGGGTGCCGGAGTGAACGGGTGGAGGACAATATATAACAAGACAGCAGGGAATCTCACGATTGCCTGCTGCCCTTGGAGGATTGCCCTCCTAAAACTACTAACCCAAACTTAAATAAATGAAGAAACCTCACTGCGGTTGCTGTCCGCAGTTGACTATCCTCTCGCAAAACGTATGCCAAAGACAAAGGCCCGGAACATGATTCCGGGCCTTGCGCCGTTGCGGGGTATTACTGCGCCCCTGCGGGATATTTTCCGTAAGGGTTACCGGAAGATGCCCGTGTAGGTCGAGGGCGAGAGGGCGCGCAGCTCCTCTTTCACGGCCTCGGCCACGTCGAGCGTCTCGATGAACGCGGCGATCGACTCGTGCGTGATATGAGCGTTGGTGCGGGTCAGGGCCTTGAGCGCCTCGTAGGGCTTGGGATAACCTTCGCGGCGCAGGATGGTCTGGATGCCTTCGGCAACGACGGCCCAGTTGTTCTCCAGGTCGCGCTCGAGGGCTTCGCGGTTGAGGATTACCTTGTTCAGCCCCTTCATCAGCGAGCGGAGCGCGATGGCCGCATGGGCAATGGGGACGCCGATGTTACGCAGCACGGTCGAATCCGTCAGGTCGCGTTGCAGGCGCGAAACGGGGAGCTTCGACGCGAGGTGTCCAAAGACGGCGTTGGCGATGCCGAAATTCCCCTCGGCGTTCTCGAAGTCGATGGGGTTGACCTTATGGGGCATGGCGCTCGAACCGACTTCGCCCGCCTTGATCTGCTGTTTGAAGTATTCCATCGAGATGTACGTCCACATGTCGCGGCAGAGGTCGATCAGGATGGTGTCGATGCGCTTCATGTTGTCGAAGATCGCCGCGAGGTCGTCGTAATGCTCGATCTGCGTGGTATATTGCGAGCGGCAGAGCCCCAGCGTTTCGCCCACGAATTTGTTGGCGAAGGCTACCCAGTCGTACTGCGGGTAGGCTGCCCGGTGGGCGTTGAAGTTGCCTGTCGCGCCGCCGAATTTGGCGGGCACCGCGATGTCGTGCAGCATGGCGAGCTGTTTCTCCACGCGTTCGACAAAGACCATGAACTCCTTGCCCAGCGTCGTGGGGGAGGCCGGCTGGCCGTGGGTGCGGGCCAGCATCGGCACGTCGCGCCATTCGTCGGCGAAGGCGGCCAGTTTGTCGCGCACCTCTTCGACGGCCGGGTAGTAAACCCCTGCCATGGCGTCCTTGAGCGAGAGCGGGATGGCCGTGTTGTTGATGTCCTGCGAGGTGAGGCCGAAATGTACGAATTCCTTGTAAGCCCCCAGTCCGAGGCTGTCCATTTTTTCCTTGATGATGTACTCTATGGCTTTGACGTCGTGGTTGGTGACCGATTCGATCTCCTTCACGCGCTCGGCGTCGGCCGGTGCGAAATCGAGGTACAGGGCGCGCAGGGCTGCGAATTTCGTATGGTCGATGTCCGCCAGCTGGGGCAGCGGCAACTCGCACAGCGCGATGAAATACTCCACTTCGATGCGGATGCGGTAGCGGATGAGCGCCTGTTCTGAAAAATAATCGGCTAATTTCCCCGTTGTATTACGGTAGCGGCCATCGACGGGGGAGATGGCGGTAAGGCTGTTGAGCGGATTGGAGTTCATGGATTTATGTATGGTTTTATATAATACGCCTCCGGCGTCCGGACTCCGCCTGCGCCCGGCAGGGCCTGCCCGAAGGCTTTGCCCCGCCCGCCGGCAAAGTTCCGGCACCAAATTTACGACATTTAATTGAAATACGCATAATTTTCCCTACCTTTGTAGGGTTGTAAACCGAAAATGCAATGAATTTTCTGACAGCGATCATAGATGGCCTGGTGAGGTTCGTGCAGCGCAATCCGCTGACGACCCTGGTCATCCTCATCCTGGCTGTCGGCGCCCCGGCGCTGCTCAGGGGAATCGCACTTTTTTTTCTCTATTTCATTATGGGAGTCATCGTATTGGTAGTAGCGGCGATCCTGCTGTTCCGCTGGCGCGTCTATAAGATGCGCCGCCGGATGGAAGAACAGTTCGGCGAAGGGAACTTCGGCGGACAGGGCTTCGGCTCGCCCTTTGCAGGGGAGCCCCGCAAGGGTCGCGAAGGCGAAGTGAAGGTATATAAAACCTCGGAAACGCCCGAGAAACGGGTCTCGCGCGACGTGGGCGACTATGTCGAATTCGAAGAGACCAAGGAGCCCGGAGAGGAGTAGCGCCATGTGGAAGATATTTGAGTTGATCGGCCGTTATTTCATGCTGATGGGAAAGGTCTTTTCCCGTCCGGAGAAGGCTGCCATCTACCGCCGGCGCATCATTTACGAAATGGAGTCTCTGGGAATCGACTCGATCGGCCTGACGGCCATTATTTCGGTATTCATCGGTGCGGTCATCACCCTGCAGATGTGCATCAACCTCGATTCGCCGTTCATCCCCCGTTCGCTGGTCGGTTACGCCACGCGCGAGACGATGATCCTCGAATTCTCGTCGACGGTCGTGGCGCTGATCCTGGCCGGCAAGGTTGGTTCGAGCATCGCTTCGGAGATCGGCACGATGCGCATTACCGAACAGATCGACGCGCTGGAGATCATGGGTGTCAATTCGGCTTCGTACCTCATCCTGCCGAAGATCGTCGCCGCGGTGGTCTTCTTCCCGTTCCTGACCATCCTCAGCATCGCCATCGGAATCATCGGCGGCTGGGCCATCGCCTACCTGACCGGCATCATGATCCCGGCCGACTATGTTGACGGACTGCTGATGGACTTCAAGCCCTATTCGATCGTCTACTCGCTTATCAAGACCGCCGTGTTCGCCTATATCATCACCTCGATTTCGGCGTTCTACGGTTACTTTGCCAAGGGCAATTCGCTCGAAGTGGGCGCCGCCTCGACGCGCGCCGTGGTGGCCAGTTCCGTGGTAATCATGATCTTTAACCTGATCCTTACGCAAGTCCTGCTGATATGATACGTGCCGAGCACATCACCAAATCGTTCGACGGGCGCGTGGTGCTCGACGACATCTCGATCGAGTTCCTGACCGGGAAGACCAACCTCATCATCGGGCGCAGCGGTTCGGGCAAGACCGTGCTGCTGAAAACGCTGGTAGGGCTGCATGAACCCGATTCGGGCGACGTGTGGTACGACGATACGAATTTCACGCGTCTCGATTTCCGCGAGCGGCGCGCCATCCGCAAGGACATCGGCATGATTTTCCAGGGCGGGGCGCTGCTCGACTCTTCGACCGTCGAGGAGAACGTCAAGCTGCCGCTCGACCTCTTCACCTCGCAGAGCGAGAAAGAGAAGATGGAACGTGTGGATTTCTGCCTGCAGCGCGTGCGGCTGGAAGACGCCAACCACCTCTATCCGGCCGAGTTGTCGGGCGGAATGATCAAACGCGTGGCCATCGCCCGCGCCATCGTGCTCAACCCGCGTTACCTGTTCTGCGACGAGCCCAACTCGGGCCTCGACCCGCAGACCTCGATCGTCATCGACAACCTGATCCACGAAATCACGCGCGAGTACAACATCACGACGATCATCAATACGCACGATATGAACTCGGTGATGGAGATCGGCGAGAAAATTGTATACATCCACGAAGGCCGCAAGTGGTGGGAGGGTACCAAGGACGATATCCTGCATGCCGACAACCCGGAACTCAACGATTTTGTATTCGCCTCGGCGATGGCCAAAAAGGCCAAGCTGGCTGCAAAGTAGGCAGCCGGGTTCCTAAAAAAATTTAATTTTTTATTTGCGTAATATACATAAAGTATGTACTTTTGCGCAGTGAAAAAATAGTGCATTTTTTTATTAACAAATAAATCATAAAACTATGTCAAAGATCAAAGTTGGTATCAACGGTTTCGGTCGTATCGGCCGTCTGGTATTCCGCGCTGCATGCAACAATGCAGACATTGAGGTTGTAGGTATCAATGACCTCGTTCCGGTAGACTACATGGCTTACATGCTCAAGTACGACTCGGTACACGGCCGTTTCAACGGTACGATCGACTATAACGTGGAGAAGGGCCAGCTCATCGTGAACGGCAACGTGATCCGCGTAACCGCCGAGAAGGATCCCGCAAACCTGAAGTGGAACGAAGTCGGCGCCGAGTATATCGTAGAGTCGACCGGTCTGTTCCTGACCAAGGAGAAAGCCGAGGCCCACATTGCAGCCGGTGCCAAATATGTCGTTATGTCGGCCCCCTCGAAGGACGACACCCCGATGTTCGTATGCGGCGTGAACACCGACAGCTACGCCGGCCAGAAGATCGTTTCGAACGCATCGTGCACCACGAACTGCCTCGCTCCGCTGGCTAAGGTCATCAACGACAACTTCGGCATCGTCGAGGGTCTCATGACCACCGTACACGCTACCACCGCAACGCAGAAGACCGTAGACGGCCCCTCGATGAAGGACTGGCGCGGCGGCCGTGCTGCCGGCGGCAACATCATCCCCTCGTCGACCGGTGCTGCAAAGGCCGTAGGCAAGGTGATCCCCGCCCTGAACGGCAAACTGACCGGTATGGCATTCCGCGTTCCGACGCTCGACGTTTCGGTCGTAGACCTGACCTGCCGTCTGGAGAAGGGCGCTTCGTACGACGAGATCAAGGCTGCCATGAAGAAGGCTTCGGAGAACGAGTTCAAGGGTATCATCGAGTACACCGAGGACGACGTGGTTTCGACCGACTTCACGGGTGACGCCAACACCTCGATCTTCGACGCCAAGGCCGGTATCGCACTCAACCCGAACTTCGTGAAGCTCGTGGCTTGGTACGACAACGAGTGGGGCTACTCGAACAAGGTCGTGATGCTGATTCAGAAGATGGCCGCTTACAACAACAAATAATCGTAAGCCGTCGCTATAATGGAAGAAGGAACCCGTGTGGGTTCCTTCTTTTTTTGTGGCTGCGGGGGGGGCTGAGGTTGCCCTGCCAGGCAACGTGTTCCGGGACGGCGGGTGTTGTCCCGGGATGCCCGCTACCGGGCTTCGGAATCCACGCGCATCTCGATCGAGGCGCCCGACCACTGGTTGATGAGGCGTTTCTCCGCGCGGAGCCGCCGTCCGCCGTATGCGATGCGGATTTCGACTTCGAAGGGTGCCGTGTCGCCGATGTCGTTGCCGGCCGGCAGCGTATGGGGTACGATATAGATGTAGAGCAGAAGGTGGTCGCACGGCCCGGTTTCGAGACTTGCGCGGCCGCCGCCGGGATTCCCGGCGGGCTTTTCCCGCAGGTTCGAGCCGACGTCGGCGACATGTGCCTCGGTCGATGCGAAGCCGGTGCGGTTGCCCGCCGTGTCGAAGCAGCCGCACATCAGCGCGACGTTGTAGCGCCACCAGCCTTCGTAGCGGCTCGAAATCTCGATTGTGAATCCCTCTTT
>OHFN01000775.1_pt1 | contig 18193 bp, 7 predicted proteins | sample 1567571 | NCBI WGS metagenome assembly OHFN01 (sample SAMEA3879533, study PRJEB24766) | human gut metagenome | biome: human-associated habitat; feature: feces | place: USA | collected 1985/1987
GTATGAATACCCAGCGGATCGAAGTTTTCCATACTTGCTACTGTGAAGCAATGGTCATTTGCATCACGGATAACCTCGAATTCAATTTCTTTCCAGCCTTTCAGTGACTCTTCAACCAGAATCTGTGTAGAGAAAGCGAAAGAACTTTCCGCCAGTTTCAGGAACTCTTCTTCATTAGCGCAAATACCGCTACCCAGACCTCCCAACGCATAAGCCGAACGAACCATTACCGGATAACCGATTCTGCGTGCAGCAGCAATAGCGTCATCCATAGTCTCTACAGCCTGGCTCACCGGAGTTTTCATCTGAATTTCATCCAACTTCTTCACAAAGAGATCACGGTCTTCCGTGTACATGATAGCATCTACCGAAGTTCCCAATACACGTACACCATACTTGGCAAGAATCCCCTTCGTATAAAGTTCAGCGCCACAGTTCAAGGCAGTCTGTCCGCCGAAAGCCAACAAGATGCCATCGGGTTCTTCTTTCTTGATGATTTCTTCTACGAAATACGTGTTTACAGGTAAGAAATATACCTTGTCAGCAATACCTTCTGATGTTTGGATCGTTGCAATGTTGGGATTCACCAAAACTGAACTGATACCTTCTTCGCGCAAAGCTTTCAACGCTTGTGAACCGGAATAGTCAAACTCACCGGCCTGACCGATTTTGAGCGCTCCAGAGCCCAAAACGAGTACTTTCTTTAAATTCTTTTCCATCATTTCTCTATGTAGTTATCTATAAGTTTCATCGTTCTATATACGGCACAAAAAAAATGCGTTACCCTTTGAAAGGATTAACGCATTACCAAAGAACTAAAATATCATTATCGAAGAAAGAGAAACCAACAGCTCCCGAATGATATTCATTCGAATGGAGGTAGTATTTGCTTCTCATATCCTGTCTTGTCATTGCTACTTTAAAATTTGTGCAAAGTAACGACTTATTTGTGAAATGAGCAAATAATCCGAAAAGGATTTTTATTATATAGTAGATTTATACGAACTCAATGAATCTAACAAATTTCCAGTTTACTGCTTATAAATGTCAGTTAAAGTTAATATTCTATTCTGACAACTCTTTTTTTTGCTGCCCATCAATTCAATCAGCCTTACCTTAGTAATTCAGGCAATAATTATTATTGTCCCCTTGTAAAAAAAATAATTCCTTTTTTTCTGCAACATAATAGTATTTACAATTGTTATAAATACAAAAATCAACCAATTACGAACAAGCAAATAAGCAGTATCATGAACAAAAACCCTCAAGATATAGACTGGGTTATGTCTTAACCGGCCTATTATTCAGTCTCTATGTTTATACATCAACAAAAAGTATCGCAACTTTAACTGCATTATTATATGACAACTATATTTATTTTAACAGCACTGACTATACTATTATTCATTACCTCAGTGTTCTTGTACACTCTTTATAGTCGCGTAAAACATAAATTGAACAATTCGAATGAAAAAGTTGAATTAATAGCTATCCGTAAAAAGCTGGAACTTGCGATTGGCGCCGCAGATATATCAATCTGGTCCTACAATTGCGAGGATCAAATATTCAATGCACTATATGGCAAACTAAGATCGCAAACCAGCGTTAGATACAGCCGACTACTGAAACTCATTATAGAGCCGTATCGTACTAATTTCGAGGCTGCCCTTTCCCGCCTTAGCAACAACCTGTCTCAAAAAGAAGTTTGTATCTGCAAAATACATGATAAAGAAAGTAACTCAGACATGTATTTCGAGACTCAAATGACAGTATCCGAGTATAGCGATGACAATACCGTTAAAAGTATCGTAGGTACCCTCAAAAACGTTACTAATCAATATCTGCATAATGAGGAACTTGAGAATAAAGACAAAAAAGTAAAACTTGCCATTCAAACCAGTGGTTTGGTACAGTGGGAATACGATAATATTACTCATCTGTTCAATTCAAGCAATGAGCATATCAAAGGCTCGGAAAGTGTACTTACTTCCGAAGATTACTTCAATGCTGTTCATCCTGATGACCGGGAACGAGTGAAAGAAATTATCGACGTGATGAATGAAGGCCGTGATGAAACAATCTTGTTCCACAAGCGCCTCAGATATTCTGATAATGATAACTGGCATTATACGACCGTATATGGTACTCCTTTTGAAAAAGATCAGCATGGAAAAGTAATCAAATACATCGGTTTCCGCCGTGACGATACCGAATGGAAAAACATCAATGAACGTTTAGAAGAAGAAAAAATGAAAGCTCAGGAAGCCGATAAACTGAAATCGGCATTTCTTGCCAATATGAGTCATGAAATCCGTACGCCACTCAATGCGATTGTGGGATTCTCACAACTATTAATGAGTACCAACGACCAAGAAGAACGGAATGAATTCGCCCAAATCATCAACGTGAACAATGATTTGCTTCTAAGGTTAATCAATGATATTCTCGACCTCTCAAAGTTAGAGTCGGGCATGATGGAGCTAAAGCGGGAAACCTTTGACTTGGCCTCTTTCTTCGATGATTTTGCAACATCAATGAAGCAACGTATCACCAATCCGGAAGTCCAATTCCGCATTATAAATCCTTATCGCAAATGTATCGTACATCTGGATAAGAACCGTTTAGCACAGATATTAACCAACTTCGCTACGAATGCCATCAAATACACCCCCAAAGGGTATATCAAAATAGGATATGAATATATGGACAAAGGACTACGTCTGTATGTGGAAGATACTGGTATCGGAATACCTAAAGAGAAACAGCACCGCATCTTCCAACGTTTCGAGAAGTTGGATGATTTCGCTCAAGGTACCGGTTTAGGACTTTCTATCTGTAAAGCCATTTCCGATGCCGTAGGAGGACGTATAGGTTTCGAATCAGAGTATGGAAAAGGCTCCACTTTCTGGGCTTGGAATGGTTGTGAAGCGGAGATAGAGCTGAAAGAAGCAGAAATGATAGCACCCGCCATTCTATCGATTCCCATGACATTAGCCAAATCAGCCGGTACTGATCACGATTTCTTAAAAGACCAGTATATATTAGTTGCAGAAGACAAAGACAGCAATTACCTATTACTGAAATCTTTGTTAAAAAATGCACACATAGACCGAGCAGTCAATGGAATCGAAGCAGTAGAAATGGCAAGAATGAATCCTTACTCACTGATCCTTATGGATATACGTATGCCTCGAATGGACGGACTGGAAGCTACTCGCAGAATACGTATCTTCGACAAAGACATTCCTATTATTGCCGTTACAGCAAATGCCTTCAACTCTGACCGAATGAATGCATTAGATGCAGGCTGCAATGAGTATCTTACTAAGCCGGTCAAGAAACAAGAATTACTTAGCATACTAGAAAGTACGATGCACCACCATGTATATTAAACCTAGAAATGAGGAATTAGCCCCTCAGCGTCGCCCTATTTCTTCGTTGTTCATTCTTCATTCTTAATTATTTCAAGTATCTTTGTGGCGTTTTAAATCATAAGGATACAAAAGAATGGGAAAAGAAAAGATTATACTTACAGGTGACCGCCCAACCGGACGCCTGCACATAGGGCACTACGTAGGATCATTAAGAAGAAGAGTTGAACTACAAAACTCTGGATTATTCGATAAGATTTTTGTCTTTATTGCTGACGCACAAGCTCTGACGGACAATGTAGACAATCCCGAAAAAGTGCGCCAAAATGTGATTGAAGTTGCATTGGACTATATGGCTGTAGGGTTAGATCCTACCAAATCCACCATTTTCATTCAATCACAAATAGCAGAACTCTGCGAGCTCACTTTCTATTATATGAATATGGTGACCGTATCTCGCCTGCAACGTAACCCAACAGTAAAATCTGAAATCCAGATGCGCAACTTCGAGGCAAGCATCCCAGTAGGTTTCTTTACCTATCCCATCAGCCAGACAGCAGATATTACTGCGTTTAAAGCAACTACAGTTCCCGTAGGCGAAGATCAGGAGCCAATGCTGGAACAGGCACGTGAGATTGTCCGTCGTTTTAACTTCATATACGGTGATACGCTGGTTGAACCGGAAATATTATTGCCGGACAATGCAGCTTGTCTGCGTTTGCCAGGTACTGATGGAAAAGCCAAGATGAGTAAATCATTGGGTAACTGCATTTACCTCTCCGACACTGCTGACGAAGTACAAAAGAAAGTGAAGAGTATGTATACCGACCCTGACCATCTGCGCGTACAAGATCCGGGTAAAATTGAAGGTAACACCGTATTCACTTACTTGGATGCTTTCTGTCGTCCTGAACATTTTGGACTCTACTTGCCAGATTATCCGAATCTGGAAGAATTGAAAGCCCATTATCAACGTGGTGGTTTGGGTGACATGAAGGTGAAGAACTTCCTTAACTCCATTATGCAAGAAACCTTAGAGCCCATTCGCAACCGTCGCAAGGAATTTGAAAAAGACATACCTGCCATTTACGATATGTTGCAGAAAGGCTGCGAAACAGCAAGAGAAGCTGCTGCAGCTACATTGGACGATGTTCGCAAAGCAATGAAAATCAACTATTTTGACGATGCTGAATTAATAGCAGAACAGGTAAAGAAATTTAGTGGGGAATAGCACAAAAGCAGCTTCAGAATGATTATAAGAATTCTGAAGCTGCTTTCGTATTTAATGGTCGTTATTTCAATCTACGACAATATTGCCTTCAATTTATCCAAAGGATATTCCATTGAAATATTTTCTGCCGCCTTTGAGAAACGTTCAGACAAGTCTTTCATATAAATCCGTACCTTTGAGAAACCCTTTTGTTCTGCATATTCCAAACGCCTCCTCAGCACAACTATATTTTGCAAAGCTACCTTCCGAATAGCCTCCGGATTTTCACAATCTGTCGGCGTAATATCGCCACAGGATAATGACTTATAATATCTAAAAATAGCAGACAATACTTTTGTTTGCGGTATCCAACCAGAACGCACCCAAAACTGTGCAATGCGCCTTAATTCCCAAAAGTTAACTTCTCCGCCACTAACACGATTCATATAATACATCTCATAGGTTCGGATTTTCTCAGCAACACTCTTTTCTGTCACACCCTCCGGATTTTCCCGTTTATAATTTTGGAGAATAATCAAAGATTTCAGGTACTGATCCGGTAACATATACATATTACGACAGATCTTTTCAACTAATGTTCGTTTGCCAATCACCTTCAGCACACTTTCAGCATTGACCGGAGTCGCTCCCCATGTGTCAAATACTATATCTTTAAATTCAGCACAACAAAAATGACCATATACCAAGCTATTAACTTCAGCATTTGTTGCAACGCGCGAATATACCTGACGAATAATATCTGTATTCGGAATATCAAACCGATTACTCAGTGTCTTCAATAACACAACCAATTTACACCAATGTTCTTCAGTCAACTCAAATTCGCGTACGCGCACCTCCTCCATAAAACGCTTATAATCTTCTACGTTCTTAATGGAAAGAATTACTGTTATCAAATTTTGATTACTTATATAAGAAGAACCAAACGATTCAATAGCATGATGAAACAAGTCTAATTTTGTAATACCAGCAGCTAGCTTAGGATCATTCAACGCAGAGAACAGCGAATTCAGAATCTCACTCGACATTTTCGCCCGGAAAGCTTCCTTAGGTATTCTCAAAGTTGCAAGGTAATATAAATTAAACTCCCCGTTAACGCATATGTCCTGAATTATTAGAATCCGAACATCATTAACCTTCAGCAACTTAGTTATTAAAAAGTCGCTTGTTATCATACCACCATCATTAACATAGCTCTTTAGCTTATCATATACCTTATACATGTCAGTCATATTAACAATACTACCCAACAAACTATTTTCAGCATATAACTGCTGAAATTGTACAACTTGTTTTTCTGGTATCTGAATCTCTGTGGAATTCTTCAAATTCAAACCAACAAATAATTTATTTAATAGTGAGAATTTGAACGGCTTCAGCAGGTCTAATCTAGTCCTGTACAGTCTCAGGTATAAATCATAATTTGCCAACAAGAAATACATTAGTTTAATGAAGAGTTGTTTTTCGCATGGAGTATATCTAAAGCACTCTTCGTCCTCATCCATGGCCTGTAAGATCACCATGAAAGTCTCTAATTTTTCAACTTTTTCAAGAGCAGCAGTTATGACGTACTTCACATTCTGAGGAGATTGTTCTTGAATATAAGGTAATAACACCAATATATCTTCACTATTTTCATAACTCTTCAACCAATAGTTCAAGGAATGTGAAGCTAGAATCAGATCAATTTTTTCTTGTAAAGGTATCTCTAGGTACTGAAGAATAGTGTAGTCTAAATACTTTTGTGGAATTATAAACTCAATACCCATCTGCCGTAATTCTTCTAACGCTGACGGACATTGAAAGAGCGGACTTACATCTACTTTCTCCAAATTATCAGAATGATAAATACTCTTAATCAATTCAATCCAACTTTCTTTCTGTTCTTTTTTTACATCTTTTCTCTCTTTTCTGCTAAGTTTAGCATAGAGAGACAACAATGTATTCACAAAGGTTGTATCAATGAGTGGATTTTCCTTTTCTTCATCACGTTTACGTTGATCTTCCCGGTCTGCTTTACAATACTCTACGATTCGTTTACACGATTCCTCAGGATTATTACTATTATAAATATCACTACATAACAATAATAAGTTGCGTACATCCGGATAAATTTGAATAGGTCTGTTCAGATTAGGCAACATTGCATCATCACCCGCCACAAAATGATAGCCTCGCAAATTGTCTGTACGTAAACCGTAAAGTATCTGTGCATGGACTTTCTTCATAGTAACATCCTCATGCCTGCAACTCATAACAGACCGAGCCAGATTGGACATAAATTCTTCCCGAAGATCTATATTATACTTCAAGGCTATCTTCAATGTTTGTACCATTTTATCATATCCATAAAGGCGACTGGCCATTTGCGTCAGTAATACAATAAAACATTCCGGAGAAGAATTAACCAATGGCACAAGTTTCTTCAAACTACTATATTTTTTAATCCCATTTTTGCAAATACGTCGAAAAGTCTTGGAATGCAAATTATGCCTACGCTGGAATCGACTGATTTCATCTATTATTTCGATGTCATTATCCTTAGAGTTTTTTCTCTCAATACCGTTAATTCTATATTCCAATATAGAATTAAAGTATTGCAATGTTTCCAATGTATTATCTTTTATACTAAACTCAAATGGACCGGGTATTGCATCCTGTGGTAACATAAAATCTCCTATATTGAGCTTACCCATGTAGGATTTATTATAAATACCATTTATAATTGTCTTGAAACGACTACTATCTCCTTGCCCCGTGTTGGAAAGATTACGAAGCAACATAATCATATCAACCGCAATACGATTCCACTGCTCATGAGTATATTTTCCTACAGCCCAAACTTCAACCATTTTTTTGAAATCAGTATAAGTCAGAGGATTTTTTTTAGCAGTAGCCCATCTATTGCGAATCAAATTACTAAGCATATCACACCGGAACTTCATAACTGCACTATCTGTCTGCTTATTCAGCAAATCAAATATCGGAATGAATTTGAAAATCGCCATATTTCTTTTACCCAAATATTCAGCAATGCCATTCCTTTCTGTAAACAAGTGAGGATACAATTCAATAATAACCTCTATTATTTTTTCATACTTAATATAGTTCTCTATATTTCTAAGATACAACATGTTGACAATTGTCAACTCTGAAACAAATGACTTTTCCCGATAGTTTTTAACCAATGGCAATTCTGAGAATGCTACAGGTTCCATCGGCGGCCGGTTAAATATATAGTCAATGATTTGCTCTACATATTTCAACGCTTCATTATCACTTTGATTAGCCATTTGAACTAATTGACGAAGCAGAATATCCGTATTGCAAGAGGCTACTTCTCCCCCTCTATGTTCATGGGCCTGTACATAACTTCTCAATTCTTCTACACTAGTTGCTATGCGAAGGTAAGCAGTCAGGATGTAACTGCTAATGCTCAATTTATATTGTTTCTCTGAATTTAGCCAATTTATTTCAAAAACTATTTTATTCAAATCATCTAAAGTCACTGCCATGCCTGACAATATGGAAAAAGTGTCCGATATAGGCCTTGAGAATTCCAGTATGTATTTCTTATATACATTCCACGCAGTCTGGAAATTGAGTTGTCGTTCAGCATTAGAGATTTGCTTCTTATTACTGTTCTCTTTTTTATCAAACTTCACCATTATAGCATTATATGCAGCAATAGAAGACGTAACAGATGATGTATTAACTTTCCGGATTGCCTCATCAAAAGTGATACTGCACTTTCCATACTTATAAATTAGTTGTTTATTATATAAATTAGGATCAGCATCATTTATCAACACGTCCAACTGTCTCATGGTATTAGCTGACATGACACTATTATACTTCTCTAAGATAACACCTCCCATCTTACTATCAATCTTGATAGAATGTTCTCTGCATAACTCTAGAATAGCATTCAAAATATGGTCTGACATAAAACCTGTAATTTTTGTCAGTGCAATAATCGTATGTTTATCAATAGGTATTCCATAATCTACCATAGACTGCACGTATTGCAAAGGAGTGCAACGTTCTATCACCTCCGTTCCATCATCTTGAAAGAAAACTAAGGGAAGCGCATCATTCGCCAAATGCGAATTAAACAATTCCATCCGATTATTATAATGGATATTGGATATTTCCACTTGATTTCTTCGAGCATATCTAAATAGCTCATTGGCATCTGCAACCACTCTTTCACGAGTCTTAGGAGTATACTCACGGACAAGAATATCAATACAATGCACCAATGAATAGCCATCGAAAACAAAATTCTTATGCTTAACCAGGAATATCATTATTTCTGAATAGTTCCGGATATAAGTCTGATTAGACAAGCAAACATTATATAACTTACCATCTTTCAAAAGTCCCGATAGTTCTGGAGTGTTTTCCAGATATACCAAGCAATTATCTATAATCTTTCGTTCTATCTCACCATTACACACTTTTCCAAATAAACAGAACCAAGCGTATTGCTGACTCGAAGCCATCGACTGAAGTTGCATTTCTGCCACTATCCTCCTGGTTTCACGATCTTCTGTAAACAATCGTTTCACAATTACTTCATCAGGAATATTAAGCCTATCTATCTTATCGAAAAATCCTAATGCAGTAGGAATATCATCGGCTGTTTTAATCAGACTGCAAAGAGTGTATTGATCCAGCGGCATCTTCCTTTTGAGCATGGTCTTGACGATATGCCAGCCATCCTTAAAGGGTTGAGACTCCAATATCATATTATAGGAGTAGCGATCTCGTTCTACTTCATAACGATCGAACATCTTATTGATCTCACGTATCTGAGCCACGTCATCTTCTTTCTTTGCTTTGCTCAGCAACCTGTTTAATATAAAATGATTGATAAGTAAGAAATTGTGAGGGTCACGAGAATGAGGTTCTATATAATAATAGAAAAGATTCAGTGCTTCCCACAAAGAGCAATCTACCATATCAAGGATAGTGGAATATGTGTAGGAATCACGAAATACCATCTGGGTTTTATCATCTTTAAGATGAACAAATATTTCATTAAATGCTTCCTTATAGCCACTCTTATCAAACTGCTTAATAAATGCATTAGCTACAGTTGCTATTATAATACGAATACGATAACGAGGTGTCCATCCCAGATCAAGCGTAGCCTGAACAACTGATATTAGTTTTTCAACAATGAAATCCCCCATCAATCGTGCCTCATTCTGATACAATCTACTAAATGCTCCTAACAATGCATAAGTATCAACATTGCTTAGAACATCTATCAAAGACAGTTTTTCTTTGGAATACTTCCCTTTATCAGCATTATAACTCATTAAAACATTCTTGTCATCAGAACACAGAATATATCCCATACGCAACAAGTAGCAAGCCAACTCGAACTCTTCTTCTGTGGAAACTAAACCAAATAGCCTATTTAATGCCTGCCGATACCAACTTAAATCAAACATGAATAAGAACCTTACTTGATCTCTCCTTTGAGTAGGTCCCTCGTCTGCCATCATGTAGTCAATATAAGTCTGCTCATCCTTTATGCGAAACTGAGTGACAATTTCCAACCCTTCGCTAAAAGTCTGTATCTTTTGCATCCTTTTATATAAGAAAAATGGTTCTCTGCCAAAACACTCATATTCCTGAAGGCTTTCTACTTTTCTCATCTCATCAGGAGTTTTCGCACGCATATAGAGTGCACCCAACATAAACATATCACGCAACCCTTCTTTTGCCATCATAAAATATTCCCATGCCTCCTCAAAGTCTGTTGCATCATATATTTTCTGCTTGAATATCTTGGGATAATATAAAGGAACTTCTTCTGTAAACGTATCTAAAGCAATTCCTTGCTCTATAGCAGCCTTTTCTTCCAATAAACGGGCAACCCAATCATTATTTTCTTCCAAAGGTTCTACTTTCTCCTGAAAAACGTCAAAAAGGTGTTTAGACACTTCTTTACGATGTTCACAACGTGTTATTATCTTAGCAAGATCAATAATCAAAGGCTGTTTTTGCTCATATACAAAGGATAATATCAAGTATATCAAATCAAGTTCTTGTTCCGGTGTACACATCGACTCATCTTCCATCACCTCACCGGAATAGTCAATAAAATAGCGATATACATACTCTTGAATACCAAGCATATTGACTTTCTTAGAATTCTCTTTTAGTGTATACGAGTTATCTGTAATACCCGTACAAGTCGATAACAGTGCACGTTGGGCAAAGTTGAATTGATCTCTTTCCAAACTTAATCTTTTACCATTTTCATCACACCGGCGGCTGTGCAGATATTTACAGAATACATACATGCTATCCAAGTCACCCATATTGGAATTATGCCAAATTGAGAACGCCTTAATAGAACGTAACAGGTTTTGTCTCACAATACGAGCCACCTCACCGGAAGCTTTTGCCAAAAAGGAGTTATAGTCTCGCTTCTTACTATCAAGGTCAATCAGCAAAGCACCAGCTGTAAGATATTTGGTATTCTGTTCTTTTATCGTAAAGCCATTTCTTCTAAACAACTGTATAGCCTCTACATGCTCATTTGGAGACATTTTGGGTATTTCGATTTTCTCTTTAGTAACATGTTCAAGTAAGCCTGCAACCGGCAGATCTTTTATTGGAACCGAAGCGGTTATGATAACCGAGCACTCCTTCTTGTGTACTTGCATGAACAAAGATTCCAAAGCATCAGAAACGGCACTATCTTCTAATTTGTATTTATTAAAATCATCGAAAATCAAATATAGTTTCTGCTCCAATTTAGCATACTCCAAATATTTTGTAATATCATTTATTTTAGATAGAAGCACATCTGTTAGAGTATCAAATGGAGGCATCACATAAAACCAGCCTTGAGGTATTTTAGTTGCAGCCTGATACACAGCTCGTGTCTTACCGGACAAGGACGCTCCATACAAGTAAATAACATCCTTTTGGCCACATAAAGCAGACTTTATATCAACATCAAAATCTCGTTTAAAATACACTCCATCAACGCAGTGTTCCCTGCGTGCATCATCGCTATAAAAATCAGAAGGGACAAAAGATCTACCCATCTTTGCATCCATCAACGGTCTATAAGGTGAAGCCATCCAGTTTTTGATCTCCTGGGTTACTTTCATCTTAATATCTTCAGCTGTATCAAAAGGATAAGCATATACCAACTTATCCTTTACTAATATCGATTTTTCCTGCGCTGAAGCATAGGGATTGTCATCAAAGCGAGCTTTATCAATATACCTCTTTTGAAAATCGTCAAACGTACATTGATTCTCTCCTGCAACGGTGACCGATGGAGTCTTCTTATAGAATACCGAAATATAAACAGGGTATTGATGATTTCTACAGAATTCTGTAGCCTTTCTGTATTCTTCGATAGTTTTATCCCCTACCACTCCATCAATAATCATTATAAAGAATGTACTCTCTCCAATCAGCCTATTAACCGGTTCTTGCGCACTTATCTTCTCCTGCCGCTGATTTGCGTGTTCTGTATAATCATAGTACGAAAATGTACAGTTATATTTCTCACCATCCAACTCCGTCACAGCCTGAGATACAGCTGCACGGTATTCCTTAAGAGCTAAAGAAGATGCAATAAACGTCTGAAAGTTAATCATAGCATTGTATTTTTGAAGACATAAGATCCACCAAATATAAATAATATTAATTAAAAGGAAATTAAATAACAATTTCTAGATTGTAAAGCACAAAGATACATAACAGAAAGTGGGCTACATTTCCATTTAGGAAACATAGCCCACTTTTTATTTATCGGTTGTCAGTAACTTATTCTGCTGACTTTATCAATACTACGCGGTTCAAAATAGGTTGACCGAATTTATCAACACCACCATCAGCACTTACCTTCAAGCGATCGGCAGAGATTCCAAAGTCTTTTACCAATACATCAACTACTGCTTGTGCACGCTTCAAACTCAGTGTTTGGTTGAATGCAGGGGTACCTGTTGAAGAGTCAGCATAACCATTGACTGTGTAAGTCGCATCCGGGAATTGTTTCATCTGATCAGCCAAGTATGACAAGTTCATAACTTCACGCGGAGTTACATCAGCCGAACCAATTGTGAAGAATACAGTACGCGGTGCAATATCACTCTGAACAATAACATCTGTTTCTGAAACTTCTGCTACCGGTTGGTTCTGAGCATCTACCAAGGCATTCTGCAATTGCTGGTTATTTGCAGCCAGTTGAGCCAACTGTTCCTGCATGATAGCCAATTCTGCCTGAGAAATCAATTGAGGTATAGGACGATTGAAACCACGTTTCGGGAAACGATAAGTCAAACCGAGAGTTGCACTCAACACACCATCAAATCCATGCTTACCGCCAACTTCACCATCAAATTTATCTTCTACACCCATGGCGCTCAACTCAAGGTTAATATCGATCGCATTCGAAATCCGGAAGCGATTGATGATACCTGCGTTTACTGCTAGAGCTTCGCGCTTCGGGCTTGAGTAATTGTGAGTAAACCCCGCTCCTAGATAAGGTATAATTTCGTATACACGATATTGATTGTAACCTCCAAAAAGAGCATTCAAATTGAACATCACATCACCATGCAAGTTCATGTAATCAAAACGCTGTTTGTAATAACCATCCTTCATTTGGGTTCCTCTCACATAAGGTGCACCTACATCATACGTAAAACCTTTAGCTTGCAAACCGCTATATTGTAAACGCAATCCCAATCCGGGAGTGAACCATTTACCAATAGCAAAATTTAAAGTCGGGCTAATGCGATCGCCGAAACTTCCTGCCTTATCATTATCTCCAAACATAGCAGAAGCACCGCCGCCAATAGAGAAGAACCAGTTATCCCAAAACTTATTAGTTAACACTCGATACTTGTCTTGTACCTGGATTTCCTCGAATCCGACGACTACTTCACTCTGCTGCGCAAAAGCAACAGAGGTTAAACTGGACAATGCCAGAATCATTAGAATCTTTTTCATATACCTTAAATAGTTAAGTGGTTAATTGTTTTTCCAATCTTATAAACTGATATAAAAACACCGGTTGGACTAAAAAGTTCTGAAAATGTTTTTTTTTTGCTAAATATGAGTTCGAAAATCCCTCTAAACCCTATATAAAAAACAAACAGACCATCCGTTTACTATGAACAGATGGTCTGTTTGCCATCAACGCATCATCTGTTTACCTCAAACAGACCATGCGTTTCAGACGTCTTCCTAATTACTTAAATAGCTTGTCGATATCTTCTTCTTTTAAAGTCGACAAGACTGTTCGACCGTCCGGTGTATAATTGGGTGTTGGACATGCAAAAAGATTATCTACCAGATTGGCCATTTCATCATTACTTAATACCTGCCCGTAAACAATAGCAGCTGCACGCGCTAAAGTCAGTGCCAGGATAGTATGTACTTCTTCTTTCACGTCATTCCCCTTTTCTATAGCTGTATGTATCATACTGCGGACAAGTTCCACCGGGTTCAAACCTTCGATGCCCGAGGGAATGCCATTGATAGCATAGCTGCCACCACCTAGCGGAGTCAATTCAAAACCTACGGCTGAAAAGTCATCCATAATACTCTCAAGTACTGCTGCTTCGGAAGCTGGCAATTGTACAATCTCAGGGAACAATACCCCTTGTGATACCCCTCGTTTTTCGCGTATCTGATTCATATACCGTTCAAATAGTACACAGATATGCGCACGGTGCTGGTCAATCAGCATAAGCCCCGATTTCACAGAGGTCAGGATAAAACGTCCTTTGTACTGAAAATGCTGTGCACCTTTTTCAATATTTACATTACTATTATACAAAGTAGCAGGCGCCTCTGAAATAGCATCAGCTGCTTCGGAAAGATAAGGTTCTCTACCTTCATCTACTGCCTCAACAGAAGTAGCCGGTATAGCCCAATTTTCTTCTATCGGCGGCTCTTCCTCCAACGGTTCATTCATTTTACTGGATTTCTCCATACCTGAATAAAGCTCCTCCCACTCCATCTTTGGGCGGGAATAGTCTCTACCACCACCATAAGCAGAAGCGGATGAACTTTTAAAAGGATTAAAGTCGGTATTATAATGTACCTTAGGGGGTTCAACCGGACGTGTTTGTTCAAATGCTGGAATGTCGGGCATATCTTCTGTATCGAAGTCAATAGTGGGAACAGCATTGAACTTACCTAGTGATTCTTTTACTGCAGCTGACAATATTTGCCATATAGCCTGTTCATTTTCAAACTTGATTTCGGTCTTCGTTGGATGAATATTTACATCAATATTAGCCGGATCTACTTCGAAATAAATAAAGTAGGAAATTTGTTCACCTGCCGGAATGAGCTGTTCATAAGCATCCATCACTGCTCTATGGAAATAAGGATGTCGCATATAGCGTCCGTTAACAAAGAAATACTGATGAGCACCTTTCTTTCGTGCAGTTTCCGGTTTGGCCACAAATCCTGAAACTTTTACCATTGTAGTATCTACATCTACTGATAGCAACTGTTGGTTCAGCTTCTTGCCAAATACTGCCATGATACGCTGACGCAAGGGCATAACAGGTAGATTAAATAACTCGGTATCATTGCTATACAAATAGAAAGCAACTTCAGGATGCACCAATGCTATCCGCTCAAATTCAGTCAGGATATTACTCAACTCCGTGGAGTTAGCTTTCAAAAATTTGCGTCGGGCAGGTATATTAAAGAATAAATTCTTCACGGAAAAATTACTTCCCTTGGGACAAGATACCGCTTCCTGGGACTCAACTTTGGAACCAGCTATAAATAAACGTGTACCTAATTCTTCATTAGCAGGACGCGTTTTCAATTCTACCTCCGCTACTGCGGCAATAGATGCCAACGCCTCACCACGAAATCCCATAGTACGTAAAGCAAATAGATCGGTAGCTTCGCGTATCTTAGAAGTTGCATGACGCTCAAAGGAGAGGCGTGCATCCGTCTCGGACATACCCTTGCCGTCATCGATAACCTGAATATTCGTTTTTCCGGCATCAGTTACTAAAACATGTATTTCTCGGGCTTCGGCATCAATCGCATTTTCTACCAATTCCTTAATGACAGATGCCGGTCGCTGTATTACCTCTCCGGCAGCAATTTGGTTGGCAACCGAATCGGGCAGCAAATGAATGATATCGCTCATAAATTAAGATAATAAAATGATAAAATGGTGAGATGATAAGATAGTAAGGGGATAAGATATCTTATCCTCTCACCATCTTATCATCTATTTCAAAAGGTCCAACTACCTGTTTGCAGATAGTGCCACAAAAAAACGAGAAGAGCTATCAGTATCAAGATCATACCCAAATGTACGGGTTTACGACCACTTTGCTTACGTCGCTTCAAGTGAGTGGTTCCTTCTACAAACTTTCCACGGATATCTTCGGGAGTAAACTTTTTTTCGGGCAGCATTCCTAATTCGCGTTTGGCTTTCTCCTCCATTTTCGCTAATTTTTCCTTCCGTTCATCCACATAGATATATTGGTGATTAAAGCCGCGGGGCTTCCGCATTGTAAACATTCCCATAACACTACTTATTATTACGTTTGATATGCATATTTCTTGGCGAAGTTACAGGTTTTCGATCACTCTTCTGCAAAGTTTCACCTGCTTTTTTACCTCTCCACTCAAAGATATCTTCCTTATTACGTGGGCGAATATAATCGAACCATGCAAATGAAGGGAGCTTAAATTTATCCGGCGGAATTTGGTCCATAGGATACATTGTACCACTAGCTTTGCCAATAAATGAACCTCGCTCCATACGACGGTCTTTCAACAACATACGTAGGAAACCACCTTCCGTATAATCGAGTCCAATCAACGAGCTATCTTTTTCTTCTACCGGATAGTAGATAACCAATACATTTCCATTTACATCTACCTGACGCATCTCACCTTTTTCAAAGAAAGCTTTCATTTCTTTACCTGCTACTTGATTATAGTGAATGCTATCTTTCCTCTCTATAGCTAATGCCTGATTGATGATATGTGCCCAGTCAATAGTACTATCGTTCATATAGACCTTGATTTCTTCACCTAACAATTGCTGATTACCATTCCAAACAATCGGGTCAGTGTACATCGTCATACAAGAATCTTTAGAATTATAAACCAATGAATCGCATACAGCCTGAACATCAGTGCGATATGCACGTACTTTATGGTAAACGCGCATTTCGCGATACATAGAATCCGTATTGAGATTATAGGTAACTAATCGTAGCGTATCGCCATGCATATAAAGACTGTCTCCCTGCGAGTAATCAATAGCAACTGCACGTTGGGTAGCCAAAGCATTTCCGGTAAGTTCATTGTAAAAACAATAATTACCGGTAAGCATATTTTTGTTGACTGTATCATTCATCACCACATTATAAAATGCTTCGCCATAACCCAATTTACGGTCATAAAAAAGACTATCGCCAGTTAGCCGCTTACCTTCATTAGTCAATACGGAACGATCAAGCAGCTCGGCTTGATCCGTTGTCGTATCATATTCTCCACGCTCTGAGTAAATATGATTATTGTCGCTTACAATATCAGAAGGTCCCAAAATTGTTGCGATCTTACTCAATGTGCTATATTTCAATGTATCCGATGTCAACACAAACTGTGGATTAACCAATTTTACATCATGGTTGAACACAGCCAACTTTGTAGCCGGACTATATTCTCCCCATTCAGAGGTCAGAACATTCTCTTCATCGGTCAACGTACCTCCTTCGAAATAGTAGCCCAAGTTATACAATCGGTCGTAATTCAAGCTATCAGTCGTTAAGACTGTCTTACGGTTAATCATACGTACATTCTCGCGTATCATTGCTAGTTGGGACATTCCATCATAGTACAAGTAGTCACCATAGATAAATAAGGTATCACCTTGTTCCATGCGTACATTACCAAAAGCTTCAACAGAATTGCTTTTCTCGAAAATCAAAGCACTGTCACAAAACATGTACATACTATCATGTTTCATTCTAACCGACCCGATCAATACTTGCACATCAGGACGCTGTTGCTTATCAGCTTGAGCCTCATCAGCATATAGCAGGTCAACACGTGTTTTCTTTTTCTCAGCAGTTCCCGTATTTTTCTTCTCTACGGACACTTCGGCTTTCTTTTTCTCCGGAGCATCAGAAGTTTTCTTCTTCTCCTGAGCACTTAACAAACACATACCAAACAGGCATAGAATGCCTGCTAGTAGGTATCTATGCCTGAAAAGGAGATGTTTTCTTGTATCTTTCTTTTGCATACAAAAGTCTATGTAAACCCGCCCGGATTAATCTTTAATCCAGCCCGGATACTTGAATGTACAGTTATTCTTCCAATCGTCTTTGATACGTACATAAGTATGTTTCTGTTTTTCGCGGATCCACTTATCTAACATTTCGTCACGACGTTTTTCCAATACAATTTCTTTTAAGTTCTGATAGTCATCAGAGATGGTTGCTTTATGACCGACAGTACGGCTCTTCAATTTCACAATCACGCACTCCTCTTTACCGGTCTTTTGCGGAATCATTGTAAAAGCTTCAGATATTTCACCAACTTTCATTTTATC
>OHFN01000780.1_pt1 | contig 18164 bp, 9 predicted proteins | sample 1567571 | NCBI WGS metagenome assembly OHFN01 (sample SAMEA3879533, study PRJEB24766) | human gut metagenome | biome: human-associated habitat; feature: feces | place: USA | collected 1985/1987
TTGGCCTCACCGCTTCCTCCATGTCGGTATCCTCGTCAAGCAATACGGTCTCGGCGGCTACCGGATCGTCGATCTCCTCATAGTGCCCGGGGAGTTCTTCCAAGGGGGTATCCAGCCTCTCGCCGCCTAGGTGATAGGTCTTGCCTAGATAGATTTCCGGTCCGGCTATCCATCCGTCACTGATACGGCGGAAGACCTTGCCGTCCTCCGCTATCAGATGCTTGTTGTTCGATTCGTCTGTTCTCATGACTCCGTTTTTTCTGATATGGGTTTGATTCTCGATGCATAAGCGGACCAGTTCGTAGCCGTCTTATAAGTATCCACGGCATCATCCGGAACGTAGATCGGACAGTCGTTGCCGTTCGTCAAGGCTCCGCTGGAGAGGGGGAAGGGGATGGAAGATAATACGCTAACGAAAAACAACCCGGGGCAAGAACTGATCAAGGAGAAGTTACTTGTAACGTTCACCCACGACGCAAGAGGGGTCAAGTCTACAGAGGTAAGGCTGGTACAGCTTTGCAGCAAGTAGCCACAACTCGTAACGTTCACCCACGACGCAAGAGGGGTCAAGTCTACAGAGGTAAGGCTGGTGCAGCTTTGCAACAAGCCGCTACAAATCGTAACGTTCACCCACGACGCAAGAGGGGTCAAGTCAACCGATGTGAGACCGGAGCATGATCTCAGAAAATCGGAACAATACATAACGTTCACCAACGATGCCAGAGGGGTCAAGTCTATCGAGGTGAGACTGGTGCAATTATAAAACACGTAGTCAAAAGAAGTTCTATTCGTATCATTCTTAAACATGTCCTTTCCAAAGAAAATCAGCTTGGAGTAACTTCTAAAAGAAATGTTAGAAACCTTACTCTCCCCAATGCTCCAATATGCCACCAAGCAAGAGGTAGAGGCCATGCAGCGCGTGACATCCCCGCAATTCCTTATCTCCACTTGATAAAGCCCGCTATCCCCATAGGTATGGCTATAGGACTTAGATCCCGTTCCCGAGGCGTTTTCCGTCATGCCGTCGCCCCAGTCTATTACGTAATTCGCCGTAGGGGAGTTGACGCTTATCGAGCAGGAGGGCCCCGTTAGCATCATCTGTATGTTGCCGTTCTCCTCGGGCTTCATGGCTATAGGGTTGATGTCCATCTTCACGTTCACGCTCATGGCTGACGTGCCTACGTTCACCGTTCCCTTGGTATCGTAATGATCCGGATGGGTCACCTCGTAATCGTACGAGCCCTTCGCCAGTTGCAGGATACACTCGCCGTAAAGGTTGGTCTCCTTCGACTTGCCATCACAAGTCACGGTAGCCCCCGTAACGATCGCCCCGAACTGCCCCTTCACCACAAACTTCACATCCACCACCGCATACACCTCCAGCGTATGGCTCGTGTCATTCGTGATAGCTGGAAAATCAAACGTGTTGCTTCCGTAGCCCAACGCTGATACGGTACCTTTCATCGCCTCGCCGCCACGGATATAGACGTATCCGTTCGCGTCGGTCGTGTAGCTCTTGGTATCGGTGGTGATCATGGCTCCGGATAGATAGACGGATTGGCCGTAGACCTTTACCCTGATGGTACGCAAGGGGATGTATGTGATCGTATAGTCCTGCGTACGGGTTCCGGACACGAGATAATCGGCGGTGAAATCCTTGTGGTTGTCGCACTTGAAAACGATGGGGATCACGGAATCATCGTCCGCCGTCACCTTGTAGGTGTACTCGTTCACCTTCTCGTACTCATAATCCCCGCATTCGAACACGGCGTTGGTAATCGTCTTGGATTGGGAGGATCGGAACACGAATGTCGTGATAGTCGGCGGCAAGAGGGTCGTATAGGTAATCTCCAGCTCCGGAAAAGCCGCCCGGCACTTGGCTAGCTTATCGCTGGTAGCGGATATGGCGTGGAATTTGCCCGTTATGACGGCGGTCTGTACGTTATTGCCGTTCTCGTCGATACCGCCGATCTTTATTAACTTGTAAAGGTCGTTCAGGTTCGGGGCGGAGGCGTTGATGTCGATAAGACGCACACGGTTCAACACCGGGTTCTTGATGCCCAGACAGCGGGATATGAGATAGAACACGTTTATTCCCGTATTCTCGCAAACGATCGTCGTAAGCCTCTCCACCCCCGCTATTTCGAAATAAGCGTCCGTAAGCTTGGATTGGTCACGGAGGGTTAAGCCCGTGAGGGTAGCCGGGAGATACAGCTTGGAGAGGATACCGGCGGCAGGCAACACCACGGAGGTGATAGACGTGCCTTGGGCGTAGACCTCCTCCATGTTCTCGCATCCGGAGATATCCACCGCCTGCCTCAAGTTCGGGCAGTTACGGATGTCCAGCTTGCGGAGCATGTTATTCGTTCCGATCGAGAGCACGGTAAGGTTCGTGTTCTGATAGCCCGACACGCCGCTACCGATCAACAACTCAGAGAGGCGGGTAGCCTTGGACACGTCGATCGTACCGGCGTACAGCCCGGACATATCCCCCAGTGACTTTACCCGGCTCGCCCCATAGATGATCGTCTCGGTGTCATTAAACACGATGTCGGGGGCCTCGATCAATACCGGCACGTCCTTGTAGGTACGTTGCCCCACCATGTAGGAACCGTACTTTACACGGGTATACTGATCGGCGTACGGGATGATCGTCATGTTGGCCGACGGGGACACGCCCGTCCATTCCCGGGGCGTATAGAGACGCAAGGTCGCGAAATCCGAGAGGAAACTGCCCGCCGTATACTTACTGTCTATATAAAGGAAGCGGTTATACGTCCACCACTTACGGTTCTCGATACGGGAGCCTTGGGCGGCGTACAGGTAAGACCCGTTGCCCTCCTCTATCAGCGGGTCGATATACTTGAAACGACCGTCGGCGTTGTAGATCGCCTCGCACCATTTGTCCGATTGCTCGCCGTTCAACACGGACATGATCAAGTCGTACGAGAGCAATCCACGGGTACGGATATCCTTGTACATCGCCTCGATCTCAGCCGGGAAACATTTCTCTAGGTTGTTCCACAGCACGCTACTCTCACCGTTCCAGACGTTTAGCGTGCCTATCTTGTCGTGATACTCTATATTGTATCCGAAAGCGATCAAGCCTTCGTTATTCAGACCGAAACAGGTATCGTTGTCGTAAAAGATGAAGATCCATTTCCCCTCCTCGTGGAAATAGGTAAGGAACATGTTCTTCGCCCGCTGGTCCACCATACCGAACAACTCGGTGATGAGGTAGTAGGCGATCAGGTTATTGAGGTTGAAATGATTTCGAACCTCGTTCTTGAATTTCTCCAAGTTATCCTTGGTAGATACGACCCATGAGGTAACGGCCATGAGCTTCTCCGGCTTGCGGGTGCCCGCCTCGTACTCGGCGTTGATAGCGTCATCGTCCGGATAGCGGGACTCGAAGTCGTTCATCCAGTCCGTCCCGGAGAAATCGGCGGACTTGAAGAGGCAACGATCGGAGGTGTTGTTCGAGAATTCCCAGCTCTCATCACCATCAGAAAACCCAAAGGTCTCGGCGGTGGACTTGTCGTTATTGAAATTATATTTACCCACGAACTCCAGCGTATCACTTGCCGTCTCACGGTGGAAGATGGCTATCGGATAGCCGTCTACCGTGGTGCGGACCTCCTTGTTCGTCTTTTGGGGCGGGGTGGTAAGCCCCATCTCTATCAATAGGGAATTGATGACTTTGGCCATACCCGTGTTGTGCGTACCGGAAGACTCGGCGAAATCAGCCTTGACACAGAAGGCGTTTACGGGAATGCTATTCGCCCGTAGCGCGTATGTGGGCGATGTCCTTCCGCTCTCCGTGTAGGTAATGTCAGCCTTGAACTTGAACTTGAAGTTCTTCCTCGGATAATATTGGGAGGAGGTACCTTGCACGTCATTCTGGACGTTCTCGCAAGAGAAAGATCGCCCGGGTTCTTGCAAGTCCGTAAAATAGACCTTGTTTGTTTTCTTATCGCCTTTATAAGTAGGCAACGGCCCCTCGAAGATCAAGCAAGGCAATCGCTCCAACACCTTTTGATAGGTGATATCCCCATAATCATTATATACTTGGTTCCGGTTGTAGATAGCCAGCGCCTTGTCGTAATCGTCCAGATCGCCTATGAAGTTATCGAGCATCTGGTATTGGTTCAAGTCGTTATCGTAGACACGGATGTTATACAGGTCGATCGTACAGCCCTCGCTACCGATCATGATATCCTGCGGAACCTTCTGCTGGAAATTATCCTCCGACGGATATTGCGCCGCCCCGGACATGATGCCGTTGATATAGATGTATATCAAACGGTTTAGCGTGCGTTTCTCAACCACGAAGGAGATGCGAACCCTCTCCTCCTCCTTGAACCGGGTGTCGATCGTGGTCTGCTCGGACGAGAACACCGCTTTCTGGGAAGATATCTGAAGGCCGATCCCCCCGTTCACGCACTCGATAGCGATAGCCTCGTAATCGGTCACGTCGCGGGTGGAGAACTCGAACTCGATGGTCTTACCCGTGGCCCGGAAGTCATCCTTGAATATCTTCAGCGGGATACGCACACGAGCGTCACCCGACACACGGAGGGAGGTGCTATCCCGTTCCGAGATCCAGCCGTTCGTCTTGAAGTTGAAGCCGGTCAGATCTGCGGATATATCCCCGTATTTCCACTCGTTACGGTTATTGTCGTTGTTACTCCGGTTCTGCGAGGTCAGCCAGAGTTGCAGGTTCGCCTTCTCCGGCTCCACGATCACCTCGGCGGGGGATACGGCGAGCGTAAAGGTCCGGGAGGCTGACCCACTGGATATCTTCAGGGAGAGATCTCCCGACTGGGGAATACGGTAATTCCACTCGTGCAAGGTGCGGTCTACGCTCTGTGTGGATACCGTGGCGTTGTTGGCCGATAGCGTAACCTCCGATAGCGAGGAGTCCGGCGTATAGACCACGAAGGGGATCGTGAGCCGGTCGTATTGCCGCGCGGCGGTCTGGGCGAAAGAGGAGGCCACGATAGGCGTGTTATCCCCCTCCACGATACAGATAAGGTCGTTGGTAAGCGTATTGCTCCGGATCAGCTCCTCGTTGATAAGGGCCGTCATGTAGACTTGGAGCAAGTGCGCCCCATGCGCCTGCCTAGGGATCACGTAGGTCAATTGCCGGTTCGAGGCGCTGGTCTCCACCGTTCCCAACTCCTTCCCGTCCAGTACGAAATGCACCGTCTTGTTGATGGCCCCCACGGGCGTATAGCGATAAACGATCTCCCCGGAATAGACGAGCGCCGGGTCTATGGAGGAGGATATGGACATGGATATCACCTCGATCGTATAGGATAGGGAACGTGACGATCCCGTGCTATCCTTCACGGTTACCCTTACCGTGTTGGAGCCGGTGATCAAGTGTTCCGTCGGATCGAAATAATTATTGCCCTGCGAGATGGATACCATGCCCACCTTCTGGCTGTTCACGGTGTAAGTGGCCGTTCCCGGCCCGGTCTCGGAACCGTCATCCTGATAGACGCTCGTGAAATTGTATCCCACGGTGACGGCGGCCCCCTCTACCGTGGTGATGAGCGTATCGGTGACGCCCACGAGTTTCATGGTCACGCCGCCACCACCACTTCCTCCTCCGATCTCGGAGAGGTTCTTCACCGTCCATAGCGAGCTTCCGGCCTCTTGCACCAGCACACGGGACTCGTCCGGATCTTGGTCTACGATCTCATCCACGTTGGTAAGCTCGCCCAGCGAGCTAGCCCCGCCGCCGCCCCCGCTTCCGGAGCCTACCGGGATAGCGTCCGATACGACAATGCCCCCGGAGGTAAGATACAGATTACCGTCTTTCGAGTAGCCGTTATCCACCTTCTTCTCCAGCAATTTCTTGATCGCCTCCAGCTCCTTGGCATAATCCCCGTCCAATTTACCGAGCAAGTCTTTCAGCCGGACCTTCACGTAAGAGACGTTAAGGCCTTTCTCCTCCAAGGCCGGCAAAGAGTTTACGAAATCCATGCTCTCCGCTACACGGAGATCCTCTACGCTAAGGGAACCCGCCTCTATAGCGTTCTTTACGATCGGGGTTAAAATCTCGACCAGTTCTTTAATTTCTTCGAGAGTATATGCCATGGGATCAAGATTGCTTATAGGGTTACCGTCTCGTTAAATATCCTGTCGAAAGCGTTTTGCACCTTCGTATATGCGCTTATCCATTCCTCTCCGGTAAGGCTGTCCGGGGATTCTTGGAAGAAAGAGAGCCTTTTGTTACGATCAGCGGACGCATACCCGATACGGGTACCGGCATCGTATATGTAGGCATCTATATGCTGGAATGGCTCGCTTTCCTTACGGGATGCCTCTATCTTCACGAAACCCGTGGAAGACAGGGCTTCCGTCAAGGACTTATTGATTGTCGTTGTTCCCATTTTTCTTTGTTTTAGGGGTTAGTAACTCGTTCATGGCATTTTTCAAGGGGGCGATAAAGGATGATCCCATGATGATATCCTTGACGGACTCAGCCATAGGTCTCGGAACATCGATAGCTTCCTTGCTGTAGTATATCTTCTTTCCGAAATCAGAGACAGCGATATCCGCCGTACGTCCATAGACCAAGTTTCCTACCTCTTTTGTCAAGTCAATCACTACGGGATCGCCTTCTACCGTAGCGTTAATACTTACTTTACTGAAATCTACTTTCATGTTTTTTATATATTAAAATTAAACACCTTGCAATAAATGACCATTATCATCGGTAACTCCAACGATTATTCCTCCTCTAACACGAATACGGACATTATCCAGATCATAAGTAGCAGGATCGAAACTTATGCCCTCATAATAATTATATGAATTACCAAGGCCGAGGTTATAAGCGAAACGAAACGCCCCAGCCGCTAACGTACCGGTAATGGTAGTACCCGTGGTTTTAGTGCTTCCCGAGAAGTAGCCCGCAAACTTAGATCCTGTAGGAGGGAAATTCGATCCATAACCGTCTACAGATCCATATATGGCTACGCCAAAAGTGTTGCATATACCAGATATACATGCATGGGTATCAGCGGAATTGCTCCAAGCCCCTACCATGGTTTTACAACTTGTTCCGGTATTGTATGTATATCCTCCCCCAACTGTCAACCTAAAGGAGGTATTACCGAAATAGTCAGAGCCAGTCCAGTTAAGACCATTATAACTGTTCAAGGAGAACGCACCGATACTCAAGGTACTGCCTACGACCAGATCTTTAACGTTTATCAAGTCCGCTTGAATATACCCTCCCGCTATAAGCGTCTGTCCGTTTATTATCACGTTCGCCAATTTGTTCGCTCCCACACTGGCGCTACCTGTAAGTTTCCCGGATAATTCCGTCTGAAGGGCTTTAGCCAAATCTTCTTTTGTGATAGCGCCTTTTTTGGTATAATTCGTAAGGCTATTGTTTAACGTATCCAGATTTATCTTACCAGCGATCTCTTGACTTAATGCCCAAGACAGATCATCGGATGAGACACCATCTTTCCACGCCATCGATCCTAGATCTCCTGAGTTAACCTTGTTCTTGATCGTATTCTGGGTACTTAGGTCAAACATGGAAAATGTCACGAAACCGTTCAAATTGAGTCGGCTAGCGTTTATCTTGATCGTCTCCGCCGTCTGGTTGATGCTCGATATGATACTATCCTTAGATACCTTCAGATTAATATTGTCAGCGTTCACCTTGATAGCCGCCTCCATCTCAGTTTTCAGCCCGGATACGTCGGTCTTCTTGGCGTACAGCGTCAAGCTCTCATCCACACCGTCCAGCTTTAAGCCTAGACTTGTCACTGTCTGGTTTATGCTGTCAGTCTTCGTCACGTACAAGGATAACGTGCTGGTCGTATTATCCAATTCTACCCCCATGTCCGTCACCGTCCCGCTCAACGTGTCGATCTTCAGGGCGTACATGCCTATCTTCTCGTCCGTCTGCAAGAACTTGGTGGACATTTCCAACCGCAAGTCCTCCACGGGATGCGTGGACATCTGGACGTTGTAGATATATATTTCCCCCGTATAATTCAAGATGAAATCACCTGTTCCGTTCCATTTGCCGGAAAATTCCTCTTGAACGAAGGTATCCGTAATCGCCAACGGTTTGCTTACGTAAAGCCCCTGTCCGGAGAATCCGGACGTTAACGTACCGGCGGTCTTTACCATGTACATGAACGATACGTAATAGCTAGGCCATACCTTCGTCCCGTCGGGCATCTCCAGTTGGCCGTCCGGTTTGTTCTTCAGGTAGGAGTTTAATTGCTTTACTCCCGAGTTCTTGATATAAAGGGCCTTGCGGCTGGATACCTCCACGATTCCTGTAACCTTATCCTTCTCAGCATAGAAGGAATCGTTCACGGCCATGAAACGCTCCTTCACCGTGAATAGCGAAACGTCGTTACCGAGTACCCATCCTACCGTATCAGCGGAGAAAGAGGCGTTCGTGAGGCAATTATCCTTCTCCGATAGCTCGTAGCGCACGGAAGACATCTCGCTGGAAAGCCTGCCTTCCACGATCTCGAACTTGGTCTTCACGTTCTCCCCCGTATCGAGCATGAACTGCCCACGGGCGTAAAGATTCTCCACGTACGCCCCGTCACCGTCCAACCTTCCGAAATAGGGCGTGACCAGACCGTTCATGTTCCCGATACGTACCTTCACGCAGTTTTCCGGATCGGTCTTCATTCCCCGGATCACGTCCATGTAGGGCGTGCCGAACTCATCCACCGTGGTGATCTTCATGATGCCGCTGCGGGTGGAGTTATCCGGATTGTCCACACGGCAAAGGGTATCCCTCTTGGCTATGTCCGACAGATTTCCCACGAAATTCGTGAAACGGAGCCAGTCCAGACGGTTCTCGCCGTCGGAGAGGTCCCCTACGGCCACTTCCACCACCTTCAGCTCGTACGACTTGGTCATCTTGTAGTCGTTCTGCAAGGTAGGATCGCCTTGAAACTGCTGTACCATGAGGATATCGCCTTCCCGGAACGGGTTGTACAACCTGCCTCCGTCGGTATCCAAGTAGATCCGGCCGGTCTCCGGGTCGTAATGATCCACCTCCATCATTCCGGCGAAGATGCGGTTATCATTCTCGCCAAGCAGTTGCGAGACCACGAACGTATATACTTTAAGCTCGTTGCGTACCGAGATCGAATCGATCTCCAGCTTGTATTTAGTCTCCTCCACACCGGCGGCGTTCGTCACCTTGTAAGGCGCTATCATGAATCCCGTCCCGTTCGGGAAACCGGAGGCGAATGTAGGAGAGGAAAGGGAACCGGCGAACATGGAGTCATTCTTCACCTTCAAGTCCTTCACCCATGCCGTGCCGTCGGCGAAGATACGGAAACCGTTCTCGTGCTTGAAACTATCAGCGTCACGGTCTGAGTAGATGGAGGATTCCAGCCCGCTTAAGATTATGTCTTTTTCGAAAGTGATGTTACCATGCGCCGTATCATCTATATCTTTTCTTAAAAAGCGATCATCAAGTGCGGATATAGGCTTTAGTATCTCCTTCAAGACTCTAAGAGCCGTGAAAGCGTTCTCATCGGACGGCTCTGTCAGATCATCTAATTTTATATGATAGAAATCGTCTCCCGGTCCACCCGATCCTCCTGCTCCGTTGACGATAGCCCTCCATGTCTCTCCAAGTTCACTTATGATGCCGTTCCTTATCGTGTCATGTATTACACCAAAAGACGTAACGGATGCTTTCGGGTTATGCGGATCAAAGGCCGGGAATAATACCCCCTCGCCAAGCTCTTGCCGTGGGAGCTCAGCTAAGCGAGGGGGAAAAATAAAATCCGGCGAGGAGAGGTTTGGAACCGTTAGATTATCCGGAAGCTCTTTCTCGTTACGGATAAGGTTCAGGTACCTCGAGATCTCCGAGAGTCGGTACGTGAACGTATAGGAGCTCGGGAGATCGTTGGAGGTGTAGGTGGCGTCGCTCTCGGTGACGATTATTCTCCGGATCATGGACGCCTCGTATATATACTTGGCCCGGCTGGGAAAAAAATCCAGCAACCAACGGCGGGAGTAATCATCGAGGAATCCCGTGTTCTTTACGAACTTACGATCGGTCTCCACGTCATACTCGGACAGGTTCTCGCCCAGTTCCGCTATCAGGTGCCCATGCTCCGCCTGCAGACGGTTCACCCCATGGGCACGGAAGGTGTCCATACCTCCCAGACTGTTCTCGAAAAGGAACCATTGCTCGTCCTCGGAATGGATATCCGTGAATTTATAGAATTGCGATACGCTCAGTCTCGCTCCGCCGGCCTCGGCGTAAACCTCGAGATAGCTGGGGTACTTGTTCCCGAATAGCTTGGCTACGATTGCGTATTGGAGATTGAGTGTCACGCACTCGCCGGCGGTCATTCCCTTCAAGGAGGTCATGCTCGAAGATTTGTCCGGGAACGTGGCCTTGGCCTTCACCGTGCAGTCCGATATGGCGTAGTAGGTCAACCACTCCGGTGAGTAATAGGTCACCTCCTTGACCTTTGGCTGCCACGTGAGGAAGTGGGACTTCAACCAGTTTCCCGGCGTGTCCGCCAGATCCGCTATCCCGCACCGGATCGCCCGGAACGAGTGGGAGGTCCCGTCTATCGTGGCCGTGAAATCTGCGAATATGGTATTTTGGGAATAGATCTCTTGGGCCGTGTCCAAAGTATAGCTCAATTGGCTTTCCACCACCTCTCTCACGTCGATCGTGACCATCTTGTCCGGCCCGGGCTCGTAGCTTTGCTCGAGCAAGGTGGCCGTTCCTTTCTTCAAGATGAAAGAGACGGCCTCTTGTGCCCCCAATACAAATTTCCTCATGTTCCCGGACAGGCTCAGAGCGTCTGGTTTATCTATGATCGTTGCCATTTGCGATTATTTTACCCCCAAAAGTATGGCTGTCGGATGGTCCGATAAAGGACAGTTACCGGGTCACGGGCTCGAGCCACACGGTCAGGGTACCGTCCTCCGGATCGGTCGGCCCGGATGCGGAGCCACGGCTATAGAATTGCACGGGATAAGTGGCTTGATGGTATTTCCCGCCCTGCACGTATTGGTATGCGCTGGGCGGGGCGTAGTATATGGTCACGGGCTCCTCCTTGAACACCCATCTCCTTTTCACGCTGTCACTGGCGTTGGACCGGGAGTAGTTGACCTTCCATTTATATTTGGATACATGGGAGGCGAACCGCTCTGCCTCGGCCATGGCCGTGGATACCGGCTCGTAAAGCCTCGTGGTAAGGAACGTGGATTCCAAGGGTTCCCGGGAACCCGGGCTATATTGTATGGCGGAGGGAAGCAACTCCTGTCCCTCGATCGTCACCTTCCTGTACTCGGAGAGCGATACCTTTTGGATGTCACTGAGAAGCATGCTCGCTTTTATCTCGAGCAGAGAGTTCCGGAGCAGGGAATCGTAATTCCTCCAGAACCGTTCGAAAAGCCCGTCCGGGCCGTGGTAGGCGAGCGTATAGTTCCAGAGCTTGTTTCCATCCGCATCATGATTGAGGATCGTCCCGTAGTCCAGTTTCCCGGCATGGAATACGAACGCCGGCATGGGTTTCAACTCCTCGTTATCTTCCGCCTCGCCTACCACCTCAGACGTGGAGTCATTCACGGAATCCATGATGATGGAGGAGTTCAACGATCTTCCGGTCCCTATATAAATCCCGAGATGCGGGATGGCCCCGGCTCCTCCGCTGCCAAAAGCAGGTGTATGGACCATCGCCGGTAGCACGTCCGGGGATTCCTTGCTCTCCGTCTCCAGTGTCCCGCCGGCGTAATAATCCATCGTGACCAGACCGATCCGTTGCGTGACCGGCGTGATCCCCTTGTAACCTCTCCGGACAAACTCACCCGATATCTGGTTATACTCCACGTCCGGGTATTTCTTTAATAGGTCTACCAAGGTACTGAACTCCTCGTTCTCGTTCCCCGTGGCTCTTCCCGTCGTTGGCATCGGGCGCTCGCTCTCCTGTTTCTCTTCCGGCGGCGTGAGCCGGTCACAGGTAAGCTTTAACTGCTTGAAGCTCGAGGGATGGTTGACTGTGTATTTACCAGCTACGCAATCCGTGAGGTCGCAGGAGGGTGTCTCGTTCAGGTTCTCATCGAATAGCACGATACGGATGGTCTTGCGGGTCTCGTCCGGGATGAACTCGCAGCAGAATTTATATCGGTATACGTCCAGTATCGTCTTGATCATGCAGTCCGGGACGATCTGGGAGTATCGGATCTCACCCCTTACGATCGTATCGATCGTGTTGTTCAAAAAAACCATGTCCTTGAATGGGGTGGTGCGGGAAAAGAAGGAGTCCTCCAAGGTGTAGCCAAGATAGGCGAATATCTCCTCCAATAGATGCAATCCACGGATGAAGGGGGATATGTAGAATCCCGGAGCCAACCGGATCGTTTTCTCATCGACTACCTCCGTCCGCTCCACGTCGTTGTAAAGACGGGGATATCCGTCCGGTCCCGGATCACCGGTGGCGTTTAAAGAACCGGACTCTAGGATGGCCGGGAACAAGGCGAATCGGTCGTCATGTGTAATGAACAGGTTCCGGCAGAAGGATATCGCCTCGCTGACAGACGCGAACTTGAGAACCTTGTCCTCAAAGACCGTGGATAACGGTACATCCTTGATCTTCTCGTAGAACGCTCCGGTATTCAAGTAAAAACTGGTCTCGATCCCGCTCTTCCGGTTCGCCGACAGGATGGCTTGACGGCAGGGAATGGAGAATACCCCGTGTTGGATCATGGCGTTGATCCGCTGCGAGGCCTTGCTGATCCCGGCCATGTTATCCGGATAGATGAGTAGTTCCCTATTCCTGTCCGTGGGAGGGAGTGTTACCGGTAAGCTCTGCTCTCCGTAATCGTTAAAGAACGGGTTCATCCGGGATAAGGTCAATTGGATGTCTCCTAGGTCGTAAGCCTTGCCGGATTCGTGAATGATGTCCATCTTATTTGCCTCCTATCTTTTTGGATTTGTCCAATGTCTTCTGGGCGGCCTCGATATCGCTATAAACGATATAGGCCCTCATGCCTTTTGCTCTTAGTTCGGAAAATAGCATAAGTAGCTGTGTGAGTACTTTGAGTAATTCCGGATTATTACTTGAAACCATTACATTTTCTTCATCCGAGCGTCCATTGTATCCACCGTTGGCGAATCCGTTGACGGGAAGAGGATTTGTGCTTGTTCTTTGTCTTCGGATGGCATCCAAGGCTAGGATATGGTTCATGGAAACCGGATCTTGTAATTGCCATGCCGGTGTAACGTATTCTTCTCGATGTACGGGACCAGCCACTTCAAGTATACCACCGTTGCCGGTGAATCCTCCGTTGTACCAACCGGTGGAGTCTGATACAACCCGTTGTCCGGTTTGCGGCGTAGTGCTGTCATTAAGACCTGCATTTGCGGTAGATGTACTAGGTTTCTTGATAAGACCTTTCAAGGCACCGAAAGCGACGTTAATAAGTGCGATTTCACCTGCTGCTTTTGCCAATCCTAGAAAACCTAAGCTACCTATATCTTTAATGGTTCTTTCAGCGATAGCCATTACTGCAATCTGTCTTAATGTATCTAAGGTAAGAAGAAGAATATTATGCATAGCATCAGCAAATGTCGTTTCGGTATCTGTTAAAGCTTGACCTAATATCATTCCTGCTTCACTACCAAAATCTTTCATTATGTTGAATTGCTTTTTTTTCTTTTCTTCCTCTTCTTCTCTAGCCTTCTCTTTTTCGTCCATTTCCTTTTTAACGAATCCTTGTAACAACTCATTCAATTTGTCATAGTGTTCTTTTGTCTGTTTTTCCTTCTTTTTGTTGATGTCTTTTTCTTTTTGGAGATTTTCCAGATAGGCTTGATACCCTTTGTCTAATAATTTGATCTTATAATCTAGTATTAATTGCTCTATTTTCTTTCTTTCGTCACTGCCTATTTTATAGATAGCTAATTGTTTATTTAATTTTTCGAGTTCTAAAGCTTGAAGTTTTGTTTGATAATCATCATATAATCTTAGGCCCTCGGTATAATCTTGTGTCAATTTTAGTTTCTTGGTTGCGATATAACGATCAACCTCTTTCAGCTTTGCGTCTGTGATTTTTTTCTCTTGCTCCACTGACAGTCCCGGGGTTATATCCGTTTTTTTTATTTTAGGGGCAATAACTTCTACTTCTGGCAACTCGTTTGCAGGTTTTTTAGGCAGAAGAGGAGAGTATTTCTGAGATATCTTATCGAGGTTGGATGCTAATTGGTAAGTTTGTGTCATATAGCTCTGTAAACTTCCCCAGAAATCCTTATCGACCTTACCTCTGGCACCATAGTAGTAGTCAATGTAAGAGATGACATCATCATACGTTTTTGTCCATGAGCGTCCGTTCTTTATCCCTTCATCTGTTATACGTTTTACGTCTCGAAGCATAGCGTCGGTAACGAATTGCCCCAGATTTGATTTTTCCCTCATTTGATCCATCAAATCGATTTGTTTATTTAAGGCGGTGGTCGTTACATCCTCCTTCTCTTTCTGCATGGTTTTTAAAACTATGTTTTCATGCAACTTTTCATTAACTATTTCTAAAGCTTTTGCGATATCCTCGGTTGTACTTTGTTCTGTTAGTTGGTTTTCAAGATATTTTCCATATCGAGAATTGATCTCATCGATTAATTCTTTTCGTTGCTTTGTTCCGGCGTTGCTTCGTTGGAGAGCGTCAAATAGGGTATAAGCTTCTGCCCGTTCTGTGGAGATTTCCTTGTTCATCTCTTTTAAAGCCCGGGCACTTTTTGTTGAATTATCCCATATTTTGTAAATGCCTACAGCTAAAGCCGTAATTGCCACACCTGCCGCAATAATGGGATTGAGACCCAGAGTCACTAAGAAACTGCGCATAGCCATAGTCGCAGCTTTGATATTTCTAGCCTTGAGAGCTGATGCTGCCGCTAATGCATATTCTGCGGCTATGGAAGAACGGGTCGCAACTAAATGAGCTTTTTCTATAATTGTAGCTTTTAGAGTAGCTCCATTTGACGCAATCTTCCAGTAAGTGTTTAGCTTGATAGCGGCTGTATACAAAGTTAATGTCGATATTAAGGTAATAACCAGCCCTGTATTTTTACTGATCCAATCAGCCATCAGAACTAGTTTTTTAGTCCAGTTCACGGTTTGATTCATTACGCTGATAATGGATGGATTGATCTTCTCCATTAACTCAATGCCAAGATCGTTAAGTTTGTTTTTTGCTTGTTGCATTTTAGCCGTGGCGGATTGGCTTTTTATCGTGGCCTGCTCTAAAGCGACGGATGTGCCGGTTATGGCTTTCGTATAATATTCTACCTTATCCGCTTCATTGATAAGGACAGAGGCAACATTGTAACCTTCTTCCCCGAACATTTTTTTGATAGCGGTAGCGTCCATTTGTTTTTTGCGGAGATTTTCCAGAGCCGTACTTAGCCCGACTATTTTGGGGTTAGTCTCGTCAGCTCCTGTTTGCAGGGTAAGGAAAAACTTTTTGAGTCCGGTACCGGCGATCTCGTCCTTGATACCTTTCTCTCCCAGAGTCTCTATGGTTCCAACCAGTTGTTCGATCGGGATCTTTGCGGAAGCGGCTGCGACACCACTTGTCTTTATAGCCTTGGTTTGGCTCTCTACGGCTGCCGCACCGAATTTACTTCCGGCGGCAAGTACATTTACATATCGAGCGGCTTGATCAGCTCCATCCCCATATTGGTTTAATGCCAAGGTGACGGCATCTACCGCAACTGTAAGTTTCATGCCACTGGCAGAGGCGAGGATGAGCGTTTGCTCCGTCACTTCTGCTAAAGCCTCTTTATTTGCTAGCAATTCGGGTTTAGCGGAACCTACTAATTTATAAGCTTCCAGTATCTCATCAGCGGATTGGCGTATGCGGATACCTTCTTCGGTAACTGTAGTGGAAAGACGTTTTGCTTGATCTGTAAGCCACTCTATACTTTCATCATCTAGGCCTGTAAGAGCTTTTACATCGGCCTTGCTTTCTTCCAGTTTATTGCGGGCTTCACGGAATTTGTTGAAAGTAAGAGTAATACCCGTAATGGCTGCCACTGCGGTACCAATGATTCCCATATATTTATTTACGAAATCTGTGGCACGTCCCCAGACCGAGGCTTGGCAACCGATCTCTACACGCATCTCTTGTTGGGCTAGTGCGGTTTCTTTGGAGATGCGTTTCAGCATTTCTAACTTAGTGTTATATTCAGCGGTACCACGAGTTACTTTTTTCAGCTCCGTTGAAATTTTATTCTTTGTCTTTATTAAGTCATTATAAGTAGCTCCACTTAGGTTCTTCAATACTCTTTCCGTATCAGCGACCTCTTGCTTATACTTTTGCATCTTCTGGGTTTGGGCAGTCAACTCACGTTCTATTTTCTTTGCCGCCTTACTATTGCCTTCTCCGGCCGTCCGGAGATCAAGTAGCTTTTTCTCCAGTTCCCCGATTTTCGTCTCTAACTCCGATGCGCTAGTCATTGCGTCGGAGTTATCCAAGTATATCTTGATGCTCCTGTTTAAATCTCCTGCCATATCCTAATCTTTATCTATGAAAATTCGTGATGCGTCGATTTGCATATCGGCGGCGTAGTCCGCTACGATGTCTGCCAGTTTGGGAAGATTCTTTTCGATGATGGGATCGAACCAACGGATCGGGTGGCGGTTGCCGGTTCCCATCAGGTAGAAAGAATCCGGGTTGGTCTTTTTCAGCTTCCCGTATTTGTCCGTCCATTTAGAGCCGCCCCGGAAACCACCTTGGCCCCGTCCGGCTCCCTTATGGATATAGATACCTTCACGGGCGAAACTGAATCCCACTCGTTCGGTCTCTCCTTTACTTTTGTAAATTCTGGGTTCTAGGGAGTCCGATAGGAACTCATCTTTCTGGACAAGCAAGGCGATATTCCCTTTTAAGTCTTGGATCACGTAACCCATCCATTCCTTTACCTCAGAATTGAATTGTCTCAATTTCTCCTTATCCTGCCTACGTTCATACCGGGCGATCCGGCTGGTTGACTCTAGCGAGATCTCGAAGGGTAATCCTTCCCTCGCTCCGATTAGGGAGTTCCTGCGTTTAGGTGTGCGCATCTGCTCGCTCAATCTTTTCATGACTCCCATATCATACCCACATTGATTTGTCGATAGAGAAGGGGATAGGCTTTCTTAGATTGAAGCCTAACATCACCCCATAGAAATTATCTCCCATGGGACCAATGCCCCGAAAGGTCATGCTGTTTAGCTCTAGGAACTGAAGCCCGTTACGTTCCTCGTTCCAGTCGAGCATCATCCGGCAGACGATCTGCATGAGAAGATCCTTGCATTCCGCTTTCGCAAAGTGAATCCCGTCGATATCCCCGGCCTCGCATTGCTTTAATAGGGCGATAAAATATTGTGGGACATTTACGAGGTTATCATTGTTAAGCCAAGAAAAATCCGAGTTAAGCCCATCGATGGCGACTAATACATGATCCCGGATAGAGGAGATACGTTCTTCCAGATCGGAGATTTCCTCTACCTCGTCACTACGGAGGAAATGACATTCCCCGTCCGTATGACCGATAGCGGCTAGATGCCTAGCGATCCATTCCGAATACTCAAAGTGATTGTATATGTCCATAACATCCAATTTATAGACACAAAAAAAGCCCCCCGAAGGGAGCTTTTAAAGGACATATCTTTAAACTAAGGATAGTAAAAAGAAAAGGAAAAAGAAGATCAGTACAGTAGCTATAACCTTTGCCGTTGTATTTCCACTGCGTTTAGCCTCATTAATCGAGGCCCCGATCAGCATGACAAAACCTAATATGATAACGAACGTCAACATATCGCAAATATAATCATTCCTCTGGGAGTAACAAACGTAACAGCTCTTCCAATCTCATGGCGGCACGCATTCGTTCTTCTTTACTATATTGTCCGTTTACATCGGTTACGATGTCGAGTAGGCGCAGGGCTTCTTGGAGTTTCATTTCGGTTCCTCCTTTCCTTCAAACAAACATAATCTTTTTTTCAGAAAGCTTAGAGCCGCGATAAGCGACAATGATTCTTTTTCAGAAAGTACACCCGGGGCATCATGCTCGCATGCAATGAAAGTGATAGCGCTGTCAATGGCCTTAACATCTTCTTCTAACCCACCTTTATCATTTTCCTGCCAATATC
>OHFN01000783.1_pt1 | contig 18116 bp, 8 predicted proteins | sample 1567571 | NCBI WGS metagenome assembly OHFN01 (sample SAMEA3879533, study PRJEB24766) | human gut metagenome | biome: human-associated habitat; feature: feces | place: USA | collected 1985/1987
ATACGATTAATATCATTTCTCTTTCGTCCTTATCCATAGCCATTGGTATGGTGGTGGACGATGCCATTGTAGTTTTGGAGAACGTGACCACGCACATCGAACGAGGTTCCGAACCCAAGCAGGCAGCCGTACATGGAACGAATGAGGTAGCTATCTCGGTAGTTGCTTCTACTTTGACCATGATTGCCGTATTCTTCCCATTGACGATGGTAACCGGTATGTCCGGAGTACTTTTCAAACAGTTGGGATGGATGATGTGTGTGATTATGTTTATTTCGACTGTGGCTGCCTTGTCATTGACACCTATGCTCTGCGGACAATTGCTTCGATTGCAGAAGAAACAATCTAAGACTTTCAAATTGCTGTACGGACCTATTGAGAAAGGGCTTGATGGCCTTGATGCTTGGTATGCCCGTATGATAAACTGGGCTGTTCGTCACCGTGGATTAGTGTTGTTAGGTTGTTTGCTGTTCTTCATTGCGAGTATGTTCTCGGCAAAATTCATTGGTACTGAATTTTTCCCGGCACAAGATAATGCCCGTATTGCTGTGAAGTTGCAGTTACCTATCGGTGCACGTAAAGAGATGGCGCAAGAACTGGCTAACAAGCTGACAAAACAATGGATGAAGGAATATCCCGAGTTTAAAGTCTGCAACTATACGGTAGGTCAGGCTGATTCAGATAATACTTGGGCATCTATGCAAGAGAATGGTCCACATATCATTGACTTTAATATCAGTTTGACTGACCCTGAAGATCGTGAACGTAGTCTGGAATTAATTTGTGATTTGATGCGTGAAGATCTCAAAGCTTATCCTGAATTTGACAAAGCGCAGGTAATACTTGGAGGTAGTAACGGCGGTATGTCCGGTCAGGCTTCTGCCGACTTCGAGATCTACGGCTATAGTCTGACTGAAACTGACAGTGTAGCTGCCCGCATGAAGCGCGAGTTGTCTCAAGTGAAGGGTGTGACCGAAGTCAACATCAGCCGTAGTGACTACCAACCTGAATATCAGGTGGATTTCGACCGCGAGAAACTGGCTTTGCACGGACTGAATCTGGCTACTGCCGCTTCTTATCTGCGTAATCGTATTAATGGTGCCACTGCTTCCAAGTTCCGTGAAGATGGTGACGAATATGATATTAAGGTGCGTTATGCTCCTGAGTATCGTACTAGTTTGGAAAGTATTGAGAACATCCTTGTATATAATAATAAAGGCGAAGCTATCCGTATTAAGGACTTGGGCAAAGTGGTTGAGCGTTTTGCACCTCCTACTATCGAGCGTAAGGACCGCGAGCGTATTGTAACTGTATCTGCCATTATTTCGGGTGCTCCGTTGGGCGATGTAGTTGCAGCCGGTAATAAGATTATCGACAAGATAGAGATTCCTGCGGGAGTGAATGTTCAGATATCGGGTTCGTATGAAGACCAACAAGACTCATTCCGTGATTTGGGAACGTTGGCAATACTTATCTTCGTGCTGGTATTTATTGTAATGGCGGCTCAGTTTGAGTCGTTGACCTATCCGCTCATTCTTATTCTTTCCGTACCTTTTGCGATGGGTGGTGTACTACTTGCTTTATTTATAACCAACAGTACACTGAGTGTAATGAGCCTTTTGGGAGCCATCATGTTGATTGGTATTGTGGTGAAGAACGGTATTGTGCTTATTGACTACACTATTCTGTGTCGTGAGCGCGGGCAATCGATTATTAATTCAGTAATAACAGCAGGTAGGAGCCGTCTTCGTCCGGTACTTATGACTACGGCAACAACCGTCCTCGGTATGATTCCGATGGCCATTGACCAGGGACAGGGAGCTGAAATGTGGCGTCCGATGGCTATTGCTGTAATTGGTGGTCTTTCGGTATCTACTATCCTTACTTTGATCTATGTGCCGACTATGTATTGTGTGTTTGCCGGTACAGGAGTTAAACGTCAGCGCCGTAAGAATCGTAAGAACCGTGAAATGCAGGAGTATTTCGATATCCATAAGGATGAGATTATTAAAAAGTAACAAGTAAAAAGGAAGGAATAGTAAGATATGAAATCTGTATTAATAACATTCGACCAAGCGTATTATGAACGCATCATTGCCACACTGGACAGATTGAATTGCCGTGGCTTCACTTATTGGGAACAGGTACGCGGACGCGGTTCCAAGACTGGTGACCCGCATTACGGTAGTCATGCATGGCCTTCTATGTGCTCGGCAATCTTGGCGATGGTTGAGGATGAAAGGGTTGATCCGCTGTTGAAAGTTCTGCACGAAATGGATAAGCAGACAGAGCAGTTGGGGCTTCGCGCTTTCGTTTGGAATATTGAAAAGACAATTTAAGTCGAATATAGAGTAAAATCTCTGAAAACTACAAAGAAGAGAGAGGGTATATCAAAAAAAAACTGATATGCCCTCTTCTTTTATTACGCTTGTTTAATCGTTTTTATTACGGAGCACTATTATATACAGTTTCCAAAGTATATGAGGCATCATCGGTAAAGTATCCTTTTGCCATTGCATTCACTATGTCTTTTCCGTTATTAACAAAAATTCCTGTGGCATGATTCATCAATCCGGAACATTCGCGTCCTGAACCTGCGTTGCCGTTATCCCAATAGAATACAGCCATGCCGTAGGTGCGGGCAGCCTTGCATACATATTCTAAATAGTATTTTCGAAATGCTTCGGAACGACTGTTACTGCGATGCACGCATCCCATTTCACCAATATATACTGGTATTCCTTTTTCTACATAAATCACTTTCAGGGCATTGAAGATGTCTTTCAAATGGTTTTCATCTCCCCAGCTTTCCTTTTTGCCCACGGTAGCAGTGTGCCCCCATTCGGCAAATTTGTCTTCTAACGCAAAAGTGGCAGGATCGTAGTAGTGAACCGATACCAATAGACGGTCTTTGGCAAGGTCTGTAGGGAGTTTCAGATGTTTCATCGTGAGATCGGGGTTGGTACAATAACCGCTGATACCTAAATAGCGATTGGCATTGTTTCCTCCAGTCGCACGTACTGCATCAACAAAAATCTGCTGCCATTCATTGAGTATGGCATATTGTGTACTGCTATCGGTTGTGTTACTGGTAGAACCCCATTTCCCATCATGGATTTCGTTGAGTCCTTCAAAGATGAGAAAGTCTCCTTTATCCTTGAAACGTTTGGCAATTTGTGTCCACATGGCTTTGATTTGCGCTTTGATAACATTGTTTGCGGCTGCATCTTTCGCGGCTTTCACAATGTCTAGCCAATGACTTTCCACACGACCGTCTTCATGGATGTGTCGGTAGCCGTCGTGGTGAATATTGATAATAGTTTTCAGTCCTGCATTTTCGGCATAACCCACTAGTTCTTCTACCCGGTCCAGCCAAGTAGAATTAATGAGGTATTCGGGAGCTTCACCTACTTTGCCCAGCCAGGTTATAGGGATACGTACTGATGTAAACCCTGCACTTTTCACTTTGTTAAATGTTTCTTGTGTGGCCAAGCCGTTGCCCCATGAAGTTTCGTTAGCTACTTCGTTTGCGTAGGCATCAAGCTGATTGCCCAAGTTCCATCCGAGTCCTAACTCTTTGGCTATTTTTACAGCAGGCAGATTCTCATCTATGGGTTTGTTTTCAGGTTTATTGTTTTTTGCTTGGCTGATGGTTACGGATTCTTTCTTTTCTCCGGCTGTAATGGTGATGGTTGTCTCGCGGGCATCTCCCTCGTTTGCTTGCGCCGTAAATACAAACGAAGTGAGTTTGTCAAGTGAAGTAGTCGATTTAAGTGTTAGCCACTCGGCGTTCGATTGCGCTGTGGCTATGGGCCACGACGATACGCTGATAATTGTTTCACCACCACTAGCCGTGAGGCTTTTGGTTGATACACTTTTCAAATTTAGATAGGACAGTTCCTCTGTAGTGTTGTTTGAGGAGGAGCAGGATAAGGCGGTAACAGTCAATAATAATGCCATTACTCTCTTTAAGGAAATAAACTTACTGATCATAAATAATATAGGTATTGGATTTATGTCAGCAAAGTTAGCAATGACAAGACTATGCAAGGTTTGAATACTCACATACCTGGGTTTGAAATCCTACGCATCAGCTTGTTTCTTCATTTTTACCAATATAGCGGCTGGGCTGTACACCGAAATACTTCTTAAACAAAGTACTGAAATACTTGGCATTGGCAAAACCTGCATGAATTGAAACATCTGTTACCGGTATTCCCTGTAACAGTAAAGCAGCCGCGTGTTCAAGGCGAATCATGCGGATAAAATCTTGCGGTGTGTGTCCGGTAAGTGCTTTTAACCGTTTGTGGAAAAGAGTACGGCACATAGCCATGTCGCGGCAAAGTCGATCGATATCGAATTCAAGGTTGCTCATATTTTCCTTTACGATTCGGGTAGCTTTTTCTACAAATTCACTATCAGCATCATTAGGAATACTTGCTATATCTTGCACCGTCGTCTTTTCTACTGTTTTGCCGGAAGCAGATTTGTTGGCTGAGTCTGCAAGAGTATGTTGTAAAGCAATTTGAGTGTAGTGTTGACGTAAACGTTTGCGGTTATCTATCTGTGCCTGAACTTTAGCTTTAAGTACGTCTATGTCGAAAGGTTTGGCTATGTAATCATCAGCTCCTTTTTGTAGCCCCTCTATGATAGCTTTTTGAAATGTCTTGGCAGTGAGAAGTATCACTGGTATACCCGAAGTAGTGGGGTTGCTTTTTATTCGGTGGCACATTTCGTCTCCCTGCATGCCGGGCATCATTACATCGGTCAATACCAAGCTGGGGTATTGAGTTTCCATACATTCAAGTGCTTCCGCTGCGTTGGACTTGTCTATCACCCGATAAAGAGGTTCGAAGAGTTGGCGCATATACCGACGCAGCTCGTCATTATCTTCAACAATGAGTAGAAGATCTTTGTCAGAATCACCCGATGCAACATTTTCGGCTGTTTCAGTGATTTCCGAGTAGTGGTTGTGGGTGGAAATAGCGGTTGTAACCTTATTGAGGATAAGTGTAAATTCGGAACCTTTACCTTCAGTGGAGGTGAATTTGATATCTCCTTTCAGCAGGCTGGCAAACCGTTTGGCTTGTAGTAATCCCAAACCAATGCCCGATGCCCCCGAATTAATGGCGTTACTGGCACGAAAGAAACTGGTAAACAGCTTCTTTTGCTCTTTAGAAGAGATACCGATACCTGTATCAGCCACTGTTATTTTTATTTTATCGCCTTCAGCTTTCACACGGATGCCGACATTCCCTTCTGCCGAAGTATATTTGATGGCATTTGACAGAAGATTGGTTAATATCCGGTTTAGCAAATTGGTGTCAGCCCATACATATAGGTTATTATCAATTTCATTCGTTTTTAAAGTGAGGTTCTTTTGCTGGCAAAGAGGTTGAAAGGCTATTACAAGTTCACCAACGATTTGACTTAGTGATACAGCCTCTATCCGGGGTTTCATATTGGGATGTTCCATACGCTCAAAGTCCAAGAGTTGCGATAGCATATTTAATAGCTTGTCCAGGTTTGAACGTGCCAGTTGCACAGCCTGCGCCGCTCTATCATGCAGCGTGGAGTCATGGTGTAGCTCGTCAAGTGGTGCTTTCACTAGAGTAAGGGGGGTGCGAATGTCATGAGCAACACTTATGAAAAAAGTGATTTTTTCGTTCATATAACGGCGCATCAGTTGTTGCTGCTTGCTCCTTATAATGATAGCGACTATACTGCATAAGGTTATGATGTATAGCAACCATGCCCACCAGGTATTCCACCATGGTTGGCAGATTATGATGTCAACTGACCGACTACTTAGAATGATTCCGTTGTTGAGGCTACGCGACTGTACATAGAGCCGATATTTACCGGGTGACACGTTGGTGTAGCGTAATTGCTCGTTACGTCCCGGACTGTTCCATCCACGATCAAAGCCTTCAAGCATATATTCGTATACGATATTGCTTTGATAACGGAAGCTTATTGATTCGAATCCTACCGTGAATGAGTTGTGGCGGTAAGATAAAACTACAGTACTATCTGCCAACATCTGCATCAGTTTCGGACGCATGTTCGTGGCTTCGCTAATGTCGATATTGTCTATACGGAAGTCAGTGAACTGTAATGGTGGAGTAGGGTATGAAGTCAGCGAGATGTGGGGTTTAAAAATAAGTACACCTGTAGTGCTGCCCAATGCTACACGCCCGTCGGATAAACGAATAGCTGCCGAGCGGTTGTAAGTTCTCGACATAGTATGCTCGAAGTTCTGGTTGTATATTTGCATGGACGGATGTGAAGGCAGGCAGGCGAGTCCATGGTCTGTGGTTATCCACAACATATTGTCATGGTCAATGAGTAATGCACACACTCTATTAGAAGGAAGACGGTCGTCGGTAGAAAGAATCTTTTTCTCTGTGGTCTGCAGATCATACAAATAAAGTCCTCCTCCGTCTGTGCCTAACCATGCCTGGTTGTCATTTACAAATGTGATTGATTGAATGAAAGCATTAAAGTCTTGACCTCGATTGGCGGTGCCTTTTAACAGATGAACCTGTTTCCCTGTTTGCTTGTTTATCAATACTAATCCGTCTACTGTACCTATAGCTATCGTATGGGTGTTTTTCTGAACAATGCAGCGTACTTTCATTGTATCATAAGATTTCCACTGCCTTGTGTGATGATTCAGTTGCATCAGTTGATTATCCATAGTACCCACCCATAAGTCACAGTCAGAATCGAACAATACTGCTGATAAGTAGTTGGAGGGCAAGTCACTGTTTGTTTTGATATAGTGCTGTTGAACTTGTCCTTGGCTGTTGAGAAGAAACACTCCGTTACCATAAGTACCTGCAGCAATAAGGCCGTCACTGCTGGCAGAGATGCTTAATACTACGTTGCCTGCAAGTGCTTGCCTGAATCGATTGGTCGTCGGATTGTATATACTGATTCCGTTATCAGTAGCAATCCATAATTCTCCGTTACTTTGCTCACAGAGTGCATTTACGTTATCGTCGGCTAAGGAGGGCTCACTTCCTTCGCGATGTCTTAATAAGGTAGTGGTATTTTCTTCGGGCATCATAAGAAATGTACCGCCTGCATAGGTACCTACCCAGATGTTATCTTCATGGTCACGGCATAAAGAATATACTCCCATGGCAGTAAGCATTCGGTTGGCGCGTGTGAAGAGCGGAGCTACCTTGCCCGTTGAGTGGTTATAAATATATACTCCATCACCATCGTAACCCAATAAGATGGTTGACGGAGATACTTCTATCATCGAGCGGATGGGTGTATGAGGAAGCGGACTGAGTATAGGGGAATGCTCCTGCCAGGTTTTAAGATTGATACTCTTTATTATACCATTGAAAGTACCTACTAATAAAGAATTACTGTCCGAAGGTATCAAGAGGCTCTGTATATGGGTGCCAGAACAGAACTGATGTAGCAATTTTCTTTCTTTAGAATAGATACGAAGGTTATCTGTTGTACCTACGGCAACGCCTTGAGGCAGTTCGGTTATATGTGTTACAGAACAGTCAGAAGCAATCAGTTTGGGTGCTTCATTCGGTTGAGAGTAATAGAGTCCGGTACTTAATCCTATCCACAGACATTCTTGAGAGTCAATAAAAAGACATTCAAGAGCTAGTCCGGCATGAATGTGCTCTGCCAAATCAAGGCAAAGTTCAAACTGATCTGTAAGTGCATTGTATTTATAGATTCTTCCTACATTATTATAAGCATATAATGAGTTCTCAGGACCTGTAGTTAGCATAATGGTGCTTCCGGAGGCATCGGATGAATTGTGGTTTTCTCCTAGATTGTAGCTCTTCATCGAGTGTCCGTTATAGCGGTTTATACCATCAAGTGTAGCTATCCATATAGCTCCTGACTTATCTGTAGTAATTCTTCTTCGGTGCCGAATTGTGTACAAGAGAATCGTTGGGTATATTCTTCTGCATTAGCTGTGGTTACAAGTAGCGTGAGAAGAAGTATGATTAATATCTGTATTGATTGTTTCCCGCAAATGTACATTTTCTATAAGTATTAATTAAGAGATACAAAAGTACACCAATAGGGTAAATGTTCAAAATTGTAGCTCGAATATGTTTCTTTTTAAAGTATTAGTCTGCAATAAATCAAACTTTTGCACGGAAATGTAGCGATTCAAACCTTGTATGTAGCGATTCAAACCTAAGTTAAGAATACTTTCATGACCTTTGCCCGCCGACTGAAAATCGAATTACTAATTTTATTATGAATGTCATGAAAGTAAGTAAATGCAAAAACACACTACTCTGTGGTACGCTTTCTCTATGCTTATGGGGAGGTTTGCCGCAAGTGAAAGCCGCTTTGCCGGAAAATTTTGCTGTAGCACAGCAGAGTATTAAAGTAACAGGTACTGTAAATGATGCCTCTGGTCCGGTGATAGGGGCCTCGATTGTAGAAAAAGGAACCAGCAATGGAGTTATAACTGACATGGATGGTAAGTTTAGCTTGAATGTCCATCCCAATGCTACCTTAATAATCAGCTTTGTAGGATACAAACAACAGGAAGTAAAAGCTGGCAAAGCTCCATTGAACATTGTTCTTGAAGAAGATAATAAAATGTTGAGCGAAGTGGTAGTAACTGCTTTGGGTATTAAGCGTGAGCGTAAAGCTTTGGGTTATAGCGTAGCCGAAGTACAAGGCGAAGCATTGACAAAAGCCAAAGAAACGAATGTTATCAACTCGATGGCAGGCCGGGTGCCGGGCTTGGTAGTAAGTCAGACTGCTGGTGGTGCTTCCGGTTCTTCACGTGTAATCTTGCGTGGTAGCACTGAAATGACCGGCAACAATCAACCTCTTTATGTGATAGATGGTGTACCCTTGGATAATACCAATTTCGGTAGTGCCGGAACGTATGGTGGCTTTGACCTTGGCGATGGTATTTCCAGTATCAATCCCGATGATATTGAAAACATGTCTGTTTTGAAAGGACCTGCTGCATCAGCTCTTTATGGTAGCCGTGCCAGTCATGGTGTAATTCTGATCACTACCAAGAAAGCTAATAAGGATAAGGTAAACGTGGAATATAACGGTACGTTGACTTTTGATACTCAGTTAGCTAAATGGAATGATGTTCAGCAAATTTACGGTATGGGCAGTAATGGTACTTATCCAATCAATGCTGTGTCCAACACTAACATGAGTTGGGGCGCCAAAGCGGATGGTTCCAATATGCTGAAGTATTTTGATGGTGTAGAACATCCATACCTCATTATTCCCGATAATATTTCCGATTTCTTTCGTACAGGTTTTACTGCCAGCAATAGTGTTATTGTCGGTGTAAATAATGGCAAGACGGGTATCCGCTTTACCTATACTGATATGCGAAACAAGGATATCGTACCCAAGACTCATATGAGCCGCGATATCTTCAATTTGCGTGCTAATACTGTTGCCGGAAAATTTGATCTGGACTTCAGCGCCAATTACACGCGCGAGGATGTAAAAAACCGTCCTGCATTGGGTGATAGCAAGTCTAATATCGGTAAGAACCTGATGACACTTGCTACTACTTACGATCAAAAATGGCTTAAAACCTATCAGGATGCCAATGGCGACTATTCTAACTGGAATGGTATGGACCCTTACAATGTAAACCCTTACTGGGATATTTACAAGAATTCGAATATTTCAAAGAAAGATTTGTTCCGTTTCAATGGTAAGGCTGTTTGGAACATCAACCAACACCTGAAAGTACAGGGTACGGTAGGAGCCGAGCTTAACTGGTTTACTTTTGAAGATTTTAAAGCACCTACTACTCCGGGATTTGAAGCTGGTCGTTTGCAGAACAACAACTTCCGTAACCGTATGTACAATTTCGAGATTTTGGCCCTCTACAATAATTCTTGGGGGGATTTCGATTTCAATGCTACATTCGGTGGCAATGTATATAAGGTAAACAATCAGACAATCGTAACTACCGCCCAAGATATGAAAATTCGCGATGTGGTGGCTCTGATGAGTTTCAATGAAGTGAGTGTAGAACCTTATAGTTACCGCAAACAGATTAACTCTGTTTATGGCGCCGTAAATCTGGGTTGGAAGCATATGCTTTATTTTGATGCCACCCTCCGTGGTGACCAGTCTTCGACTTTGCCTATTGGAAATAATATGTATATCTATCCTTCTTTCTCCGGTAGCTTTGTGTTCTCTGAACTTTTGAAGTTAGGTGATGCGCTTCCTTACGGTAAAGTGCGTATGTCATGGGCACAGGTAGGTAGTGATACTGATCCTTATCAACTCGGGTTAGTTTATACCAAATCCAAGTTTACTTATCCTGGCTATACTATTGGCTATATCAGCAACAGCACTATTCCGAACAAGGACTTAAAGCCCACTAAAACTAACTCAATGGAATTGGGCTTGGAACTGAAGTTCTTAAATAACCGTGTCGGTTTGGACTTCACATATTACTCCCAACTCAGTAAGAACCAAATTATGGGTATGGCTAACTCTTCGTCTACCGGTTATGGTTACCGCTTGATTAATGCAGGTGAAATTGAGAATAAAGGTATTGAAATAGCATTGAATACGCGTCCTGTCCAAATCAAGGACTTCTCTTGGGATTTGAACTTCAACTTTTCGAAGAACAGTAATAAGGTGAAGAAGTTGGTAGACGATATGGATATGTTCGAAATGGAAAAAGCTACATGGCTTGATGTGCAGGTTGCTGCTAAAGTGGGCGAAAATTTTGGTTCCATCGTAGGTCCCGACTTCCGTCGCAACGAGAATGGTGACATACTGATAGATCCAACAACCGGTCTTCCTATGTACGACAAGAGCAATCACGTACTTGGTAATGCTTCTTGGGACTGGACAGGTGGTGTCTTCACTAATTTCACTTATAAGAATCTTTCACTCTCTGCTGTGTTTGATGTAAAAGTAGGTGCCGATCTTTATTCTATGTCAGCTCGTGCTGCACATGAAACAGGTAAGAGTATGGCTACTTTGGAAGGTCGTGATGCATGGTACAAATCGGAAGAAGCCCGTCAGGCTGCCGGTTATGCCAAAGACTCTCCCGATTGGATCCCCACCGGTGGATTCATTGCGCCGGGTGTGATAGACAATGGCGATGGTACTTTCCGTGAAAACGATATTGTCATTAATCCCGAGAAATATTGGATGAATGTTTGTCGCAACGCTCCTTCCATGTTTATCTACGACAACTCTTATGTGAAATGCCGCGAAATAACTTTAAGCTATGACGTGCCTAAAATTTGGTTGAAGAACTTAGTGAGTGGTTTGACTGTATCATTTGTTGCCCGCAACCCGTTCATCGTTTGGAAGAATATCCCTAACATCGATCCGGATTCTAACTATAACAATACTACTGGTATGGGTATGGAGTATGGCTCACTGCCATCACGCAAGAGCTATGGTTTTAACATTAATGTGAAATTCTAAGAGAAACCTCACTATTTTTATTTATATATTAAAGAAGATATACAATGAGACATTATAAATCATATATCACGATGGTGTTGGTGGTATGCACCCTACTTTTTGCTTCTTGTAGCGATGAGTACATGACGAACATGAATACCAATCCTTCGAAAGCTGCAACCATTGATCCTAATGCACAACTCACCACTGCACAATTGCAAACTTATGGTGACTTAGAGGTCGTGGAAACCTTCCGTAGCTATATCTATGCTTTCAATCAGCAATTAATGGGATGTTGGAATACGACCAACTATGGAGGGCGTCATACGCTCGATCTTAATGAAATGAGCCATATCTGGAAAAATTTCTATTTGAACAGTATTAAGAATATTACCGATGCGCAAGCCAATACAATGGACAATGCCGAAAAGGTGAATATCAATGCTGCTGTTCGCATCTATCGTGTTTACCTGATGTCACTGATGACTGACGTTTATGGTGATGTGCCTTACTTTGAGGCCGGTAAAGGGTTTACTGAGAGTAAGTTTACTCCCAGATACGACACACAGGAAGAAATTTATAATGACTTTTTCACAGAACTTGATGCTGCTGTGACTGCCCTTGATGCTGCCAAAGACCGTATTACCGGCGATGTGATTTACAGCGGTGACATAACCAAATGGAAAAAGTTTGCCAATTCTCTTCGTCTGCGTTATGCCATGCGCATCTCTGATGCCAATCCGCAGAAGGCACAAGAAGAGTTTGAGAAAGCTTTGATAGCAGATGGCGGTATTATTACGTCGGCTGTTGACGATGCACTGATACCTTATATGGATATTGCTTTTAGCTTTGGTGGTGAAAGCTACTCTGACTATCGTCGCAATGCACTGTCGCAACGTCTGTATGGTAACGACCCTCTCAATAATCCTAGCTTTATCTGCTCAACTCTTTATAATCAGTTGTTCAATACCAGTGATCCCCGTTTCTCTGCCATCATTCGGTTCTATTTCGACAAGACGATGAGTTCAACCAGTACCGAAGGGCGTATTGATATTTCTGAAGAAGTATTGGCTAAAGACATGGCTCATCCGCGCGATCCGGGTGCATTCTTTTATGAACCTTGGCCTGCAAGTTATGAGAGTGATCTCTTAAAAGAACTTCAGAAAACGAATCCTGCTATTGATAAGACTACTGCGGATACCGAAACAGAACCAAAATTGGCCAGCAACTTCCTTAAAGGTGAGAATCCTGGTGTGATTATTACCTCGGGCGAAGTGAATTTCCTTTTGGCTGAGGCTGTTTTAAAGGGATGGAATGTATCAGGTTCGGTTGAGGAGTATTACAGAAAAGGTGTACGTGATGCTATTGATTTTCTTACAAACAACTATGGTTGTGATGTAGTAACCGATACGGAATTCGATAAGTATATGAATAACAATTCCATTGGTTACACAGCCGAGCAGAAGAAAGCCTCTATCAACACACAGGCATGGATTCTGCATCTCACTAATCCGCTGGAATGCTGGGCTAATTTGCGCCGTTCTAATTATCCACAGCTCAAATCACCTGCCAGCTATGGTTTCAGTCAAGTCCTTACCGGTGGTGCGGAAATACCTGTTAGACTTTGTTATCCGGTACTTGAATCTTCGTACAACAAGAAGAATTACGAAGAGGCACTGAGCCGTATGGGAGGTAACAATAGTTGGAATACGCCTGTATGGTGGGATAAAAACAACGTTCAATAAATTCATTTCAACATCAAATTAAGTATCAATATGAAAAAGATATATGTCATACTGTTTGCTATGCTTACGTTCAGTACTCTCTTTACGGGGTGTAGCGAAGACGAATTGCTCTCTACCGCCACGGTCAATGATGATCCACGCATTCTTGATCCTATTTTCCCTGATCGTGTCAATGGAAGTCTTCCTGTGGTTGCTAACTTCAATCGCGATGGTAATTTTTCCATGAAACTCACTGTAACTCCCGCCGATTATACCACAGTGGCTTGGCTCATTGATGGCAAAGAGGTGGCTGTTGGCACTGAAATAGAGATGGAATTTTTGGCAGGTACTTATCACTTTAAAGTGTTAGCTACCACCGAGACTGGTAAATCTACTTATCGCGAAGGTCTTATTCAGGTGAATCCTTTGGCTGATGATCCCAGCGCTACTGAAGTAGCCTTTGAGCGCATTGTAGCTCCCGGTAACAAAGCTCTTCTTTATGGTAGTAACCTTAACAAGGTTTCAGGTGTCGTTATCAATGGCGTGAATGCTACGGACGTTAACTATGTGAGTGCCGAAGACGAAGACTTTATAGAATATACTGTACCTGCCGAACTTGCCGAAGGAGACTATCGGGTTATCTTCACCGATGCCCAAGGTAATGAATACGGTGCCAATACTGTGAAAGTTACTAAGGCAGCTATGATTACGTCAGGTGCTAATCATACAGCTGCATCGGCCGCATGGACAATGACTGGTATCAATCTTGACGCTATTGCATCTATCACAGTGGATAATATAGAGGTTACTCAATTTACTGAACAAACAGAATCTACCCTCACTCTGATTTGTCCTGAATTAGGCGAAGGTGAGTATACGGTGGTGGGCAAAACTAAGAGTGGTGAGAATGTACAGTTCTATACCAATGGCGCGGTTGCTACTGAACAGAAGGTGAGCATATCTTCCGAGAAGATATTGTGGGAAGGTCATCATTACGTGTCATGGGATAAGCCCGATGGTGATCCCAATAAAACATTCAACCTTATTCCTCTGGATGTAATTACCGCTGTGAAACCGGGAACTATCTTGCGTGTCAGCTATTCTATCGAGCCTACTGCTGAATATCATCAGATGCAACTTGCTACTGGCTGGTGGACTGGTCTGGAGGATAAGATAGAGTTTACAGAAGGAGGTGTTTACACATTGATTATCACGCAGGCTATTATCGACAAGTTTAAGGCCGAAAGCGGATTCCTTTGTGTAGGTCACGGCTACTATGTTGATAGGGTAACTATTGAATAACCTTTAATAAAGAATAGAAACGAAGATGAATAATCGGATTTCTTGGATTATTTTATTGCTTTCAGTGGTAGCAACAAGCATCGGTGCGCAAGTGCCTTTGTATCAGAACCTCGACGCGCCTATCGAAGCGCGCGTCGAGGACGCACTGAGCCGTATGACGCTTGAGGAAAAAGTGAAACTTTGTCATGCGCAAAGCAAATTCTCATCAGCCGGCGTACCACGTTTGGGCATTCCTGAAGTATGGATGAGTGATGGACCTCATGGGGTTCGTCACGAGTTTGAATGGGACTCTTGGAATTATGCCGGGTGGACCAATGATTCTATTACCGCTTTTCCTGCCCTTACGGCACTTGCCGCTACTTGGAACCCGGAGATGGCTGCACTCTATGGACGTGCCATCGGCGAAGAGGCACGATACCGGGAGAAGGATGTGCTGCTGGGACCCGGTGTAAATATCTACCGTACTCCCCTCAACGGGCGTAACTTCGAGTACATGGGTGAAGATCCTTATCTGGCCGGAGTAATGGTTGTACCTTATATTAAGGAGTTACAGAAGAATGGTGTGGCGGCTTGCGTTAAGCATTTTGCACTCAATAATCAAGAGAAGTGGCGCGGCACTGTCGATGTCAAGGTAAGCGACCGTGCTCTCTACGAAATCTATTTGCCGGCTTTCAAGAAGGCTGTAATAGAGGGAGGAGCGTGGAGTATTATGGGAGCGTACAACAAGTATCGTGGTCAGCACTGCTGTCACAATGCTCGTTTGCTAAATGACATATTACGTGGTGAATGGGGCTTCGATGGTTGTGTTATTACCGACTGGGGAGGTGCTCACGATACCAAGGAAGCAGCTCTCAACGGGCTTGACATTGAGATGGGTTCTTTCACCAATGGTCTGACTTCGGATAACAGTTTAGGTTATAATCGATACTATTTGGCTGTACCTTACCTGGAAATGCTGAAGAAGGGCGAATTGCCCATGTCATCGGTAGATGCCAAAGCCCGGAATATACTTCGTATGATCTTCCGAACTTCGTTGTTACAGAAGAAGACTTCCGGTTCGCTCTGTACTCAGGAGCATTACGATGTAGCCAAAGCTATCGGCGACGAATCTATTGTGCTCTTGCAGAACAATGGGATTCTACCTTTGCAAGCTGATAAGTACAAGAAGATTTTGGTGGTAGGTGATAATGCCACACGTTGCCTTACCGATGGAGGCGGTTCGTCGGAATTGAAACCGAAAGATATGATTTCGCCGCTTAAAGCCCTGCGCACTCTATATGGGGACAAGATTGACTATGCGCATGGCTATACTTGCGGCAGACCTTTCTTCGGACACGAAGAACAGATTCCGCAGTCGGTAATGGACTCCTTGCGCAATGAAGCAGTAGCTAAGGCTCGTCAGGCAGATGTCGTTATCTATGTGGGAGGCTTGAATAAGAATGCTTTTCAAGATTGTGAGTCTACTGACCGTAAATCGTATCACCTGCCTTTCGGTCAAGATGAACTGATTGAAGCTCTTGCGGCAGCCAATCCCAACCTTGTGATTGCCAACATCAGCGGTAATGCCTATGCTATTCCTTGGATCAAAAAGGCTTCTGCTATCTTGCATATCTCTTATTTGGGTACTATGGGTGGTGCGTCGATTGCTGATGTCATCAGCGGTAAAGTGAATCCTTCGGGTAAACTCCCTTACTCTTTTCCTGTGAAAATAAGTGACTGTTCTGCTCATGCCTTTGATGAGAAGGCTTATCCCGGCATTGATGTAAGCAATGAGGGCGAAACTTCTCTGACCGATTATCAACGCAATGTAGGAGTAAGTCCTGAGGAAGAGTACAAGGATGATATCTTGGTAGGATATCGCTGGCATGACACCCAAAAGATTCCAGCCCTATTCGGTTTCGGCCATGGATTGAGCTATACCTCTTTTAAATATGGCAAATCGCAACTTTCGGCAAAGGAGATGGATGAGAAGGGGCAGATTAAAGTGACTGTACCCGTAACTAACATGGGCACGATGACTGGCAAAGAAGTAGTTCAACTCTATATTGGCGACCCTGAGTGCAGTGTACTTCGCCCGGTTAAGGAGCTGAAACACTTTGCCAAGGTTACTGTAAATCCGGGTGAAACTATTCAGGTGGAGTTTGATATCACTACCGATGACCTCAAGTTTTTTGATGAGACAACTCATCAGTGGATAGCCGAACCGGGATTATACAAGGTGTATGTTGGTTCTTCATCCACCGACATTCGTTGCTTGCATTCCTTTAAGTATGTTCTCGGCACGAAGTAATTCTACTTTATTCATGTCAATGAACTTATTATATTCATACTAATAACTAACATTATCCCCGAAGAAAAAAGATATACTCTTCGGGGATAATTCTTTTTTATGCAGTAAGAATTATCCCGTCTATTCCCTATCTTTGCGCCCGAATTAGTTATGGAAAAGAATGTTCTGAAATATACGGGTTTGTTGGTGTTCATCATGGTAGGGGTACTATTGCTGTTGCACCTGTTACCGGGAATTACGATAGGGAATCATATGTTGAGGCGCGTCGATATTCTTGGCGATGTACGTCGTATAGCTGAACCGGTTAGTGAGCCGGATAGTTTGCTGCCTCCTCCGCCCAAAGTAAAGCCAGCTTTTGTAGATACTTGCCGTGCAGGAATGACTTGCATCGAAGATTATAGTGACTCGACCATGCGTGGTATGACCCGGTTCTACAATGCACTCGATGAATTATCCCAAAATCCCCGTCCTGTTCGTATCGCTTATTTCGGAGATTCATTTATTGAGGCGGATATTCTGACAGCTGATTTGCGCGAGATGCTTCAAAAACGATATGGCGGTTGTGGAGTGGGTTTCCTGACGATTACCTCTATGACCAGTGGTTATCGCCCCACGATCAGGCACTCTTTCGGTGGATGGCAAAGTCATTCTGTGATGGATGCTGTATTTTTCGACCGAAGTAAGCAGGGTGTTTCCGGCCATTACTTTATTCCTAATGGAGGCGCTTATGTTGAGCTGAAAGGGCAGAAAACCTATGCTTCCCGTCTGGATACTTGCCAGCGAGCCAGTATTTTCTTTTTCAATCGGGGCGAAACAACTCTTTCTGTTAATGTAAACCGGGGAGAAGCAACTACCCAAACATTTTCTCCTACGGGAGCTTTGCAGGAAATGAGTGTGGATGGTAATATCGGTTCGGTTCGTTGGACAGTTGAAAGTGCTGATTCCACTCTTTTCTATGGTCTTGCTATGGATGGAACTTCCGGCATAGCATTAGATAACTTCTCATTGCGGGGAAGTTCAGGACTTAATCTTCGTTCTGTACCGGTGTGGATGATGCACGAGTTTAATGAACAACGACCATACGATTTGATCATCCTGCAATTCGGTTTGAATGTTGCTACTGAGCGGGGAAAGAATTATGATCGCTATATTGCCGGTATGCAGACTACCTTGGACCGTATGAAAGGAGCCTTTCCGCAAGCTGGCATACTTGTAGTCAGTGTAGGCGATCGGGACTATAAGACCGAAGAGGGTGATTTGCGAACTATGCCCGGCATTAAAAACCTTGTTCGTTATCAGGAAAACCTGGCTGCTAATAATGCCGTTGCTTTTTGGAATCTTTTTGAAGCAATGGGCGGAGAGGGCAGTATGGCGAGAAT
>OHFN01000791.1_pt1 | contig 17932 bp, 9 predicted proteins | sample 1567571 | NCBI WGS metagenome assembly OHFN01 (sample SAMEA3879533, study PRJEB24766) | human gut metagenome | biome: human-associated habitat; feature: feces | place: USA | collected 1985/1987
TCTTCATCCGATATTTGTCCATCGCGTTCAAACACGGCTTCGGCATAGTTCAATAACACCTCGGCATAGCGAATGATAGGGAAGTCATAGGCTTCCATACCTGTGGGTACTCCGTCGCGCTCGCTGCACCACTTATGAGGGAAGTAGCCCGTTCCTGTTTGAGGTATGAAATTTCGATGCGAGGCATTGGCTATTTCGGCAGCATCACCGGTCCAGTTGATACGTCCGCCGTTTGTCCCCCAGTAGGTTTGTCCGGGCACCATAAGCTGATTGTTCATACGGTTGTCGCGATTTTTATATTCATCATCTATCTTCGTATAATTCCACGTTTGGGGGTTGATAGGTAACCCATTACTTTGTAGATACATATTAGCCATTTTGCGAGTAACGTACAGAGCATTACCTAAACGGCCCTGTGTGATATTGAAGCCAATAGAGTTAAGTACGGGGTCATGACGCCGGGTAAAGATATACTCTTTATTGCCTGTTTTATTGATACTGGCAGGGTTCGACTTTTCATTCTCCAAGATAAAGAGATACTTGTAGGCCTCCGTACCCAATTCTTGAGGAGCGAAAAGCTCAAATGTTCCACCTTCCATCACGTCATAGGCTGCCTGCGCTGCAATATTGAGCAAAGATTTAGTACGTTCGGTATTTTGACTGCCATTATGGAATTTCTCCCATGTGCCTTCGTAAAGAGCCACACGTGAAAGAAACGCTAAAGCAGCTTCGCTGGAGAGACGGCCTTCGTCGCTGCTACTAATGGCTTTATTAGCAGGCAACAATTTGGCGGCCTCTTTTAAATCGTCAATGATGAAATCGGCTACCTCGGTACGTGGATTACGCGCTTTCTGCATCTCGGGCGAGTCGACATCAAGCGGTGTACGGGTAATGATGAGGTCACCGTAAGCCTGCAACAGTTCGAAATAGCAATAAGCACGAAAGAAATGAGCTTCACCCACCGAAGTGGCGATATCGGCTTGCCGGTCATACTCATCGGCTTGCTGTAACAAAGTGTTGGTTTGACGAATACGGTTATAATTGTCGGTATAATGCTTATCGGACGACGGAATACTATTCGTTCCATTACTATAGACATTCACCGTGCTATAGGCAAACAAGTCCGAGCGAATATCGGCATGCTGACTGTCATCAAGCCATCGGAAGTCGGCAGACCAGCCGTAGAACTGCGTGGCAAAGAGTTTAAAGTGTTCGGGCGACTTCCAGTAGTTAGTGTCGGCCAACTGCGTCTTGGGTTCAAGATCTAAGCACGACTGCATGGTCATGGCGCAAATGATACTTAGAATATATGCTATTTTTTTCATTGTTATCTTCAATATTAAGAATAAAAATTAGAACGTGGCATTCACACCGAAAGTTACAGTGCGATTAAACGGATAGCGTTGTTTGTTTTCCACCTTGCGAGTAGCTTCGGGATCCCAACCATCGCTGATATACGATTTCTCCCACAAGTCAGCACCCGAGACATAGACACGTAGGTTGCTGATAAAACCGCTCTTGTTCATCCATGCCTTTGGCAATGTGTAACCCAGCACAATCTCTTTGAGACGCAGGTAGGCACCATTGTCGGCCGACCAGGTAGAGGGAATGTAGTTGTAGTTATTGATGTCATTGCTGTTCGAATAGGTAGGGAAATGGTTGTTAGGGGTTTCAGAACTCCAGACATTACCCACCGACTGGTTGGTAGTGTTCAGCCAAATGGCTTTAAAAGGTACTTTCCAAGAGTCGATTTCACGATAGATAGTACGTTTGCCCACCCCTTGAAACACGGTGTTGAAGTCGAATCCCTTCCACTCGCATCCGAAATTAAACGAGAACGAATATTTGGGATCGTCGGAACCGAGAAATACAAGGTCATCCTGTGTCAATTTGCCATCTTTGTTCACATCCTCATACATGTGGTCGCCTAAACGCAAGTTGGCAGGCAGGGCGATAGAGTTACTACCCACATATTTATCCACATAATAGTCCAGTTGGTCTTGGTTTTGTATCTTGCCCACATAGCGATAGCCAAACACAGAGTTGAGCGGGTATCCATTCACAGCTTCATTATAGCCTGCATTCACCACAATATTGCCTCCGTCAATCAGTTCATTATTCATATAGGTCAACGTACCGCCAACATGGTAGTTGAAACTGCCTATCTTATCACGCCAAGTCAAACTGGCATCATAACCATTGGCTTCGAACTTACCGCTATTGGTACTGGGAGCCGTTCCCCCCAAAACACCGGGATGCAGACGAGAAACCAACATGTTGTTGTTTTTCTTTTTAAACACCTCGAACGTACCCGTAAGACGATTGTTGAGGAAACCGAAATCGATACCTAAGTTATAGTTGTAGATGCGTTCCCAAGTACGCACGGTACTCACCAGTCCGGCAGATTCTACATATGTTCCTTTCGAATTACCTAACAAGGCACCGCTGCCCGATTTGTAGTTGTAAAGTTGGATACCGTCGTAACGTCCGATACCATTTTGGTTACCTACCTCACCATATGAGGCACGCAATTTCAGTTCACTCACATAGTCGTGCAAGTTTTCCATGAATTTCTCTTCAGTGATACGCCATCCGGCCGATGCACCCCAAAAGAAATTCCAGCGGTTTTCGGGTAAGAACTTCGAAGAGCCGTCGTAGCGAGCATTCACTTCTACCATATATCTCGATTTGTAGTTATAATTCAAACGACCGAAATAAGAAAGAATGGCTTCCTCCCAACGGTCTACTTTATCGATGTAAACCTGTCCCTTACCGTTGAGTGATTCGATAGCCGCTTCCACATCCATAGCTTTAGTACCACTGTAATCGTAAGCAGCATAGTCGTACTGAACGCCTCCCATAAGCGACACGTCGTGAACTTCATCAAATAATTTCTTATAAGTGAGGAAGGCCGATGCCGTGTAATTGTCAGTACGTGCAGAACTTTTTGTATATGACGATTTTTCTTTAGCGGGATAAGGAGAGTTCTCGTTCAGAATCGGCGTACCGTCATATTGATACCAATCAATCGAAAGATATTGTTCGTCACGGGCCGCATTGTTCGTTGAGTATCCCAAAGTTCCCTGAAAATCAAGACCATCCAAAATGTTCACTTTCAAAATCTCGTTCACATTCATTGTGGTCACCACAAGTTTGTTGTCACCACCCAATTCGGCCGACCAGTTAGGGGTATGAATACCTCCCCACGCATAAGGTTTACCATCAATGGTCGAAACCGGAAGCCCCGGTTGCGGTATGCTGCTGCCTAATATGCTGCCAATCTGTGTAGGAGCTACTTGATGCTGACGACTGGCCGACATGTTGGTTTCCAAACTGATACGGTCGTTTATCTTGACGCTACTAAACAAACGTGCGTTATAACGTTCATTCGAGTTGTTCCCCCATTTCAACGTACCTTGATCGTTCAAATAACCCAATGAAAGTCGGTAGCTCGATTTTTCCGTACCTCCGCTTACACTAAGATTATGCTGAGTAGAAGTGGCATTTCCCCACAACACATCTGTCCAGTTCATGTCGTGAAACACAAAGTCGGCCACACCACGGAATCCTCCCGGAATGGGATCTTCATCGGGGTTGTTGCCACCGTGCAGGTTAATCCAACTGCCTTTCATCGCCTTAGCCAAACGGGCATAGCGCACCCAGTTATCATCTTCACCATAACCATCATTCAAGCGAGCTTGGAGCACACCGTCCGTCCACTCGTCCATACTCATCATACGAGGCTGCAACCCCACAATTTTGCGCGTAACCGAGCCGCTATATTCTACTTTGGTTCTGCCGACATTGGGACGTTTTGTAGTCACCAAAATTACACCACCTGCCGCTTTTGCACCATAAATAGCAGCCGAAGCATCTTTCAGAAAGTTAATGGTTTCGATATCGTCTGCATTGAGTTGGGCCATCTCACTGACACCGCTGGCAGGCACACCGTCAATAATCAGCAGAGGCTCTACGTTATTCTTCGAAACCGAACCACGAATAGAGATGCCCCATCCCTCTTCGCCCGGAGCAGCCGACGAACGAGTGATGCGTAAGCCCGGCACCTGACCTTGCATAGCTGATAGCGGATTGGCTACCGTACCTTTGTCTTTAAAAAGTTTTTGGTCAACTACTGTCACCGAACCTGTCAACGACTCTTTCTTCATACTACCGTATCCCACCACTACAACTTCCTGCAGTAGTTCAGAATCCTCTTTCAATACAATCTTTAAATTGGTTTCATGGCCTTTCACCTGTACCTCTTCCGTTTTGTAACCGATATAAGAGATAACCAAAATACCTTTGGCGTCTTTCAATGAGAAGTTTCCGTCGATGTCGGTTATACAGCCATTGGTGGTACCTTTAACCATAACATTGGCACCAATGACAGGATCGCCATTGGAATCCACAATTTTTCCTTTAATTGTACCGGTCTGTAATACGGCTTGTACTTCCCCAGCATCTGCAAAGACAGTCTGCGAACCACCTGCTAGAAGAGCAGAGGCTATCACCGTGGAGAATAGAATCCTTCTCGATGAAAATCTGAAGAGATTTTTTTTCATATACATAAAATTTAAAACTAACATTTATACTATTTATTCTAATATTAGATACACTGTTGGATATATTCGCGGATTTCTTTCCGGCTGACAAACAAATGGTTTTCTACTGTACGGACAGATAACCCGAGACAAGCGGAAATATATGCTGATGATTTATGACCGAAACGGCTCATCGCATAAATTTTCCTCCGTTGTGCAGGAAGCCGAAGAACCCTGTTCTGCTCACATGTAGATATATCATTGGCTATTATCTGACTCTCTACATCATTGGTAGAGGTAGGAATCTGATCTAAAAAATAGGACGTGATTTCCTGCGTTTTATAATGACGACGCAAATAATCAGTAACCAGATTCCGACAAATAGAGAAAATAAAATGCTTTATTGTTTCCGGTCGCAACATTTGCTTATAATCCATCAAACGTAAAAATACATCTTGAGACAGATCTTTCGCGTCTTCATCTTTTCTTATTTTATATAATATATACAAGTAAACAGAACGATGATAATTCTTATAAGAATCACTAATCAACTGTACGGATGACATATCTATATTTTCCATTGCTTAGATTTTTGTTTATCATTACGTTGGCAAATATAGAAGGTAAATATGAAAACGGATATTCAAAAAGGAAGAGATAAATTCCGTCCTATTGGCGGAGAGCAAGCGATCAACACACACTCTAATTATCAAGCAGTTAACTCTCAATTTCATAGAGTCTCAATTTATTATTTGAGACTCTAAAGAGATATTTATCAATCTAAAGTTTAAAATGAAAGGTACATAGGTATATTATTCTTCATTGGTCTTTCCGATACTTCGAATATATTCATTCGGAGTAATTCCAATAACCTTTTTAAAATAGCGAAAGAAGGAGGTGCGCGAACTAAAACCACATAGTTCGGCTAAAGCTGTCAACGTATATTTAGAATATTCATCTTTATCAACCAAACGCTTAAACTCCTCTATGCGATAGTCATTCAAATAGTCATAATAGTTTTTATCCAAATATTGATTGAATAAATAGGATAATGTATAAGTGGAAACATTCAATATTGCAGCCAAATCTGCTATTTTCAGATTTGGATTAACATATAGTCGATCCCTTTGCATTAGAAGTTCCAGTTCGCCAGCCAAGCGCCTACATTCTTCTTCAGTCACATTACTCTTTCTATATTTTTCTTCAATTATCGGTTGTTGCTTTTCCTTCGGTTCAATAAGGTTGTTTCGTTTCATTCTCCGGCGATAATATATATAAGCCAAGGTTATTATCAATATCACTAAAATAGTCACACTCCACATAACAGCATTGAAACGAGGAGCAATAGTCACCATCAGGCAAATTTCTGACTCCGAATCATCCACCCGATGAATTCTAAACTGATAATTGCCGGATGATAAGTCATAATACGTTATTTCAGATTGTCCACTCAATAATTGCCAGTCGCTATCTATCCCTTCCATCTTACATTTATAAGACATATATGCAGGCTCCGAATAAGTGAACCCAGAGAAACGGATTGTCAGATTACGCTGATCTGCTTCCAATTTTATTTTATACACGTTATTTTCTCTACTCATCTTAGCATAAACCGATTGCTTTCCATTCACTAAGACATCGGTAATAGCAACCGGATAATGCCATTTTGCTTTTCTGCCGTTTTGTTCCGAGGTCAGATAAATCATACCTTTCGAATTGCCGAACCACATCGTACCCTCTTCATCTATCACAGGGAAACAAGTAATAAATATAGAACTAGGCAAGCCATCTACGAAATTATAGGGAATAAAATTCTCTTTCTTATCATAACGATATAGGCCCAAATTAGTACCAATCCACAACCAACCTTCATGATCTTCTATAATAAACATTGCATCCTTTCCATCCAAAGGAGTGCCCGACTGCATTCTCCGAAAATGATTCATCGACAAATCAGATATAAAAATTGCACCTTTATCCGGAAGGAAATAAAGCTCATGATTAGAATCTTCGTATACTGTCCGGATTTTATCTTTATGAATAAACCCTTCAGGAAACATATCCGACTTCAAACTATTGGTTGATGGATCCCAAATGCATAAACCGTTCTCTGTACAAATCCATCCTTTACGAGTGGAATCAAAACATATATCATATACATTTTCTCCCGGTAATTTCGAATTTTCGGTAGTATAATGCCGGATTTGCTTTCCATCTCTATAACAGTAAAGTCCCATAGACGTCGCCATCCACAAACTTCCTTCATCATCCGATTTTATGCAAAACACATGTCCTTTCAGGAATGGAGTTGATTTTAAGTCTGCTGTTTCAAAATCGGATAAAGTCAACGTGGAAGGATTGAGTATATATATACCGCCACCATAAGTACCTATGTAATACTTTCCTTCAAAAGCATAAATACACAAGATCATATTGGAACGTAATTCGGGAACCTTAAAACTTTTAAACCGCTGTTTCTTTTCGTCTATATAGAAAAGTCCATTGCGCGAACCTATCAGTTTCTCGTCTTTTGAAACAGCTATTGCACGAACAGGCATCTCTTTGGAGTCGAAATAAGGAAGATAGGCATAGGTAGAAAATAATCCGCTCTGATATAGTGTATAATCCAAGCCTAGCTGATAAAAACCAATCCAAATCACTCCTTCCCTATCAACCAATAATGCATAGACAGAATTGGAACGGATCGCCTGTTTATTTCCCGACTCGTAACAAAAGGTACGAACAATCTTCATGTTATTCGCAGAAACAAAATGTACCCCATTTCCATCAGTGCCTATATACAACAAATTCTTTTCATCACTGGAGAGAGACATGATAACATTACAACCCAAGTCAATAATATTTTCTTTAAACTCACCCGTCGAGCTATCAAAACATAGCAACCCATGATCCATTGTTCCTAAATAGAGCTTTTTGCCGATACGTGTCATATTTCTATAAGAGAATCCCTGCTTGTATGGATAAGAGGTTATTTTCCGGTTTGAAATATTCATGGAATGTAATCCACCTTTGGTAAGAATCCATAAAGCTCCATTTTCATCCAAATTCAATGCAACGATGAAATTTTCTGCCGATAAGATGTCGGAACTTACTGCCAGTCGCTCCAATTGATTATTTCGATAGATAAATAATCCTTTTTCACTACCTATATACAATCCTCCATCCCGAGTTGGTAAAAGGGCACGAACACCACAATTAATAGTCTCCGGACTAAAAGGTTCCAGTTTTTCTGTTTCCTTATGAACCGTCCACAATCCCATATCATTTCCTATCCATATCCTATTACCAGCCGTCTCTGTTATTACATTCACCCATTTTTGTTTTTCATTATTCCCTAATATAGGATAATGTTTCAAATGGACTCCGTCAAAACGTTCAACAGAACTTGCCGTGCCAATCCAGATATAGCCTAATGAATCTTTATAAAAAGAGCTGACCATCAGGTCGGAAAGTCCATCTGTTTCGGAAATACTGCGAAAAGAGTAAGAAATCGGATAAATAGGCATACTTATGAGTAGCAGACAAAGAGTAACTAAAGCCTTTACTATATGTCGTATTAGATTATGCATAGAGGATTCATATTTAACGAAACAATGCAAACCTACATAAAATATCTCGGATTTTATATAGGTTTGCACAAAAAACAAGGAACTTACTCTCTTTAAAAAGATAGAATCTATCCCGGATATACTTATTTAAAGTTTCACCTTCACCTGCGATTTCTGATAGACTACCGGGATTTTCTTATCATTCACTTCTACAGACACAGGCTTCTTTGTGCTTCTAAAGATGGTATTTATCTTCGGCTGTCCGTCTATCCAAAGATTAAGTTTCTTATCTTCTGCTTTCTGAATAACGAATAGCTTAGCCAATGACGAGAAGTAGGTTTCATTATCCCGTCTCAATGCACTTCCGTAGGCAATGAAGAAGTCCTTAGCGTCCTTTGCTTCAGTACCTTCCGGGTAAGAGACTGCAAACATATAAGCATCTGTCATCCAGCCGTCGGGCATGATCCATGAATTACTGTGCATTAATCTTCCGTCTGCCAGTTGGTTGATATATAAATCGGTAATCTTACCTTTATGACGAATACGAAGCCCTATCCAGTCCTGCCCTTCACGTCTTTCCATTTGAGGCAGATCTTTTTCATCGGGAGTGTCTTTCAGAATAATAGCTGTCAGTCCTTTCACACGGTTCACCTCGGCTGGTAAATGGAATGAATAATATTTTTCGGTTCCTTTCAGATCTTCCGTAGGAGCTTCTATTTCTTCCCAATATAAATCTTCGGGATAGTCGTGCACAAAATCTGATTTAGCCAGCAGACGGGGATATAAAGGGCGGATGACTACTGAAGAATTTCCATTTGTCACATTTACGTCAATGCCCGATTTCTTATAGGTTCCATTGGTATGCCATAACCATTCAAACTGTCCTACCTTATGTGTCTTCAAATCATCGATCATATAAATCACATTATCCATCCACAGGAAATGACGGAAGTTACGGCTGAAATTATTAGAGACAGGTCCTGTTCCATTGGCCAAAACATATTTCACATTACCTGCATCCAAGAGATGATAAAGATTTCCTCGCAAAGTAGAGCCGCTATACTGTTGTTCACGAGGTTGTCCCTCCCCGTTGAACAGGACTACATTATGTGCCTGGCTTTGGAAGAAATAGTTGCGATAGGCAGGATTGGGATACCAGCAGTTTCCTCCATCCTTGATAATATCAACGCCTTTATGAAAAACAATAAAGGAGTTGGCATCCGCATGGGAATGATTCCACGTATGACCGCTTTTCACAGCAAGCATCGTAGCATCCTTTTCCCAAGAAGTACGCATGGTGGCCCAACCGAAATCCGAGAATAATTGTGAGGTTTTCAAATCGGGAGTTACGGGGGCTTTATTCAAATCAGGGGTATAGAGAAAACCCATCGGACGATTCAGAAAAAATCCATCGCGATGCTGTCCTTGCTCTACTTGGGCTATATACCACAGAATAGTCGGGTCTTTCAGTCCCAATGCATACAATAACATCATACTGGATTCTGCTGATACGTTCTTATGACTATCACCAAAATTCAAACTATGCAGCATACCTGTACGGGGATAGCATACTTGAGAAAAGTAGTTCGGAAGTTTTGCCAATTGGGGTATATCACCGGGATTTTGTCCTGGATGAGTGTTTATCCAAGCGATCCGAAACAATAGAGCTTCCTGAATACCAAAGTTTGCATAATTCAGACTTTCATACATTCCTCCGGCCTCATCAAAGCTCTTTGCTTTCTGCTGCAAGGCATCGCCTGCAAAGTCAAACCATTCGGGAAGTGATTCATGAAGTTGCTCCACCCAATCTTTTACTTCGGGAAGTTCATTCTGTAGGCTTAATGCTAATATTCCACCCTGGCATACACAGGAAGTCCACCAGTTATGTCCCATAGAATTCAAAGAGTGGATACGCGTAGGTTCCAGCAGCCAGTCGCCCAATGCAGGTTCTACAGCCAATCGTTTCAAGCCTTCGGCAATCTTTTTTCTTTCGGAAGAAGACATGATATTATAAGCTGCATCATACCCTATGGCAGAAAGAAAACTCTTATGTGCCATGCCCAGTTGCGAACGCCAAGCAGGAATACGTGCCATCATTTCCATATCTCCCCAGGATTCAGCTTCCACAGCTTTCGAAAGGATCTCTTTGATTACATCTGCATACTCTTTATTATCCGTCATCAGATAGGCCAACGATAAATAATCCAACCGGTTGAAATCTTTCTTCTGTAAGGCTTCATCCGCAGTTTTCTGAATATCTTCCCAGGCTTCCTGCAGTTTCGGTTCATTCTGCATACGTTGTTTTACCTGCTGAATACGTTGAGGGGTGTACAAAAGCGAAGGATGATTTATCTTTTGTGCAGATACAAACGATGCAAATAATATTCCGATCAGACATAGAACTATTTGTTTCATGATATTTATTGCTTTTATTTTACTGTTCAATATTGATTAAAAATTCTGCTAAAGCTGCATTGAATTCCTCCGGTCTCTCCATATTCATCATGTGCCCGCAATCCTCTATGACCTTTAGCTTTCCATTAGGTAGATATTCCAATATGGGAGGATTTTTTGAGAATTTGTTATCAGAAGAATGACCTTCTACAATTAAGGCAGGTACGGCAGGGTGACTCTTCTTTAATTTTTCAATAGCATCCAGTCCTGCTACTACCCGCACTTCTTTGTGTAGCGGTTGCCATGCATCCCATTCATCAATCATCTGCCACAAAGGTGCACGCATCCGTTCACGTTGAGTTCCACCGGATTTCATTAATCCTTCAAACCACTCTTTCTTCATCACCTCCACTCCTTTCTTTTTCAGGACAGATATTTCTTCATCACGCACCTTTGCTTCTTCTTTAGTCATCGGCTCACTGGGCCCTTTCGATTTCCGGATGTTTCCACTGGCTAGAAAAGCCGATAACATCCGATCTGGGAAATATGCCAACATATCAGCAGTGATAAATCCACCCAAAGAAAGCCCGACAATATGCGCTTTTTGGAGATGTAAAGAGTCCATTAAAGTAACCAGATCTTCAACATGCATAAATTGATAATCTTCTGTTTGGGAAGAAGAAATGCCGTATCCTCTTAAATCATAGCGAATGACATGATACTTTTTCGCAAACACAGAAAATTGTTCATCCCACATACGATGGTCGAGCGAATGACCGTGAACTAAAATTATCGGTTCACCCTGACCGGCTTCCTCATAGTATAGAGAGCCGTTTCCTACATTGATACGTCCTTGTTTGACAACCAATGGCTTGCCTTTCAGTATTTCTGAAACAGTCCGTGAAATGACAGGGCTGCCGAAGAAAGAAGAGAAACCGTCTTCTTTAGCAGAAGAACCTGTTACATGAGAAATGAAGAATCCGTAAACTTTATCGTGTTTATTTATCCACGGATAAGCACCAGCCCATCCCGGTGAACTAATCTGATAGGCTTCACCTGTCTTTTTTTCTATCAGTTCACGCCATTCTCCCAATCCGTAGATTCCATTGTGGGATTGTCCTAGTCCTTTCGCTACATAATTATCCGAGTCATGCGAAGGGATGATGGCATCTTTCACTTGGTCGGCCTGCATCTCCTTTATTGTTTCTGCTGATATAATCTGCTTGCCATTATACATTCCATCGTGATAAATCATAGACAGGAAATAAAGATAATCATTCAAGGTAGTACACAGTCCGCCCCCTAACATGGGTGCATGTCCGCCATCCGTATTGATTGGGGTGAAATGAGAGTTCTTCATTTCCAAAGGTTGTGCAAGCAGTTCCCGGAAAAGAGTTTCAAACTCCTTCCCCATCGCCACTTCTGCCATTCTTCCGGCAATCTGCATGGCAAGTCCGCCATATTCAAAACGAGCACCGGGAGTGAAGACTGTATCCAAAGGAAGAATTTCAGTGACTGCCGAATCCAAATGATTATAGTTATCTACACGGGGCTCGGGAAGATATGGACGTACTCCTGATGTATGGGATAATAATTGTCGGAGAGGAATCTTACCTTTAGCATCATCTTTAAATTCCGGCAACCATTTTTCTACCGGATCATCCCATCCCAAATCAGTACGGTCTACCACTGCGCCAATGACAGCAGCCGCTACCCATTTCCCGGCAGAAGCGACATATACTTTTGTATCGGGCGTATAGTCCCGATAGTTCTTCTGGAAAATGACGGTATCATTCTTCACTACACAAATGGATGCTCCGGGGTAATATCCCTTGTCTACCCATCCTTGGATAACAGAATCCAAAGAAGAGAAGTCATACTGACTTCCCTGACCGGATGATATTTTGCAAGAACTGCTCAAAAAGCAGACACTTACAAAAACGGCAATTAATAAACGATTCTTCATATCGTTGTTTACTATCTATTTTTCTGATTGTAAATCCCAATATACGACATAGCGCTGGTGATGCAAATCGTATAACGGACGAATCACATCTCCTTGTTCTGTCGTAAACTTCAAATCACTTCCTACACGTTGCAAGGCACGTTCAGGGTGTTTCTTATCTAGTTTCAAAGAGGTACGCAAATGTGCTGGGACATGAAAATTATAGGTATAATAATCATTATAAAGAGCCGGATTTGAGAAAGGAGAAGGTGCTTGCATACCTTCAGTCCCCCGTTCTCCCGCCAATACCAATGGACCATATAACAGAGCTGCCTTGTTCGGGTTATCCGGGGTAGCCTCCAATTTGATTTGCATCGGATAAGTAGCCGAGATTTGATCGCCATCTTTCCATTCACGGGTAATGGCAATATAAGAACCAGGTTTCTGTTTTACAGATATTCTCTTATCATTCACCAACACTTTTATATCCTTGCTCCACGAAGGATAGCGCAGATAAATGGTGGTACGAACAGGATTTTCTGTACGGAGAGTAAAACGCGTTGTTTCTTCCTGTGGGAATTCCGTTTCCTGACGGATTGTCAGTCCTTTTTCTTTCCAGGTTACCTGTGAAGGGATAAATAGATTTACATATATTCCCTGATTGTTATGGTAGTAGATGGCTTCTCCAAACTTTGCATGATTCTCAAATCCGCTACCTACGCAACACCAGAAAGAGTTCTCTTTTGTGCTATACAGTTTATGAGACCCGGAAAGCAAAGGCAGGAAATAAGCTACCATACCTGTTTCAGGGTCTTGTTGTCCCAAGATGTGATTATACAATGCTCTTTCGTAATAATCTGCAATAGATGAATCGCCCGTCCAGCAGAAAAGATGGCGGCTAAGTTTGAGCATATTATAGGTACAACAAGTTTCTCCGGTATAGCCGGTCAGATGTTGAGATAACTTCTTCGGATCAAAGTAGTGTTCTTTGTCACTGCTGCATCCCGGAGCAAAAGTATGATGGTCAATCATGGTGTGCCAGAAGAATTCCGAAAGTTTCCTACTTGTCTCGTTGTGGGTTAATTCGTAGTTGCGGGCTTCAGCTATCACTTTCGGGATGAAAGTATTGGTATGCTTCGTTCCCAAGTCATCGCGAAGTTCTTTCAAAGGGTCGATTACGTCATTGTGGTAGAAATATTCCGCCAACCAGCGATAACGTTCATCTCCCGTTATTGAGTATAAATTATAGAATGACTCATTGATACCGCCAAATTCATTGCGGATCATAAGTTTACGTGTTTCTTCACTAAGGGGTCTCAATTTATTGTATGCCCAATCGCCCATTCGGGTGACGATAGTCAATGCTTTCTTATTATCCGCATACAGATATTGATCTATCAGTCCGGAGAAAAGTTTGTGCAGAGTATACCAGGGAGCCCATACACCTTTTCCCTGAATATTCCGGTTTATCAGTTCCTCGGGCCAGGCACTCAAATATCCGTTTTTCAGTGCATTCTGCACTTCTTCCAATCCGTTAACCAAGCTATCGCCTTTCAGTTTGAATATCTCACTGCCGGTAGCTGCGTACATCAAACCAAGTGCCGAGAGCATGTGTCCGGTAGTATGTCCGCGAAGTTCGCAATCCAAAGATTCCCAACCACCCAGTTTTTTCACTGTCATATATCCGCCCTCACGTCCGGCAAATACACCGGCATTGGTACGGAAGCTATGTAGCAGACGATTCACATCTATTGATGTCATCCAGGCAGAATCCCGAAGCATATTATCACGGAAACGACTTGGCAACAGGCGAACATCTTTCAAATCAAAACTTTCCGCCTGAAGGGGAACGACTGTTTCCTTTTTCAACTTTCCCTGATGTTGTCCGGGATATACAGATTGAGCTGACACTATACCCGATACTGTCAATGAACCAAACAAGATTGTCGTAACTAAAACTTTCTTATTCATACTATTTTCTATCTTTTATCTATAAGATACGAACAAGGTGCCTCAAACACTCAAAGCCACAAAATTATTTAATTAAGCTACAATTCTTTAATTTAAAGCCCACTTTCTTATAAAATTCATCTGAAACGTTCTATCTTTATTCCCCAAATCAAAGAAAGGAGCTACATGGATTTACGTACGGCAAATGTTACAAGATATATTCTTCCTCTGCGTGAGGGGGGCTCATTGCCTGCTTTAGCCGAAGCTGACGATGAATTTAAGTATGTAGTCAAATTCAGGGGGGCAGGACACGGAACAAAAGCGCTGATTGCCGAACTGATTGGTGGGGAGATAGCCCGTGCACTAGGTTTCAGAGTCCCCGAAATAGTTTTTCTGAATCTGGACGAGGCCTTCGGACGAACGGAAGCAGACGAAGAGATACAGGATTTACTTCAATGGAGTCGCGGACTGAATATGGGATTGCATTTCCTTTCCGGTTCACTGACTTTTGATCCGATAGTACATCAAGTAGATGGAAAAACCGCTTCGCAAGTAGTATGGCTGGATGCCTTGCTGACTAACGTAGACCGTACCATTAAAAACACCAATATGTTGATATGGCACAAAGAACTATGGTTGATAGATCATGGGGCGTCCCTTTATTTCCACCATTCCTGGACTAACTGGCAAAAACAGGCACTGGTTCCTTTTGTACAGATAAAAGACCATGTATTATTGCCGTTTGCCGATAAACTGGAAGAGGTAGATATTGAATTCAGGCAGATATTGACTTCTGATAAAATCCGTGAGATAGTCAATGCTATTCCCGATGACTGGTTAAACTGGACAGAAGGCACAGAAACTCCACAGGATTTGAGAGACATTTATATTCGATTCTTAGAAGAAAGGATTAAGCATTCCGAAACATTTGTAAATGAAGCGCAAAATGCAAGAAAGGCACTTATATGAATACGCAGTCATCCGTTTCGTTCCTAAAGTAGAACGGGAGGAGTTTATCAATATGGGGATTGTGTTGTTTTCCAAACAAGCTAAATACCTGAAATCCCTCTATACGATAGATGAGAACAAACTAAAACTATTTTCTTCCGAACTGGATATGAATTGCCTGAAAGAAGGGTTACAGGTCTTTGACAAGATATGCATGGGAAATAAAGAAGGAGGAGCCATAGCCAATATGGATATTCCTGACAGATTTCGTTGGCTGACTGCAGTAAAAAGTTCCTGCATACAAGTATCTCGCCCACATCCGGGATTTTCTACTGATTTAGATAAGACTTTGGAAAGATTGTTCAAGGAATTAGTACTCTGATTCCTTGAACAATCTCTTTGTCAAACTAACGGGCGGTAATATAAAAACTCTGCTCTACTGCTTCAGCAGTCTGCACTTTAGGTTCTCCGCTACGCCCATATTGCCAGGCTACCACTGTCACCTTTACCGGAAATTTTGCACGCGGGGGAATTTTAGTCAATACCAGTTTATCCCTCTTTATCTCTGCCGGCCCTTCTTTTACATAATAGTAAACCGGAAGGCCGGAGTCAGCAGTTCCTTTTAAACTTATTTCTTTCACTGAAGCCTTTGCATCGGATAGTTTCGGGAAAATTATACGTTGGGGTATCCCTTCCTTATTCCGGTAAGGAATACGAATCTCCACCTGCTGAACGGCACTCCGGTATTTATGATCCTGTTTTACGGAAGCCATCAAACAGATGCCTCCTGTACGTTTAGGATTATCCAATCCCATCCGATAGAAACGAACAGTAAAAGTTGTATCATTCACCACTTCCACCGGACCGCAAATTCTCGACATTCGAATGGGACGTGTACTGTGTTCTTTTGAATATTCGTTCCTTAACGTATCTGTGTACACTGCTTTCAAGTGGAAAGTGACTCCGTCCGCTTCGGGTTGAAAAGAAGGAGACATACGTACATGGGATTTCGGATTGAAAGTTATCAGTTTTCCTTTTTGCTCAAAGCCGATATACTGTTCTGTCTTTCCACGCTCATTAGCGTAATATTTTTCTGTGGCATCTGCCATTTCCTTATCAAAATACCAAAATGCATGGTGCTTGTCTCCTTCATACTTATCATAGGAAGCGGCTTCGGCTGTAGGTTTTTCATTCTTTCGCCAACGGTCTGCCAGCCAGCCATTCTTTGCTTCTACCGGAATTAACTGAACCAGAATATCCGATGACGAATGTTTCGGCAACCGGTATTCCACTGCCTTTTTCAGAAAAAGAGAAAGATAATCAATCAATTCATCGGATATGTCGAAATGTCCATGTCCTGCATCAGCAAGAAATGAAAGGGGAGCATTCGGATATTCACGACGATAATCGAAAGAGGTTATCAACCGGTCTTCCCACCATTCGTCCTCTCCCATTACCATTAATGAAGGGATACCTTCAATCGTACGGGTTCCCCAATCCAAATTCGCACGCCCGTAACCTGTCAAATGAGTTCTGGGAGAATCACCGTGAATAGAGAGTACGGCCAATGTACGTTCGGGATTCCAGGCGGCAAAGTTCCACGGATAAGTAGCCATTGCCGAGTGTCCGATAGGGATGACCGGGGCAAACTCCAGTTCTGCATATCCGCTTATTTCAGACAAGTTCTTCATCATTGTTTCAAAGATTTGCTGGGTACCTTTTGTCACATCCCAGCGTTGGTCTATTCCGGGAGTGATCCATATCTCTGCAATTCCCAGTTTACCCATATTCTTCCGAAATTCAGGATGCTCGAAAATTGTCTCTTCGGTCATATTATGTTGCCCAATGATGACGGCACGGACTTGTTTGCAGTTTTCCGGTATCCATAGATAGGCAGAAGGATGGGCGTTTGTCTCTTCTGAAATCAGCTCTTTTATTTCTACGGACCACTGCCAGGGAGCTGCTGCAACTCGGGTAGTCTGCATGAACAGAGATAACAAAACAACAAGAAAATATTTATTCATAATGCTTCTTATAATTGCATTTATTATAGTTGCATTTATCTATAAACAACTAATTTATTTTTCCAGTGGAGTGAAATGCAATGCGGCTCCGCCACTTGATTTTAGCTTCAAAACAAACTTATCTCCGGCTTTTATCTTCTTATGAGTACTGCGTACTTTCGTCCGTGTCTTCAGCTTGTCATCATCTTCGTACAGGTGAAGCATATACTTCTTACCCGATTTCAGAAAATCCGTAGTCAATGTAATTGTGCGGGCTTCCGTATTCGTCATTGCTCCTACAAACCAGTCATTCCCCGAACGACGTGCTTGAACGATATATTCACCAATTTCTCCATCTAACGCGCGGCTGTCATCCCATACACTCGGAATTGCTTTCCAAAATTCCAGTTCTTCTTCTCCCTGGTAGAATTCCGGTCTGTCATACCAAAACATAAATTGCAAAGGACTGTAATACACAGCTGCCATCGCCAACTGATGTGCTTTCGTATTCTTCACCCGATTATTGAAATAGCAAAGCGTATAGTCTCCTGCACCTGCCAGATAGCGGGTGAAAGGAAGAGT
>OHFN01000796.1_pt1 | contig 17876 bp, 12 predicted proteins | sample 1567571 | NCBI WGS metagenome assembly OHFN01 (sample SAMEA3879533, study PRJEB24766) | human gut metagenome | biome: human-associated habitat; feature: feces | place: USA | collected 1985/1987
CCTGTCTCAATTACCGGCACTGTACTGTTCTGCACCACAGTAGAGATCAACCCGGCACCGCCTCTTGGAATCAGAACATCAATATACTCATGCAGGCGCATCATCTCCGTGGCAACTGCTCTGCTCGTATCCTCTACAAGTAGGATCAGATCCTGGGATAATCTGGCTTTGCGAAGTCCGGCCTTGATCACCTGTACGATTGCTTTGTTGGAATTGATCGCATCACTGCCTCCCCGCAGGATCACTGCGTTTCCGGTCTTAAAACACGGCCCGAACGCATCTGCTGTGACATTTGGTCTGGATTCGTAAATAATACCAACAACACCGAGCGGCACTCTCTTTTTCCCGATACGCAGTCCATTCGGCCGGTTTTTCATGGAAAGGACTTCCCCGATCGGATCTGAAAGCCCTGCAATCTGTCTCAAACCTTCCGCCATTGCCTCAATCCGTGCTTGGGTCAGTCTCAATCTGTCCTGAAGTGCTTCGGACATCCCCTGTTCTCTTGCAGCCTCCATGTCCTTCTCGTTTTCTGCCAGCAGATCTTCTTTTCGCAGACATAATTCTTCTGCCACAAATTCAAGCCCTCTGTTCTTTTCAACGGTCGTCAGCTTTGCCGCTGCCCTTGATGCTTCTTTTGCTCTGCATCCCAATGTCTCCATATACGTTTCCATACAGTCTCCTTTCCTGATACCATCTAAACCTTCTTTTCCCGTTTTGCCTGTCTGCGGAACTCTGCCCGTTCAGGCGCCACCTCTTCTGCCATCTCTTTCTGATGCTGCTCTGACAAAAACAACGTTCCTACTTTTTTACCATTCATCACATCATTGATCGAATAAATATTATCCCCGTTTGCAATGATCATATCTGCCCCTGCTGCAGTGGCAATTTTTGCAGCCTTGATCTTAGTTGCCATACCGCCTGTCCCGCAGTCACTGGATGCTCCTTTTGCCATGTTTTCCAGACTCCGCCCGATCTTGCCGACCGTATGGATAAATCTTGCATTCGGATTTTTTCGCGGGTCATCTGTGTACAGCCCGTCGATATCTGACATCAGGATCAGAAGATCCGCATCCACAAGCCGGGACACATATGCCGCCAGTGTATCGTTGTCTCCGAAGTTCCCATAAGAAAGCTCGTCCACCGAAATGGCGTCATTCTCATTGACGATCGGGACAACCTGCATCTTAAACAACTCATCAAATGTCTGTTTTGCATTTTTGCGGCATTTGGCATTTGTCACAGATTCTTTTGTGAGCAGAACCTGTGCCGTGAGCTGTCCGTATTCGTTAAACAGCTTTTCATAGATCATCATCAGCTTCCCCTGACCGACTGCCGCACATGCCTGTTTTTCAGACTCCGTCTGAGGACGCCTGTCCATTCCCAGGGCATTTTTCCCAACTCCGACTGCACCGGATGAGACAACGATCACTTCTTTTCCTTTATTCCTGAGATTGATCAAAATACGAACAAACTTCTCCAGCTTCTCCAGATTGATATTTCCTGTTTCTTCATAAGTGATCGTGGAAGTTCCCACTTTGATCACAATCCTCTGCTTATTCAGCAGTATGTCTTTTCTGTCCATCTTTTTGTACCTTCTTTTTTCATTCCTGTATCTTCTATAAAATGTCGATCTGACACATCTTCATTGCCTCCAGCGCCTGCATGTGACTCTCCACCGTCACTCCTGCACAGCAGGACGCATCCACCTGTACGGGAACCTCTGGCAGAAACGCCTTACAGAGCATGGCATTGGAGATCACGCAGATATCTGTACAAAGCCCGATCAGCGTAATGCTCTCGATCGAAGTCTCTTCCTGGATCTGCTCCAGCTTTTTCACAAGCTCCCTGCTTCCGAACGTCACTTTATCAACAGGCGCCTCTGTCAGAAGATCCGCGATCTCCTGTCTGATCTGCCAGCCTTTTGTTCCACGGATACAATGTCTGACTGGAAGTTTTTTTCCTTCTGCCGTCTCCAGATAGTTCTCTTCGTGGGTATCTCTTGTCGCAAACACAGTTCCATCAAATGTCTGTATCTTTTTCACTACTTCAGGAACAATCCTTTGCGCCTCTTCTGTGCCCAGAGAACCATCAATAAAATCATTCTGCATATCTACTACAACTAATATATTCATACACATTCTCTCCTAATCCACAGTTTACAATACCCTTATTATAACTGATATTGGATCGCTTTCCAACAACATATTTGCATCCGCTCTGTATTCTCCTTTTTTTATGCATACTTTTTGAATTTTATTGTATATTTTTCACTTTTTTCCATTTTTCTATTGCATATTTATGAATTTAGGTGTATATTACTGATTAGCTTCTAAAGCGTAACGGTTTTGTCATACACGATTGGCAACAACATATCAGACAATAGAGATTTTTTAAGGAGGATATCATTATGAGTAAAGAAAAAGTTGTATTGGCGTATTCCGGAGGACTTGACACGACTGCCATCATACCATGGCTGAAAGAGAATTTTGATTACGAAGTCATCTGCTGCTGTATCGACTGCGGTCAGGAAGAAGAGTTAGACGGTCTTGAAGAAAGAGCCATCTCCTGTGGAGCTTCCAAATTATACATCGTAGATATCATCGATGAATTCTGCGACGATTACATCATGCCATGTGTTCAGGCAAATGCCATTTATGAAAACAAATACTTACTCGGAACCTCTATGGCACGTCCGGCAATTGCAAAAAAACTGGTTGAGATCGCACGTAAAGAGAATGCTGTTGCTATCTGCCACGGCGCTACCGGAAAGGGTAACGACCAGATCCGTTTTGAACTGGGCATCAAAGCGCTCGCTCCCGACTTAAAGATAATCGCTGCATGGAGAAATGATAAATGGACACTGGATTCCCGTGAATCCGAAATCGAATACTGCAAGGCTCACGGAATTGACCTTCCTTTCTCCGCAGACAGCAGCTACAGCCGTGACCGCAACCTGTGGCATATCAGCCATGAAGGGCTGGAGCTGGAAGATCCTGCATGTGAGCCAAACTACGATGACCTTCTTGTTCTTGGTGTTTCTCCTGAAAAAGCACCGGACGAAAGAGAATATGTCACCATGACATTTGAAGCAGGTGTTCCGAAAAGCTTGAACGGAAAAGAAATGAAAGTATCTGAGATCATCACAGAACTCAACAAACTTGGCGGAAAACACGGAATCGGAATCGTTGACATTGTAGAAAACCGTGTTGTCGGAATGAAATCCCGCGGTGTTTATGAAACTCCTGGCGGAACGATCCTGATGGAAGCACATGACCAGCTGGAAGAACTTGTACTCGACCGTGCAACCTATGAAGTAAAAAAAGACATGGGAAATAAAATGGCACAGATCGTATACGAAGGAAAATGGTTTACACCGCTTCGCGAAGCAGTCCAGGCATTTGTGGATGTCACACAGCAGTATGTGACCGGAGAAGTAAAATTCAAGCTTTACAAAGGAAACATCATCAAAGCGGGAACAACTTCCCCATACTCATTATACAGTGAATCCCTTGCAAGTTTCACAACCGGAGAACTCTATGATCACCACGATGCAGAAGGATTTATCAACCTGTTCGGACTTCCTCTGAAAGTGCGTGCAATGAAAATGCAGGAATTAGAAAAATAAGATGAAATAAAAAGATGGCGAAAGCTCATACACGAACTTTCGCCATCTTTTTATTTGGAAGCAGCTGTTTATTCTGCCTCTCTGTCATTTGTCAGTTTTAATTGATCCAGTACAAAGAACAGAAGTCCCATCAGCATTCCTGTCACACAGGCAAGTACCATTCCGGAAAGCTGGATCCCGCCAAATTCTACGGAAATTCCGGACAATCCTGTCACAAAGATCACGGATGTCATTGCCATATTTCTGGAACGACCGTAATCCACCTGCTCTTCTACCAGGATACGGATACCGGAAGTTCCGATCATTCCGTAAAGCAGGAACGAAATTCCACCGATCACCGGTCCAGGAATGGAATTGATCAGCATTGTCAGTTTTCCAATAAAAGAACAAATGATAGAAAGAACAGCTGCTCCTCCGATCACGTATACACTGTATACCTTTGTCATTGCCATCACTCCGATATTTTCCCCGTAAGTCGTTGTCGGTACAGAACCGATAAATCCGGAGATCATAGTGGAAAAGTTATCTGCAAAAAGAGAACGGTGAAGTCCAGGTTCCTTCAGCAAGTCTCTGCCGATGATCTTACTCGTCACGATCTGATGTCCGATATGCTCGGAAGCGATCACAAGAAGAACCGGCAGCACAATGACGATTGCCTCCCACTTGAATTTCGGTGCAGAAAAATTCGGAATTGCCAGCCAGGACGCCGTACTCACACTTGAGAAATCGACAATTCCACAGATAACAGCGGCCACATATCCGGCAATGATCGCGATCAGAATCGGAATTACCGCAAAAAACTTACGGAATACCACTGATCCAAGCACTGCAACTCCTAAAGTTACAAGAAATACAATCACATTTTTCGGATCGATCACCTCGTCTTTTAATCCTGCATTGGATGCCGCAGTTCCTGCCAGCTCCAGACCGATCAGCGCAACAACCGGTCCCATGGCTGCCGGCGGCAGTACCACATGGATCCAGTCAGACCCGAACTTATAGATGACCAGCGCCAGAATGCAGCCTAAAAATCCGACTGCAACGAATCCACCCAGCGCATACTCGTATCCCCATTTGCTGATCACAACTCCTGCCGGAGCAAGAAATGCAAAACTGGAACCTAAATATGCCGGAGCTTTTCCCTTTGTGATCAAGATAAATAGCAGTGTTCCGATTCCGTTCATAAACAGTACAACTGCCGGGTTGATCCCGAACACAAACGGAACAAGCACGGATGCCCCGAACATGGCAAACATGTGCTGAATACTCAGTGGAAGCAGCATCTTAAAGGGCACTTTTTCTTCCACCTGAATGATTTTCTGATTTTCCATTGAAAAATCCTCCCTATCCTTTTCCTTTGTAGTTTCAATCTTTCCTATTGTACCAGATTCTCCTGCCGATAACCAGACTTTGTTTTGAGAAATATTTAAAGCACTTCCTCAAGCACTCTTTTGACGTTCTGATACGAAAGCTTATCCAGCTGACGTTCCGTCATTCCTGCCTTTTTCAAAGCATCCCATACACACTCGATCTCTTCAATCCCGCGAAGCCAGTTCTGCCCTGCCTCAAATCCATCGAAATCTGTTCCCAGTGCCACAGAATCCTCTCCGGCTTTTTGCAGGATATGCATCCCATGCTTTGCAATATCCAAAACCTCCGCTGACCGATCGCTTTGTAAAAACTGCGGATAAAAATTAAGTCCCACAACACCTCCGCATTCCCCGAGTGCACAAAGCATCTCATCCGAAAGATTTCGCGGGTGCGCACAAAGTGCGCGGGCATTAGAATGAGACGCTATAATCGGTTTTTTGCTCAGCCGGATACAATCCCAAAAGCCGCCATCTGACAAGTGAGAAACATCCACCAGCATTCCTCTTTCGTTCATTTCTTCTACCACCTGTTTTCCAAAAGATTTCAATCCCTTTTGCATCTCCTGTGCATTTCTGCTGTTCGGATATCCGATGCAATTTTCATAATTCCATGTCAGTGTGATTAGGCGGACACCTCTCTGATACAGTTCTTCAAGGCGGTTTCTGTTTCCATTTAAAACGCCGCCTTCTTCCACGGTCAGCAGTGCCAGATTGAGTTCCTCCCGTTCTGCATATTCTAACTCTTTTGCTGTTTTTATAAGCTTTAATTTCTTATTTTCTTTTGTCTCACGCTCCATACGGGCAATCATCTCGATCACCTTCTGGTATGCTTCTTCCCACTTTCCATCTGGTACACATACAAAACATGCAAAAAATTCCGCCAGCATTTTGGTCTGTTCCATTCTCTTTCGATCCACACAAAGACTGTTCTCCTCCAGCGTTTCTGCCGACAGCAGCTCACTCAATGTATCACAGTGCATATCGATCCATTTTCTCATTTTCTTCTCCTTTTTTGTTTCGGATTTACGTATAAGCGCTTCTTTTTTTACATATGCTAAAACCACCACTATTATATGACAGGAGACGCAAAAATGAAATCTGAATCTGCAAAACCTTTGATCGGCATTGTTGTCTGCGGATTGTCGGACAACCGCCAGTTTGTATCCAATCCTTATATTCAGTCTGTCCGGTATTCCGGCGGTATCCCCATCCTGCTTCCGCTCATCCGCTCAGATTCCATGCTTGAACAATATCTAAGGCTGTGCGATGGCTTTCTCTTCTGCGGCGGAAATGACATCACACCTTTGTTATTTGGCCAGGAACCCAGAGAAGGCATCAGAGACACCAATATCACACTGGATCTGTTTCAGATCCGCCTGATGAAGCTGATTCTGTCTTCTGCAAAACCGGTATTTTCCATCTGCCGTGGAATGCAGATTTTCAATACTGCCTGCCAGGGAACCATATTTCAGGATATCCGCTATCAACCCGGAGAATCTCTTGATCATATGCAGAGATCTGACTCCCGCAGTGATGTCAGCCATCCTGTCCGGATTGAAAGGTCCTCCAGACTCTTTTCCTGTCTTGGCCGCTCTGTTTACGTCAACAGCTTTCACCATCAGGCGATCGACAGGCCGGGAGTTGATCTGAAAGTCAGCGCTCTTGCCCCGGATCAGACGATAGAAGCCATCGAGCATTCTTCTCATCCTTTTGCCATTGGAGTTCAGTGGCATCCGGAATGTATGTTTCGAAGCAGCGAAAAGATGCGGCGACTTTTCCGCGGCTTTATTACAGCCGCAAAAAAAGCGGAAGCCTGACTGTCTGCTTCCGCTTTTTACATGTTATCTTTTTTACTGAGCTTTCCTTCCCAATGTCACATCAACTGTCTGTTCCTGATATTCTCCACCATCTCCGGGAACCTGAAGCGTCAGTGTTACCTTTTCGCCTTTCTTATAGTACTGCAGCTGCTCCTGCAATGACTCCATACTGTCAATTGTAATTCCGTTGAATCCTACAATGATACTTCCTTTTGTAATTCCTGCATCAGCTGCTCCGCCTCCGCGTGATACTTCGGAAATATAAACACCTGTCGGCATTCCATAACGCTGAGAATCAGAATCTTCTACATCCAGTCCTGTAATTCCGAGATATCCTCTCTCTGCCTCAGATACTTTTGTCTTTGTCTCCTGATTCATCAGATTTGTAATAATGTCTGTGACATCTGAAATTGGAATTGCATAGCCGATTCCTTCTACGTCCTCTCCGATCAGTTTTGCAGAGTTGATTCCAATGACTTCTCCATTTGCATTCACAAGAGCTCCGCCACTGTTTCCGGGATTGATCGCTGCATCTGTCTGAATCAGTTTTACATCAGAAGATCCTGTTGTTTCTCCTGTTGCACTGTCTGTTGTCTGGCTCTCTCTGTCTGTTGCACTGATCACTCCTGTTGTCACGGACTGTCCGTATCCCAGTGCGTTTCCGATTGCAATGGCAGGTTCTCCTACTTTCAATTTTGTAGAATCTCCAAGTGTCGCTACTGAAATTTTGTCCAGTGTATCATCTGAAATCTTATCCAGCTGAACTGCGATCACAGCCAGATCATGTGCGGAATCTGTTCCTTTGATATCTGCTTCCACACTGCTCTGATCGTCAAATGTCACTGTCAGCTGATTGCTGTCTGCAACAACATGATTATTTGTAACAATCAAAAGCTCTGAATCTGTCTTTTCAATGATAATTCCTGTTCCTGCACTGGTCACTTCCTGCTGGGAGGTTCCTCCAAAGAAGCTCTGCACCTGCTGAACACTCATATTTGTGATGGATACAATTGATGGCATCACAGATTCCACAACACTGGAAACATCCGATGTAACTACACTGGACGTCTTCGTCAGTGTCGCTTTATTCTGTGTTGTATTAGATACTTCTTTTGCAGCCTTCTGATCCAATCCCAGCACTTTGTTTCCGACTACATTTGTTGTTAAAAATGTGGCACTTGAAACCACTCCGAACAGCAACGCGCATCCTGTCACCACAACGGCCTTTGGCATCTTCTTTTTTGGTTTTTCATGATGCTCCGGGTTCGGCTGACTGCTATAAGATGAATCATTCTGCGGTTCCTCAGAATGGTAATAATTGTATTGATTTTCCATATCAATTCCTTCTTTCTCTTGTATTTTATACTGCTATCATACCGTCCTTTTGTGATGAAACTGTGTTCAATCCTTTAACAATTCTTGAAACCAGCTTTATTTATTCTACTGTTACAGATTTTGCCAGGTTTCTCGGTTTATCCACATCGCATCCTCTTCCGACGGAAATGTAATATCCGAACAGCTGAAGCGGAATGATCGCCAGAGAATTTGCAAAATATCGATTGGTCTGCGGAATGTATACAACGTAATCTGCCGCTTTTTCAATCTCATGATTTCCTTCATTTGTAATGGCAAGAACAAATGCTCCTCTGGTCCTTACTTCCACGATATTGCTGATGCTCTTTTTGTACAGCTCTTTCTGTGTAAGAATCGCTGTTACCAGTGTTCCCTCTTCGATCAGAGAAATGGTTCCGTGTTTCAATTCTCCCGCAGCATATGCCTCTGAATGGATATAAGAAATCTCTTTTAATTTCAGAGATCCTTCCATGGAAATCGCATAATCGATTCCTCTTCCGATAAAGAATACTTCTCTCGCTGCCAGATAACGGTTGGCAAACTTCTGGATGCGATTCTTGTTATTTAATAACAGCTCCACCTGCTCCGGAAGTTTCTGAAGATCTTCAATATATCCCCGCATTTCCGAATCTGTGATTTTACCTCTCACAAATGCAAATTTCATGGCCAGCAGATACAATGCGATCAACTGACTGGAGTATGCTTTTGTTGTCGCAACCGCAATCTCCGGTCCCGCCCATGTATACATGACATTGTCTGCCTCTCTTGCGATCGAACTTCCGACAACATTGACGATTCCAAGTACCTTTGCCCCTCTCTGCTTTGCTTCACGTAGTGCCGCCAGAGAGTCTGCCGTCTCTCCTGACTGGCTGATAATCACAACCAGTGTTCCGTCCTCCATGATCGGATCACGGTATCTGAACTCAGAAGCCAGATCTGTTTCCACCGGAATCCGAGCCATTCCTTCCATCACATATTTTGCAGTAACTCCCACATGATATGCAGATCCACAGGCCACGATCATGATTTTGCGGATTGCCTTGATTTCCTCATCAGACATCCCAAGCTCTTCGATCACGATATCATTTCCTTTGATGCGCGGTGAAAACGTATCCAGGATTGCTTTTGGCTGCTCATACATCTCTTTCAGCATAAAATGCTCATATCCGCCTTTTTCTGCTGCATTGGCATCCCACTCAATATGCTCAGGAGTTTTCTCGATTTCTTCTTCATCTACATTGAAAAACTGCATCGAATCTTTTTCCATACGTACAATCTCTTCATTTTCAATAAAATATACATCTCTTGTATATTTCAGCACTGCCGGAACATCGGATGCGATCACACATCCGTTTTCTGTCTCTCCCACGATCAACGGACTGTCTTTTCGCACTGCATAAAGTTCATCCGGATGATCCTGGAACATGATCCCAAGTGCATAGGACCCTTCTACTCGATGCATTACCTTTGTAATCGCCTGCAGAGGGTTTCCCTGATAATAGTAATCCAGAAGATGTGCCAGTACTTCGGTATCTGTCTCCGACACAAACTCATACCCTTTTTTCTCCAGCTTCTGTTTGAGTTTCAAATAGTTTTCAATAATTCCATTGTGCACAACAACAATATTTTTATTTTTGTTATAATGTGGATGTGCATTTACATCTGACGGTTCACCATGTGTTGCCCATCTGGTATGACCGATCCCGATTGTTCCCGGCATTGTCTGTCCGTCATGTGTCAGTTCACTGAGCACCTTTAAACGACCTTTTGATTTTTCTGTCTGAATCTCTGCTCCGTCATAGACTGCAATTCCGGCTGAGTCATATCCTCTGTATTCCAGCTTTGATAATCCATCCAGCAAAATCGGCGCTGCCTGCTTTTCTCCTACATATCCTACAATTCCACACATATCTTTCTCCTCCTTATACTCTCCTTAAAGTGACTATTTATAAATAAAATTGGGGCATATCACAGACTTTCTCTGTTGTTTGCCCCAATTTCTTATAAATCTATAAAATCTACATCATAACTGTCTTTTTCTTCACGAGCAGACGATCTTCGTTTTGGCTGATACTCCGGAACATCATCCTCTTCGTCATCATCATAGTCCTCATACTCATCGTATTCGTCGTCATAATCATCGTCTTCATACTCGTCATCGTCGTACTCTTCAAAATCATCCTCATATTCATCCGAATCGTCCTCATATGTGTCGTAATCATCTTCCCCATATTCGTCATCATCTTCGTACTCTTCGTATTCATCAGGATCTTCGTCCTGATATCCTTTGAACTGTTTACGAGATTTTTTCTCAACAACTGCACGACTTCCTTTTGAATTCCCGATGGATTCATGCTCATCGTAGAATTCATCAAGTTCTTCATTTCTTCTGCGTAATTTCACGCCGACTACAATAATAATGATGATCAAAATTAAAATAACCGCCCAGGCTGCTGCTACAACGATCAGCACCTGATCCTGAAGAAAGTTTTTTACTTTATTTATCAGTGTTGTCGAAGAACTTGTACTCTTTTCTTTTACATCTGTGACAGGATATCTCTGGTACGTTTCATCCTTTGTATCATACTGGTAGAACGATTCCTCTCCTGATTCGTTCATCGCATACATCAGATAAAAGTCCTCACTCTCTGAATTCTGCCATACCGGGAAAGTCAGTGTGCCGACTGTCAGTTTTGTTTTCTTAAACTGAGACGGCAGTCCTTTTCCATCATTTGTTCCCAACAAAAAGATATAACTGGAATCTGTAATCGACACCATCTCTGTAATCGCAAATGAGTTATCTTTTTCATTGTAAAGTGCCATCACTGGGTCTTTGTCTCCCTCAACCAGATACACAAAATACTTTCCGGAGGTTTCCTGCAAAATCGCGTTTACAGTTTCTCCGTTATACTCCATCGTCGTTCTGCTGCATCCGTCCGGAACAAGCGCGTCGGAAAAATCATTGTAAATTGTGTATGTGACTCCGTCGATCTCTACACTTCCAGTTCCTGTCGCCACCGCAGTGGTCCCTGCCAAGCTCTCTGACGATGTTCCATCCCCTGCCTCCACAGTAACTGTGGAATCACCTGTTGTCAGATTTAAAGTTTCATCAGAATACAGATAAGAGGTATAATCTGACACCTCCAGCTTTGTTGCTCCTTCTTTCAGCGCTTTAAAGACCATGGTATACTCCAGCTCTGAAACAGTTCCATCCCCGGTAGCTTCCAGCTTCACTGTTCCGTCCCCACCGGTTGCATTGGTTCCGCTGACAAACTCCAGTGCTGCTTTGTCATATGTTACTGTAACAAAACCATCCCCGATTGCTTCTCCACCAGTACTGATCTTAGCTTTGACTGTAACATCCTCTCCTACTTTTGCTGTAGGATCAGAAAACTGAAGCGTTCCTTCTGCCGCATGTACAGACACTGAAGGATACAACATCAGAAAGCACACTGCAAACAAAAGAATCCCTATCTTTTTCAACGACTTCATGTACATCTCCTCTTTCCTGTCTCTCGACTTTTCTTCGTATAAATAAAAACTGTTTTTCCCTTATTCTAAGCTCTCTCCACCGGTATCACCACTGTCGCCGGTTCCGGTATCCGGTATCTGGGAATTACTGTCGCTGCTTCCACTGTCTGTACCGCCGCCATCTGACGGAGGTACATAATCACCGCCGGTATCTTCTGTATACCCATTACCAGAGCTGACATCTCCGTAGCCGCTGTCCTGATATCCGCCAGTTCCATAACTGTTATCTGTGTAGCCGCTGTCATATCCCGAATAATCCTGAGAATATCCATACTCATCATATTCTGTATCGTAAGATTCTCCCGTATCATACGTGGAGTTGGCAATATCCTCACTGATACTTTGTACCGTAGAAGACGGTGTATAATCGTTCTCTCCAAATAAGAACTGGTGCAGCTTCGTCACATCGGATGCCAGATCTGTCGCTACAACAGAATTTCCAACATCAAGATCAGCCGTTGTACTTTCATACGGAAATCCCTGCGTCTCTCCAAATATATAAGACTTCACGTCTTTTGCATAAGCAATCGTCTCCGTCAGTGTAAAATTCGTCTTCACGTTGTCAAACACTTTATCAATGATCTTGTTGATCGTGGAAAGTTTTGCTTTCTGCGCTTTTATCGCAATCTGCTCCAGTACTTGCCGCTGTCTCTCTGTTCGCTTATAATCGTCACCGCCGCCGTATCTGAGACGGGCATAAGCCGTTGCCTGTACTCCATTCAAATGCTGCTGTCCTAACTGCGTAAACGGAGCTGAATCCACTCCTGTATTTTTAATAACTTCTACAACATAGTTGTTCAGATACGGAATGATGTCCATGCCATTTTCCGCTTCTTCTACATTAATATCAATTCCGCCAAGGGCATCTATCACATGAACTAAAACGGAAAAATCCACTGACACATAGTGCTCAATATTCAGATCCAGATTCTTATTGAGCATAGCAACTGCTTCTTCTTCACCGCCGTAAGCATATGCTGCATTCGCTTTATTGTAAGTTCCATCTGAAAGCTGCAGAAGCGTATCTCTGTAAACAGAAACCAACTTGATTTCCTTTGTCTCACGGTTCAGAGACGCCACCATGATCGTATCACTTCGGGCCCCCATCTCTTCATCTGTCGCACGCGTATCCAGGCCAAACAGAGCAACAGTCAGGTAACCGGTACCGCTGATCTCCGCTTCCTCCGAAATCGCAAGCTTATCCGGATTTAATGCAACACCGCCAATTTTTCCCCATTTTGCCGCAACCACTGCAACGGTTGCTGTAATCAGCAGGATCAGAACTCCCATCAGAATCGCCACTGCTTTTTTCCCTGGAGACCAAGATGCAAATCCTCTCTTTGCCCTCTTTCTCGAACGCCCCTTCTGTGAAGGTCTTCTATTCACAGACCGCCTCCCATTTGCAGAAGTGCTGCCGGACGGTCGTTTTCTCTGGGCGGATTGCTGCCTCTGCGTTTTGTCCCTGTCGTCTCCCATCTGGTTTCTTTGCTCCGGACGGCGGCGCGGCTGCCCCGACCTCTGAGAACTTCTTCTGTCCGCTCCGGACATTACTGCTCTCGAACGCCTTCTTGTATCTCCCATAATTCTATCCTTTCTCATGGCATACATCATAGATTGCCTAAAATATGCACTTTAACATCATACAATATTTTCCTTCAAACATCAATGAAAAAACTGTGAATTTCAAGTTTCTCTCCAGTATCGTGGATTCATCGTACATTTCAAAATCAGCCACCGGGGCAGTTTCTTATAATTTTTCCCCAGTTTATATCCCATGTACTTCCAGCCGCTCTTGCATACAAGAGATACCAGAAGCCATGGTCTGCCCGACTTCAGCAGATATTTTGCTGTATCCTTCACCAGGCGCATCCCTTCTCCTTCAGAAGGTACTCCTTCAAAAATCTCCGGATGATCTGCCTGTGAGACCGCCAGGTCAAAATTCCGGTGAAACTGCTGTCTGCAGTTATAATTGTGAGAATGGATCACTTTTGCATCTGCCGCATAATAAATCTTCCACCCCTCCTGAATCATCCTGCCTGCCAGGATCATGTCTTCATTGAAAATCGTTTTTCGTACAAATCCTCCAAGCCTTTCGTATACATCCTTTTGGTATGCTGCACAGACATTAGAGCAGAAATAGGTTTTGATTCCCAGTTTGGAAAGATCTTCTTTGGATTTCAATCTGCTGGTTTTCGGATAATTAAATTCTCTTGTATAGCGCTCAATAAACTGACAATCCGCTGCCGGCAGCTGTCTTGCATAAACTGCTGCTACGTTTTCATACGAAAATCCGTAAAGCAGACGCTCGATCAGAAATTGATCCGCCGGCATAGCATCCTGGGTCATGTAGACAAGAATCTCCGCATCTGACATCTCAGCTCCCAGATTTCTCGTACCACCGTGATCAAACTCTTCCGGCAGAATCCGGTAGATCTTGACTCTGTCAGAAATCGTATACAACTCTTTTGGAAAGATCCCGCTCTCTGTATCGATCAAATAGATCCGATTGACCTGAACACTCTGGTTTAACAGACGTTTTACCAGCTGTACGCATCTCTGATCCGGCTTATACGTAGGGATCAGCACATCCACTGTTCTATTTTCTTCCATGTGATCCTATTCCTTTCCTGCGATATCCGACAAACCAGTACATCATCAAAGTCAGTGCCAGCCAGAACCAGGTCGTCGGATTACTGAACCAGGTCGTAAAAAAGGCAAGCCCCAGATAAATCGCAATCTGTCCATAAAACATATACGTCATCGGATTTTTCTTCTGACGCACCAGAATTGAAACTGCTGCTGCAGTCAAACCGATTATAAACGCAAACAAAGAGGTTCCGATGATTCCAAAATCATAGTAGGCATCATAAAACATCGTTAACGTCGTAAGCTCTGTTTTTGTGACAAAATCCGGAATTGTCACCAGCTGCGGAAATACAAATTTCAACCCCGTCAGTGCAAAAAACGGAAACAGCATCTGCAGTCCCCATGTGTGCGCTGTCAACTGCTCTACCATACAGTTAAAATTCTCAAAATTATTGGCTACATAAATATACGGCTGTGTAATAAAAATTGGCATTTTGGAATTTTTCATCTCAAAAATTCCATTTAAATAAGTCACATTATGCCTTCTTGCAACTGTCAGAAGCACATACACGGGAATCATGATCAATACCCCTGTGACGATCATCTTCCATGTGATTTTTTTATACAACATCAGATACATCACTGCCGCAAAGCCAACCGCAAACAACAGCTGAAATCTGGAGACACATAAAATTGGAATCGCCACTGCCGTCAGGCTTCCTGCAATTAAAAGGATCCATGTCCTGCCCGAAATTTTTTCTGTAACCTTGGTATACAATACAGTCAGCGCCGGAATCAAAATGCAGCTGATTGTAAAATAGTGCACTCCTGAAATATGAAAATAAGAATATGCATGAGGCGCTGAATTGAACAATGGAATATAACCTACCACCACTGCCTCCAACGTAAAACATGCAATGGAAACTGCCATCAGTCCGAAGATGCAGATCAGAATCCGCTTTGCCGAGATCTCATCTCTTTTTACTTCCTGCCCCTGTTCTTTCGAAAAACGGCCAATCCAGAGATCATATCCCAGATTGAAACACACATAGATCAGAAAAAAGGTCAGCCATGTCACATTGCTCCAGTCACTCTGCAGCCTGCTGAGCTTCAGGCATGCGATACCTTCTCCGCCTACCCATGCCAGCGTAAAAAGCCCCCGCATATCCACAAGATTTTTTGTCTTTCTAAAATTCCATATAAACAAAAACATTGCCTCTGCCATCAGAAGTACTGCAGTCACATAATCCAGATGTGCCTTTGCAGCCAATACCGCTGCCGCATAAACTAAAGTATAAGAACTATATTCGATTTTTCTGTCTGCGATCATTTTTCGTAACATTTTTTTCCTCTTTCGCTACTGTGCATTATTTTCCGGATAAACACCCGTCAGATAAGCCACATCCTGACTGATCTGCTGTACTTCGTCCGAAGGCTGGTATCCAGTCTCTCCAAAAAGCTGCTCATGGAGCTGTCTTACATTATCCGCATGTCCGATCGCAACCGCATAAGAACCTTCCAGTCCAATGACATTTTCACTGGTCGTAATATCAAACGGAAAGCCTTTTGTCTCTCCAACTTTGTATCGGAATATATTCAGTCCCAGTTTCATGATATCCGGTGTCGTCATATTCGTTGATATTTCCGGCAGTACCTGATCCAGAATCTTATTCCATTTTACCGGTCCTGCTGTCTTCAGCTTCTGAATCATCTTCTGCAATATGATTCTCTGGCGCTCTGCACGCTTAAAGTCATCTCCGGCTGTATAACGGATCCTGGTATAGGAAACTGCCTGTATTCCATCCAGATTGTGAACTCCCGGAGAATTCTCATCCAGTGTATGTGTCTGCCGTCCTACCACCTGTGAGGTTTCTGCCGTATATCCATTCAGCCAGAATATTTCCTCACTGGTCAGCTCTACTTCCACCCCACCCAGGATATCTATGATATCTGCAAGCGAATTGAAATTTACAGAAGCATATTTTGTAATATCGAGATCCAGGTTCCGGTTGAGCATTGCCACTGCCTCCTGTGGACCTCCAAAGGAATACGCCGCATTTGCTTTCTCATAAGAACCATCCTGCTGCTTTAGCAGCGTATCCCGATATACGGAAATGATCTTTACATCTCCGGTCTTATTGTTGATGCTGACAATCATAATACTGTCACTTCTCACGCCGCCACTTAGCTCTCCGTCTCTGGAATCCAACCCGAACAATGCCACATTCGTATATCCCTTCGGTGTCTCATGTAGTTCCAGGCTGCTCTCATCCAGTGTATTATGGTTGAGATGATCCAGCTTGTACATCATAAATGCCGCCAAAACAAGAACCGCAAGTATCAGAAATTCCAGGACCAAAAACAGGATTCCCCGCCTTTGTCTTTTTTTATTCAATCGTTTTCTCTGCTGCAGCGATATTCGCTCTCTTCTGCGAAACATAGATCCGCCTCCGTTTTAGTATGCGTTTTTGTTGATAAATCCTTTCAGGAACGTCAGCAGGATAATCTTAAAATCCAGTCCCAACGTCCAGTTTTCAATATAATACAGGTCGCACTCAATCCGCTTCCGGATTGAAGTATCTCCACGATAGCCATTCACCTGTGCCCATCCGGTCAGTCCCGGACGCACCTGATGCTTGATCATATATCTTGGGATCTCTTCCTTAAACTTTTCTACAAACAATGGCCTCTCTGGTCTCGGACCCACCAGGCTCATATCTCCTTTGAGCACATTGAATAGCTGTGGAAGCTCATCAATGCTGGTCTTCCGGATAAATTTTCCTACCGGAGTCACTCTCGGATCATCTTTTGTCGTCCAGCCCTTCTTCTCTTCGCTCTCTTTCTGTACGATCATGGAACGGAACTTATACATCTGAAAAGTCTGGTTATGAAGTCCAACCCTCTCCTGTTTATAGATCAGTGGTCCCGGTGATGTCAGCTTAATGATAGCACACATTAACAGCATCAGCGGTGAGGTTACTATGATTCCAACAATAGATCCTGCAATGTCCATCGCCCGCTTGACCAGTGCATTGAATGTATTGTTCAACGGTACATAACGGATATTGATAACCGGAAGTCCCAGTATATCTTCTGTGTATGGTTTTGTCGGAATGATCTTATTATAATCCGGGATAAACTTGGTGTGTACTCCGGATTTTTCACACAGTGCTACAATCTCTTCCAGGCGGTAATATTCACTTAAGCCCAGAGTGATCGCTATTTCATCCAGCCGGTTCTCCGGAAGTATTATATTCAGATTGGCAATCCTTCCAAGAACTTTGATTCCCTTGTACTCTGTTCCTGCCGGAACATTGTCATCCAGTATTCCGCGGATCACATATCCCCACTGAGGATTGGCAAGAACTCTGTCAATGTATTCCTCTGCTGCGCGGCTGTATCCCACACAGATCATCTGTTTCTGATTCAGTCCCTTCTCTCTCATATCTCTCAGAAGAGTGAAAATCAACATTCGGGCACACCACTGAAGCACAATATTGATTACATAAAACATAATATAAGTAGAACGGGAAAAATCGCTCTCATCTATCATGTAAAATGTAAACATCAGAATAAGGAGCCCAAGCGAGTTGG
>OHFN01000847.1_pt1 | contig 16990 bp, 9 predicted proteins | sample 1567571 | NCBI WGS metagenome assembly OHFN01 (sample SAMEA3879533, study PRJEB24766) | human gut metagenome | biome: human-associated habitat; feature: feces | place: USA | collected 1985/1987
ATCCCGGAATATTTTCACCCGAATGGATCAATTCCGTTACCCGTTCTATGCCACTGTTATTAAATGAATAACGTGCGGAAAGATTAATATTAAACTTCTGAGTGAAGTTACTGTAACTCAAATTGAAAGCATGGCTCTTTTCACTCTCCAGATTTGGATTACCCATTGAGATGTTTGTGGGGTCTACATCATTCACATAAGGGTTCAAATACCAGATACCCGGACGCCAGATACGCATATTATATCCGAAACGTATATTCGACATATCAGTCAGTTTGTAACCCACCGTTGCGGAAGGCACCCAATCGTTGAAGTTGACCTTAAAGTCATCCCCTTTTCCTACAATGTACTTCACATTCTGCATGGTACGTTCGTAACGCAACCCGGCTCTCAACGAAAGTTTCTTAACCTTGACCGAGTAACCCAGGTAACCGGCAAGAATATCATTCAGATGCTTATAATCACTACTGCGGTCTTTATCCAGCTCGTAGTTATCGTTTGAAGTAGCCTCGTAACGCCAATCTTCACTGGTATTATTACGGATAATGTACTTCAAACCAGCCTCTATGGTATGTATCTTAGCTATCGGGGTGGTATAATCGGCTTGGAATGTATGCTCGGCGCTGTTTTGCTTTCCATCCGACCGCAGGTTCTTCAAGCGTAGGAAATTAAGCCATTCGTCCGTCATTTCGTCTTTCTCGTAAGAGAAGTGAGTATAGCCGTCCGATGTCTGAGGTTGTGTACTAACCTTATAAGAGAGGGTAAACATCCGGTCCTTTACTTTGGAAGAGATACGCTGATAGTCGACACTACCACGAATGGAATACCAGGAACTACTGTTGTTATTGCGGGTATTATACTTATACACCTGAGCATTGGAAGCTACATCCGTCATGAAAGCATTCGAAAAGCCATCTCCATCATTGTTACCGCCATACATACCGACTGACATAGTGAACAGACGTAACGTGTCGATCTCGTAACTTGCCTCGATGTTACCGTGCTGGAAAGTACCACTATTATCACTCGAACCGTCGCTCATCACCCGGCTTACAGTATTGCCTTTATCATCCAGGTTCTCGCGCATATCATTCGAATAGCTCTTGGGACGATTGTTGTAATTGACACTGTAATTGCCTGTAACGGTCAATTTATTCTTCTTGACGGTGGCATACGCACTTGCGCCAACGCCCGTATTGCTGGCATTACCGCTAAAGGTGGCTGTATATCCTTCAAAACCGCTACCCACTGTAACGATGTTCAAGATACCGCCCACACCTTCTGCATCGTACTTAGCTCCGGGATTGGTAATAACCTCAATATGCTTGATGCTGTTAGCAGGCATACTTTTCAGTACTTCCGTCGGATTGTTGCTCATCATATTGTTGGGCTTTCCATTAACATGTACCTTAAAACTGCTACTGCCGTTTACCTTTATATTATCTTCTCCGTCTACAGTTACCAAAGGAACTTTCCGAAGCATCTCCAATACTGTATTTGTTTTGGAATCAGGGTCATCCTGCACATTATATTCTATCTTATCGATATCCGCCTTCACCAAAGGTTTCTGGGCAATCACTTCCACCTGCCCCAATTCATTGGAAGCATCCGTAATGTACAAAGTACCGAAATCCACCACCTTCTCACCGGCTTTTACAGTGAAATCCTTCACAATATTACTACGCCCTACAGAAGTAATGGTCATTACAAAGTTACCCGTACCCGGCACTTTCTCCTGAAACTGGCCTTTCATGTCCGTAACCAGCATCTTCAAAGCCTTTGCAGGTGCTTCTTTCTTCACGATTTTAATAGTGGCATAAGGTTCACCTTCCTGGGTGAGCGAGTCAAGCAAGATTCCTTTAACTTGAAAAGAAGTGTTTGCCGTGTTTTGCGCTACTGCTTGCCCGGATAACATAAGTATCCACAGCAGCACGATCAATTTAATTCTCATTGCGTCTTTTTATTTAGTGACTATTCTAAAATTCTTATCTTGGTATTAGACGTTTCTCGTTCGGGATTTGTCACAACGAATGGCGCAAAAGTAGCCTCTTTTAAACTATTTACGATAGTTTCGGAGTTAAAAAAGCAAAAAGTAGTTGATTTACAAGAAGTAAAAGAATAGTAACAAACAAATATTGACTGCAATGACGCAACCGAATCCGCCCAATATCCATGGGCGCAAAGCACTTTTGCCACCTGCAAAGAACAGTGCATAGCACATATTCACTGCTATATTGCTGACTATGGCCTGCATGGTGCAAGCGGTAATAATGAGCATTGCCACACTGCCTGTACTTTGTTGCAGTAAATTCAGAATGAATGGAGTAATATCACTGAATCCTGATATAAAAGACAATAAATTCAGTCCGCCTGTACCCGCATATTCTAATGTATAATGCGTCAAGATAGTAAATACCACAAACAGCATGGCAAATATAAGCGCTACTTTAAATTCCAACGGATTACTACCGTCTTCCTCCTCCTCTACTTCACCGGAATTACCCTTCCGCTTATACTTGAAGTGAAGGAACATCGCCACTCCCGCCGATACTGCCGACATAATCAGCAGATAAGGATAGATAGCATGCAACGTCTCCTTACTGAAGATGCCTATCAATATCAAGAACCGAAGGAACATCATACTTACAGCCAGCAACATGGATGCCACATACTCGGGAGCATCTTGGGGAGATGCTTTACGGCTCTTGCGTGCTAGTACGGAAATGGTAGCCGTACTACTATACAAACCACCCACAATACCCGATACCAAGATACCGGATTCACGGAAAACGTAGCGCCTCAACAGATAAGAGAGATAGGAAATGCCCGATACAACCACAGTTGCCAGCCAGACACTATAGGGAGTCAGGTTAATTCCTGGAATAAGATTATCATTGGGCAACATCGGTAGGATGATACCGCTGATGGCAAGGAATTTGGCTAGCGTAATCATTTCGTCATTCTTCATGCGCTGTGCCAATTCGGTAAAAGTATGCTTCAACTCGGTGAGTGTCAGTACTGTCACAATAACCATGACATAGAACCATGAAGGTTGTGTGTCAACGATAGGTGCAATACAATAGGTTATCAATGCGATAACAATGGTCGTAACTCCAAATACATGAAATTGTGATTGTTTGACGTAATAGTTCAAGCCCAACAACAGCCCGAGTATGGCTCCGCCGCCCATAAAAAGGCGATAATTGACGGGATCAAGGATATAGAGCAAATAGCCCAATATACCTATAAAAGTAAATGTACGGTCGGTTCCGAAAAGCGTAGTTTCCCCTTCGCGCTTCAAGCTGATTTTCCGCTGTGAAAGCCCGATAAGCAAAGAGAAAATGGTTACTAAGACAAATGTAACCAACTCTCGGGGGAGATAGTCGTAAAGTTTCTCCATAATGATTTAACAATTATGGCATCCAATTGGTTTATTCCCACGTAGTAAAAGGGCACTTCATCAGTTGCGAATTATAATAACGAACATCGCCCGTTACTTCCTGCCCTATGAAATCGGGCTTCTCAAAAGGCTCGTTCTCGGCGGACAGTTCCACTTCGGCTACTACCAGCCCTGCATTCTCACCATAGAATTCGTCTACTTCAAAAGTGTGATTACCACTACGCACCAAATAACGGGTTTTATCAATGATACCCGGCTCACATAACTTCATCAAGTCTTCTGCCTCATTCAAAGGAATTTCTTTTTCCCATTCATAACGACTGGTTCCCGATGCATTGGCAGCTCCTTTAATAGTAAGATAACCCTTGATATCACGAATGCGCACACGCACAGTCTTTCCGCGTGCACTGCTGATGTAGCCTTGCACGATGTGGCTCTGCGCGTATGCTTGTGATTTATAATCTCCCGTTACGAGGAATTTACGTTCTATCTCTTGCGGCATATCTGATTTATTTCGCCAGGAAAGAGTAGCCTACAAACATCGCAAGTACCAAAATCAAAGCAGATACTCCGATAATCAGCAATACTTTCTTAGCTTGTTGCTCTTCTCTCTGACTGTGCATTACTTTCTTTTTGCTCTTTCCCATGGTGTTTCTAATAGTTTAAAGTTCAACGATAAACAAAGTAAGATGAAATTTGGGAAGATTCCAAATGAAAATAGAATAAAATTGCCTCTGATATAGTAAAACATATATTCCTATATCAGAGGCAACCTCTATCATTGTTTCCGCTTATTTCGTAACCTTCACGACAAATCCTCCTCCGGGAGCTAGATGCAGTTTCAATTTACTATCAGCCGACACACTTACTACTTCACGTTTATAATCCTTGCCCACACGATCCGCATTGATACCGTCTTTAAAGATTTCGGCATGAAATTGACCTTCACCCAAGAATGATAAGTCAACCTCTACATCACGTTGGTTCCAGTCTGTTAAACCACCTACATACCAGGTATCACCTTTCTGGCGTGCCATGACAATGTATTCGCCTACTTTACCATTAATGGGAAGAGTCTTGTCCCACACGGTTGGGATAGCCGCTATAAACTTTGTACATTCTTCCTCTTTCATATAATTAGTGGGAGCATCGCATAACATGTTAATAGGAGAATCGAAGATTGTGTATAGTGCCAACTGGCGGCAACGTGTACCTTGACTCATTGGTTCAGTATACACTGCATGGAAGTTTTTCATGATAACGTTATTCATCGCACCTTGTGTATAATCTAACGGACCTGCCACCATACGAATAAAAGGTACTGTAACATCGTAAACCACCTGATCGGTTCCCGGTTCGGCCCACTTCAGTTCTTCCAGCCCATGTACTCCCTCAAAATTGATGGTATTGGGATAGGTACGCTGCAATCCGGTAGGCTTAAATGTGCCGTGTAAGTCTATCAATAGTTTGTATTTAGCTCCTACCTCGGCAGCTTTGCGATTGAAGTCAACTACCAATTGGTCATCGCGGTCCATAAAATCAATCTTGAAACCTTTAATTCCCATTGCCGCATAATGCTTGCAAACGTTATCCATGTCTTTCTCAAATGCACGGTAACCTGCCCACAAAATCAAATCGACATTTTTACTTTTGGCATAACCAATCAGCTCTTTCAAATCTATTTCAGGTATTACTTCAAACAGATCGGCTTTACCGGGCACTGCCCATCCTTCGTCTAAAATCACATATTCTATACCAAACTTAGAAGCGAAATCAATATAATATTTATAGGTTTCATTATTGATTCCTGCTTTGAAATCTACGTTATAGATGTTCCAATCATTCCACCAATCCCAAGCTACCTTACCGGGTTTTATCCAGGAGAAATCGGTAAATTGAGCAGGTGTAGCAAGTTTATACACCATATCGTTACACAACAGGTCGGCATCGTTTTTCGAAATAACCATTACACGCCAGGGAAATGCAGTAGTACCGGCTACTTTAGCTATAAAAGGTTCACGTTCTTTCACCACACCTTTAAGCCCCCGTACTTCATCGACTATCTTCTTGGGATAACCAGCAAATACACCTTCGAATGAAACTTTTCCAGCACCACTCTTCACATACATGCCCGGATAATTCAACAGATCGGCTTCTGTGATGCAAATCTTCTTCTGATTCTTGCCTGTTGCCAAAACCGGCAAGAAAGCGATTTCCTCTTTATCCCATGCAGACAAGCTTGTTTGAACGTATGTATTCTGGAATGAACTGTAAAATGGATCTTTCTTTCCCTCATTCATTCTGCCTTTCGGAGAAGCTACATATACCTTCGGGTCGTCAGGAAAACAGAAAGTAGCCTGTTCGCTCTCTACCATGAAAGGCTTCTTCAGGTTTGAGACAAAACGATAGGCAGCACCGTCTTCGTAAGCTCTGAATACAAGACTGTATCCTCCCCGGAAATCAATAGTCAATTCGTTAAACTGATTGTCTATGGATTTCTTCTTGTAAATAGGTGGATAGATAGTATCTTTTACAGAACGACGACTTATCTTCTTCACTTTAGGATCGATACCAAAAGCTGTTCCATCTGTCAACTTCATAGATACAGGAGATTTATCGATCATCAAATCTCCTTCATGAAGTACTGAGTAACTGACATCTTTGTCAGTAACACTCACATTCACTTGTACCTTACCACTAGGGTCTTTCAGTTCATACACATTTTGTGCAGAAAGAGACAAAGGTGCTATAGCCATTAGAACCGGCAAAAGTTTTTTCATTATGTGTTTCATAAATCAATAAGTTGTTATGTTACATTTTCTATTTAAGTAATAGCCTTCGCTTTGGGACAAAAGCAGAGCAGTAACAAGACTTTTCATCCTGCTATTCAAGCATAATCAATAAGAAATTCTCTACTCTGAATCTTAGCTTCTAAAAATCAATTTTGACTTGATAGGTATCTTTCTTCTCAAAGAAAGTTTGTTGCACCTCATATTCCGGTAGCCATACATATTTCTTCTCACCTTTGTATTCGGCTTCGAGCAAAAAGGTAAACCAGCGATTATAAGGCAGTTTATCCGTATGCAAGGGACCGTTGGGCGAATCGTATAAATCCGGCACACCGGTAATGAGATATTCTCCCTGTTTATCAGTACGATAAGTACGATAGGGAGTTGCTATCAAGTCGTTAAATCCTGCCCGTGAACCGTATAAGTTCAGCAGTACACCCTTTTGTTTCTGGCCTTTTACCTTCACCGTCACCTGTATATTCTGTGGAAACATCTGCTTGAAGAAACCCGGAAAATCACGTGAAGGACGCTTTGAGCGAGCCGTATAGTTAATGATATTCACAGCATAAGGGCTCCATTTATAAGTCTTATAGTGATTGTTCATCACACAGGAGTCGGGTTCATAGCCAATGCCATTTACCGGATTATACTTTTCACGGATGCGGTCGGCATAAAGGTCTGTCACTCCACGGTAGTGTCCCAGTTCATGAGCCACACCACGGCAGAAATAGTCAATGCCGAACAAATCTTCGTGTTCCGTATTACTGCGGCTACGGCATACCACTATCGTCATATCATCGGCTCCTCCACCACAGTACCAGCCTTTGCCTTCTTCTTCATCGTCATGGTCGAGAATGGAGTCGATAATCAGCAATACATCATGGTTGGGGAAGCCGGCGCTATGCTTATAAACCTTCTCCAACTGACGCGACGAGCAATCATAAACAACCTGCAAGTCTGGTAGATAGCGAAAATAGTAGTTGAACTTACCCTGTCCCGCCTGATTCCAGAAGTCGTTTACTTGGTCGAAGAAAGTATTCAGTTTTGACTGATAAGCCTCTTTCCCACCCCAGTGCTCTACGGCGGCTTTATCCACAGCTACAAATACTTTATAGTCTATTGTATCTGTAAGTTGTTTCGTAGTAGTCGCCTGCATGGAGGTTGTTCCTGCTATTGCAAATAAAACCAGCAAGGCAATAAGAAGCCATCTATTTTCACTGTGATATATCATGGCAATTATCAATTAAGGGTGTATTTCACCGATTGCAAGTCAGCACTGTTGCCACCTATCATAAAAGTAAAGTCACCTTTCTCCACTACATAATTCATGCGATTGTCATAGAAACCCAATTGTTCATCTTTTACATCGAAAGTCACGGTTTTACTTTCTCCGATTTTCAATTCTATCTTCTCGAAGCCTTTCAACTCTTTGATAGGACGGGTAATCGAAGCGACTTCATCGCGAACATACAGCTGAACCACTTCTTCGCCTGCATATTTGCCGGTGTTCGTTACAGTAACGGCTACACGTGCATGCACATCCTTACCGTTGCCCGGCAACAACTTCAAGCCCGAATAACCGAAAGTGGTATAAGACAAACCATATCCGAAAGGATAAGCAGGTTCGGTAGAAATATCTATGTATTTGGCACACCATCCGCCCAATGCCGTAGGACGGCCGGTACTCTTCTGCTGATAGTGCAATGGTATTTGCCCGATGTGTTGGGGAAAAGTTATTGGAAGTTTACCTGAAGGGTTGTATTCACCCCATAGTACATTGCAGATAGCAGGACCCGTCTCACTTCCCAACCACCAGGTGCACAGAATGGCAGGAGCATCACGACGTACTTCATTGAAGATGACCGGACGCCCACACATCAGCAGTACCACCACCGGTTTACCGGTTTTCACCAATTCGGCAACCAACTGTTGCTGACCGGATGCAATAGAGATATCTCCCTTCGAACGCATTTCGCCACTCTCCCAAGCCTGTTCACCCATAGCCACCACCACTACATCCGATTGACGGGCAGCAGACAAAGATTGTTCCAGATTTACGATTTCATTACTCTTCAGATCATAGCCATCGCTGTAGTTGATGGTCACTCCCCGTTTCTCCATTGCCTCGTACAAAGTGATTACTTTACTTACCTCAGCACACGACCATGCGCCACACATATCTTTCTGCGATTTGGCAAGCGCGCCAATCAAGGCTACTTTCTTTACGGATGAAGATAGCGGAAGCAGCGAGTTCTCGTTCTTCAGCAATACAATGGAGCGTTCGGATACATAACGGGCCTCACGGCGTGATTCTTCCGAACCAATGACCGTACGTTCTCTTTCTTCGTTGCAATAACGGAAAGGATCATCAAACAAACCTAGTTTATATTTCTGTTCCAGAATACGGCGAACGGCATCATCTATCAGTTCCATCGGTACTTTTCCTTCTTTTACCAACGATACCAACGTTTTGGCATAACATCCGCTTTCCATCTCCATATCCAGCCCGGCAGTGATTCCTTTATAAGCAGCTTCTTTTTCATCTTTGGCGTAGCGATGATTCATCATTTCACCTACCGAACCCCAGTCAGAAACAACAAAGCCCTTAAAGCCCCATTGATTCTTCAACAAATCACGCAACAAGAAACTACTTCCGGTAGACGGTTCATTATTGAAGTCATTGAAAGCACTCATAAAGGTAGCAGCACCAGCCTCAGCCCCAGCTTTGTAAGGTGGCATATAGAAATTGGCGAATTGCCCCATCGACATATCCACACTGTTATAGTCCTTTCCGGCAGCAGCAGCCCCATATCCGGCAAAGTGCTTGATGCAAGCAAGAATTGTGTTTTCTTTCGACAAGTCGTTACCCTGTAGACCATGCACACGTGCGGCAGCAACTTTAGCCCCGTAATATGGATCTTCGCCCGCACCTTCCATCACACGTCCCCAACGGGCATCCCAACTAATATCTACCATCGGGGCGAATGTCCAATGTAACCCGGCAGCGGCAGCTTCTTTGGCAGCGCACTTTGAACCACGTTCAATAGCATCGAGGTCGAAACTGGCAGCTTCTGCCAGCGGCAAAGGAAAACCGGTTCTGAAACCATGAATCACATCGAGCCCAAAAATCAAAGGTATCTGTAAGCGCGATTTCATGGCAGCTTCTTGATACTTACGGGTATTGGCTGCTCCCGATACATTCAACAGAGAGCCTACCAGACCTTTACTTATATCTTCCGTACGGCTGACGCGTGTATTATTGGGTCCCGTAGCAAAGCCACCGGCATATTGATTTAACTGTCCTACTTTCTCTTCCAATGTCATCTTCTGCATCAGATTGGAAATAAAAGGATTCATTTTGGCATCTTTCACTTGGTTTTGTGCCATAGCCCCTACCGCAAAGACGACGAGGCATGATTGTGTAATTAGTCTTCTTATCATGGGTATAGATTTAAAATATTTAAGTTCTTTCGTACTCAATTCTCCTCTGCAAATGTACGGGTTAGCAAAATTCATCAAGGCAAATTGCGTACAAAAGAACAATAAATACAGGCTTTACAGATAAAACAATATTTCTCTTTTATATTTATATCAATCATAGGAGATATTATCCAATACTTTAATCTTATCCGCTTTGATTCCTACAGAAAACAAACTTTCCACCTCTTCGGCAGCCATGCAAGTAACCGGAGTAAAATCGGCAGATTGCATATAGTTAACCAGGCTGGTATAGAACTGGCGACCTTCCGGTTTATCTTGTACAGCATCCAAATCGGCCATACACACCAATAGCTTTCCACCTTCTACGTTAAACTCAAACACAAGACCGAGTTTATGGTTTCTTTCCACATTATCAATCACCTGCACAATAGGAAGATAATCCGAAGGCATTCTGTCCAAAATCATAGGATAACTATGTTTGATAATGGGAAACCATTGCCAATTGGTATGAAATTCCGTAGGGAAATCTTTAAAGATGGCATGTTCGGGATTGGTAAGTATTCCTAAAGTTCCGGGAGAAGCCAGTTTCTTAATACGGTCACAAATGCTTTTGAACATACGGTAATTCCAATAGTCACTCTGAAACAACCCACCTACTGTTATTTCACTACAATCTTCCCAGCGGGGTAATAATAGTACTTTACCCCCTTGACGTAAGGTGCGGATAGCTTCATCATCCAATGTACGAGTCACTACAATTCCATCTTTATTTACCGGTTGAGTCGACGGATATATCCAAAGGGGATAACTATTCTTATAAGCAGTTCCTTCTATCTTCAGATTCATTTCTGCCTTACATGCTTTCATCACATTCGGCAATTGAACAGAGAGTTCGTTTACATCCAGCAATCCAGTTCCGGCAGGAATGGTATATTTGCCTTTTTCGAGCACTTGTCCGTTCGATACCAATTCCCAATCAAGGCTATTTCCATCTAATGACTTCGGGCCATAATTGGCTATTTCCACTTTACCCGACAACTGTTCACCGGCAGTCCAGCAGAATTTGGGAGTAGTGAAGAGCGGTACAACTTCACAGCAGAACTCTCTCCATTGCTTAGGAGTAATCAGACCTTTGCTATCCATAAAAGCATCCAGAACACCTACATAAGCCGATCCTTGTCCGGAATAGTCTTGCAAATCGAGCAATTGGAAGCCTGCCATTTGCTTGGTGCGTAAGTTCATTTCAATATCAGCACGATAAAGCAGAAGGGAAAGTGCACCGGATGCCTTTACAAAATCATCCGCTTGTTTCAACATTCCTGCTTTCTGCAATCGTGCACGGAATACTTCAAAGTTCCAGGGAGCCAATACACCTGTGTATTTCTTCATTTCGTCGTAATTGGGATAGATTTGAAACTGTCCTGTCTCGTGACCAACCACCGGTACGGGTGATTTCTCCAATGCACCGTCGAAGTTCATCTCCGAGTTGGGATAAGCATAATTCAAATAGCCGCCATCGTCGGCATCGGCAAACGAGAACGAAGCTCTGGCATGGCTCGAATAGCCTTCCCCCTCACCTACCCGGCAAGTAACCATGAAATCTTCGCCTTCTATATGCCCGCGCCAACCCAAAAAGTTGTTCGAACCAAATGCATACAAGTGACGAGGTTCTAACTGACGAAAACGATCTATAAATGATTTCATAACTTCTACATCTCCTCCCAATTCATTACCCAATGCAAACATGACGAATGACGGATGATTACTATATTCTTGCTGAATCTTTTCACCGTCATTCAATAAAAAGCTCATCAACTCTTTGGCGTCTTTCTTGAAACTTCCCCAGATTGTAAGTTCCGGTTGCAGATAAATTCCTTCCAGATCGGCCGCCTCGAAGCATGCTGCGGGGGGACACCAGGAATGAAAGCGGACATGGTTGATACCGTACTCTTTGCATACTTTAAAGTAATGTTGCCATTCAGCTAATCCCATAGGCGTATGAGCCGTCAAAGGGAATACACAAGCATCGTGTTTACCCCTTAAGAATGTTTTTTCTCCGTTGATGGAAAATTGTTTTCCATCCGCCTTAAACTCACGTAAGCCGAAGTTTACACAGTACTGATCCTGCTTACCCAAACTGGCAGTAAGCTTATAAAGTACCGGAGCATAGTCGCTCCACAACAAAGCATCTTTGCCCAATGGAAATACCACTTCATATTCTTTCTTACCTGCGGCAAGTGAGAATTCCGCTGCTTTTGCCCGATGTTGTTTTGTTGTATTGAAAGCTTCTGCATCCAACGCTAACTTCTCGCCTTTATTGAGAGCCTTAGATAAAACAACCTTTACCTTTACTGAGCAGTCGCCTACTTGCGGATATACTTGCATGGATGCAATGTGCACAGGGTTAGTACCTTGTAGCTCCATCCGCCCAATGATACCGTTCCAGTTTGTTTGAGTAGATTCAGTACACGAATGCGAACTGGAGCGGATTTGCGAAGGAATGCTTTCTTTATTATCGACGCGGATCGTCAGTTTATGCTTTCCTCGTGTGAGAAAAGAAGTCAGATTATAACAATGAGGCACTGATAAATAATCACATTTCCCCACCAATTTACCATCTACCCAGACGGTAGTAGGACGAGTACGCTCCAAGTACAGCATAATCTCCTTTCCTTTCCATTCTGCGGAAAGATTAATTTCTTTGGAATACCATGCAGGACCTTCGTAACGATAGAGTCGTGACAGTTGGGTTGTTTCATTCCGGTTGGTATTCTCTTTCCCTTTCCGATTAGTGTCCGTTGTGCCTGGAAGTACTACAGTTTCTCCAAACGTTTCATTCCAGAATTCTTTGGTTATTCCAGCGTTATCCGGATCGAGTGCAAAAGCCCAGTTTCCGCTTAAATCCATATTCAAACGGGTAGTGGGAATCGATTTTGCCGACATAGAAGTAGTTATGCCGATTAGTAAAGCAAATACTAAAAATAAGTGTTTCTTCATTGGTATTCTTTGTTTATGATATTTCTGTTGCTCTATTTTTCCTCACAAAAATAGTTGCTTAAATTAAAAGTTATCTCTTTATTCTCGTTTGATTAATAAAGTACCTGAATATTTGCAGCATATCCTTATTGCCCTCAGCTACTGACAACTCCGGGTGAAATTGCACGCCCCAGATATCACCTGAAACAGATTCTATAACCTCCACAATACCATCAACCGAGAATGCTGTAGCTTTAAAACCGTCAGCTACCCTGTTGACTGCCTGATGGTGAATAGAATAAACTTCCAAGCATTCTTTTCCGGTTATAGAATGTAGTATGCCACCTTCCGGAGAATGTATATCATGTCTTGCCACCACATCAACATTTTCAGAACGATGACATACATTAGAGGGGGATTGAGTCAGCAAATCCTGATACAATGTACCTCCAAAATAAGTATTGATTATCTGCATGCCCCGGCAAATGCCTAACACAGGAACTCTACTTGCTGAGGCTAATCGTAACAATGTATAATCCAAAGAGTCTCTTTCTACACAGGAAGCCGAGCATTTCGCCATAATCTCCTCGCCATAAAGAGCAGGTGATATATCATTTCCTCCGGTCAAAAGCAAACCATCAATGATGGTAATAGCTGATTTAAGTATATCCGCATTGTCGGTAAAAGGAAGAAGAAAAGGGATGCCGCCACCCTGAATAACGACATCCACATATTTTCTTTTGACAGCTATTCTTTCCGGAATATCTATTTCCGTTGAGATGCCGATGATCGGTTTATTACTTTTCTTCATATATCAGCAGGTTATTCTATAGTCTGAAGTTCTAAAGCAAAGCTTGAATATTCGCTTTTAAGCAAATCTTTCATTGCAAGTCCTTCTTCCATCAACAGTTTACCACAAATGACCTTCCCATCCAAATTACAAGGTTTTTCTTTATCAACCGGTGTCAAATCTGTTATACGATAGAGCTTTAAAGGGTTCAAACCATTCAACCGTATCTTCGGAACAGACATATTGATATAATGTGAAATCTTATATCCATAGACTACCGCTTTATCTTTTTCAGGAGTAACATACATCAAAGAAGCCACCCCTTTATTGTCATACGGTGATAACAACCGATATAAATCACCCAACTGAACTATCGGTCTGATCGTTTTATATACAGCGATAGCACGTTTGGCAAAAGCCTTATCCACATCACTCATATCCTTCGGTTGGATTTCCATCCCCAGACGTCCGGACATAGCTACATCGAAACGGAACTTCAACGGAAGACGACGACCCGTCTGGTGATTCTTGTCAGCACTGACATGAGATGCCATAGCCATGGCAGGATAAAAGCCCGAAACTCCCCATTGCATATAGATTCTTTGCAATGCGTCCGTATCATCGCTTGTCCAAAATTCATCAAAGTAAGGAAGCAACCCATAATTGACACGTGCGCCACCACCGGCACAAACCTGCATCACCAAATCCGGATACTTGGCACGAATGCGTTCAAGTACTTTTTTCAGACACCTGTGATATTCAATATAAAGATGGGATTGCTTGTTTTTAGGCAGATAAGAGGAACCGTAATCCATCAAGCTACTATTATCATCCCATTTCATGTAAGCAATCTCCGGATTACGGGTCATGAGATTATCAACTACACCGAACACAAAATCCTGTACTTCGGGATTGGTCAGATCCAATACAACCTGTGTTTTTCCCCTTCCGGTAGACAACGGTCGGTTTTCTATTCTCATTATCCAATCAGGATGCTTTTCAAACAATTCGCTTTGAGTGTTCGACATTTCGGGTTCAATCCATATACCAAACTTTATATGGTTCTTTCTGGCAGAAGCCAATAGTCCTTCAATGCCTTGTGGTAGTTTCTCCTTGCATACGTCCCAGTCTCCCAGACTACTACCACCATTACGCGGATATTTATTGCCAAACCATCCGTCATCCATCACAAACAGTTCGCCACCCATAGCAGAAAAAGCTTCCATCATCTCATCCATGCCTTGCTGGTTTACTTTAAAATAAACACCTTCCCAACTGTTGAGCAAAATATCGTGCAATCTATCTCCCCGGTTCATCTTGTATTGACGTGCCCAGCGATGAAAAGTACGACTCACCCCTCCTTTACCTTTTGAGCTATATGTCATAGCAAATTCCGGTGTAGAGAAGACTTCACGGGATTCCAATATATAATGGGAATTCTCTTCATTCATCCCGGCAACAATATTTAATCCGGTATTTCGGACATCCAGCTTCAGTTTATAGTTTCCACTCCATGCCAATGCACCTCCAAAAACAAATCCCGTTTCTTCCTGAGGTTTACCATCAAACGATAACATAAAAGACGGATTATCTGTTTCCGCATTGGCCAGTCCATCTTTGTTTGCAATCACTTTCTGCCCGTTTGTCAGCTTCTCTTCATCCATCGTATGCTCCGCTCCCCATGCACCATGAAAATGAGTCAACCAATTATCACCACGATACATGGGCAGATAAGCAGAAGCAAACTGATACAACGTCACCGGCTTTTTTCCTCCATTGGTGATTTCCACCCAAGTACCAATTATATCCGTTCCTTTATATGCTTTGAAGTATTGTTTTATCCGGATGGGATAGACTTTGTCTTTCATAAATATCTCAGTGATATCTCCATCCTCAGAAGAATATTGCATTACAGTATCTACTGCAAGATCCAGTGACATATTACCGTCTGCCTGGGTCATGGCCACTGCCTTTTCACCAACCGTCTGAAGACCAAAAGCCGGATAGCTGTCTGCATTCATAGCCAGTCCGGCATCGTAAACACTCTGCACCTGATTAGAAGCTATAAAAACTCCGTAATATTGTATTTTGGGCTTTTCTCCCTTATTAGCCGTAACTATCAATGACGTTTCGGGAGTGGAGATCAAATAATCTTTGGCCAATAAAGGATGCGATACCAACAGTCCCATTGCTATTATTAAACCAACTCTTTTATTCATAGTAATCCATCTATTTTAATGTCTTGAATTAAACATAGAACCGTTATATCGCTTTTTTACAATATAACGGTCCACATTTATACTATTAACTAATACCTCGTCACCAGACCGTTACTTCCAGTCTTTATTCTGTGTCAAGCGTCCTTCGTTCACATCGATTTCGGCTTGCGGAATAGGCCACCAGAAGTCCTTCTTGGTATAAGTAGTACGTACTGCCGGTACATGCACTTTCTTTACACGTCCCTTATCAGTATTTACATAATATTCTACTCCACCTATCGGTTGGTTCATTACATCGAGCAGAATGTCCCAGCGGCGGATATCGAAGAAGCGCAATCCTTCGTGGGCAAACTCTACGCGAGCCTCGTTGCGAATGAGGTTGAGCAAACTGCCACCATAGATGTCTTTCACAGCCTGATCTATGTCGTTGGTGTTTCCTGCACGGTCACGGATAGTCTTTATCAGCCCCTTTGCTTCGGTAATGTCACCATTGGTTTCTACCAGCGCTTCGGCTCTCAGCAGATAAGCCTCAGCATAGCGGAAGACAATGAAGGAGTTGAACGTAGTCCATGTCTCCAATCCCTGACAATACTTTTTCCACGAGAAGCCCGAGCAAGTTTTGTTCCATTCACTACCACCACCTTCGCCCGGTGCATCGCCCACTGATACAGGGGCATCTTGCAGAGCACCGTACTCTTGTGCAGGGTCGAAGTAGCTCTTTCCGTCCTTGGTCACAATATTATTGGGGATAGTGTTGTAGTATCTGTCGCGCAACTTCATGCCCGGTACGTAGATGCTGGCATAGAGGCGTGGATCTTTATTCACGTAGGGAAGTTTTTCGTCGCGGGGTTGCAGGTATTCGTAAGCATCTACCATTGATTTAGTAGGCACGGTAACACAATATCCGTTAATGGATTGATTGTACCAGTTTCCCCAACCGTTCTTCTTGTCAATTGTGTAGCCTTTAGCTAAAATCACTTCGTCAATCTTCTCACAACCGTCGGTGAAAAGGCTGTTATAGTCACCCAACTTGGGAGCGGATGCTATCAGCAATGCCGTTTCTTCAAGGGTCGTGTTATAATAAGCCTTTTCCTTCAGGTAACCGGCAGCATAAGCAGCCATACGGGCACGAAGTAAACGAGCAGCAGGTTTGCCAATCTTGAATTTATGAGCAGCCTTTTCGGGCAGTCCGCCGATGGCGTCTTTGAGGTCATTCAACAAGAAGTCGTACACGGGTTTCATGTCTTCCACCTGTTTGAGGTTCTTGCTGTCGGCTACTGAGGCAGGATTTTCAGTATAGAACAGTATTCTGCCGAAACTGCCAAGCAGGTCGAGATAGAAGAAGGCACTCACTACCTTTGCCTCACCTAAAATA
>OHFN01000848.1_pt1 | contig 16987 bp, 14 predicted proteins | sample 1567571 | NCBI WGS metagenome assembly OHFN01 (sample SAMEA3879533, study PRJEB24766) | human gut metagenome | biome: human-associated habitat; feature: feces | place: USA | collected 1985/1987
GCAGGCCACGATCTGAGGTACGCCATCGACTCGCGCAAGCTCAAGCGCGAACTGGGCTGGGAGCCCAGCCTGCAGTTCGAACAGGGAATCGAAAAAACTGTCCAATGGTACCTCCAAAACCAAAAATGGATGGACGACATAACTTCTGGCGAATACCAAGAGTACTATCAGAGCATGTATAAGGACAGGTAAGCCTACCAAACAAAAAATCCGGCAAACAAAGGTAAACAGAATGACAGTCCAGACATCATCGGGAAATAACAAACGAATAGCGAAAAATACTCTTCTGCTCTATTTTCGGATGATATTCATGATGGCTGTAAGTCTTTACACAAGCCGAGTCGTCCTGAATACGCTGGGAGTTGAAGATTTCGGTATATATAATGTCATCGGCGGAGTCGTCGCCATGTTCTCCGTCATTTCCGGCGGATTATCCGCAGCGATAAGCAGGTACATAACATTCGAGCTGGGACAGGGCAATACCGCAAAATTAAAATCCGTATTTTCATCGTCGGTAACAATCCAGATCGGGCTGGCGCTCCTGATCTTCGTATTGGCCGAAATAGGGGGCGTATGGTTCCTGAATGAAAAAATGAACCTGCCGGAGAGTCGTATCGGCGCTGCCAACTGGGTGCTTCAGTGTTCCATACTGACGTTCATGGTGAACCTGATCAGCGTTCCGTACAATGCGGCGATCATTGCACACGAACGAATGCAGGCTTTTGCGTATATCAGCATTATCGAAGTAGTACTCAAGCTGTTGATCGTCTACATACTCGTCATTTTTTCATTCGACAAGTTAAAATTGTACGGTATATTACTACTGGCCGTCGCCTGTGTCATCCGGATCGCTTACGGCATCTACTGCAAGCGAAATTTCAAAGAGTGCACATATCATTTTACATTCAACAAAGCCCTTCTGAAAGAAATGATGGGATTTGCCGGCTGGAATTTCATCGGGGCTTTTGCGGGGGTTTTGCGGGATCAGGGGGTCAATATCGTCATAAATCTGTTTTGCGGCCCGGTCATCAACGCAGCGCGCGCTATCGCATTCCAGGTGAACGTCGCCGTCAACGGATTTGCAACTAATTTTATGACTGCAATCAATCCGCAAATCACGAAAAGCTACGCATCGGGCGACTACCTGTATATGCTTACATTGGTACAAAGCGGCGCCCGTTTTTCATTCTACCTGCTGTTGCTGCTATCGCTCCCGATCATCATCGAAACGAATACGATCCTGACGCTATGGTTGAAAAACGTCCCGGAATACACCGTAATCTTCGTCCGGCTGGTTCTGGTATTCGCCATGTGCGAAGTCTTGTCCGGCACGCAAATAACGGCTTTGCAGGCAACCGGCAATATACGGAACTACCAGATCGTCGTCGGAAGCCTTCAATTGCTCAATTTTCCGATCTCCTACCTATTGCTGGGCAAAGGTTATGCACCAGAGACGACCATGTACGTAGCCATTTGCCTCTCTTTGGGATGCCTCTTCGCCCGCCTCTGGTTTCTTCACCGGCAGGTGGAAATATCCATAAAGTCCTACTTTACCCAAGTGCTGTTGAATGTCTGCGTAGTGGCTGTTCTGGCAGCAATCTGCCCTATAATAGTCTCTCACCTGATGAATGCCGGCATTTTGCGGTTATTCGTAGTTTCCGGCGTATGTGCCATCGCAACTTTGATCGTCATTTACTATGTCGGACTGTCGGTGCAGGAGCGGATTTTCGTGCAGAAAAAAATAGTAGCCAGAATCAAACAGAAATGTTCTGCATAAAAGTATGATCAATATTGCAGATATACACGATTGTTTCGGATGCGGGGTTTGCGCCAAGGCTTGTCCCAAACAAATCATCGCATTGAAGTTAAATAAAAACGGCTTTTACGAACCCCGCATCGAATCGGCGGATCAGTGTATAAAATGCTCGATCTGCGTAGAGGTTTGCGCTTTTGCAGCAGACAGCCAGGTTATAGACCTTAAACCGACAAGTTATGCGGCATGGAGCCTGAACGACGATATCCGCAAAAATTCATCCTCCGGGGGAATCGCTTTTGAAATCGGCCGGCAAATGCTGCAGCAAGGCTTCAAAATATGCGTCGTCCGTTATAATTATGCAAAACAGATTCCGGAACATTATATCGCACGAAACGAGGAAGAGCTGGCTGCATCTGCAGGAAGCAAATATCTGCAGAGCGATACAACCGACGGATTTGCGGGAATAGATATCCATGACAAATACGTGGTGACGGGCACCCCTTGTCAAATCGCATCTTTCCGACGCTACATCCGGCGTTTCAGGGTTGAATCGAATTTCATCCTCGTGGATTTCTTTTGCCATGGAGTTCCGTCGATGCTGTTATGGCAAAAATACCTGCGCACGATCGGCGAAAACGCAAAACTCACGGACATCAAATGGCGAAGCAAACGGCGGGGCTGGCACGACTCATGGGCCATGGACTACACATATTCGGCATCAGACGGAATAGCCAAAGGATTTTCAGCATTATCGGATGGAGATCTTTTTTATAAAATATTCCTAAAAGATATGTGTTTAGGTTCTGCCTGCTACAAACAGTGCAAATATAAACTCGACAACTCAGCCGCGGATTTGCGGGTCGGCGACCTCTGGGGTTCCCGCTATCAGGATAACGAACAAGGTGTCAGCGCGCTGATCCCGTTCACGGAGCGAGGCCAAAATATCGTCGAAATATTGCAAGGCTGCCATATATCGGAGATTTCATTCGAAACGGCAGCGGAGGGACAAATGCGGGAGAACGCCCGACAACCCGGCAATTATGATCACATCATGTCGCTGCTGCGAAACCCGAAAATTTCGCTCAGACAAATAGAGCGCTACGTAACCCGTCGAGAACAATTAACGCGGATAGTAAATCACGCCCGTCATCCGACAGCGACAATGCGCAAACTCATAAAACGCATCGCAAAATGAAAATAGCGACGATTACCTGTCATAACGTTTATAATTACGGAGCCTCTTTGCAGGCGTACGCACTGCAACGGTATCTGTCGCAGGAGGGACACGATGTCGAGATCATCGATTACAAGCCCTATTATCTGAACAGCAGATATAACTGGCGGCATATTCCCGCTGAATCAAGATTATATCCCTATAAAGATTACGTCGGGACACAATGTATCTATTTTCTGCTCAAAAACCGGAAAATATACAAAACGATCGGCCGGAAACGTAAATTCGACGATTTCAGGCAAAAATTCCTGACGCTTACCGACAATACCTATACTTCGGCCGAAGAGCTAAGGGCCACTCCACCGCAGGCAGATTTATATATTGCCGGAAGCGACCAGATTTGGAACACGGCGTGTGAAAACGGAAAGGATGCAGCGTTCTATCTCGATTTCGGATCCGACGATACGCGGCGTATCTCCTATGCAGCCAGTTTTGCAGTATCGGAGATCGCTCCCGCATACAGGGCTTTCGTCACGAAAAAACTGCAGCGATTCGATGCGATATCGGTGCGGGAGCAGACAGGGGTAAGAATAATCAGGGATCTTTCTGTCGGCAGAACGGCAGAACAGGTGGAAGATCCGGTTTTTCTGTTGAACAGACAAAGCTGGGAGGAAATTTCCGCGGACATAACACCCCAAGAAAGGTATGTTCTCGTATATGATTTCTCGAATGCTCCCACTATTAGGGAACATGCACGGCAAATAGCCCGGCAGCTCGGCGCCAGATTGTATTCCCTGAACGATTTCGCACCGCTTGCCTATGCGGAACGGAATATTTCGGACGCCGGGCCGCTGGAATTCCTCGCATGGATTAAAAATGCGGAATTCGTCATTTCGAATTCGTTTCATGCGACGGCATTCTCCGTCCTTTTCCATAAACCGTTCCTGACCTATCCGCTCCGGGGCAGAACGAACCATTCGCGGATGCGGGATTTCCTGAACGGATTGGGAATGACCGACAGATTCGATCCTCAACAGATACAGGACACGACACCCCTGTCAACTCCGGATTGGAAGCGCATAGACGATCTTCTGTCCGGGAAAATCGACACGAGTAAAAGCTTCCTGTCACATAATACCAATTCATAATATGAAAGTACTTTGGTTTGCCGTAAATCCATCTCTTTACGATGCCCACCGGAACGGCGAACATAACGGCGGCGGTTGGATCGCATCCTTGGAAAAAATAATCCGAACATCAGATAACATCCGCCTGGGGGTAGCATTCGAACATCCGGATCCGATATTCAAGAAAGAAATCGACGGGGTGTGTTATTATCCGATCCGGGTAAAACCGGGATTGCGGCGACGCATATACGCATCGGAAAAAGACAAGATAATTATTGCGGACTGCCTGAAAGTCATAGAGGATTTCAAACCGGACATCATCCATGTTTTCGGTTCGGAATGGGGATTCGGATTGGTTGAGAAATACGTAGACATACCAGTCGTCATCCACATGCAGGGCAGCCTTCCTCCCTATGTAAATGCCTCGTATCCTCCAGGCTATAATTTCTTCACCCAGTGGAAAACATCGCACTACAACCCTATCGTACTGTTAAAAAGACGATTTGTATGGAGTAGAAATGACAACTATAAAGTAGCACGTGAAATAGATATCCTGAAACACTGCCGTTATGTCATGGGGCGAACGAACTGGGATTACAATATCACACGCCTGTATGCCCCAGACTCACAATATTATCATTGTAATGAAGCACTACGCCCAGTCTTCTTCAATCCCCCGAAAACATGGACATTTCGACAAAGGAAGCGCATACAATTGCTCAGCGTCGGGTCATGCAGTATGGTCAAAGGCATGGATCTCCTTTTGAAGACAGCCAAATTATTAAAAGATCATACGGATTTTGATTTCGAATGGCTTATTGCCGGCCCCACCGGGTCTTTCTCTTTCTTCGAGAAAAATGAACGTACGCCTCATGATGCAGTCAACATAAAATTTCTGGGAACACTTTCGGCCGAAGATTTAGCCGTTCAACTTGCAGAGGCCGACATCTACGTACATACAGCATATATCGACAATTCTCCTAATTCATTATGCGAGGCCCAAATAATCGGAATTCCAGTCATCACGACCTATGTAGGCGGAATTCCGTCTCTCGTCAAAAACTACGAAACCGGCATTCTCATCCCGTCAAATGAACCGCACATGCTGGCAATGGAGATCGTTAAACTGAGCCGGGATACAAAATTAATGGAGCAACTGAGTCACCAAGGACAACTAGCAGCCCGGCAACGGCATAATCCCGAATCTATCAAAAATACGTTAACCGATATCTATCAAAAAATTATTTCTCATCAACAAAGATGTATGTCAAAAATATCCGACCAAAATAATCCAGAGTAATGTATCGTACAATTCGTTTATACGGATCTAAGATCATAAATATCGTCCGATTAAGTTCATTTTTACGGATACGGACACTTTGCGTGTTATTCATCCAACTGATACGGGATTTTTTCTATTTTCATTTCAAAGAATGCTTTTTTTTTGAAAACCAGAAAATAGATTCTATTCGCCGATGGATGGATGAACATTATTGCGATATGGTTCCTGCAACATTTCCATCGCTACAAGAAAAGTCAAATAACGATCCGGTATGGATCTTTTGGTATCAGGGAGAGACTGCAATGCCTGAAATTGTAAAAATATGTTACAATAGTATTGTCTCGAATATACATGACCGGCCAGTCCATTTATTGACCAAAGATAATATTGCCTCACACGTTACACTTCCTAATTATATTTATGATCGATTGAATAGAGGAGAACTTTCATACACCCACTTTTCCGACATATTACGCATTTGTTTATTATTTGATAAAGGCGGTATTTGGATGGACAGTACTTTACTGATTACCGATTCAATATCAATTCCTGCCCCAGACTATTTTCACTCAATAAAAATTGTGACTGGATCCAATACCACCATATCTGCATACAGGTGGGCTACATTTTTCCTTGCATCAACTCATGGTAATCCGGCATTTGGCACTATCCAAAGTATCTTTCTTAAATACCTCCAAGAATACAATAAGATGATCGATTATCTTCTGATAGATTACATCTTCGACCTAATTTATCGGAAAAACGATTCATTCCGCAGAAGCGTAGACACGATGCCCTATACATCCCCATATTTACACCAATTGCTTTCCGAGATGAACCAACCATATGATGCAGAAAAATTCGATCGCATCAAACAAGAAACGACGGTTTTCAAACTAAACCATCGGTTATCATATTATGAAACGGCAGATGGTAAGGAAACATTATACGGGTATTTGAAAAATAAATTTTTAAATACAAAATAAAAAATGCTTTATAAATATATACGAACATTCGGCAATTTACTTCATTGTATATGGCCATATTCGCTTTCACAACGGTTTAGCCGATATTACGCATGGTTTTATACAGCATGGATTGCACATAACGTCCGAAAAATAGGGCTTCATACAGAGGTAGAACCGGGATTATATTTAGTCAATGGGAAAAAATACATTGAGATTGGGGACTATTGTCTTATCGGCCGCAATTCCCATATCACGGCTCATGAAATGCCGCAATACAATACTCCGGTGAAAATATCGATTGGTGACGGCTGCATGTTCGGTCCGGATATGCATATCACCGCAGTCAATTCTATCCGGATCGGTAAAAACGTCCGCACGGGGAAAAGCGTGCTCATTTCGGACAATTCGCACGGAGATCCCAAAGATATGGCGCTCCGGAACATCGCACCGAATGCCCGGCCTATTTATTCCAAAGGTGCGATCGTCATCGGAGACAATGTGTGGATCGGGGAGAAAGCCGCGATTTTGGCCGGAGTCACGATCGGCGAGGGGGCCATCATCGGTGCGAATGCGGTGGTTACAAAAAATATTCCCCCGTATTCGATCGCGGCAGGGATTCCGGCCCGAATTATAAAATAATGACTGCATGAATCCATTCTTGATTATAGCGGCACTGCTAATTCTGTACTCATTAAAAAACTACAAACAAGGTTTTTTTCTCTTTCTGGCGTTCCGGCTGTTCCTAAACAACAACATAAACCTGATAAACCTTCCGGGCGTTCCGTTATTGACCCTGGAAGTATTCATGTCGATCTTCTTCGCACTGCTATATGTAATCAAAAGAAAAAGATACAGCCGGGTAATAACGACATCTCCCCTGCCGTTCAACAAGGTATTTATCTGGGTACTATTGTCCTATGTAGTATCGAGCTTTATTTCGATCGCCGGAATCCAGAATACCTTCACGTCACTGCTATCCGTTGTTTTTTGCGATTTCATCAGTGCCTATTTATGCTGGATGTTAATATCAAGCAAAGAAGATATACTGAAAGTTGTCAATATATTATTAGGAGCCTCGCTGATAATTTGCACATATGCATTTATCGAAAAATTCCTGGGTTACAATCCCGTAATGGATTATGAAATAGACCTCGCAGGTCCCAGAGCAACAGACTGGCAATATCTGGAAGATGAGCGAGGAACCCGTGTCCAATCGTTTTTCCTTCATCCGATCGGCGGCAGCATCAATTTCGGATTGATATTCTGCCTCTGCCTGTACGGGTACGTGTATTATAAAGCATATTTCAGTAAATTACAGCAAAAAACCATGCTGCTTGTCGGCATTATGGCATTCATCGCATCCCTGCTATCCAACAGCCGAACACCGCTGGTATTTCTGGCAGTAGGAATACTCCCGCTGATCAATCTAAAAAACAAACAATCCGTTCGCATCTTAGCTTTTGCGGTAATCAGTATAATCGTCCTGATGCCTTATCTGGATTTTGTTGAAAATCTGATCGTATCGGTATTAAATCCGGAAAAAACCGAAATACGAGGCAGCAGTTTAGAAATGCGCCAGGATCAGTTCGAAGCCGCCTATATTCTTATGTCGAAAAGCCCCATATGGGGATTAGGACAGAAAGCGACACTGTACTTTCCGGATCGCATATTGGTAGGCCGGCTTCTGGGACTGGAAAGTATCTGGATATGGATTATGGTCGAACGGGGAATATTGGGAATTATCACATACTGTATCTTTATTTTTACTTTATGCCGATTGGGCTGGCACTCGCGGGGAAAATGCCTGTTCTTTCTCCCGCTGGCTTTCATAGCGGCGTCGACCGTATCTTCAACACCGGGAATGCACCTTTATCTTTTCTATCTGGTCTACATTCTGATTTATAAAATAGATCGCAACCGATCACGAATAAACAAGCGAAACAATGGAAGTTTCAGTCATCATCGTTAGCATGAACAATTATGAGGTGCTAAGCAGATGTCTGGACAGTATCCGCACACACACCTCGACCTCTTATGAGGTATTTGTCGTCGCATATCTCTTCTCACCGGAAAACCTTCAGCATTTGAGACAAAATTACCCGTGGGCGCAGATTATTGAAAGTAATGAAATCCGTGGATTCTCGGCCAACAACAATCTGGCATTGCGAAAAGCAACCGGAAAATATTGTTTTGTTCTGAATGACGACACAAAAATAGAATCGGACGTAATCACGAGTTTGGCGGCGACGTTCGACCAATTACCATCGGAGGCTGCTGTCGTCAGTCCAAAATTGCTATTTGCCGACCACTCGCTTCAATACTGCGGCCGACCTGAAATAAATTGGAAAACATATGTTTTGGCCCAATTAGGATTGTGGCGCGAAAAAACGGTCGAAAGTCCCTATACGAACCGAATCGGAATATTCCGGACATACAATCTCGTCGGGGCGGCATTTATGATCAAAACAGACATATTCCGGCAAATGGGATTTTTCGACGAATACTACTTTTTCTGTCCGGAAGATATCGCATTGTCCACCGCACTGAACAGACGTGGTTATTTTTGCTACGTGAACGCATCGGTCGAATTAATTCATTATGAAGGCTGTAGTGGCAAAACACACATTTCCCAGATCAAAACGGCAACAGCCCCTGCAGGTGAAAAAGGGGTGATTAGATTCCTTTCCGGGTCGTCTGTAGTATTATATATATTTTTAACATGCTTTGCCTGTGTAATAGCAGTTCTGAGAAGCTTAAAATATCGAATACAGAACAAAGTATCCGGTGATAATGCCAGCATAATGTCAGCAGCAAATCGTAATGTTGCTGCAGCTCTTCTGACAAGAAAAACACCTAAAGAAATTTTCGTCAAATATTATAATCGGATAAAGCACTGATATATAATCATAATACTGACGAATAACTATAAAATCAACGGCAACCGGACATAAAACAATTTATGCAAATACTTTTAGCCAATAAATTCTATTATCCGCGCGGCGGCGATTGTGTCTGCACGATCAATCTAGAAGAGCTTTTGAAACAAAAAGGCCATGAAGTAGCCGTTTTTTCCATGCAGCATCCGGAAAATCTGGAAACTCCCTGGAGCAAATACTTTCCGAGCGAGGTTAAATTCGCCCCCGGGTTGGGAATAATCGAGGCGCTGCGCCGCCCATTCGGCACCCGTGAAGTCAGGACAAAGTTCACCCGACTGCTCGATGAGTTCCAACCGGATATACTCCACCTGAACAATATCCACACCCAACTTTCTCCCGTTATCGCCGAAATAGCCCATCGACGAGGCGTGAAAGTCGTATGGACTCTGCACGACTACAAACTGCTATGCCCTCGTTACGACTGCCTGCGCAACGGGTTGCAGGTTTGCGAAGAGTGCTTTAGCGACAAACGCAAGGTGCGGAAGCACAAATGCATGAAAAATTCCGCATTGGCAAGTTTCCTGGCATACAAGGAAGCTATGAAATGGACTCGTATGCGCCTGGAAGCAGTTACCGACGCCTTTATTTGTCCCAGCCGGTTTATGGCGGACAAAATGGTTCAGGGCAACTTCGACAAACAGAAGATCAATACGCTCTGCAATTTTATCGACATTGCCAAAACCCGGAAAGACGATTACGACAAAGAGAACTATTACTGTTACATAGGCCGTCTTAGTCCTGAAAAAGGGATCGGAACACTGATCGAAGCGGCAAAGCGACTGCCCTACCCACTGAAGATAATCGGTGGCGGTTCGCTCGAAGAGACGCTGCGCGCCGCAGCTGCAGGAAGCGATATAGAACTTCTGGGTTATAAACACTGGCCGGAAATCAAGGAAATAGTCGGTAAGGCCCGATTCTGCGTCGTGCCTTCGGAATGGTATGAAAACAATCCGCTGTCCGTCATCGAGTCACAATGTCTGGGCACTCCGGTGCTCGGCAGCCGGATCGGCGGCATTCCCGAACTGATCGATGAAGGCAAGACCGGAATGCTGTTCGAATCCGGAAACGCAAAAGAACTGAAGGCCCGAATCGGACAAATGTTCGCAACCCCGTTCGAATACCGGCAGATCGCACTCGACGCACAGAAAAGATATTCGGCAGAGAGGTACTATACAGAACTCCTGAAAATTTACAACAACAGATAACATGAATACCCGGAATATACCTCATCCCACGGATGCCAGTATCATCCTGACCTATCGTTGCCCGATGAAATGCAAGATGTGCAACATCTGGTTCAACCCCACGAAAAAAGAAGAGGAAATCAAAGCCTCGGATCTCCGCACGCTGCCGCGGCTGAAATTCATCAACCTGACCGGCGGCGAACCGTTCGTACGCGACGACCTGGCCGAGATCGTCGAAGAGTGCTACAAGCATACGGATCGCATCGTCATCTCCACCTCGGGCTGGTTCGAGGAGAAGGTCATCGCGCTGGCGGAAAAATACCCGCAAATCGGCATCCGTATCTCCATCGAGGGCCTGAGCTGCAAGAACGACGAATTGCGCGGCCATGCCGGAGGCTTCGACAAGGGCCTGCGCACGTTGCTTGCCTTAAAGCAAATGGGCTTGAAGGACATCGGATTCGGCTGTACCGTATCGAACAACAACTCCAGGGACATGCTTTCGCTGTATCAGTTGAGCAAATCGCTGGGGATGGAGTTCGCAACGGCAGCGTTCCACAACTCCTACTATTTCCACAAGGACGACAACGTCATTACCAACAAAGACGAAGTATGCAGGAACTTCGAGCAATTGATCGCGTGGCAGCTGCAGGAGAACCACCCCAAGAGCTGGTTCCGGGCTTGGTTCAACATGGGGTTGATCAACTACATCGAAGGCGGCCGGCGTATGTTGCCGTGCGAGGCCGGATCCGCCAATTTCTTCATCGACCCCTTCGGCGACGTCTATCCCTGCAATGGACTGGAAGAGAAATACTGGCAAAAATCGATGGGCAACATCCACCAAACGCCCGATTTCATGGAGATATGGCAAAGCGCCCGGGCGGAGGAGGTGCGTGCCATGGTGCGCAAATGTCCGAAGAACTGCTGGATGGTGGGCACAGCCAGTCCGGTCATGCATAAATATGTAAAGTACCCGCTGAAATGGGCGCTCAGGAACAAGCTCCGCAGCATGAGGGGCAAACCGGCCTGTCTGGATAAAAAATGGTGCGACGTCGGCCAGGATCCGGCGCAAGGAGACCTGAAGCAGCGGATGTAACCATGGAACGGTCGGCAACGGCAGACATCGCCAAGACGATAGGCATCATCCTCGTCGTCATCGGACATTACAATCCTGCGGATGCCCCCGAATGGTACCACCTCGCCAACCGGTTCATATACGCATTCCACATGCCCCTGTTCATGTTCGCAAGCGGATACATCTATGCAATGACCGGGAACAGCCAAAACAAGGGGGGGGGGAAACTTCATTTTGAAGAAATTCAAAAGGTTGATGATCCCCTATTTCTCGACAAGCGTCGTCATAATCAGCATCAAACTTTTGACGCAACAGGGAATGTCCGTGGAAAATCCCGTGACGGCAGCATCGTATATCAAGATGTTCTATCTGCCCGAAGCAGGCTATTTCCTCTGGTTTATCTGGGCGCTATGGCTGATATTCCTGCTCATAAGCATGATAAAGACGAAAACGGGAAGAACCGTGCTGTTCGCAGCAAGTCTCCTGACAGGGTTTCTGCCTGTCGACTGGCCCGAAATCTTCTGCATAAACAAGGCCGTGGCCATGCTGAAATATTTTATGCTGGGCGTGTTTCTCATAAATTGGCCCCGTTGGCTCGATTCGGCGAAGAAAATACCGGGAATGATTCCGGTCTGCGCCCTGCCCGTCCTGTTCGCATGCACCTTGCTCGTCCGAAACGACATACTCACCGGCCTGATGGGTTATATATTGCCATTTGCAGGCATCCATACGATATGCGTGATATCGGCACGGATCAAAAGCCTGAAACATATAACGCAAAAACTCCTTGTCGTATCGGCCTCTTCTTATATCATCTATCTGTTCCACACCACATTCGAAGGATTCGTCAAATCCCTTGTCCAGCAAGTTCCGTTGCTTGCGAACGGCAACGACCCGCTCTATTTCAGCGTCGGGGCCGCGGCCGTAATCGGCGCAGGGATTTTTCTTCCGATCATCCTGCACCGGTATATCTTACAACGTAATCGTCTGTTAAGATTCCTGTTCGGACTAAAACCCGCAAAATAACAACATGAAAATAGTCGTCACCGGAACCCGCGGCATTCCGAATATCATGGGAGGCGTGGAGACACATTGTGAAGAGTTGTTTCCGCGTATTGCTCGAAAAGGCTTCGAGGTAACCGTTATACGGCGGAAAAGTTACGTACGCGACACGCTGTCCAGCTACAAGGGCATCACGCTCTCGGACATCGAAACGCCGCGGAAAAAATCGCTCGAAGCAATCGTCCACACGTTCAGGGCCATCGTGCGGGCCAAACGCCTGAAAGCCGACATCGTCCACCTCCATGCGGTGGGCCCGGCACTGCTGACACCGCTGGCCCGTTTGCTGGGAATGAAAGTCGTATTCACCCACCACGGGCCGGACTACGACCGGGACAAATGGGGCATGGCGGCCAAAACGGCACTCCGCCTGGGCGAGGCCGCAGGCACGCTCTTCGCCAACGAAGTCATCGTGATCTCGCATGTGATCGACGACATGCTGATCCGGAAATACGGACGTAAAGACTGCCATGTGATCTACAACGGCGTCCCCTCACCGGATATCACCGACTATCCGGAATATTTCGGGGAGCTGGGGATCGAACAAGGAAAGTATATCTTCGCAATGTGCCGGTTCGTACCGGAAAAGAACCTGCACCACCTGATCGAAGCGTTTTCACGTACCGAGCACAGGGAATGCAAGTTGGTCATTGCCGGGGACAGCGATTTCGAGGACGACTATTCCGCAAGCCTGAAGAAATACGCCCGCGAACAGGGAGTCGTGCTGCCCGGATTTATCAAGGGCAGGAAATTGCACGCATTGCTGTCGCATGCCCGGTGTTTCGTACTCCCCTCCTCGCACGAAGGGCTCCCGATCGCACTGCTCGAAGCAATGAGTTACAGGCTGCCTGTGATCGTGAGCGACATCCCCGCAAACCTGGAAGTCGGGCTCGGGCAGGAATTCTATTTCCCGTTGGGCGACAGAAGGGCTCTGGCACGCAAACTCCAGGAAAATATGGACGCCCCTTACCGGCAAATAGAGTATCCCATGGAAAAATACGATTGGAATGCGATCGCCGAACGGACGGCCTCGGTCTACACCAAATACGCGAAACCGGGGAAATAGCCACAGCCCTATTCCCGGCGGCTGATTTCCGCCACGGTCGCCCCGACGAAAGCTATGAGCTCCGCCGGGGCGATTTTCAGTTGGAGGCCGCGGACGCCGGCGCTGATGTATATGGCCGGAAGCGACGCGGCCGAGGAGTGGATATAGGTCGGAAACTGTTTTTTCATGCCGATCGGCGAGCAGCCGCCACGGATGTAACCCGTCACGGGCAGCAGCTCCTTCATCGGGATCAGGTCGGCCTTCTTGTTGCCCGATACGCGTGCGGCGGCCTTGAGGTCGACCTCGTGGTCGGCGGGCACCACGCATACGAAATACCCCGTGCGGTCGCCCCGCAGCACGAGGGTCTTGAATACGCTTCCTATATCTTCGCCCAGCTCTTCGGCCACGTGCGTCGCTGCGAGGTGTTCTTCATCAACCCGGTAAGGGACGAGTTCATAGGCTATCTTAGCGCGGTCGAGCAAGCGGGCCGCATTGGTCTTTTCGATTTTTCCGTGTGCCATTTCAGTTATTGGTGTTCGATTTTTCGGCTTATATTATGCAAAAGTAATTTATTTTGACCAAACAGGTTCTTTTTAATTATTTTTGCAAAATGCACCGTGGCAAAATTACATATAGACTGCTCGCCTCACTGCTCGCAGCCTTGTCCGTGTGCACGACCCTGTCGGCACAGAGCACCCGTGTCCGCGGCCGTGTGACGGATGCCGCCAGCGGTGCCCCGATGCAGTTCGTGAGCGTCGTGTTCCCCGGCACCACGACCGGCATCACGACCGATGAGGAGGGTATCTATACGCTCGAGACCCGCGATACGGTGGGACGCGTACAGGCCTCGATGGTCGGCTACGCCACGCAGACCAAGCCGCTCACGCGGGGCGGCTTCAACCAGGTAGACTTCGCCCTGGAAGCGGTCGAGTTCGGCATCGGCAGCGTCGTCATCACCCCGGGCGAGAACCCCGCACACCCGATCCTGAAAGGGGTCGTGCGCCGCAAGCCGCAGAACGACCCCGACGAGTACGAACGCTACCACTGCGCCACGTACACCAAGATGGAGCTCGACCTGACGAACATCAAGCCGCGCTTCCGCAACAAAAGGCTGCAACGCAACTTCGGCTTCATATTCGAATACGTCGACACGTCGGCCCTCACCGGGCAGGCTTACCTGCCGGCCATGATCTCCGAAACCACGGCCGACTTTTACCACAGCAAGCGCAACCCCTCGCTGTCGCGCGAGATCATCCGCGCCAACCGCGTATCGGGGGTGGAGGACAGCTTCGCCATCGCCCAGTTCACGGGACAGATGCACGGCAACGTCAACTTCTACGCCAACTTCATCGACATTTTCAACGTCCGTTTTGCCAGCCCGCTCTCCGACGGGGGACTCTTCTATTACGACTATTTCCTGGTGGACAGCATGCAGGTCGACGGCCGCAAGACCTACAAAATCCGGTTCCACCCCAAACGGCTCACCTCCGGTGCTCGACGGCGAGGTGAACATCGACTCGGCGTCGTATGCCCTGCAATCGGCCTCGGCGCGCATGCCCAAGGGCGTCAACGTAAACTGGATCAAGCACCTGCGGCTCGAAAACGAGAACCGCATCGTGCGCGACAGCACGTGGTTCCGAAGCCGCGACCGCGTATCGGCCGAATTCTCGGTCACCACGGCCGACTCATCGAAACTGACCTCGTTCATCGGCACGCGCGAGGTGGTCTACACCGACGTGCGGATCGGCGAACCGATCCCCGCCGAGGTCATACGCATGGACAACAACGTCGTGATCGGCGACCAGGGGCCGGAGAGCAGCAAGGACGAAGCCTTCTGGGAGAGCGTCCGCCCCTACCGGCTGAGCGACAAGGAGAAAGGCATCTATTCGATGGTCGACTCGGTGCAGAACGTCCCGCTGTACCGCAATATCTACACCCTGATCAACACGGTCATCGTCGGTTACTGGAACACCAAATACATCGGCATCGGCCCCTACTATAAACTGGCGAGCTTCAACAAGCTCGAAGGGTTCCGCATGCAGCCGGGATTCCGCACCACCACGGCCGTCAGCCGCCGCATACGCCTCTCGGGGTATGCGGCATACGGCACGCGCGACGGGATGTTCAAAGGCGGCGGCAGCGTCGAGCTGGCTTTCAACCGCCGGCTGACGCGCAAGCTGACCGTCTCGGGCCGCCACGACGTGATGCAGCTGGGCGCGGGGCAGAACGCCCTCACGGAGAGTAACATCCTCAGCTCGCTCCTCTCGCGCGGCGACTCGCGGCTCTCGATGGTCAACCGCGGCGAGGCCGTCTACGAGCACGAATGGCGGCACGGGATCAGCAACTTCCTCGGCGCCCGCATCCAGAAGATCTACGGCAATAGGTACGTCCCGCTGGTGCGCCCCGACGGCACGGTCATGAACTCGGTATCGGACGCCGCCGTACACGTCGGGATGCGCATCTCGAAGAACGAAAGCATCTACCGCATGCCGTTCGACAAGCAGTACATGGGGACGAAATACCCCGTCCTGACCCTTGGGTTCACGGCCGGGATACCCCGGGTGCTGAGCGGCAGCTATGAATATTACCGCCTCGAGGGCGGCATCCACTACAAGCCCGAGCTGCCGCCGCTGGGCTACTCGGACATCACCGTGCAGGGCGGCAAGATCTTCGGCAAGGTACCCTACCCGCTGCTGAAGCTCCACGAGGGGAACGGCACCTATTTCTACGACCCGATGGCGTTCTCGTGCATGAACTTCTACGAGTTCGCTTCGGACACCTGGGTGGCGCTGTTTTTCGAACACCACTTCAACGGCATCCTGCTGGGGCGCATCCCGCTCATCAAAAAACTCAAATGGCGCGAGGTGCTGGTATGCAAGGGCGTGTGGGGCACGCTGTCGAAGGAGAACGACGGCAGCCTCGCCGCAACGCAGGCACCGCTGCTCTTCCCGCCCGGCATGACATCGGTGTCCGACCCTTATGTCGAGGTGGGATTCGGCGTCGAAAACATCTTCCGGCTGCTGCGCGTGGACTTCATCTGGCGCGTCACGCACCGCGACCCGAAACCCGGGCAGGAGATCCAGAATTTCGCCGTCAACCTGGGCATAAAACTCAAATTCTGATGCACGGAGGCCGGGAACCCGGGGATTTTGACTACCTTTGGGCTGGAAAAAAGGGGACAACTATGATAAAAGGTGCAATATTCGACATGGACGGGACACTCGTGGACAACACGCCCGTCCACATCCGTGCGTTCGAAATCTTCTGCGAACGATACGGCATCCGCGACTGGAAGGAGAAACTCGGCCAGGCATACGGCATGGGCAACGACGACATCATGAGGCTCATCATGCCCGCGGAGGTGATCCGCGAAAAGGGGCTCGC
>OHFN01000855.1_pt1 | contig 16830 bp, 19 predicted proteins | sample 1567571 | NCBI WGS metagenome assembly OHFN01 (sample SAMEA3879533, study PRJEB24766) | human gut metagenome | biome: human-associated habitat; feature: feces | place: USA | collected 1985/1987
CTGGCGCATCAGCTCCCCATAGGTGAAAAGCGCGTCCTCCAGCTCGGCGGCGATGATCATCCGCTTGCCCTTGGCTTCCGCCAGTTCCGGCTTCACGTTGCGCTTGCAGCCCACGGTCAGGGTGTCTGCGGACATATTGCCGGAGTAGGTGCCAAGCACACGGGCGATGGTGTTCCAGAAGGTGGATTTGCCGTTCCTGCCCTCGCCATAGGCAATGACCAACGCTTCAATGTAGACCTTGCCGATGGCGGCAAGCCCCACGATCTCCTGCACATAGCGGATCAGGTCGGCGTCCCCCTGGAAGAAGGTCTGGAGGGCGTCCTCCCAGACATCCATGCCGTCTCCGGACGGATCCACCGCCGTCTGCTTCGTGATATAGTCCTGGGCGTTGTGTTCCCGAACAGCCCCCGTCCTCAGATCGCAGGTGCCGGACGGCAGGTTCAGTAAAAACTCATCCGCATCCAAGACACGCTGTTCGATCTGGATCATCGGGCGGGCTTCCTTTAAGGCGGCCGAGATGTATTTCGTATCCCGGCGCTTGATGGCGTACTTCCGATAGGTTTCCGCCCGCTCATACTTTTCAAAGGAGTGCCGCTGGGCTTCGCTGAACGCCGCCATCGCTTTCTTGGCGCCCATCGCGGCAAGCATGGCCCACGCGCCGTTTTCCGACATCTCCTTCATGCACCGCTGTATCTCTGTTTCCGCTTCCTCAAGCTGTCTCGCGGTCAGCTCCTGGGCAATGCCCTGGGCGTTAGGCTGGGATTCCTCCCAGAACGAGCCGTTGAACACGATGTAGTCCGTAGCCGGGGAGAAGCGGAGACGATCCATGTACTCCCGCGACAATACGATAGCCTGGCCCACATCCGAGAAGTCCTCCGGCATCAGCAGGAAGTCCTGGTTATACTGCTCCGGCGGGATATATCCCTCCTGGGCAGCTACCTTCGCGCCGAACTTCACGGCGCTGGCCCAGATACCCGCAAGCTCCGCATCATCCAGCGGCGGGCTGCATTTTTCCGCTTCCTTCAAGAACTGCTTATGGGCTTCCTCTGTATTCCCCAGCCGCTTGATGATCCGGCCAGCATAGTGGGACATGGTCTTGTTCCGGGAACCCTCCGGGATCTGCCCCTGCGCCGCGTCCCACTCCGCAAAGCTGTCTGCCAGGAATTCATCAATGGTAATCTCGCCGTCATACACCTCGACCACCGCGTTCTTTACCCCAAACAGAAACCGAGCGCTGTCCTTGGCCCCGTCATCGAAATAAGGATAATCGGCAATCAGCCTGTCTTTCCATGAGCTGTAAATCTCTGAATTTGTTGTCTCCGTGCAGATAAAATACACATGGAACCGTGGCCTGGGGCCGCGTTTGCCTTTTGGCTTCATGTGGCTCCTGCTGTAGACAAAGATCATCCCCACGCCAGGAAAGTCCATCGCCACGTCAAAGGGCGTGAGCCAGTCGTCCGGGTCATCCGAGTGGTCGTTATCGCAATCCATCGGCAGACAGTCCGCTTTCAGGAAATTGTCCACGCTGCGGTAGTTCTGCTTATATGCCGCGCACACATGGTCGAAGGCCGCCGCCTGCCGCATGGTGTCCGCATCCGTGACCGTCACGGGATTCGGGTACACGCAGTTTGACCGGCTCCCCACCGTCGCGGCGTCATAAATTGTCATCTGCATTCCGTTTCCTCCATATCCTCCGTAAAATAACGGATCGTCATATTTTTCTGCTTTGCCCTTCCAATCTCCCGGCGCATCCCATCGGACACCTCGCCGCCGAACACCCAGAGCTGCTCACACTTGCCCAGCAGCACCAGATCCATAAAAATCGCCAGCTCCCGCTCCGTTTCTTCCGATAGGAACTGTGGGAACAGCAGATGCGGCGCAATGGGGATCGTGCCGGCGTCTGCGGCAAACCGGCTGTACCGCCTTGCTTTTTCGGTATTGCCCTCCGTGTCCCCGGAGTACGGGGAGCAAATATACACCAGCGGCCGGTATCTCGCCGCCTTTTCCTCCTGGGTAATTTTCGTGAGGGCTTCATAGGCTGTCGGGTCATAGTAGCCTTCGCTGTTATATTTACTGACTCCCATACACACCCCTCACTTGATACCGCTCGATCAGGTCGTCACGTCCGATGCTGACCAGCCGCTCGTAACTTTTCTGCCTGTCCGCGTCACACTGCGCCGTGGTCTTGAAAAACGGGCAGTCCTTCCCGTGGAAGTCATTGTCACCCAGGCAGACGCACACGCTGTCCTTATTGGCAAAGCAGTCCCGATGCGCCGTGCAGCGCGGCAGACCTTTTGAGTTCGCTGTTCCCATAGCTTTTTCCGTCCTTTCTCTGAAAATTGAGCGGCTTACACCTCTCTAATTGTGAAAGGACAGAAACCCTCCGTTTCAGCGGCAGACGCCCGGACTTTTTCGTTTCCTATAAAATGCGAACTGCCGCTGTCAGATTTTCCGCTAAAAAATGCCGTCCTTGTCCTTTCAGAAGTGAGAGGCACAGGGACGGCAAAATTTTTCTCCGCTGAAAAATCCCGGTTCTGTCCTTTCAGAGACAGAGGGGCAGGAAAGCCGCTCGGAAACGGAGGTGCTGCGGATGCAGGAAAATTCAGAGACAACCAGAGACAGGCAGCTTGACGAGGAACTCGCCGATGTGCTGATCGCCATCAGCGTGATCGCAAAGCGTCTCGCCAGAAAGCTGCAGACGGCAAATCAGGAAGGAGGAACGCCGGATGGGGAAAATGAGCGACCTGGACTTACAGATTAAGGAGCTGCGCTCCTGCGGGGAGACCATCATCGAAATCGCCAACACGCTGGCGGGGATGTTTTCTTCCCAGGCAGCAGAGGATGCGCCGCCGAAGGAGAAGCCGAAAGTGCTCACCCTTGAAGAGGTGCGCCACCGCATGACGGTGATCGCCCAGGCAGGGTACTCGGCGGAGGTGAAAGCCCTCATCACAAAATATGGAGCGAGGAAGCTGTCGGACATCGCCCCTTCCCAGTATGAGGAGCTTCTGAAGGAAGCAGATGCGCTCGGAAAGCCGGAGGCGGGGACCGATGGGTAAGCATTCTTTCCTTTCCGCTTCCGCAAGCCACAGGTGGATCAACTGCCCGCCGTCGGCCCGGCTCTGCGAGGAGTATGCGGACAGGCCCAGCGAATACGCCCAGGAGGGAACCGACTGCCATGAGTTGTGCGCTTATAAGGTGGAGAAAGCCCTCGGCCGCAGGGTAAAGAACCCCACGGAGAACCTGACCTACTACTCCCAGGAGATGGAGGACTGCGCCGATGGGTACTGCGCCTTTGTGATGGAGGAAGTGGCAAAGGCCAGGGAACGCTGCGCCGACCCGCTGGTGCTTGTGGAGCAACGGCTCGACTATTCCCGCTATGTGGGGATCGAGGGCAGCTTCGGCACCGGGGATTGCGTCATTGTTTCGGACGGGCTTCTCCACATCATCGACTACAAGCACGGGCTTGGCGTCCTGGTGTCTGCGGAGAAGAACAGCCAGCTTTCCTGCTATGCGCTGGGCGCCCTCGACCTGTTCGATGGCATCTACGATATCGCGCAGGTCAGCCTTACCATCTACCAGCCCCGCCGGGAGAACGTCAGCACATACACCATGAGCCGGGAAGAACTTCTGGCCTGGGCTAAGACCGTGCTTGCCCCCGCCGCAAAGCTGGCATACGAGGGCAAGGGCGAGTTCAAAGCCGGCGATCACTGCCAGTTCTGCAAGGCAAAGGCCAACTGCCGCAAACGGGCGGAGTACAACCTGGAACTGGCGCGGTATGACTTCGAGATGCCCGCGCTCCTGGGAGATGATGAGGTCGCCGCTATTCTTACCAAAGCGGACGAACTGGTCTCCTGGGCTGGGGACATCAAGGACTACGCCCTGCAGAAAGCCCTGTCCGGGACGAAGTTCACAGGATTCAAAGTGGTCGAGGGCCGTTCCAACCGGAAGTACACCGATGAGGCTGCAGTCGCCAAAGCGGTGGAGGATGCCGGCTACGAGCCTTATGAGAAGAGACTGCTGGGCATCACGGCCATGAGCCAGGCCCTCGGCCGGAAGAAGTTTGAAGAGCTGCTCGGCGGCCTTGTCTACAAGCCGCCCGGCAAACCCGTACTTGTGCCGGAGAGCGATAAGCGCCCGGCCATGAACACAGCCATTAACGATTTCAAAGAAAATGAGGAGGACAACAACTATGGCAAAGATCATAAATAAGACGAAGGTAATCACCGGTCCCAGAACCCGCTGGAGCTATGCGAATGTCTGGGACCCCAAGAGCATCAACGGCGGCACGCCCAAGTACAGCGTCAGCCTGATCATCCCGAAATCCGACAAGAAGACCGTGGAAGCCATTAAGGCGGCGATCCAGGCGGCCTATGAGGAGGGCGAGTCCAAGCTGAAGGGCAACGGCAAGACGGTTCCCGCCCTCTCGGTCATCAAGACCCCGCTGCGTGACGGCGATGCGGAACGCCCCGATGATCCGGTCTATGCGGATGCCTACTTCATCAACGCCAATTCCGCTACCGCCCCCGGCATCGTGGATGCGGACCTGAACCCCATCCTGGAGCGTTCCGAGGTGTACTCCGGTGTATACGGCAGGGCCAGCATCAACCTGTATGCCTTTAACTCCAACGGCAACCGGGGCATCGCCTGCGGGCTGAACAACCTGCAGAAGATCTCCGATGGGGAGCCGCTGGGCGGCAAGAGCCGTGCCGAGGATGATTTCTCCACCGAGGACGATGACGATTATCTTTCCTGAGACAACACAGGGCGGCAGTCACCGCTGCCGCCCACCCATTCAAAGAAAATGCGAGGTAAATGGATATGACAGAGCTTTATGAGTTCGCAAAACAATTCGATGTGATCGTGATATTCATTCTTCTGTACGGATTTGCCGTCGGCAGCATCGTGTACTGGATCACCGACTTCCTGCACTGGTGCTGGACAAAGTTTAAGAAACACAGGGAGAAAAAACGCCAGGCGGCAAAACAGCCGGAGGAATAAGCAATGCGCACCGGGCGGCAGGAACAGCACTCCTGCCGCCTGTTTTTATGGAGGTAACAGCACTATGGCAATCCACACCTTATCCCTCGACGTGGAGACATTTTCCGATGTCGATCTGAAAAAATGCGGCGTGTATAAATACGCCGAGTCCTCTGATTTTGAAATCCTGCTCTTTGGCGTGTCCGTGGACGGCGGCGAGGTCACCGTATACGACCTGGCATCCGGTGACACCGTGCCGGAGGAGATCATCCGGGCGCTTGCAGATGATTCCGTTATCAAGTGGGCGTACAATGCGTCCTTCGAGCGGGTCTGCCTTTCCGTCTGGCTGAGACGGAACTATCCGCAGTATTTTTCTTCCTACAGCATAGAGGATGATACCGTCCGAAATTACCTTGACCCGTCCTCCTGGCGCTGCTCCCTGGTATGGGGCGCGTACATGGGGCTGCCCCTCTCTCTGGAGGGGATCGGCAAAGTCCTCAAGCTGGAAAATCAGAAGATGGCTGAGGGCAAGGCGCTCATCCGCTATTTCTGCGTCCCCTGCAAGCCAACCAAAGCCAACGGCGGCAGGATGCGCAACCTCCCAGAGCATGACCCGGTAAAATGGTCAACCTTCATCGCGTATAACAAGCGGGATGTGGAAACCGAAATGGCGATCCAGCAGAAGCTGTCGAAGTTCCCTGTGCCGGATTTCCTGTGGGAGGAATACCATCTCGACCAGGAGATCAACGACCGGGGCATCCAGCTTGACATGGTGCTGGTGGAACAGGCCATCGCCATTGATAATCGTTCCAGAGAAGAACTCTCCGCAAAGATGCGTCAGCTTACCGCCCTGGAAAACCCGAACTCCGTCCAGCAGATGAAGGAGTGGCTCACAAAACACGGCCTTGAGGTGGACTCCCTGGACAAGAAAGCCGTGAAGGAGCTACTGAAAACCGCGCCGCCGGAGCTTGCCGAGGTGCTGGAACTGCGCCGGCAGCTTGCCAAATCCTCTGTGAAGAAGTATCAGGCGATGCAGAACGCCGTATGCACGGACGGCAGGGCGAGAGGGATGTTCCAGTTTTACGGCGCAAACCGCAGCGGCCGCTGGGCGGGCAGACTGATTCAGTTACAGAACCTACCGCAGAACCACATGGCACATCTGGAGGACGCGAGAAGCCTTGTCCGTTCCGGGGATTACGCCCTGCTCTCTGCACTGTATGACTCCGTACCGGAAGTCCTGTCGGAGCTCATCCGCACGGCGTTTGTGCCGAGGGACGGATACAAATTCATTGTTTCCGACTTCTCCGCCATCGAAGCCCGTGTGCTTTCGTTTTTGGCCGGCGAGTCTTGGCGGCTGAAGGTCTTTGCGGAAAACGGCGATATCTACTGCGCCAGCGCCTCCGCCATGTTCCATGTGCCGGTGGAAAAGCACGGGCAGAACGCCTATCTGAGGCAGAAAGGCAAAATCGCTGAACTGGCTCTCGGATATGGCGGATCGGTAGGCGCCCTCAAGTCGATGGGCGCACTGGAAATGGGGCTTGCCGAGGAGGAACTCCAGCCCCTTGTGGATGCGTGGCGCACCTCCAATCCGAACATCGTACAGCTTTGGTGGGACGTGGACAACGCCGTAAAAACCACCGTCCGCCAGCGGCTGGACACGGAAACGCACGGTATCCGGTTCCGTTACCGCAGCGGGATGCTGTTCATCATTCTGCCTTCCGGCCGGCAGCTCTGCTATGTGAAGCCGAAGATGGGAACAAATAAATTCGGCGGTGAATCCGTCACCTATGAGGGCGTCGGCAGCACAAAGAAGTGGGAGCGCATCGAATCTTACGGCCCGAAATTCGTGGAGAACATCGTCCAGGCCATCTCCAGGGATATTCTCATGTACGCCATGCGGACGCTGTCCCACTGTTTTATCGTCGGCCATGTCCACGATGAGCTGATCATCGAGTGCAGTGTGGACGTATCCCTGGACGCCATCTGTGGGCAGATGGGAAGGACACCGCCGTGGATCAAAGGTCTGAATCTCCGGGCGGACGGCTATGAAACCATGTTTTATAAGAAGGACTGAAAAAGGCGGTGCCTATCGTGATGATAAGCACCGCCCACTTTTTAACGGTTGAAAATGTCCTTTACCAGCGGCTGCACCAGGCTGCGGATTTTTTTAATGTCATCCGACACCGTCCGCTGCTTGATGCCAAGCTCGTCCGCCATTTCCTGCTGGGTGGCTCCGTCATAGAGCAGACGGAAGATCCTGCCATACTTGGGCTTTATCTCGCTGAGCATGGCAATCAGGTCTTCCAGGATTGTTTCATAGATAACATCTTCCTCAAACGATCCCTCTGCGGCCGGCTCCGCACCCTCATCCATCAGTACGGAGAGGGAAGCGGGCTTATTCCGCTCACGGCTGGCCTCCGAGAAGTGCTTGCACTCCTCACAGCGGTTGCTCTCCGGGCAGCGGATGAGTCGGTCGTTTTTGCCTTTGACCATACAGCGGCCATCCCGGTCTTCCCGTTTGATTTCCGCCCAGATCGGCGCCATATACGCCCGATACTCCTCTTCGGTCGCATCGACCATGACTACCCTGCATTTGCGGTTTCCGATGCGGTGCCAGGTGACGTCTTCCGGTTTGAAGCCAAAATCATGGATGACCTCGTCCGTTACCACCATCGGGATTTGATACTGCTTGTCTTGTTTTTTACTCTGATTTACTTTCATTTCGTGTCCTTTCCGTCCGGGTCAAAGGACGGTGGGACACAAAAGAGCCTGTAGCTGAAGACACCCACAGACTCCGCCAATCCGAAAATGAACACCAAAAGTCAACGGTGGGGCATCTTCACTCGGAGCGCAGTCTTTATCACTGTGTTCCAAGGTCTTATGCATCCCATCGTCCTAATGGCCATCTCGGACTATTGAGATTTATTTCTGGAAATCAGTTCTGCAAATGCGAAAATAAACTCGTTTTTGCAGATGTGAATTCTGAGTTAGGGGTAGAATGTTTCACACGATTGTGCTATAATTAGAAATCATCTCTCCATGTCCCGAAAACACATTTCCGACTTCCCCGTACCCCCCTGTTTTCTGAAGGCACGTCCCTTATCTAAGGGCTGAGTCCATTATAAAATACATGGTCGGTTAAGGCGGGTTCCGTTGGGTTGGCATGGGTAGGCTTGGGTAGAAAGGATGAGGGTATGAACTTTAAGGACTTTGCACATTTGCTGTCTCCCAGCATCGGAGCCGGGAGCAGTACTCACGCCTTTACCCGTTCCTTATTTGAAGCAATCGTCACGGAAGACGGCTTGGATATTCTCAACGGGTACGATAAAGAATCCTTTAAGGCGTATTACAACGGAAATACAAAAATCTCCAGTCTGGCAAGAAAAATCAGCCCCTATGTAGAGCCATTTGGGTTTTCCGAATACATCGGCAGTTTTCAGGATTGCGCTATTCAAGGGCTGTGCGAGACGTTCCAGAAATATATCCCAGACATCGATTTACACAATGCTGCGGATAAGCTGGCGGACCTGTTCGCTTCCATCATCAGAGAGGCGGCTGCTGCCACAAGAAAACCGACGGGGAAATCGGTACGAACAGACAGCGATGCAGAATTTATCGAGGCGGAGGTCGTGGATGACGAAATGCCATCAGGTGCCGCCGGAGAAGACAAAAAAATAACCGTTATCCAGCAGCAGACAAATGTTATCCAAAACGGGGATCACAATGTCAATCTGACAAATAACGGTACAATCAATTTTCACTTTTGATGGAGGCGGCTTATGAATAACAAACTGATTCCGAAAACATCAACGCCTCCTGCGGCACAAAAAGTTGAGCAGACCGGCTCCACGAACGTCCATGTAACAAACCAGGGCGGCGGCGTGGTTAATATTAACTACAATTACCAACAGCCCGGCGGAAGTAATAGCGCCGAGCAGCTCATGGCAATACAGTCCTTCAGCAAGGAGTACTACCAGCTTCTTGTTACCTGCGAAGAGGATGTCTTTATCAACAATATTGTGACTGTAACTGCCAGCCGCGCTCTGAGTCAGCATCTTGTCCCACCGGAAATCCTGGAGCGGTGTTCATCCCTGTCCGATGCAGGAGTTGCGGAATTAAAGACATTCCCAGCTCTTATCTGCCGGGAGAACACAGAGCATTGGGGCCGAACCGATCCAAACCAGTGGGCGGTTTATGGCTACATCAGAAGGGTCAAAAAAGAGGGAAAGAACATTAAAGTTGCTTTCCAGCCCGTATCCGCCATTAATCAGCAGCTATTGTGCGCAAAAAAGAACGCCATCTATTTTGATCTTAATATGGGCTGCGCTATCACGGATTTGAACTTCAGTGCATGGTCCGTACATAAGGTCAATCTTTTTGAGGCATTTGACGAGGCTGGGCTTACCACCCTCCCAAGGCCGAGCTAACAGGGAGGAATATCATGCCAGATAAATTACCCAGTGAAATTATACGGATTACTCTCGATGACGCCACATATAAAGGCACCGGCGCTGCCATTGCCCCAACTTACATCAATTATTTCTTTGGCAACAATGGAACGGGAAAAACAACCATAGCAAAAGCAATAAAAACTGGCTCTGGGGTAATCTATGCCCCTGGCAAAGCTGCTGTGGATTATCTCCCCCTTGTATACGACCAGGATTTTATTGATGCCAATATGAGGAACTACCACAATCTTCCTGGCGTTTTTACCATGAATGAGGCAAATGTAAAAATACAGGAACAGATTGACAGGAAGGCCGCTGAACAGAAAAAGGCACAAAAAATCTCTTCGGATGCTTTCGCTGAAAAGGATAAAAAAGCTAAAACGAAAGCTGCTTTGGAAAAACAGCTATATAAGGACTGTTGGGACAAAACAGAGGAACTGCGCACTGTATTCGAAGCGACTCAGGAGGGCAAGAAAGGGTCAAAACAGAAATTTGCCGAAGAGGTAAAACGCCACTCTCCCATACAGCATGATGTTGAAGAATTGAAGCGGATGTATGACTCTGTCTATTCTTCTATGGCAAAGCGGTATGACAGATTTAACGCAGTCAGTGATGTTTCTGCCCTTGACCACATCTCCGGCTGTGAGATTCTTTCCCTTGCGATTGTGAATACTTCAAACACGCCATTTGCAGACTTTCTGAAAGAAGTCGGGGCAACTGAATGGGTGCGCCAAGGCCATGCAGATTACCATGAAAAGGCAGGTGGAAAATGTCCGTATTGTTCCCAAGAGCTGCCCCAGAATTTTGAAGAAATACTGGCCGCAAGTTTTGATACACAGTATCAAACAAACCTTCAGAAGCTGGACGCTTTCCTGGCTGCTTATCGGGATACGGCAAATGCCCTGTTCGTTCCGTTGAGTCGGCTGCCGGATGAGGTTTACCCTGCAATTGATACAAAGCCTTACCATGACAAGCTCACTGCAGTAAAGGCAGTAATAGCCGAAAATATTGAAAAAATCAAGAGCAAGGTGGCGGAACCGTCTAAAATCATCGCCTTGGACGAGGTTGAATCGCTTCTCCAGGAGCTTTCGGACATCATCAGCGGCTTTAACCGCCTGATAGACGCCAATAATGATATTGTGTCCGCCGGCCCGAAAAAGAAAGCCGAGTGCAAAAAAGCCGTTTTTGAGCAAATCGCCTATACTTTAAAAGATGTCCTGGAAGCCTATGCGCGAAGCGAATCAGCCCTTGATGCGGAAATACAGGCGCAGCAGGATATCATAAATACACAGAAGGAGGTACTTGACCAGCTAAAAGAGGATCTGCGTATTTTAAATAGCCAGACCGTGGAAACTGAAACCGCAATGAAAAGCATAAACACCATGCTCCGCGACTCTGGATTCCAGGGATTTGAACTGCGGCCCCGGCATGAAGAAATCATCCGCCCCGATGGTTCTGTAGAGCGCGTTGTCCCAACCCCGGCCATCAATTACGAGGTTGTGCGCACAGATACAGGCAAGATTGCGGAGAACCTCAGCGAAGGGGAAAAGAATTTTATCGCGTTTTTATATTTCCAACAGCTTGTATTTGGGAGAGAAAGCGCCGACGGCGATACACGGGAGAAAATTGTTGTCATCGATGACCCCGTTTCGAGCATGGACAGCAGTGCGCTCTTTATTGTGAGCGCACAGATCAGGAAAATGATCGAAGTGTGCCGGAACAATGCGGATAACAGAAATCCCGTAGTTTCCGGGAACTTTATCAAGCAAATTTTTATTTTGACTCATAACGCTTATTTCCACAGGGAAGTCACCTATGCTTACGCCAACCGCTATGACTTTGTTTCCTTTTATCTGATTCGTAAAACGGACAACAAGTCCTCTATACGGCTGTGTGACTGTCCAAACCCCGACTGCCCTTCAGAGCGAATGAATGTAAATCCGGTCAAAAATTCTTATGCAGCTCTGTGGGATGAATATAAGGATGCTTCATCCGGTATTCCCCTTATGAGCATTATCCGGAGAATCCTGGAATATTACTTTCTGCAGCTTTGCGGGTATGAGGGCAGTGACTTGCGAAAGAGGATACTCGAAGAGAATAAGGACGCCTTTACCCACGATGATTTTGGCAATGAGGATTTCTCTAAATTTGAACTGGCGTCCGCCATGCTTTCGTACATTGCCGCCAATTCGTCCGGCATAAATGATGGTATGCATTATGTGGACGACTGCATAGACGTCCAGCAGTGCAGAGATACTTTCCAGATGATTTTCCATCACATGGGGCAGGACCAGCATTATGAAATGATGATGGGTATGAAATAATGAGGAGGCAAACAAGTGCGTATCAGTTATAACAAGCTATGGAAACTTCTTATTGACAAGAACATGACTAAGATGGAGCTAAAAGATGCCGCTGGTATCAGCGCCGCATCTATTGCGAAACTTGGCAAAGGCGGAAACATTACTACAGACGTTCTTTTGAAAATATGTGAAACACTGGGCTGTCACATAGAGGACATCCTCGAAACAATTGACGATCAGGAGGAAAAATAAAATGGCTATCGATTACGAACAGGCAAAGGTTCTTCTCAACAACTCATACGAAAAAGCTGCCCAGGAACTTCCGGCAGCCGTGACTCAATATATCACAGACAATAAGGATGCGCTGGATACAATCTTTTCCTCAAAAACACAGTCCTACCGCGAGGTCCTGCTGGGCTGCGCAGTAGCAAGGTATCAGGACAGGAGCTGCAATATCCGGCACCCCTATGTCAAACAGGGCGAGGACGCTTTTAATGGGCGTACTTTGGATGAGAAGGCAGTCAATCCGTTCCTGTTTTCAAAGCAGATCCCTTGTTCCAAAGGTCCTTATCTGGCGACTTTCCGCAGGAATGTTACTTTCACTGAAGATACAAGGGATGGATTGCGCGATAAGGAAGGCTTTGACGCTTTGCTGTCACTGATTTCCACCTTGGAGGCTGTGTCCGAAAGTGACGAGGTGGAAACGATCATCATTGCCTTATTGAAGTGCTTTATCGACCTCCGTGAGCAGTCGATTGTCCGACTTGTTCCAATCCGCCGACTCCGCATCGATCAGTACCGTATGTTCCTAAACAAACTACAGCATCGCCAGAGCGGCGGCCTTATTCCCATGCTCCTGACGGATGCCGTCTTCTCCACTATCAACGGTCAGATGAATGCGGGGTGGACCATAGAACGCCAGGAGATCAACGCCGCAGATGGTGCGACCGGCGCACCAGGTGATATTACGATTTACAAGGATGGAGCGATCTTTAAAGCCATTGAAGTTACTGAGCGGCCAATAGACGGCTCCCGCGTTGATTCCACTTTCTCCACAAAAATCACACTGAACAACGCCGCTGAGTACTTATTCGTTTATACAAACGACCTTCCAAGGGAAAATGCGCTGGAACGAGCAAAAGCGTATTTTGCGCAGGGGTATAATATCAATTTCGCTTCCATCACAGATTTAACCATCCACATCCTGCTTTCTGGAGATGAGGCATTTCGGACTGCATACAATGAAAGAATGTTTGAACTGTTCAATGCCCAGGATGTACAAGCAACGATTAAGGTGGCTTGGAACGATGCCTTGACCGAAGCAATGCAGGCATAAAAAACGGGAATGTGTACCACATTAAGGTAACACATTCCCGCTTTTTACGCTTGGAGATATTCAGCAACAGCCGATGCAACGGCTTCCGCCATTTTACAAGGCACTGCATTGCCGATTTGTTTATAAATTGCCGCCGGCTTGCCACAGAAGATATAATCATCTGGGAAGGTCTGAATCTTAGCCGCTTCCCGTATCGTAATTCTTCTAAGGCGGCTGGGAGCTTCCTTGTATTCCGGGGTAATCGTTCCATCCATCAAACCTTTGTGGTAGTTCTCGATGAAATTATCATCTGCCTCCCCATACAAGTAGTCTTCATCTATAAACGGCGTTTTATTCCCGCCCATAGAAGCCGGAAGGGTATTCGCATAGCCATCGATATCTATCGGGCGTCCCTGCCCATTAAAGTACATACCCGCATAAGGGGATTTACGCATAACCGGCCGTGCGCAAAAATTAATCTTTGCCACACAAGTCCGTGGATTCTCCTCACTGCCTGCTTTGCCAAGAGGTAACAAGATATCCCTGATGGGAGCAGCCTTCGTTTTATGATGTGTGATAAGCTGATGAAGACGCTTTTCATCAAACGAATCCCCTCGGATTCCAATAAAGAATACGCGCTCCCGCTTCTGCGGCACGCCATAATCTGTGGCATTTAAAACAAAATAATGGCACGAATATCCAAGGTCAGAAGCCTTCTTCAAATAGCGTTCTCGTACATCTTTCCATTTACTCAGTTCGCCCAGGGCTTTTACATTCTCCATCACAAAAGCTCTTGGCTTGACTCTTTCAACGACATCCAGGAAAGTAAAAATCAATTTGCTTCTGTCATCATCAGGGTCCATTTTCCCCGCTACTGAAAAGCCCTGGCATGGAGGGCCTCCAAATACAAGATCAATCCCCTCATATTTGCCAAGAGAATCGATTACATTATTGATGTCATCGTTGACCATTATACAGTCTGGGTGATTGGCTCTATAGGTTTCAGCAGCATCGGCAACCAGTTCATTGGCAAACACAACTTTTATCCCGGCATTCTCAAAACCGACATCCATGCCGCCCGCCCCAGAAAACAACGAAATGGCTCTTAACGGCTCACTCATCGGCTTTTTCTCCTTCTTTATCATGATGAATACGGAAAATCAATTCATTTTCCTGCGCATTCAAATAAATATCAAAAGTGGTCTTTCCCTTTTCAACTCCCATATTAGAAAGGATTGCTTTCGGCATTCTTACTCGCATATCCTGCTGCAACACATAGGTATCAAGATAAATGCATGAATCTGTCACGGCGTCTTTCCTCCTTGCCCTTAATTCAGTCTAATTATAAACTGTTTTCAGTCCAGAGTCAAGCCTCTATACCACAACGAGAACAGTTTCTACATTTTAACGATAGCCCTACTCTGTAACGATAGCTTTTCTATCGTTACAGAGTATCATTGAAAAGAGCGAATCCCCCTGGCAAGACCGCTGTTCTGCCTACGCCGCCACAGTGCCGAAAATAGAAAAACCGCCCAGAAACGGCGGATTTGCGGCATTTTTGAGGGTATGGAATTGTATCAATCTCGGCGTGGTTTTGTCATAAAGAGTTCCGTCATAAGGTTCAATCATAGATGCAATAAGCTGAACCACGTCATGAGGGGTGTAGAATTCGCCTTCTTCTTTAGTAGCATTAACTGCAAATTCCTGAAGGAAGTATTCATACACATGACCAATCAAGTCTTTTTCTTCACCAAAAGCCTTGTGGCTAATTTTATTAACTTCATCAACAAGCTTTTTAATATCGTTTGCGCCTAAATTACGAGTTGTGAATGTACCTTCGATAAAACAACCTTTCAAGTCTTTAGAAGTAGTTGCGATACTATGAAGAGCAGTATCAAGTGCAACATTAAGGCTTGGTGCAGGAGTGTTTATGATTGTTGACCAACGTGCTTCAACAGGAAGATTATATGTTCCATCTGCAAATGTAGCATCATCAAAGAATGCTGTTCTTATATCTTCATCATCTGGGTCAAGTCCTTGTTCTATTAAGGTCTGACGTAAGTTTTCGATTCCATCTTCGTATTTCTCTCCGATAAAACGAAGGAATACAAGTGTAAGCATCATATCTCTTTTTTCAAAGAATGAGCCTGAATTTCTAGCCGCACGCAAAATATCGCGGCAATTAAATAAAATATTGTCTATGTTCAAAGCTTTCTCAGCAGCTTTTTTAGTTGTCTTCTTAGCCATATTAATTTTCATCCCTTCCAACGTTGTTCCATTCTGCTTCTAGTGCACCGAAATCAACATTATGCTTATCACAGAACTCTTTCATTTTTTTCATAGCTGACATATTTGGTTTGCTTTTTTCATTTTCCCATCGATTGACTGTGGAAAATGATACTCCTAATTCACGCCCAAATAATTCTTGTGTTAAAAAACATTTTTCACGAATTTTCTTTATTTCATCTGAATAAGCCATGTATTTCATCTCCTTAAACGACTATGTCATTGATATAGCATTATTATAGCATACTTCCACTGATTTATCTATCGTACTTTCATTTATAACAATACGTACAACTACCTGTTTATTCGTTGGAAACGAGTAATTTGTTACGAGTTTTCTACGAATAAACAGGTATAAGCCCCTTTTGCGGCTTATTTTGCTGTGCTGAACTTATTCTGACAAGTAATACATAGAAGATCAGAAGAAAGGAGAAGATATGGGAATATCAAAAAGAAAATTCGTAACAATAATAAAGGCCGGTGTATCTGCAAAGGTACATCGACGGTGATTTCATACATCGTATGTCATAAAAATAAAGTTGAATGTTCAAGTCCAAGAACACAAACAAATGGTCACGCCAGCATTACTGGCACTTAATTGATTTAACAAAAAAATACGAAAGAGAGGAATGAACATATGGGAAAATGGGCCAAAAAAAGAGCAAAGAATACTATAAAAGATGAGATTTATAACCGTTTAAGCAAATTGTTTAAAGCTGGAAACGGTAGATCTAGAAACGTTGACAAACGTAATGGAGTTGACCGCGAATATATTTATTCGAGTAAAACATATAAAACATACCACAACGAATGCAAGCGTTTTGCTGTTTGGTGCAGAAAAACACATCCTGAAGTAAGACACTTGAAAGAATGCAAGAAGTATGTAAATGAATATTTGACATATCAAATTTCTTCGGGCAAAAGCCCTTGGACACTAACAACTCAAAAAGCTGCTTTAGCAAAACTTTATGGTGTTGATTATGCATCTTTTATCGCTACTCCACCACGCGAACGAAGTAAAATCAAAAGAAGTCGTAATAAAGTATCGCGCGATATAAACATATCAGCAGAAACAGAGAAATTTCTTTCTACCATTACTTCCGCAACAGGATTAAGACGAAATGAGCTTTGTAAAATTACAGGTGATAGTTTACGCTACGATTCAAGTGGCCGTCCTTTCTTACACATCACCAGAGGGACTAAAGGAGGTAAAATTCGAGATGCTATTATAATGGGTGCTACACAAGAAGAAACTGATTATGTAGTAAGTCTTTTTAAATCAGCAGGGAAAATGAAGTTGTTGCCAAAAATCAGTTCAGCATACGACAACCATCGCTACCGCGCAGAATATGCCAAACGGTTATATCAACGTTTCGCACGTAATATAGATGATATTCCAAAAAAGGAACGTATCTATCTCAGAAAAGATCGAAAAGGTGAAATTTTGAGACTATGAAGAAAAGTCTGTAAATATGATCTTCTATGATAAGAATGGGCGATA
>OHFN01000857.1_pt1 | contig 16798 bp, 10 predicted proteins | sample 1567571 | NCBI WGS metagenome assembly OHFN01 (sample SAMEA3879533, study PRJEB24766) | human gut metagenome | biome: human-associated habitat; feature: feces | place: USA | collected 1985/1987
CCCCGCCTCTGCCACCGCCCCGGCATCCGGCTCCGTCGGGATTCTCTTTTTTACTCTTTGCTGTAAATCCGTTTCACACGGCCCGACACGGAGGTCATCACCTCGTAAGGGATCGTATCGAGTACGCGGGCCATATCTTCGGGCGTATTGCCCGGCACCGCGGAGAAGATCACCACCTCGTCCCCCTCCTCCACGCCGGGAATGTCGGTCACGTCGATCATACAACTGTCCATGCAGACGCGGCCCACGATCGGCGCAGGCCGCCCGGCCACACGCATCGACCACCGGCCGCACCCCAGATGACGGTCCAGTCCGTCGGCATACCCCATCGGCACGGTGGCCGTCACGCTGTCACGCGTCAGCTTCCCCGCCCGGCCGTAACCGACGGCTTCGCCCGCCGACAGGTGCTTGAGCTGCACGATACGGCTTTTGAGCGTCGAAACGGGCCGCAGCTCGTCGTTATGCTCGAAGCCGAAACCGTAAAGTCCCAACCCCAGACGGCACATGTCGAACTGCGCCTCGGGGAAACGCTCGATCGCCGCCGAATTGGCCGTATGGCGAAGCACCGGATAGGGAAGCGCCGCAGCCAGACGGCCGCTCATACGGTCGAAACGGGCGATCTGCTCCCGCGTATAACGATCCTCCTGGGGCATATCGGAACAGTTCAGGTGCGAAAAGATCGTAGCGACCTTCACCGACGGAGTTTCGCCCAGCGTTTCGGTCAGCATATCCAACTCCCCTTCCATAAAACCCAACCGGTGCATGCCCGTATCGAGCTTGATATGGATCGGGTAACTCTCCTCTCCGACCCGTTCGACGGCTTTCGAAAAAAACGCCAGCGAACGGAAATTGTATATTTCGGGCTCCAACCGGTGAGCGACCATCAGATCGAAACTACCCTCGTCGGCATTCAGAACGACGATCGGCATTCTAATTCCCCGCTCGCGGAGCAGCACCCCTTCGTCGGCGAAAGCTACGGCCAGGTAATTGACCCCCTGATGCTGGAGCATCTGGGCCACCTCGAAATCCCCGGCGCCGTAGCTGGCCGCCTTGACCATCGCCACGAGCCGCACCCCGGGACGGAGCCGCGCACGGAAATAATTCAGGTTGTGGATCATGGCATCGAGATCGACCTCCAATACCGTCGTATGGCTCTTGCGTTCGAGCGCATGACTCACCCGCTCGAAGTGGCTGTCACGGCTGCCCTTGATGAGCACCACGCGCCCGGCCACATCGTCGCGGCGCAGGTTGCGCAGCAGCTCGTCGGTCGTGCGGTAAAAGGCGCTGTCGCAGGCGAAATTCGCCCCGGCATTTCGAATACGGTCTCCCACGCCGATCAGACGGCTCACTCCGGCGGCGGCCACCAGACGGGCCACTTCGCCGTAAAGCACTCCGTCCTCGACGCCGCTCTGCTCGATATCCGAAAGAATGAGTGTCATGGGACGGCCGGCGGCCATATTATGCAGGTAGTCGAGCGCAATGGAGAGGGAGTTGATGTCCGAATTGTAAGCGTCGTCGATCAGCAGCGAACCGTTGATTCCCTCCTTCAACTCGAGGCGCATCGCCACGGGCCGAATCCGGCCGAAATCGGGCTCGGGAAAGCCCATCACCCGACAGAACGCCCCGACCAACTGGGCATCGACACGCCCGGCCCCGCTCTCCAGAACCCCTGCGGGCAACTGCTCCGGCAGCGGATATTCCGCAGCGTCCTGCAACTGCCGGCCGCCGTATAACGTGCGGATCATCCGTTCGAGCAGGGAGGAGCCACCATGATAAATAATGGTTCGCGCTCCCTTCGCCAACACCAACTTTTCGGCACTCTTCTCCTCGAGCGAGGTGAAATTTTCCTGGTGCGCCTCGCCGATCGAAGTAAAAATCACCGTATCGGGACGGATCATCCGCTCCAGACGCACCATCTCCCCGGGACAGGATATACCCGCTTCGATCAACGCCAACTCCTCGTCCCCTTCGATCATCAGCAGCGAGAGCGCCACGCCCAACTGCGAATTATAACTTTTCGGCGACCGGAAATATTTGACGCCGGCAGGAATCTGCTGGGCGATCCACTCCTTGACCACCGTCTTCCCGTTCGAACCCGTAATACCGACCACGCGCCCCTTGAACCGAGTCCGGTGATGGGCCGCAAGCTGTTGGAGGGCAGCGATGGCGCTCGGAACCACCACGCAGCCGCAACCGGCCGGAAGTTGCGTCTTCCGCTCCGCAAGAAATGCCTTCACATCCCGGCGAACCATCTCGCCAATAAAGGCGTGGGAGTCGTGATTGGTACCTTTCATGGCCACGAACAGCGGCTCCTCGCCGAACGAACAGTTGCGGCTGTCGGTAAGCACCCGTGCCACCGGCAAATCCTCCCCGATGAGTTCGCCCCCGCAAATGCGGGCGATTTCCGATAACATGTTTTTCATGTCGTATCTTTCCTTTACATAACTGCCGTCAATCCATACGCAGAGTCACCACCGTAATCCCCGCTCCGCCCCGGTCGGCGTGTTCGTCCGCAGCCCGTTCGACCTCCGGCACCGTGCGCAGATAACGGCGGATCTCCTCCTTGAGCGCCCCCGTCCCCTTGCCGTGCAGGATCGTGACCGTACCGACGCCGACCATGATCGCGTCGTCGATAAAATCCCGCACCTCCTCCAATGCTTCGGCGGCACGCAGGCCCCGCACATCGATATGATCCTTGAAATTGAGCTTGCGGGCCGACACATCGACCGATACCACCGTGCGCGGCTGCACGGGCCTGGTCGCCTGCTTGAATTCGGCGCCCGAGATCACGACGAGCGAACTTCTATCCACCGTCGTAAGAATCTGTCCGAATGCCACCTGCGCCTTCCGGCCCTTGATCGAAAGCACCACGCCGGGAATGTCCTGCCCGGCGATCTTCACCTTCGAGCCGACCTCCGCCTCGCGGGGTTTCTCCGGCACGGCAGGCTGTGCGACCTCCGGAGTCTCGCCGGCCTGCTGTCTGCGCTCGGCACGACGCTGGCGGCGGCGTTCGAGTTTCTCCATTTCGCGGGCCACCCGTTCGTCGTGCGCCGCATCCGCTGCATCCGTCCTCTCCACCCTGTCCCGAAAATCGTTCAACTCCTTACGGGCCAACTGGGTAAGCTCCTTCTCAGCCTGCGCTTCGCGGATCGTCCGGATCGTATTCTCAATCTGACGGTTGGCGTCGGCGATCATCCGCTGCGCCTCCTCCTTGGCCTTTTTCAAGATTTCCGAGCGCTCCTGCCGGATGCGCGAAAGCTGGTCGGCATAGGTCTGTTCCAGCTCCTCGACCTTGCGGTCGGCGATCCGGATGCGGTCGCGCTTCTGCTCCCAGTAATGTTTGTCACGGGCGATTTCACGCAACTGTTTCTCGAGGTTGATATGATCGCTGCCGGCCTTTTCGCCCGCATCGCGGATAATATCCTCCGGCAACCCGATCTTGCGGGCGATCTCCACCGCGAACGAACTGCCCGGCTTGCCGATCTCGAGCCGGAACAGCGGCCGGATATTCTGCACGTCGAACATCATCGCTCCGTTGGCGATTCCCTCGGTGTTCGACGCATAATACTTAATGTTGGCATAGTGGGTCGTAATCACCCCGTAACAGCCTTTGCTGCGGAGCCGTTCGAGGATCGACTCCGCGATCGCCCCGCCGATGATAGGCTCCGTACCCGAACCGAACTCGTCGATAAGCACCAGCGTCCGGTTCGAAGCTCCGGCGAGCATGTTCTTCATATTGAGCAGGTGCGACGAATAGGTCGAAAGATCGTCGTCGATCGACTGCTCGTCCCCGATGTCGATCATTAGGTTGCGGAACAGGGGCAGCTCCGAATTCTCCGATGCCGGAACCAGGAATCCGCACTGGAACATATATTGGATGATGCCCGTAGTTTTCAGACACACCGACTTGCCGCCGGCATTCGGCCCCGAAATCACCAGGATATGACGCCGTTTGTCGAGTTGCAGATCGAGCGGCACCACCTGCTTGCCCTGCGCCCGGAGCGTCTGCTGCAACAAGGGATGCCGCGCATTGCGCAGCACCAGCCGGTCGTCCGTCGAAACGATCGGTTTCACCGCTCCGTTGGCAACGGCCCAGCGGGCTTTGGCACGGATCATATCCAGATCCGAAAGATAGTCGCCGATCAGCGCGATCCGATCCGCTTCGGGGCGAATCGAGTCGGTGAAGGCCGAGAGGATCCGCACGATCTCGCGCCGCTCGGCGTACTCCAGCTCCTTGAGTTCGTTATTGATTTCGACGACCTCGACCGGCTCGACGTAGAAGGTCTTGCCCGTGGCCGATTCGTCGTGGATGAAACCCTGCAACTTGCGTTTATTGGCCGCTGCGACCGGAATCACCGCCCGGCCGTCGCGGATCGAGAGCATCGCGTCGGCCTCCACGATACCGGCTTTCTTGGCATTCGACAACACCTGCTGCAGGCGTTTGGCGGCCTGCCCCTCCCGCTCGCGGATCATCCGCCGGATCTGCTGCAACTCCGGCGAAGCGTCGTCCCGGATCTTGCCGTACTGATCGACGATACCGTCGATCGCCCGAACGATCTCCGGGAAAGCCTCGATCCCCCGGCTGCGGAGCCGCAGTTCGGGATATAGCTCCTCACCGCGCCCCAGGATAAAACCGGCGATCGCCCCCGCCGAAGCCAGCGCCCGGCGCAGCAACACGACCTCCTCGACTTCGAGGAAGCTGCCTTCGATCTTCAGTTTGGAAAGGATATAATCGACATCGACGAACTCGTCGTCCGGAAAATCATGCTCCATCTCCAGCAGACGGCGCATCTCGTCCGCCAGCGCCAGCCGCCGCTCGACATCGGCCTGCGAAGTGCTGAATTGTTCGGCGCACAACCTTTCCCGGCCGCCGCGAATCGTACACAGCGCCGCGACCTGCTCACGCAGCCGGTCGAAACCGACTTTCTGTTCAAAGTTCGCCGGATAGATCATCGCACAGAGAAAACATTCGAAACTATCGGGCCGCTTTCAGGGCCTTGAGCGAATCGCGCCGGGCATGTTTCGCCTCTTTTTTCTGCTGCTTGCGGTCGGCCTTTTCGGGATCGCAGCCGAACAGCGAGAAATGGACGTAACGAGCAGGATGGGCCTGCAAGTTGGCCAGCAGCGACGCCAAGTTCGCAGTCGCCTCGTTGAGCGATTCGTACAGACGGGGATCGCTGACGAGCTGCCCGACAGTCCCCTCCCCGGCATTGACACGGGCCAAGATCGCATTGAGGTTCATCAGAGTCGAATCGAGCGCCCCGGCCAGATTCTCACGCTGTATTTGGTCGGTAAAATTGCTTAAATTCAGGATAATACTGTCCATACGCGGAGAGTTCTCGCCGAGCATCTCCGAAAAACGGGTCAAATTCGCTACGGCGCTCTCCAGATTCGCACGCTGCGACAGCAACATACCGTTTACGCTGCCCGTAATCGAATTCAGGTGCGACATCGTACCTTCGATATTCGCGGCGTTCTGCTCCATAATCAGATTCAGGTTATCCATCGTGCGGCTCAAATCCCCCACGACCTGCGACATCTTCTGCTTGAAAAATTCGAGTTCCGAACCCGCCATATCCATCAGGCCCTTGCTGCGGCTCGAACAGAGGGTGTCCCCGGATTGCAGGTAGGTCCCGGCATCGCCCAGAGCGATTTCGATCGCTTTGGCGCCCATGATGCTGTTGCTGTAGATCCGGGCTTCGGAATTGGACGGAATCCGGTATTTCCGCTGGATCGTCAGTTGAAGTACGACCTCGTTACCGATCGAAGGATCGAACGAAATATCCGTCACGGCTCCCACCTTCACGCCCCGGATCAGAATCGGCGAAGCGTTCTGCACGCCATCGACCTGGTCGTAAGCGGCATAATAGACCGCGTTGCGACTGAAGATGTCGAACCCCTTCAGAAAGCGGATACCCGCCCAGAGGGCGCCGATCATCAGCACGGCGAAAATGCCGATCTTAACTTCTCTTCTCATATACCTGTTTTTTTCGTTTTATTTACTGTACGATCCGGTCGCCCCGACAACTCACCACGAACGCATCGCGGAACTCCCTGCGCACCTCGGCCAACTTGGCTTCGGCCTGCTTGCGGGTATCGAAACGCCCCACACAATACTTATACCTGAACCGGCCGCCGGTAACGAACTCCGTGACTTTTCCCCGGTAACTTTTGAACTGCCGGTCCTTGGGCGGCACGCGCTTGGCGCTGGCGATCAACTGCACGGCATAAAACGTCTTCTCCTGTTTGGCTTTCCCGGTTTTGACACTACCCTTATCCGCTTTGTCCGAAGCGGCAGCCGGAGCCGGCTCCGCGACATCGGCATCGGCCTGTTCGTAAATAGCATCGTCATCGACAAGCAGCGCACCCCGAACGAAAGCGACGTAATCCTTCACCGCATCGCACAGCGCACGTGCGATTTGAGCCTGCCCCTTCGCCGAATTCATATAAGCGTACTCCTCCGAATTGGAAAGGAAACCTATCTCGGTCAGGATACCGGGCATATCGGTAGCGTAGAGCACTTTGAGCGGCTGTCGCTTCACACCGCGATTGTGCCGCCCGGACTTGACGTAATGTTTCTGCACCAGACGGGCCATCGCTTCGCTGTATTCACCATAGGTGAACTGCAGGTTCTGGATATAAGCCCGAACGATCGCCGCCGTCTTCTCGTTCGACATATCGAGCAGCTCCTCCTGGTTGTTATAATAGAGGGCCCTCTCGTTGGCGTTCTTCTCCAGCGGACTCTCACCCATAATCAGGGTCTCGACTCCCCGTGCCGACGCCGATGCCGCAGCATTGGTATGGATCGAAATGAACAGGTCGCCGCCCGCCTTGTTGGCGATATCGGCCCGAGCCTGCAAATCCTGGGTCAGACTTTCGGAAAACTGCTTGTCCGTCTTACGCGTGTAAACCACTTTCAACTGGGGGATCTCCTTCTCGATCAAGGCCCCGAGCTTCAGAGCGATCTGAAGGTTGAGATCTTTCTCATAAACTCCTCTGTAATGAGCTCCCGGAAACTTCGGCCCCCCGTGCCCGGCATCGATTACGACGACCCGCACGCCCTGTGCAATATTCTGCGCGGCAACTCCGTTGAAAGAGAGTGTCGCAATCAAAAACAGGGCAACAAGAAAAAGCGATTTCCGCATAGCAAAAGTGGCTGAAAATTTAACGGTTCTGAATTTTTTACCTATATTTGCCGGATGTTAAAACCCCCGCACTGAGGCTTTCGGAGCCATTTTCGGGCGGTTTTGCCGACTTGTCGGCAAAGGTATGATTTTTTTTGGAATTTTGGACAGGCTAAAGGCAAAATATATCTTCTCGGGAGCACTCCTGCTGCTCTTCCTGCTTCCGGTGCTCGGCATGGCGCTGCCGGGCGGAGTGCAGCATCCCGCGACACCCGAACGCCAAACACCGCCCGACAGCACTCCGACGCAAGCCGTACAAAAATCCCGCCGCGAAACCCGCCGGGAGATTCGGCGCCTTCAACGGGAAGCCGACCGCCCCCCGACCGCCGAAACACGTACGGAAGAGGAGCAGGATTCGCTTTTCGACACCAAGATCGACTCGATCTTCGGAGCGCCTCCCCTCTCGCCGATCGCCCCCGCCGACAGTACGGCTCCCACCGGCAACGACTCGCTGCTGCGCGATTCGTTGCGTCAGGACACGACCCAGCGCGATACGACCCGGAAAAAATCTTTCCTGGACGACATCATCAGCGGCAAAAACCAGGACTCGCTCTACTACGACGTACGCAACCGCACGGTCTATATCTACAACCAGGGCGATATCAACTACCAGAACATGAATCTCAAGGGAGATTTCATGCGGGTCAATATGGACGAAAAGATCATCTACGCCCACGGCAAGCGCGACACGATAGACGGCAAACCGACAGTTACCAACCCCACTTTCACCGAAGGAGCCGCCAATCCCTACACGATGGACACGATCACCTACAACATCGGCAGCAAAAAGGCGAAAATCAAAGGCGTGGCGACTCAGGAGGGCGACGGCTGGCTGATCGGCAACAACGTCAAAAAGATGGACGACAACACCATCCACATCCAGGACGGCAAATACACCACCTGCGACCAGACGGACCACCCCCACTTCTACCTGGCGATGACCAAGGCGAAGGTGATTCCCGGCAAGAAAGTGGTCACGGGTCCCGCCTACCTGGTCCTGGAAGACGTTCCCATCTACTTTCCGCTGCTGCCCGAGGGTTTCTTCCCGCTCAGTTCCGGCCCCAAGTCGGGTCTGCTGATGCCGACTTTCGGCGAGGAATCGACCAAGGGATTCTACATCCGTGACCTGGGCTACTACTTCACGCTCGGAGAGCACATGGACCTGGCCATCCGGGGCGGTATCTACACTCTCGGATCGTGGGAGGCATCCGCGATGTCGCGCTATATGAAGCGTTACAAGTACAACGGCACCCTGAATTTCAACTACTCGAACGTCCGTGTCGGCGACAAGGGCGAACCCGACTTCCTCCAGCAGAACAACTTCCAGCTCTACTGGCAGCATACGCAAGACCCCAAAGCCAATCCGGGATCGACCTTCTCCGCTTCGGTCGATTTCCGTACCAGCGGCTACAACCGCTATTCGGCTACCAGCCTGAACGAAGCGCTCCAGACGCAGACAAGTTCGACGATCTCCTATTCGAAAAGCTGGCTCGGCACCCCGTTCTCCCTTTCGGCCAACATGTCCGTTTCGCAGAACTCGCAGAGCGGAACGCTCTCGATCGCCCTGCCGAACGTCGTCTTCAACGTTTCGACCTTCTACCCCTTCAAACGCAAGGAGGCGATGGGCAAGCAGCGGTGGTACGAAAAGATTTCGCTCCGCTACACCGGCAAGTTCAACAACAAGGCCAACGCCAAAGAGTCCGAAATCTTCACCAAGGAAACACTCCAGAACATGCAGTACGGCTTCGAGCATAGCATTCCCATCTCGGCGACGTACAACATCTTCAACTATATCAACTTCGGACCTACGATCAACTACACCGAAAAGTGGTATTTCAAAAAACAGGAGCAGGTTTGGAACCCGGTGCTGAACCGCATCGACAAACTCGACCCGGAGTACGGGTTCTACCGTCTGTACAACTACAACTTCAGCCTGCAGGCCTCGACGATCATCTATGGCCGCTACGAGGCCAAGAAGAAAACGCGCAAGATACAGGCGATCCGCCACACGATCACCCCGACGGTGAGCTTCTCCTACGCCCCCGACTTCTCCAAGCAGAAATACGGCTACGTAAAGACCGTGCAGAGCGATACGCTGGGTAATTTCAAGACCTACTCGCCTTTCGAAGGGAGCATCTTCGGCGTGCCCAGCTCCGGTCAGTCCATGGCCATCAACGCCTCGCTCTCGCAGACGCTCGAAATGAAGGTGCTCAGCAAACGCGATACCTCGGGTATGAAGAAGATCAAACTGATCGACGAACTCCGCATCGGACAGGTATCCTATAACTTCCTGGCCGACTCCATGGGACTTTCGAACATCCCCATTTCGCTGCGCACGACCGTTTTCCAGAATTTCGGCATCAATATCAACGCTACGCTCGACCCTTACCGGGTCACACCGCAGGGCCAGCGTATCAACAAGCTCTTTTTCCCCGGCCGCGTAGTATCGGCCAGCACCTCGTTCGGCTATACGTTCCAGTCCCGGCAGGATAACTCCACCCCGGCGATCAACGACATCAACAGCGCCCCGGTCGATCCGGCCTACGCCAATCCTTTCTACGACCCTTACGGGCAAATGAACCCGGCCCTGCGACGGCAATACATGACCCAGGCCTACTACGACTTCTCGCTGCCGTGGAACTTCGGATTCAACTATACGATCAGTTACTCCTCTTCGCCGACCAACAACGGCACGACAGGATACCAGAAAAACATCACCCAGACCCTCGGTATCAACGGCAGCGTCACGATTCTCCCAAAAATGGGCGTGACATTCCAGGGTGGTTACGACTTCCAGGCCAAAGAGCTTACTCCGGCCTCCATCACCATTACACGCGACCTGCATTGCTGGCAAATGTCGTTCGCGTGGGTCCCCTTCGGCCACTATCAGAGCTGGAGTTTCAACATCGGCGTCAAAGCGGCTTCCCTCGCCGACCTGAAATACGACAAAAGCCAGAGCATGTTCGACAATTTATACTAAATTTCGGACGCTTTCACGCATAATCCGCATCGAAATATGAAGATTCGATGAATTTTGGATTCTTTCTTGTTCCTTAATTGAATATTGTCTATATTTGTGGTAGCCCATAACCAGGACACGATGTAAAAACTCTCAAACATAATACCTCTATGATTATGAAAAAACACTACGAATCTACGGTTAAGGGGGGGGGAACTTCGTACTCCGCTCCTTCGGTTGAGATCCTCAGCATCTCGATCGAGAAAGGTTTTGCCAACAGCACTGTCCTGGACTATGGCGGAGCCGGCGAAGCAGGCGGCAGCGTTAATGACACCGATTACGGAGAATACTAACAAACACATCCTACGACTATGAAAACTTTTTTCAAATCCATTTTGGCTGTCGCAGTGTGTGCATCTCTGTTCGTAGCCTGTTCCAAAGACGACACGGTTTCCGACCCGTCGAACGGTCGTAAAGTAACGATGACGGTCACCGCATCGTCTGAACTCGAATCGGCATCCGGTTCCCGTACGACGTATGATCCCCTGACGGGGAAAATCTCGTGGAACGAAACCGGCGAATACCTTCAGGTGTTCGAAACGGCCGCCTCCAAAACCACATACGCCAACTCGCAGGAAGGTACGGTAAGCGACGACACGGCGAAATTCGCCGTATCGTTCCCGGAGAATACGAACACTCCGCTCGTTTATAACGCGGTTTATCCCGCCTCGGCATGGGTTACCTCCAGCAATACGGACATCACCAACATGAAGGTCATCACTCCCACAGTCCAGCAGCCGACCGCTACGAGTTTCGATTCGAACGCGGACCTGCTGATCGCCAAATCGATCTCGCTGGAGAGTCAGCCGACCGAACTGCAAATGAGTTTCGGCCGTGCCGTCGCCATCGGTAAGATGACGGTCAAGAACCTCGCATCTGCGGAAAGTGTCCTCGGCGTCAAATTTACGGCTCCCGACAAAAAAGTCACGGGCCGCAGCTATGTCGATATGACGGCAGGTACCATCAAGGAGTATGGCTATATTAACAATTTCGCCGATAACGTGACGTTGAACTACTCTTCGGAGATGAACATCACGGCCAATAGCGAAGCGGGTATGACCGCTTATTTCACCTGCTTCCCGTTCGAGGTAGCTGCCGGTGAAACATTCACCGTTACCGTGACCACCGCATCGAAGATCTTCACCAAGACGGTAACCGTTCAGGAGGGCCGGGCCCTGGCTTTCGCAGCGGGCGACAGCTCGACTTTCGCGGTCGATATGACCGGCGCTACGGAAGAGGAGAACGAAACATTGAGCGGCGACTACGTCATCACAGTTTCGCAATCCAATGTAAATTATGCAATGAGTTCTGCCGCAGAAGGTAATCGTTTGGCTCCCATTGTGATTACACCGGAAAATCCGTTTAAAACGGATGATGAAACCCTCGTATGGACAATTAACAAATCGGGAGACAACTACACGATCAGTCAAGGCGAAAACTATCTTTCCTGGCAAGGCGGTTCTACCAACGGAGCCACGACTTCCACAAGTCCTTACGAATTAGTAATTACCAAAAATAAAACCGGGAATACATACCAAATCGCATCGGAGGCCGAGCCAAGCCGTATTCTGGCAAAAAATACAACAGCAGCCAATGGTTTCGGATTCTACGCCGCTACCCAGACCAAGGATCTCACCTTGATTCCGGCCGTAGTGGATAAATCTCCGAAAATTAACATTACCAGCGGCACTACTGTCAATGTACCATCCAAAGGTGATATAGTAACGGTAACTTATACGATCAAGAATCCGAACGGGTCTCAAATTTCGGCAAAGGCAGAAGAAAGTGCTACGTGGATCAATACTTTCGAAACGAGTAACGAAGGAGAGGTCTCTTTCACCGTTGATGCCAACATTGGATCAGAACGAGAAGCGACGATAACCCTTACCTACTCAACTGCGACAGCAGACATCACGATCAAACAGGCAGCTCAAGGCCAGTCTCTCATTACCTATGAAGAAGTTACCACACTCGAAGCAGGCGAATACATTTTCGTAGGAAATATGAGCGATACAGACTATTACCTTCCTAATACGGCAACCGGAACAACTAAAGCACCTGCAATCGCAGCATTACCTTCCGGCACTCTTTCGGGTAGCACAATCACGAACCCCACCGCAGATATGACTTGGACGGTTACAGAAAGCGGTTCAGGCTTCACGATCACCTCTACAGCCGACTCTTCGCAGGCGCTGGGTACGATTGCGGATAACAACGGTCTGCGTATTGACCCGAGTTATGCAACCAACATCTGGACATTCACTTATAAGGCATCGGCAAAATACCATTGGGCGATAGAGAACACAACAACCAGCCGATTCTTGGCCATTTACTCTACATCCAGTTGGCGTACTTATAAGAGTGAAACGACCAATCAGAACGGTGTGTTCCGGCTTTTCAAGAAACAATGAAATGGGGGCGGGAATCCTTCCCCAGACCCTACCCCGGGAATTGCCACACCGAACGTAAGCGACATAACTTCGAGTACAGCGAAGGTTTCCAGTAGTCTGACCGACGCCGCTTACGCAACCGAGGTGCAGTTCTTCTATTCCGCAACGAACGGCAGCGACACGGGAAGTGTCGTTGCCGCTGTTGTCGGAAACGAAGCGACCGCCAACCTCTCCGATCTTCTGCCCGCAACGACGTACACGGTTTACGGCGTCGTAACGGCGACCAACGGCTCCACGCCGCAGAGTTCTTCGACAACCTTTACCACCGAAGGAGCACGGACGGATCATGCCGCCTGGTACGAGCTTCCGGCCCGCACGACAGCCGACGCGACGATCACGCAGACGGTTTATCCCGCCTCCGGATCGCAGCGCAACTACACGATGTACTACGACAAATCGACCTACACGGCTTACTGGGTAGCCTATCCGCTCGCAAAAGGACACATGGGAAACGGACGTTCCGACAAATGGCAGCGCAATCCCGGACTGGCCGAATCCGAACAGATCAACGTCTGGTCGAGCAGCTACGGGGTCAATCTCGGAGCTACCACATCGGACGGATATGACAATTCGAAAGAGTTCTACGCCCGGGGGCACCAGATACCCAACGCCGACCGCAACGGTTCGGACGAATTGGTCGTACAGACCTATTACGCAACCAATTCCACGCCGCAGATTCAGAACAAATTCAACGGCGGTATTTGGCAGCAGCTCGAAAGCGGCGTCCGAAATATCACTGCGACTACGGACACGGTATATGTGGTGACGGGCGCTATTCTCCAGACCGCAGGCAACCACGAAGCGATCACCTGGATCACACCGAAGTCGGACAGCAAACGATGCCCCGTACCGAACTATTACTACAAAGCGTTGTTGAAAGTCCGGCGCGACGCGTCGAACAAAGTGACGTCGGCCATGACGATCGGTTTCTGGATGGAACACAGGGAGTACTCGAACGATAGCTACACGAACTATGCGACTTCCGTCGCCGAGATCGAACGGCTCACCGGCTTCGATTTCTTCGCCAACCTGCCTGCCGACATCCAGGCCGCAGCGGAGCAAAATTCGAACTGGAACACATTCGCATCGTTCTAAACGGGCGAAAAAACCTCCGATACGACAAAACGACACGCATCATTTCATTCGATGCGTGTCGTTTTGTATTATCCATACATCCGAACGGCTCATTCTTCCGAAAAAACAGTTATCTTTACGAATCGGAAAACCGCCGAATCCGAAAACCGACACTCGAAGCGGATGCAACGAAGAGGCGGGAATATTCCGCCGCATCCGAAGGAGGCAAACCGCAAATATCCGATCGACGAGGCCCGCGACTGCCCGCGAGGTCCCGCCAAACGCAGAAAACGAAAAAAACACAAAGTCAAAGCCCGGTTCTCCGTCCATTTCCCGCGATCCGGCTCCGTTATGCTACGACTCAAGTCCGAAAACCTCCGGTCGAAACTCCGGCGCATGCCCATGCTCCGCGCATTGCCGCCGCTCACGGCCGGCATCCTGCTGGCCGACCACTACGTACTGCCGCTGTGGTTGTTAGTAGGCGGATTCCTCGTCTGCGGTATCCTGGCATTGCTCGCCGACGACCGGGGCGCAAACCTCGCCACCCTGGGAGCCATTCTGCTTTTCGGCATGACCGTCACCGAACTGGGACACACTCCCGCTCCGCCGACCGGCACTCCGGGCGAATACGAAATCGTCGTCCGGGAACGCCTCTCCGAACGGGAAGGCAAAACGGCCTCCGGCGCATCGCTCCGCGCCCTGCGGAACTCCGAAACCGGAGAATGGCTCCCCGCCGCCGGAAACCTCGTGGTTCGATGCGACTCTTCGACCGTGCTGAATCCCGGCGACCGAGCCGTCGTACGCGGCAAAATCTACCCTTTCACCGCCCGTCACGGCGGCTACGGACGGCTGATGACCCGCCGGGGATACGTCGGCACCCTCTACCTGAACCGCTCAAGCCTGCTGCTGCGCGACACCCTACACCGGGAGCTTTCCCCGAAGCACCTCTCCCTGTTCCTGCACGAACGGGCCGTCGCACGGCTCGACCGTCTGGCCCTGGCACCCGACGAACAGGCCCTCTGCAACGCTATGACGGCCGGGGATCGACGCTCGCTCTCCCCTGCACTCCGTGCAGCCTACTCGCGCAGCGGCACCTCGCACCTGCTCGCCGTTTCGGGATTGCACGTGGGCATCGTCTTTCTGCTCGCCAACCTGCTGCTCTGGTGGCTGCCGCTTTTCCGGCACGGACACATCCTGCGCAATATCGCGGTCATCCTGCTCATCTGGCTCTATGCCGCCACGACGGGATTCCCGCCCAGCGTCGTCCGGGCCGCGCTGATGTTCTCCGTCCTGCAATTCGCCCTGGCCTCGTCGTCGGAATACGTCGGGATGAACACACTCGCCGGCGTAGCCTTCGTCATGCTGCTCTTCCATCCCGATTACCTGTTCGACATCAGCTTCCAACTCTCGTTCATCGCCGTCGCCGGCATCATCGCCTGGGGACTCCCCCTCTGCCGCCTCCTGCGAACACGCCGCAAAAGCATCGATATGCTGACCGCAACCCTCGCCATCGGATTTTCAGCGTCCGCTGCGACTGCACCTCTTATCTCCCATACCTTCGGCCAGATCTCGGTCGTCGGGCTGGCACTCAACCCCGTCGTCATCCTGCTCTCCTACGTCGTGGTCGGGAGCTGCACGCTCTGGCTCGTGATCCCGGGAACGGCGCTCGCACCGCTCTTCTCGGTCGTCGCAGGATTCGCAGCCCGGGCACAGAACGAACTGATCCGAGCCGCAGCGGCACTTCCGGCAGCCGCCCTCGACATCCGGCTCACGACGACCCAATGCTGGATCGTTTACGGACTTTTCATCTTCGCAACCCTGCTCCTATGGAGCGCCGAACGGAAAAAATCGGTATCTTCGCTCCCGGAATGATGACTCCGGAACAATACCGACTGCTGCTGACTCCCGAAGTACGGCGTACCGTCGAAGAGCAAATCGGCCGCGACCCTGCGGCGATCGCCCTCGACAAGCGTATTCCGCATGCGGCTCTCGTCGCCACGCAGGTCAAATACCTCGCACGGGCACGGACAAAACTCCCCTCCTACTACGAAGCCCGCTGCATCCTCCCGCCGCTGGCTTTCGAACAGGCCTCGAGCGAGGCATGCGCGGCCCGCAAAAGTTGCAGCGGAGACACGGTGCTCGACCTTACCTGCGGACTGGGCGTCGATGCCCTCTACCTCTCGAAACGCTTCCGCGAAGTCATCACCCTCGAACGGGATGCGACGCTGGCGGCCGTCGCCGGAGAGAATTTCCGGCGGCTGGGCGCAACGAATATACGGGTTATCAACTCCTCCGCCGAGGCGTTCCTCGCCTCGACCCGGGACCACTTCGACTGGATCTACGCCGACCCCGACCGACGCAGCGCCGAAGGGCGCAAGCTGGTGCGGCTGGAGGATTGTTCGCCCGACATCGTCGCCCTGAAGCCGCGTCTGAAGCAGGTTTCGGGGCGTCTGTGCGTCAAGAACTCCCCGCTGTTCGACGTCGGCGAGGCCCTCCGGCTCTTTCCCGACAGCCGCGTGGAGGTGCTCTCGCTCGGCGACGAATGCAAGGAGGTCGTCATCTATGCCGACGGCACGGGCCCCGGCATTACCGCGACCGCCCTCGGACGCGGCTCGTTCACGGCAACGCCCGCCCAAGCCGGCGCACCCCCGCACCCGGGGGCGTTCGAACCGGATCGTTACCGGTGGCTCGTGGTACCCGATGTGGCGTTGCAGAAAGCGCGGCTGGCACGGCTGCACCTGCGCGGCAAAGCCGACATATGGAGCGAAAACGGGTACGGTTTCGCTGCGGAGCGGCCAGAGGGGATAATTGGCAAAGTATTCGCAATCGAAAGTATCGAGCCCTACGACCCTCGGCGGCTGAAACGCGCGCTCAAAGGCTGCGGCGCGGAGTTGATGAAAAGGGACTTCCCGTTCGCCGCGGAGGAGCTGGCACGGCGGCTGGGCGTACATGCCGGCAACGACGTACGGCTGGCCTTCACGAAAATCGGGAGCGGTTTTTGGGTTGTACGGCTGGAATAGCTATATTTGCACGACAGGGACAGCGTCCGCCCCGACGGCACACGGGCCTCG
>OHFN01000869.1_pt1 | contig 16631 bp, 31 predicted proteins | sample 1567571 | NCBI WGS metagenome assembly OHFN01 (sample SAMEA3879533, study PRJEB24766) | human gut metagenome | biome: human-associated habitat; feature: feces | place: USA | collected 1985/1987
CTCCAAACGGTGTTCTCACAGTAACATCTTCTCTGAACTCTTTACATCGAACAGAGGCCTCAAAAATATCACTAATAGTTTCTCCAAGTTTTTCGATTCCTCTTTTTGCATCCAAGAAATCCTGCTGATAATCCATTTTGCATACGCTTTTATGAATACATTTTTCACAACTTGTTTCTCCTTTAAATATCATAGTTTTCTCCTTTCTAATAAACACCCATCTTCCTAGCAAACTCTAGTATTTCCTCCATAGTTAACCACTCAGGTTTATCATTCTCGTCGAAAGAATTCCAAATATCTTTCATGTTCTGGATATGCTGCTTTTCATCTTTAGCCCAGAGAACGTTAGCACTTCCTCCAATCCTCAAGTAATACTCACAATCCTGTCTCATTCTGTCTAACATCATATATCTGAAACGCTTTTCTGATTTCAAAATATCTTTCATGGTTAACAGCCCCTTCATTTTTTGTAATAAATCTTTCTTTACCGGAAGAGCAGGTTTTTCTTTAGTTAAATAAAAATAAGTTACCATAGACATTCCTTTCATTTCTAATCCGTATATTCATGAACTGTATTTAGAACTTTACTAGCACCAGAACAACCGCCTATTTCGATAGATAACGTGGCTAAATGTTCTGTTAAATACGTCGCAGCTTCAATATCGTTAACGTATTTGTTACATATGATCTGACAGGCTGCGATTCGTTTAAGCAATTCGTCCTGTTTATTTTTAGTTAATAGTTTCATAACCTCTCCTTTCATTTGTATTCAAATAGCACTTGCGTATCTGGACTGCATTCTTTTCGTTCTTCTTTTTCGCAATATGGGCAACCAAACTTGTCGTAGTTTAGATGCTTACAAAATTCACAAGTTCTTAAAAACGGAACTGGAAAATTACCAAAATCCCAGAAAGATATCTCCCCGCACTTAGAACATTTATACTTAATGATTCCGTCATTATCCTCTATAAATTGTCCATTTTTAATAAGTTCGTTGATGCACTTAGGACAATATATGAAGGTATGTTGTTTGTTCTTATTTCCATGTTTGATAATGAAGTCTAACATTATAGACCACACCATAATGATTATCACTGCTATTAAAATATCAATCATACTTACTCCTTTCATCTATGCTGATCGCAGCACCCATTATCGTAATCGAATTCTTCTCGATCTAATGCGCAGTAATAGCCAGATATGTTATCGCAAGTCTCTTCATCATAATAGTCTTCAAAATCACAATGAACACACTCCCCGCAGCAATGTTTTTCTCTAATATCTTCAACATTCGCATACTCATCATCTCCGGTTAAACGTAATAATTCTTTAATCTCATCGTCTGTTAAATCGAGTTCACCAGAGTTAAGTCTACTTCTCAAATATTCTGAAAATACAACATCCGAATTACTTGTATAATCAGAAATGATATCACCTAACTTGTCATAAGCATCCGGTCCTTCTCCATATTCCTCAGCACATTTCTTACTATTCGGAATATAGTACATACACTGATCTCCGGAAACATCACAATAGTATCTTCCTTCATCCGGATCAAATTTTGCAGCTTTACAAGACATAGTTTTCTCCTTTCTACAATTAACAAAATTCAAGTCCATACCAAGTATCATTGATTTTAGTTACTTTTAATTTGTCTTCATAATACTCGTTTTTATAATTATCAATCAGCTTCTTTTTAGCTTTTGATAAATTTGTAAACCATTCCTTATCATACATATCGTAATCCCATTCCCAACTGTCTGGTTCAGTCGCTGTACCGAAGCTATCAATAATAAAGCTATCCTTGCCTAAGAACCCGACAGTATCGACTAAGATACCATCGTCGTAAATACAATATACTTTTCTACCAAGCTTTGGTTTCATAGTTTCCCCTTTCCTATTTATTGCTCTTTAATTCGTTAGATAACGATAACACGATAAGTCCAGCAAATATCAACCAAGCATCCGGTGAAATATTTGAAGTCTGTGCGTTAGTTCCAAAGACAAAACATAAAATTAATAGTATTAATATAGTAATCATATATTTATTCGAATCCTTTCCGTAAAAATAAAACAAAAGAGTCTCAACTAAATATCAATCTAGTTAAGACTCCTTTGTGTGATAAATCATCTTTTTTAGTAATCGGAATATTCAAATTCATACCACTCTCTTTCAAATCCTTACGGACATTATCGAATTCCTCTTTCCACTTATCAGTCCAGTCTCCGGCCTTTGTCTTTTCAGGTCTTGTGAACCTGATTTTAGACAGATCGCATCCCTTTTCTTTAAGTCCGTTTGCTACTTCGATAATTTCCTTAATAATTTTTCCATCAGTATTCATTTCAATTCCTCCTTTAATAAAAAAATGTTTTATTTCATTAAAGTAGATGTTTTTTACGCGTTATTTCCTAATAAACTGTCCACATGATCCGCAATAATGATCATACTCAGCTGTAGGTATTGGTGCCTCGCATGTCGGACATAATTTAAGAGATCCCTGGTCTGGATCGTCCGCCACTCGATATTTTAATTCACTAACTACTTCTGTAAAAAGATCGGCGTTAGGTCCACCGTTTTTAATTTCCAAATCTCTAAGTTCTCTCATTCTATTTACAATATTGATTACTCTCTGATTTCTTTCTTCTAAATATTTTTTCATCTTATTTCTCCTTTCTTACTACCCTAGCTCTCTCAAAAATATAATTGTTAATATTATCAGGACCGTTACCATAGCGTTGTACATATGGCACTCCTAAAACATTTCTACCATTTACAAATCTATGTTCTCCGATCCCGATAACTTCGTGTTTCTCATATCGTCCACTACTATTCATAATGAACACAATATCACCGACTTTAATCTCATTTACTGGAGTTTCTACAGCATCTAGGAATTCTCCGAGCTGTTCTTTTAATGGTTGACGAATATCAATCTCTTTAAGGAATTCGTCTAGATCATAACCTTCATGATAGTCTTCACCACCAACATGTCTAACAATATCCCAGTCTTTTACGACATAAATACCATTATCCAACCAGTAATCCTCGACTTCACTTTCCCTTACATCAGTCTCAATTCCGATAGATAAGTTTCCACCAAAGAAATTACCTACGACCTGACAGAATCTAGCCATACCGTAGGAATCATCAAATCCTCTATGCTCTTTTAACTCACAGTATTTAAGAAATGCAGTAACGCTATCAATACCTCCATTCCAATGCAAATATACTCCGATGTCTTTTCCTTCTGGTTTTACGATAGCTCTGTTACCCATGTTAAGTCAGCTCCTAAGTTGATTTATTTTAAAATGCCTTTATGTCTACATAACTCTAGCAACATTTCATTCTCTTCTTGTAAAGCCTCTAATTTATCGGCAGCATTCTTACAGTAAATATGAATCGCATTAGACATTTTATCCGTTTCATCCAACGGAACTTTCGTTAATGGAAACATATTTACAAGCCAACGTAGAGACTTAGCTTCTGGTACTTCTTTCATTCGTTTCTCCTTTCAAATATCAGCTCCTAATTTAGTCTATCTTTACTATTTGTTCTATGCCGCCATCCCTAAGCTCACGATTTACAACTTGTGCTCCGTAAATTTCAAAATAGTCTGATTCTACAATTTGCAAATCCTTTGGCAATTGTTCTAAAATATCGATAAGTTCACCTACTGTCATTTAGTTTCTCCTTTCAAATATCAACTCACAAATCCTCATAGCTATGAGCAATCAATGCGTAAATACTTTTATCTAAAACAAACGCATTATCGCCATCATTTCCGAAACCGATTACTCTATGATTCTTCAAGTTGTCACCGTGGAATTTCGCATCAATACAACTTTCATCTTTGCTAGTCTGCATAACACAAAAAGTGACATAATTATCGTTAGGAAGTTTTATAGATATAGTGTTCATCCAGTCTTTAGATTTATGGTCCAAATGAGACATATCAACTGTATAGTGATTACATTTGTTGAATGTCGGATAACCTAATTTCTCAGCTTCCTCGATTGAACATTTAGTAAATATCAATTCTTTTTGTGTTGCTTCCATTGTTGGTCAGCTCCCTAAGTTAGTTTTAATGCTTAACATTAAATATAAAAAGAAGAAGCCCCAGCTAAATATAGCCAGAGCTTCATACTTTACTTGCAATGAAATCCCATTACTACTTTTTCTTCAGATTCATTTTCCTTATTTTCTTCCGGTTCAACTTTGATTTTCGCTTTCTCGCATACCTCCTGTGCGATTTCGTTACCTTCTTTAGCAGCAAACTTCAATGTACCAAGGCCGATACCTGTAATAACTGCCTGAGCCATTTCCGCTGCAAACTTACCCATAGCAACTCCAAATGACACTGCAAATGCTGCTTTGCGTAAATCTTTAAATTGTCCATTCATTTTAAGTTCCTCCTTTAAGAAATATAGACTTCATTCCATTAAAGGCGATGTTTATGTCGCGTATTATCTATTTTTCTTACCGTAAGCGGAATAATCCCTACGCTTTGGAGTTACTGGTGCTTCTGGTTTTTCCGGACTTTCTTCCACCACCTCAACAGCATCGACGGGAGTGTCTGGCTTCTCTTCTTTTTTGACTTCTCCGTATGCGCTGCTAGTCTCGACTTTCTTACCGTTAACTCTTTTCTTCCATTCACAATCAAACTCTTCATCGATGCCAGACTTGTAAGAAAACGTGCAAATATACTCCTGTCCTGTTTTTGAATCTGTGTAAATATCACCGATAGCTCCTTCTGTTCTTCTTGTTGGTGCTCCTACTCCTGTTAATTTAGCCATTGATATTATCCTCCATAATTTAAACTTTTTCTATTTTGCATTCATCACTGAGTAACCAGTTAAGACTTACTCCAGATAAACAAGGGTGTGGTGCAAAACCAGGTAATTTGATTAATGAACCCTGCTTACTATCGAAATAATAAATATCGTTACTCTTCTGATTTGTAAATCTGAAGTATTCAGACGGCCCAATACCGAGCCGCCTTCTGATTAAAAATATAATTAATCTATTTAACATATCGCTCCTTTCTGATTACTCTTCCGGATGTTCCTCCGCTGCAAATCTGGATGAGAATCTGTCAATATCCTGAGTTACACACATTGACTGCAAATATGCTGCACGGAATGGTTTACCGTTAATCTCAGAATCATACGGTCTGATATCAAGATCGACACTTGCAATATCAATTTCGTCGAGCATGGATACTGTTTCTTCATCAAGTTTGACTCTATTTCTACCAGACTGAAGATATACAATAGGGCCTCTGTCGTTAAATTTGACTTTAACTGGAAGATAGATAAATGGTTCATCTCCATCTTCTCTTGGCGGTTTGATCTTTACATTCCATCCTGCTCCAAACTTATTTACATCATTCTGCAAAGCTTCTGCCATTTCTTCGTTAGGGATAATCAAAGCGAAGTTACGGTCTCCTTCTTTGTTGAATTTACCGCCTTCTCCTCTGAAGTTTCTGAAAATGATTCTTGCGTCATCGATCTGTAATACTCCTCTTGGTGCGAATGTTAATTCCATAATGTTAATCTCCTTTTAAATAAATATAGTTTTTAATGGATTTGATTTAATTGCTGCGTTGGACTTTTGTTTAACTTCCTCGCATATGATTGCTCCTTTCTTGTGATAGAAAAACAAAAAGAGTCTCAACCATAATCGGTCAAGACTCCTTATCTCTTCATTAAAGCCGTTGTATTTTTCGCGATTCGTACTATCGTAAAGATTTTGGGACAAGGCTTTTGATAATCTTTTTCTGATGCTCGTCCAGATCGTGATATAGAGTGAAACCCGTTGCCCCATTATACTCATCGCCAAACTGTTTGTAGTACATAGATTGTTTCCATAACTCCGGATACTCTTTTTTGTACTTTGCGAGTTCTTTTGCTTTCTTGTCATACTGTTTATCCGAAATTATATTATTATCTAACTCGTAATAAATATATGAATGAAGTATGATATATCTTTGCAAGTAATCTATGTATTCGAGGGTTGTTAGTTCCATGGCAGCTCTACATCTTCATCATCGAATGGAATTTCCTCAGGAGATCCTTCCGGTATGTTCATGAAGTCTGGTAAATGAGAATCTCTAAAAGGAGGTTCATGCCGATCTGAAGCATCCCAAGGCGGAGTACCAACATATGGATCGTCTGATATGAACCACTCAGCGTCTCCGTATTGACCAATAGTTTCAAGAGCATCATCCACAAGCTTTCGATAATATGAACGATCAATATTTTCTTCATTTCCCGGAGACATCATTAACTCGGATTCAAGCCAACGGAAACCAGTTGTTCCTGTAGCTGCATAATATTTACCGTTCTGTTCTCGCATCAATAGTCCTCCACCCTTTCCAGGCTTAACCGGACAAAATTGCCCAACTTTACCTACGAAATGATAGTCATGACCTTCAGCTATTAAATCGTTTAATCTTCGACACTCACTTTCGAAAGTTGTGTCCGATAACTTACCTTTCCTGTACTTATCTTCAAGTTTGGATAGTTCTTTTTCATACTCGGATACATCTGGAAGTTTTTCGTTCATATCCAAATATAAAGCAGATTTTACTGAGAATGCTTCGCACATATCTTTCAACTCAATTGGTTCTTTACTGAACAGTGTTTTAAATACATACGGAACTGCAAACTGTTTTCCAGTAGCTGTCCATTCTCCGGCATTCTTTCCATCTTTAAACCTAGCCACGTACACAGCATCATTTACTAAACAGAATTTTTCAAAGTTAGCCTCTGTTTCAAATGTATATCCGTATTCTTTACCGAATTTGGTTACGAAATCAATAATATCAGGAGTAGCATCGGGTATCTTTATGGAATCTGTCTTGATATGACAAACAGTAAATCCTCGTTTCTGAACTTCTCTTTTCAATAATGTCATGAAGAGAGCTCCTCTTTTGGCAACAATGTTATCCTTATTTCTAGGATCTCTAAATTCATTTACGAAGCCAGCTGATGTCAAACCATAAATGGAATTGATAACAATCTTAAGTGCCTGCGCTAAATCAGCAGCCTGTTCTTCATTTAAGTATGGTTTCAACGCTCCACCTAATAATTGTCCAGCTGTTTCAAAGTCTTTATGCTTAATTGCAACACGAGCTTTTACAATATCCTCAAACCGTTTTGTATATTCTGGTCCAAATAGACATTCGAATATAATACTGTGAGGATGCTGAGAAGCAATGTCTCCATCCCATACATTACCGTAATGCCCAGGTTCAGAGTAAACCCGACCGCCTTCTCCAATGGCTTCGCCTAAATATGTTGATTTACCAAACTCAAAAGTATAGCCTTTAAAGAATGGAAGAATGCTATAACCTTCTGGAAGCTTTTCGCCAGGAACGTAAGATCGATATAATGGAAGACCCTCAGAATCAAATACTCTGAAATCATAATCATCTCCGAATTTAATTCTATATTCATCATAACGATCTGAGCTAACCGGTTCCGCCAAGTATCTATAGTTGAATACATTCTGCGGTTTTTTATTATTTCCAAATATAATTCTTTTAGAAAGAGTATTTGTCGTATCATTAACTGTAACGTTTGTAATATCATGTAAGAGTTTTACAAGATCAACCTGAATCTGTCTAGCAACAAAGTCTGCTTTTCTTGCATTGAATACAGCTTCCGTCGCAATGACATCATTATCGCAATACTCAGCAACCTTTGCCCATAATTCTTCTGGAACTGGTTGATCCCAAGGAAGACCAAGCTCTTGATGATGAATACCCAGTTCAATCTCCCATTTCTTTAAACTCTGTTTCACAGTTGACATATCATATACATCAATGTAACCAAGATTATATGCCTCACCAAACATGCCATTATCACGGCTTCCCTTTGGAGCATTAATAATTCTTTGAGATAACTTATATATTTCCTCATTTGTGTATCCCATAAGTCTAGCATAAATGATATGTCTGTCGTATTTACGTCCATTAAAATCAACAAGTTTAAACTTTAGAAGATTTTCTATTTCTGCTGGTGTAGGATTAATTAATCTAACTACTGTTTTTCCTTCTCCAGCAAACTTATAGTTTACCAAAAATAAATTTGGGAATACCTCACAATCATAGAATACAAGATCGTCAGTATCACCCTCATTACTTGTCTCTGAAGCCTCTTCACTCTTAAACGCCATCTGATTAACTAACTTCAAACACTCATCAGCCTGGTTACTACTACTCGCCGCCAAAGCAAATACAGCATTTTTCATATCAGACACATCATATCCAATACCACTCTCATAAGCCTCATCCAAAAGTTTCTTAATCATTTGAATACTTGGAGCTGTGTTACCCATAATTTCTTTATTCAGATGTTTCTTAAGAACGGATCTCAAATATTTCTCATTCTTAATACCATCAAAGTTAATCACATTTTTCACCTCTTTCAACGGAAGACCTGAGCTAATTGTACGAATAACAAGATTGACACACTTAGTAAGTTTTCTTCTAAGAGATGTTTTACCGGTAAATACCTTAATCTCGATATCCTCATCAAATATACGACTTAATTCACTCACATCACCGTTATAAATATAATGAAGATGAATACCTCCACCACTTTTGCTTAACTCAGCATATGTTGGAGGCCATTTACTAGCTGCTTCAAGATTCTTCTCGAAACATTTATTACCATTCTCGTCCTTAATATCAAAGTCAATAACTACATGATTTTCAGGGACCTTGACGTAATGAAGTTTTGATGTGTCAAGTTCTGATAGGGTAGTTGAAACTTCATCCCATGGCTTCGTCGGAGTTTCTTTTGAAGTAGCATATTGAGCTGGACAATCAGAACATTCTTTATCAAAAATAGACTCCTGTTCTTCAAATATAAGCCAGCTCTCAGTTTTCTCATCTCCAATAGGTTTCTCTGCTTTAACCTTTTTCTTCCCACCAATAGAGTCTTCGAAAATATCAGTCTTAAAACCGTCGTAATAACTCAGCAGCTTACTTCCATCTTCTTTCTCCACCTTCTCATCAAATTCCAAAAAATAGTTTCTCAACTCGTCTTTGAATTTTGTCTTAGAAAATGGATACGGCACTTTTGCTTCCTCACAGTAGTTTTTATACATCTCCCATGCTGCTTTTAGCGTAGTACCATCTTCTTTCTTGAAGACACTGAATGAATCACATACGAAGTTATAAAAGTCATTAGAAGCCATAAGCATGTCCTTCGGAGCGTAAGTATCGTAATACTCTGGATCTTCTTTAAAGACTTGTAAACAATGATATGCGATTGCTCCCAACTCAAAATCAACCTGTTTGGTCAATCTACGATATTCTCGAATCGGTATCTTGTTTCCAGTAGGACGAACGTCAATCAAACGCCTTAGTAAACCAGACTTAGCATCAGTGATCTTAACAGGTGTGTTTGTACCCATAAATAAAAAACATTTGAATCTTGTTTCATATTGTCCTTTAAATTTTTCATTCATGGTCATTATCTCGTGTGAAATCACCGAGTTTAAGCGCGTATTATCTTCGATTTTTGATAAATCACCATCATGTTGTATCGCTACAAGAGGGTTATTCTTAAACGGTTCCAGAGCGAAAACATTATTCGGATTACCCAAAGCTTTTGCGTCAAAAGAACAACAATATCCTTCAAATAATTTCTCGATAATATTTATGATAGTTGATTTACCAGTACCACCAGCTCCGTAAAGCACCAGGAACTTTTGAAGTATTTTTGATTCCCCAGATACAACGGAGCCGATAGCCCATTCTATTTTACGTCGTTCTTCTTCGGAATATAGAGTACCGATGAGTTTATCCCATGCAGAAATATCGCCAGGTTCGAGAGGATACGGGAGTCTCTTGCTTGCGAAATTCTCTCTGCTTAATTCTGTGTTTGAAAATATAAGTTCATCATCGAGTACAGCAAAGTTATCACGCATCTGTTTCTGACAATATTTATGGAACTTATCGATTGAGCCACTGTCAGCATCCCACATATACTTAATTACAGGAGTACCTTCAAGACGTCCTTCATTTTCAGCGACATATCTATCAAGTTCTCTATCTACAAGACGGGTTACATCGTCTTCATCTGTACTCCACATCTTTCGATCTTCATCCCAGATAGCGTAAAAGTCCCTACCTCGAATCATGAGATCTTTAGATTTCAACATTTTGAACTTAGGAGAAACATCAACACTGCTTTTATTCGTCTTCGTTGATACTGTCATGAAGTCCAACATTCATCTTATGGCCTCCTTTCATTTTTTTAATATATGATTCTAATGTTTCATAGCACCAGTCATAAAAATTATGGTAAGTAAAAACAAAATCCGAGCCGCTTTTTATGCGAACTCGGACACTATCTTTACCGTTGGGGAACCAGTCTTCTACATGAATTGCAATTTCCGGAAATTGTTTGCTAAATTGTTTATATACATCTTCGTGCTTCATATCTTACCTCTAAACAAAAGTATCTAAATACCATAACATTTGAATCCAGATTTCAAATTTACGTAAGTCATGATCGCAATTCTTAACTCTGAATAATCCACCGCGGCCGTCGGGTTCATATTCACGTTTGAGAAATGTGTTGATCACTTCTCTAACATACTTTTTATCAAACCTGGAATCATACATACCGCCCAAACCGAGATTTACGATCATCTTCCAGAACCATTGTCCTGTTCTATCGCCGACACTCGGATCGTCCATAATATCTTCGCAACGAATTGCAAGAGCTATTATCATTTCTAGGATACTACATGGACGAGATAACATATCGACGATAACTTCTCGGCTTTCAGGGCTGTATATTTCATAAGCAAACCGACTTCTCAGATTTTCTCCGTCAGTTTCTCTGTTCTCATCTTTTGGGATGCTGTATCTGAATTCAATCTCATGTAAATATTCCAAAAGCTTTTTATATGAATTTGCTTTGGCATATCTACCACTGCATACCAGATTATACATCCACTCGAAATATTCTATCTCAATTTCAGTCCTCGTCACCGCCAACTACCTCGCTGTAACTTCCGTAATCTCTAAGGATTTCGTAATATGACTTAAAATTAGGATTTTTGATATACACAGTATCGTCTTCATACTCTCCGAAATGGGAAGCGAAATCCTCTCCTACCATCTCGTCAATATTACCAATTATTCTGTCACGTTCATCCGCGAGCACTCCATCACCTTCATAATATGTCAGAGTGATCATCGGATAATCCTGCTCCCATGTCTCTTCTGGAGCAATTACTTCAGGTCCGCCCATGTCATCTGCTTCCTCCTTTTCTTTCTCTTTCATAGCCTGCTCGTTAATATAACCGAGCTCCTGTACTTTATCTCTGATTTCCTGAACAGTAAGTTTATCCGGATTTTCAATACCATCTTTTAAACCTTCCGTTAAAGCCTCTCCAACTTTTTTACAAGCTTTGCTCTCAGAATAGCGATCCCTAAGGAATTCATTCTCTTCGGTTTTGTCAGCAATGATCTGCTCGTACTTGGTTTTAACTAACTTCCATGTTACTACCGAACCGATTGCACCTCCAGCTAAGAATATCATTCCTTTAATTAATAAATTCTTGTTCATTTGTTTCTCCTTTCACTCAGAGTATATAAGTTCGTACTCACCGCTATCATTTTGTTCCTCGTTTGGATCAGTCTTTACCGATAACACCGTCACTGCTAGTCCACCGAATAACAGTGAAATACTCATAAGAATCCCTCCTGCGATATGACGTCTTTTCTTTGTATTTAACGAATGGTCTATCATTGATAGAATTCTTCCGAGCTTCTCCACTTATATCTCTCCCTTTGTTTTATTTAGTTGCTGTTGTAGTTTTTAAAATATGCGAATTCCCCTCAATAGGATGAGTAAGAATCATAAGTCCACTGACAAAACAAATCCCAGCAATAGTGGCAAACGTAATTGATAACTTTTCTTTCACGTTAAGTCAGTCCTTTCATTCTTTTCGAACGGATTTGGTTGCAACGCTAAAACAAAGTAGTCATCGACGATTTTAGCACCTTTTACTTTGCCGATTTCAATCATTGCTTTAACTGTTGCAGTTCCACAATTCCATCTCACAGCTGCTTTTTCTGCTGAGATAAATAACGGCGTAAGATTCTGACTGAATAACTCTTTGTCTTCCAAACCGTTCTCCAAAATATAAATGATTAACTCTCTACCGGTCATAAATCTCTCTCCATTTTTGATATATACTCTTCAGGAAATATGGAATCGATAGACTTCAAGATGTCATTTAGATCATCTTCATCCATCGGTTCACTTAGAGTACAGGCTACTGCAATTTTTAAGTTATTGAGTCTTTCTCGTAAATCGGTCATTCAATTCTCCTTATACTTACCCTCAGCCTCATGCACGAAGCCAAGGGTAGTCAAACATATCTCTGTAGGGATTCCCAGACCCGAGATTATCGAGTCCTGACATTCAAATCATGTTGAGAATATCCCCATCCACATTGAAATCAAGAAGAATAGTTCTCTCATAACCGTTCACGAAGTTACGATTTGCCTCGTTGTAAGTGTTATAGATTCCGAAATCTACGAAATTATCACCTACTGGATGTTTCTCGTCATAAATCCATCCAACAATCTGACCTGCCTGTGTACGCGGGATTCCGAGCATATCATATACTTCATTCAGGAACAGATGACCTTTCGTTTTCAACATGTCATTTGCATAACGCTGCTGATCTTTAAGGAACATTAGATTGAATTCAGGATCTTTAGTCCATCCTGTACATCCATCATCGAAGAATTTAGCATAATCGCTGTAACTGTCGAGAGTTGCTACATTTGCTGTTTTCTTAACAGTAGTTTCTGTACCATCTTCATTTACAACAGTCTCTTCGATTTCTTTTGCTTTGATGTTGTACTTCAGTTCTTTATCAAGCTCTTCACCAAATCTCTCAATAACACGACCACGATATTCCTTGAAGCCTTTGTCAATAGTTGCATAAGCGGCTGCAAGTGCTAAGTTACGTTTACGAAGAATATGATGACCACTAAGAATAGCAGCGATAGAAACTGTTCCAAGGATTACTGCTGGAGCATAAAGTTTTGCTACCTTTACGGCTGTTTGAGTATACATGATAGTTAAATCTTTCTTACCATCTTCTTCTGTGTACTCTTTACCTTCTGGAACCATATCTGGATTTTCCATAAATTCATGAATTTTCTCGATTTTTTCTTTTGGCTCAGCGAGCACCTCATCGAGTTTAGTAGTTGCTTTACATGCCATTACAGCAGAGCCAACTACACCAACAATACCTGCGCCAACCAAGATTTCAGGGCTATGCTTTTTAAATTTAAAACCTACACGATGGAGGCTTCTAGTTACTGTGTTCATAATTTCTAATTTTGCCATGATTATTTACTCTCCTTTTCTAATTCTTTACAAAATTCCATTAAACTTTTACCGCGAATAAGAATATCGTTTGGTGTTAAAACAATATCAGGTTCCTTGCTCTTATTCGGATTCTCAACATATTCAATAAGCCTATTGAGATACCACTGAGCTTTCTTTAAGTCCTCAATGCCGTTTTTCTTTTTCCAGCGACATAAATACTTCATTGCATTACCTGTACAAAATGCTTCTAATCCGTTAAGACCATCACAAAAGGCCTCGATAACGTCGATAGTTTCGAGACCTGATTTTGACTGATAATGATCCGGATGATTCACCATATCGTTTTTGGCAACCCATTGTGTCGGAATACAAAAAGGATCATCGCTCGTTATACAGTGTTTACAAGCTTCCGATCCCATTGTACGACCACAATTGTCACAATCATATTTGCTTTTTGTTATACTCATAGTTTTCCTTTCAAATATAATCTTTTACCTTCTTGCCAGTGTTATAAATCTCTCGTTCGATTCCTAGACCAAAAGGTAATCTAACACTCTCTAATTCAGACAGCATTACATAACCCCATTCCCATTCAAAAAGATGACAATAACCGTATAATAACCAGTCACCGTCATCTTGTTTTTCACCTTCTGTAATTAACCAGGTACCTGTTCCAGTTGGATTAAAATACTTAACTACTACATCAGCTTCTTCCATCTTTCCTTCCTGAGAACCAATCGGATAATTTTCAAAAGTTTTCTCCAATTCATCGGTCATTAGTAGCATCGTAACGACACATCCTTATTGTGTATTTTTATTTAGTCAATTGGCATAGCTTTTGGCAACTTAAGAACATATCCATCTTTAATTCTCACAGTCTCGGCAGTACGAATGTTTGTCCATCCGTATTTGTTACTTGTATACGGTGCTGGAAGAGCAGCCATATCATACATATCAGCTACAGTAACAAAGCCATATGTGTCTATAAGATCTACCATCTGTTCTCTTACAGCCTCACATTCACCGCGAGAATCAAACACAAGATCATCATAATCAAACCGGCCTTTTGCACGTAGACCACCATCACGTCGATCGTCTTTCTTATCGTCATAATAACTTCGGTAAGATATCTTGTTCCCAGTCTTACGCTTATTACTTCCAGAACCGCCGTAAAGAATCATGTCGGCACCATCAGTAACAATATCCAAGATTGCTTTCTTAATTGCTGGAATCAAAACATCCAAGACAATATATGATTTAACATTAGCTGCATCTTCGGAAATGAACATGCTTGCTAATTTACGTCCTTCGTTTTTCTTCGTTTTCACTTTACCATTAACAACTTTCTGCACCCTCTTTTCTTTCGTAGGCGCTTCAGTTGCTTTTTCTTCTTTGCTCTTATGAGAATTCGGTTGATATTCTCTCATTTTCTTATCACCTCTTAATTAACCATTTTGATTTCACCAGGCAATGTTATCCTCACACCTGGCAATAAATTTAATTGTTTCTTAGCCTGATAAGTTAAGTTACTCCTGGCTTTTTGTTTTGATGAAGCACTTGTTTCACCCTTCCAACGATCGATCATGCATTTATCAAACGACATTACAGGACCTTCGTATGTGTATTTGTCATACTCTTCGTTCATTGTTACCTCCTAGAAACAAAAAGAGAAGAGTCCCATAATTGAGACCCGTCTCTTTTTCGAATACTTTAAATGTTATTTCTCGGCTGCTTCCTCGTCGATTTCTTCCTCGATAACGGATTCATCTTCAGGTTCATCAACCTCTTCAACCTCGACCCATTTCAGTCTTTTCTTGGCTTTCTTCTTTTTAGGCTGCTCGTCTTTCTTTTTGGATTTGATTTTCTTGTAAGCTGCTGCTCCTAATGCAACTGCTCCAGCAATCAATCCTACTGTCAGACCGATAGCCTTTCCAGATCCACCTTCTTCTACTGAATAGTCTTCCGGCTCCAGGTCAATAACCTCAACCTCGTTATCCATTACTTCGTCTTTGATTTCGCTCATAGCAAGATCCTCCTTTAAAATAATTTTAAGTATTTTCTTCATAAAGCACTGTGTATTTTTCGCGTATGATTAATAGTAGCTATCGAAACCATATTCCGGAGGCATCAGATGATCAATAACAATACACGGTTCATTATCTTCCGTAATTTGAGCACTATATCTCACATCGATTTTGCCTTTATCGATTCTCCAACCGATGCTATTACCAACTTCGGTATGCTTAAGACCAATTTCGTCATAGAAATCATTCAGAGAAATATACATCTCGTTACCGTTGATCATTCTCTCATTAAGAGTAAGAACAGCATTTTTAATCTTGTCGATATCCGATCTGAAATATCTGTCGGAATGACTGTCATAACACAACGTGTTACCTTTACCTGTCATGATAATCTGAGTGTCTGCAACCGGATGTTCTTCAACTTGCTTCTTAGCGACTTTATCTCTGATGTTATTTTCCTTCTTCTCTCCGATAGTCTCTACCACTTTCTCTCTGTAGTCAGACAGTGCTGTTGTAGATAACTGATATGCTGTTGCCAATGCTGCGTTACGTCTTACATGTACGGAATTAGCACCGATAAGACAAGCGACTGACGCAATGCCAGTGATAGCTGCTGGAATATAAGGTTTCCAAGCTGCTTTTACTGTTTCGACAGGTGTGAGATTTAAAGCGTTTCTTTCGTCTTCTTCTGTGAAAATACCGCCTTCATGAGCTTCTTTCTCTTTAAACTTCTTCTCTTCCTCGATTAACTCCATAGCTTTTGGTGTTGCTTTTACTGCAAGCACAACAGTAGATATCATACCTGCGATACCAATGCCAGTAAGAATTTCCGGACTGCGTTTTTTCATTACATATTTTGCAGTGTTTAAAAATTTTGTTACATTTGGTTTGTTCATTTTTTATCTCCTTTCATGAACAGTTAAATTGTTTTTACCAAAAATCCCACTCGGGAAAATTTTGATCTTGAAAAAATAGAAATCGAAAAGAAACAGTGTAGGACTCGAACCCACAACCTACAGATATAAGTCTGTTGCTCTACCAATTGAGCTAACTGTTTCTTCTCATAATAGCGCTTGTAAATTTCGCGAATATAGATCTTCAGAAACAAAAAAGAAGAACCCCGAAGGATTCTCCTAGACTTTCTTCTGAAGCTCAGAAACTGCTTTCTTCAACTCTTCAAACTCCTTTTCTTTTTTCTGATCTGATAATGCACCTGCTATAGCCATAATACCT
>OHFN01000870.1_pt1 | contig 16621 bp, 12 predicted proteins | sample 1567571 | NCBI WGS metagenome assembly OHFN01 (sample SAMEA3879533, study PRJEB24766) | human gut metagenome | biome: human-associated habitat; feature: feces | place: USA | collected 1985/1987
TAGCTCTTGCCATAAGAATGAGTGCACCTATCTTTATTTATGAAGATATTCTGGAAACGGAATGCATGAAAACCGGAGAGAGTGCCACCGGCATCATCAACCCCAATTTCTCGAATGACGATCTGAGAAAAGAGGATGCTCTGGATATTCTTAAAGCGGCGCTGGAAAAAGCAGTAAAGAATGAAGACTACGAGCGTGCCGCCCAACTGAGAGACCAGATCAATCAACGTAAAAACAAACCATAAAGCAATTTAATTCATAATTTGTAATTCGTAATTTGTAATTTAAATGCACCTATTCTACACCCCCGACATACAGACTTTATCCGAGTTACCCGAAGAAGAAGCTTCACATGCCATACGCGTTTTGCGTCTTCAGTTGGGCGACGAAGTGATGCTGACTGATGGCAAAGGCAACTTCTATCGTGCAGAAATAAGCAACGCCAATCATAAACGCTGCCTGTTGAATATTATAGAAACTATTCCGCAAGCACCTTTATGGAGCGGACATTTGCACCTTGCTATGGCGCCTACTAAAAATATGGATCGCACGGAATGGTTTGCTGAGAAAGCAACTGAGATAGGCTTTGACGAACTGACTTTTCTGAACTGCCGTTTCTCGGAACGGAAGGTTATCAAAACGGAACGTATTTCTAAAATACTGGTTTCCGCCATCAAACAATCACTCAAAGCCCGCCTGCCAAAGTTGAACGAGATGACTGACTTCAACAAGTTTATCACACAACCTTTTAAAGGACAAAAATTCATAGCGCATTGTTATGAAGGAGAAAAACCTCTACTTAAAGATACCATCCGCAAAGGAGAAGATGCACTGGTACTTATCGGTCCCGAAGGCGATTTCAGTGAAGACGAAGTAAAGAAGGCTATAGAAAACGGCTTTACTCCTATCAGCTTGGGAAATTCGAGATTGAGAACAGAAACAGCCGCACTAGTTGCCTGCCATATATTGAATTTTCAAAATCAATGAACATTCATCAAAACAATAATGATATGAAAAAAAGTTCAATCTTCCGTCTTTCGGTACTTGCAGTGCTGATTATGTTTGTAAGCTCTTGCTCCCAAAAGTCAGAGTACACCAATGCTATTCCCGCCAACGTAACTCAGTTAGTAGCCATCAACTTGAAGTCATTGGCTGATAAAGCCGGCATCAACGACAAAGAAAATAAAGAAGCGTTGAAAAAACTGACAGATGCCATGAAGAGTGGCATGAATGCCGCTACCTTCCAGCAATTGGAATCTGTGATGAAAGATCCTTCCAAATCGGGTATAGATGTCACTGCGCCGGTTTATCTTTTCAGTTCTCCCACCTTTGACTATGCCACTGTAGTAGCAAAAGTAAGCAGTGAAGACGATCTTAAGAATTTCCTTGAAGTAGCACAAAAGGAACAGATTAGTAGTGCTATCACCAATGGAGACGGCTACAGCTATACTACCATTGAAGGACAAGCTTTACTGGCATTCAATGCCAATACGTTTCTGGTTGTGAATAGTAACAATCCTGCCAATCTCGATAAAATAAAAGAAGGCATTGCCACCCTGCTGAAGCAAACAGAAGCAAACAGTATCATCAGCAATCCAGCTTTCAAGAAAATGCAAAAGATGAAGGGAGACGTTAACATGTTCCTCTCACCTTCCAGTCTGCTAGGTGCATACACCAAGCAAATGAGCTACGGTCTATCTAAGAACATCGACCTGAAAGACCTGATTATGCTTGGTAGTCTCTCCTTCGAAAAAGGAAAAATTGAAATGCAGATCGAGAACTTTACAGAGAATGCCGAACTGAAAGCAATGTTTGAGAAGCAAGTAAAAAGTACTTGCCCAATCGAAAATACTTTCCTGAAATATTTCCCAAAATCTACAGTAGCACTACTCAGTTTAGGTGTAAATGGCGAACAAATGTACAATTTATTGCAGGAGAACGAAGAATTCCGCAATGAGTTTTCTATCACAAAAGCTGCTGAGGTAAAGAATCTGTTCAGCACTTTCCAAAACGATATCACCATTGGCCTTATCAACGTGACTATGAGTAATGCGCCTTCTTTCCTGGCTTATGCTAGTGTTAAAAACAATTCAGCACTGAAAGCTCTCTACGAGAAGAAAGCTGAATTGGGATTGCCCAAAGGCCAGGAGATTGCTAAACTTGGCGAGGATGAATATGTCTTCAAATCACGTGATATGAATATTTTCTTTGGTGTACGCGATAAGCAGATGTATGCCACCAACGATGAATTGCTATACAAGAATATCTGCAAAGCCACAGACCCGTCACTCAAAGATACAAGTTTTGCTTCCGGATTAAAAGGAAAACGTTCTGCATTCGTAATCAATGCTGAAGCTGTTCTCCAATTGCCGCTTGTTAAAATGATGGCTGAATACGGCGGAGCAGAGTACAACACTTATTATTCTCTTGCCAACAATATTTCTTATCTCGAAGCAGTAGGTGAAGACAACAACGCCATCATCACCTTGCAACTGAAAGACAAGAACGTAAATGCATTAAAACAGATTGTAAACTTTATCAAGGAGTTTGCAGGAATGTAAAAATAGTAATATGAACAGCATCCACCTCCAGCAAACACTACCCCAAGTGTTTGCTGACCGTGATGCCATCGCCTCGGATGTATGGCATCAAGATATATTATTCTGCAAAGGGAAGCGTTACCTGATAGAAGCAGCTTCCGGTACCGGAAAATCTTCACTTTGCAGCTTTATTTACGGTTATCGTTGCGATTATCAAGGCATCATCAACTTCGACGAACGAAACATTCGCTCACTCTCCATCAACGAATGGGTAGAAATACGTAAACATTCTCTCAGCATCCTGTTTCAGGAATTACGTATCTTCCCCGAACTTACCGCCTTTGAGAATGTACAGCTAAAGAACCGGCTTACCAATTACAAGAGGAAAAAAGATATCCTCTCTCTTTTCGAAACTTTAGGTATCTCTGATAAAGTAAACCAGAAAGCTGCCAAACTTTCCTTTGGTCAGCAACAACGAGTCGCTTTTATCCGCAGCCTTTGCCAACCTTTCGACTTCATCTTTTTGGATGAGCCCATCAGCCATTTGGATGATGAAAACGGAGCTACCATGAGTAGGATGCTTACAGAAGAAGCAGAGCGCCAAGGAGCAGGAATTATAGTGACTTCCATCGGGAAACATTTGGGATTAGAATACGATTTTAGTTATAAGTTATGAGTTATAAGTTATTTGCTATGACCTATAAACAAAGGTGAAACGCATTGACAAACAAATAACTTATAACTAATAACTCATAACTTATTATTAAAATACAATGAACAGACTTGTTTGGAAACTTCTCCGTCAACATATCAGCATCGGACAGCTAAGCGGCTTCTTTCTTGCCAATCTCTTCGGAATGATGATTGTATTGCTGAGTGTACAATTCTATCGCGATGTGCTCCCTATCTTTACTGAGGGAGACAGTTTTATGAAGAAAGATTATATTATCGCTACGAAAAAGATAAGTACCCTTGGCAGTTTTGCAGGCAAAAGTAACACTTTTACGAATGATGAAATAAAAGAGTTAAAGAGCCAGCCTTTTACCAAAAGCGTAGGTGGCTTTACTCCTTCACTATTCAAAGTATCCGCAGGGCTGGGAATGCAAGAAGCAGGTATCCACCTCTCTACGGAGATGTTTTTTGAAGCAGTACCCGACGAGTATGTAGATGTCAGTCTGGACAAATGGCATTTCGACGAAAACTCTCACTCAATACCGATTATTATCCCCCGCAATTATCTGAATCTTTATAACTTCGGATTTGCACAAAGCCGCAGCCTGCCTAAACTTTCGGAAGGGTTAATGAGCCTCGTACAGATGGATATTATGATGCGGGGGAACGGACGCGTAGAGCAATATAAAGGAAATATTGTAGGATTCTCCAACCGCCTGAATACAATTCTTGTTCCTCAATCTTTCATGGACTGGGCTAATAAATCTTTTGCTCCCGAACAGGAAGCACAACCTTCCCGACTGATTGTAGAAGTCAATAACCCTACAGACACCAAAATCACCGACTACTTTCAGAAACATAACTATGAAACCGAAGGGGATAACCTGGATGCGGGCAAGACAACTTATTTTCTTCGCCTCATCACTGGTATTGTATTAGGTGTAGGTTTGTTTATTAGCGTATTGTCATTCTATATATTGATGTTAAGCATCTTCCTGCTGCTTCAAAAGAATACGGTGAAGCTGGAAAACCTCTTGTTGATAGGCTATAGCCCGACACGGGTAGCACTCCCCTACTATATCCTTACCGCAGGATTGAACATACTTGTTTTATTTCTTGCCATCGGAAGTGTGATGTGGATTCGCTCTTACTATACAGACGTAATCCAAGTTCTCTTCCCACAACTGGAAACAGGTTCTTTGCTACCTTGTATTATAGTGGGGTGCATTCTATTCCTGGCGGTTTCCCTATTGAATATATTAACTATACGAAAAAAGATAATGAGTATCTGGAAAGGACATGTGCATCAAAGTTGATGCACATGACTTTATCTTCGTTAGTTTACTGATATTAATGCCACAAATCCGCCACGAGGCAAGCAGTTGACATGTATTTCACGTTTAGTATCCCCTAATGGTACATCTGTTTCGATAGCAAAATTCTTATCGTTTGCTCCATCTTTGAAGAGGGTTATCGTTTTACCGATGCTGCCCAAGGAAGAAGGATTAAAGCTAAGTGTTCTTGACTCATCAGTCCCATTAATTCCACCAATATACCACATATTTCCTTTACGGCGTGCAAGTATAACTTCAAAACCGGGGTACCCTCCTAAAAGTTTAGTTTCGTCCCACGCAGCAGGTAAGGTAGAAAGGAATGATTTAATTGCTCCAGGCATAGCCCGATACACTGAAGGGCGATCAGGCATGTGCTGTAAGGCCGATTCAAAGATAACAGGCAGAGCGAGTTCATGTCCATAAGAAGTGATATGCGGATGTTGTGAATCAGAGAAGGTGCCAGGCGTATAGTCCATAGATCCTACCACATTCCGGGTGAAAGGAAGCGTTGCATTATGTGCAGCAGCACGGTCTGTTAATACAGCATTGTTATTATACCATTCGGCACCATACACTGCTTCCATGCTCATCAAGTGTGGGTAGGTTCTTTGCCAGCCACGGGGAATGGCAGCGCCGTGGAAGTTTATCAGCAATTGATAATCGGCTGCATCTTCCAGTATATCCAGATAATAGTTCATCATATCTGCACCATCAGCAGAAAAGAAATCGACTTTAATACCAGCAATGCCGAGTTCTTTAAGCCGAGCAAATTCTTTCCGCCTGTTTTCGCGGGTATTCAAGCGATCCAGTGGTCCCGGAGCGCCAGGACCTATCCAGCTGGTACCGGAGTTATACCACAACAACGGTTTTATACCTTTGGAATGAGCATATTTCACTGCATCCTCCATGTTACCCCCATTACTCATAACATCCCATTCCCAGTCAATAAGATTGTAAGCCCATTTCATATCGACAGCCAAATCAATGTATTCTTTTACAATCTTGTAATCCTTCGAGCCATGATTGTATGCCCAATAAATCCAAGAAGCTGCGCCGGGAACTACCCAGTCGGTATTCTTCAGTTTACAAGGCTCTGATACATCGGTTACCAAGGTGGATTCTACGACTTCGGAAAGCGAGCCTACTATCAATACGCGCCAAGGTGAAATGAATGATTGGTTGAAAGCAAGTTTCTCATCAATGAGTTGTACGCTATATTCATCGGGATTGTTTTGATTAGTCATCCTGGAACCACTATGCCCTTTCGCTATACCGGCTTCTGTTATCAGCATAAAAATAGAATCCTGAGATTCGATAAGTGCAGGATATCCCCAGAGACGGGCATTACTTTTATCGACTTCTCCATGAGTGGTCAACGGAAAGAAGCCCTCATTGCCAACAGTGTATTCTTGCATCCATCTTTTTGTACCGTCGGGTATAAAATAAGCGGTTCGTTCATTGGTAATATACTCCGTATCGTTGGTAATACCATTAAAAATATATCTAAAAACGACACCATCGTTATATACACGGAAAACAACCTGCAATTCCTGCTTCTTTTCATTTTCAAAGCGATATATTCTTTCAAAGCCCTGATTACTGCAATGGCTTCGCTTTCCGGTTATCATAGGGTAGTCTTCGTTGATCTTACTAACACCCGAAACAGAACGTAACTTCAACTCACAAAATTTCTGCTGTTCTGTTTCTATTCCCAATACTCCTTTGGAAAGAATACTTTTTGATGACTTACCATCATTATAACCAATTGTGAAAAGCGCTTTTCCATAACCGGTTTCATTAGGGGTATCGATACAAACAGACAGAATCACTTTCCCGTTAGGCGACACCAACTCTTCAGCAGAAGCACAGGAAGAGAAGGAGATTGTCAACAGGCATAATAATACTAATATGCTACATAATTTCGTATTCATAAACTTGCATGTTTTTCTATTAGGAGGACTACAACAAGTTATTTAACTCATACAGTCCAGGTTATCATTCTTAAAACTTATTCTTTTCTATCTCTACTCCATTCTGTATAAAAACAACTTCATACTGCGACTTGTCATCAAAAGCAGATGATGAAGTTTTTATGAATACATTCACTGTTTCATAAGGTTTCAAAGCCTGTATCGAAGTACGTCCTTGGCTGACTCCGTTACACATGACTTCCACTTCAACAGGTTTTGAAGCTGACAAGCCAAAGTTTTGTACTTCTAATTTCAGTTCACTTTTATCTTTGTCGTATACCGGACGTCGAGCTGATAGCAATGCAGGCTGATAATCAACATAGGGAAGACGGGCATATCCGAAAAGCATAGCTCCGTTTTTATCTTTTCCTATCATTTTGGGTGCAAACTCATCGGCTGTGATACCGCTTCCTTTTCCACTGAATACAACAATCAAATCGTTACCGGAGTTTCTTGATTTCAAGGGTTTACAGCCACGGCCGAAGTTCACTTCAGTGAATGAGCCGAAACGTAAGGATTGTACATCCACATCCGTCTGTGGATTGAAACCTTCTTCGGCAGCAATCTTTACCTCAATATTACGGGTAGAAGGAGTTATTTCTTTCTCATTCAAAACAGAAAGAAGCAGACCTTTATTCAGCGGAATACTGATATTCTTGGAGCTATGCCGGTCATTCGGCTTATCTTCCCATTTAATCGTATCAATTACTGCAAAGTTCATCTGAACCGGACGACCATGATTATCCTGAAAAACCTTGGCACGCTCGTATTTAAACCAATGTTCTACTTCGCCATCTTTGTGGAAAGAGACACCCGGTACATACGCCTCTCCCTGCTCGGTAACCCAATGAACTCCATCTTTGGAACGTTGATAGAAGGCAATACGGCCTAACCAATCATTCACTATCAAATGATATTGAAGTTCATCCCGCCATACCACAGGGTCTTCAAAACGACCTTCAACTGGAGGATACACCCGTTTATCGGTCAATTGAGAGTAAGTAGAAAGACCATCTTTACTAATCCAGACACCACCTCCACGACACACCACAAGATAGGAATCATCCTGACGACGGGCAAAGGTGAGATTAGAAAGCCCTTCGATGATTTTGCGATCACGTGGATCGAAATTAAACTTACCGTAAGTCCAAACAGGGCTGTCTTCTTTATCGGCAATGTAATAACCATCTATCACATAAACTACAACACGACCGTCTTTCAACCGGAAAGCTTCGGGATTATGTCCTTTTCCTACAGAATTCTGAATTTTAAAAGGACCTATAGAACTGTTGGAAACAGCGTGATAAACAGTGGAATTAGACCAGAACATATGTCCATTTGGGGAGTCTTCCGGCCATCCGCATACATAGAGATGATATTTGCCATCCGGAGTTTGTAGAATATTTCCACCCCAAAAAGAAGTTGTCGGTAATTCAATACCATTATCTACATAGCGGTTCTGAACACTGTCTGTTCCCCAAATGCCTTTAGCCTGAATGCCATCGGGCATAGGGAGAAAGCGGTCCATGAAACGGGCACCTTTTACCAATTGTTTCCATTCGGCAGGACGTTCACGTTCGGTTATTTGCGCATGGAGTGCGGTACAAAGAATTCCGGCTCCGATTAAGCATAACAGTTTCTTCATTTATATTCTTTATTATTTGTTTTTTCTTCAAAACTCCACCAAAATCCGAAAGACTTTTCCCGGATTGGCTTCCCACTCTTTCATGGCTTCCAACGCTTTTTCAGGTTGAACAACTTTGGTTATCAATTCCTCAAACGGGCAATTGTCTGCCTGCATATAATTGATTACTGCACGAAAATCGGCAGGTAAAGCATTGCGGGAACCACGAATATCCAATTCTTTTTGCACAAAATATTTCGTTTGAAAAGCAACTTCGCTCTTGGCATAGCCGATACAAACGACGCGTCCTGTAAAACCGACCTCGTCTACAGCCATCACATAAGTTGCGGGGCTGCCTACGGCTTCAATAACGACATCAGCACCCAAGCCATGGGTGAGTTCCTGTATGCGTTGATGCACGTTTTCAGTCTTCGAGTTGATAGCATGGGTAGCTCCTATCCGCTTTGCAAGGTTTAATTTTTCATCATCCAAATCGACCGCAATAACAGTTGCCCCTCTTAAAGCAGCACGCACAATGGCACCAACGCCAATCATACCACAACCTATAACCATCACAAATTCATTATCGGTTACGCAACCACGGGCAACAGCATGGAACCCTACACTCATCGGTTCTATCAAGGCACAATCACGCGGAGATATTTTCCCGGCAGGAATAATCTTAGTCCAAGGTAGAACGGCGTATTCACACATCACACCGTTGCGTTGCACACCGAGGGTTTCATTGTGTTCGCAAGCATTGACACGACCGTTGCGGCACGAAGCACATTTGCCACAATTGGTATAGGGATTCAAAGTTACGTTCATTCCTTTCTCGAAACCGGCAGGTACATCCGCACCAATTTCTTCAATCACAGCTCCTACCTCATGTCCTGGAACAACCGGTAGTTTCACCATCGGATTACGTCCCAAGTAAGTATTTAAGTCGGAACCACAAAAACCTACATACTTTATCTTTACCAATACTTCACCGGCTCCAACAACCGGCTTTTCCAACTCAACCACTTGCATTTCAAAGGGGTTGACAATCTGAACAGCTTTCATATTATCTAAGAAATAAATTTATCAATCAATTACTTTATATCCTTTCCAACCATAATAGGCACAGAACACGAAACAAATCATGGGCACAGCATAGGCTACATAATATATATGTTCATTAACGTGCATGAAGTATGCTGTGAGCTGAGGAAGACAAGCATTACCAACGATAGCCATAACCAGAAAAGCCGAACCACTCTTTGTTTGTCCGCCCAAGCCTTTCAATGCCAGTGAGAATTGCGTAGGATACATGATGGACATGAAGAACGAAATAGCCAGCATGGCATAAAGTCCGATCATTCCTCCAAACACCATAACCACTCCGCACAGCAAAATATTCATCAAAGCATAGACTAGCAGCATATCTTGTGGACGAAATTTCACCATCAAGCCCGTACCGATCCAACGTCCCAAAAGGAAAGCAAGCATATACAGTCCGAAGAAAGTCGTAGCAGTATCCTCCTGCAATCCGGCATACGAACAGCAGTAAACCAGAAACAAGCTGTTAATAGCTGTTTGCCCGCCATTATAAAAGAACTGTGCAATCACTCCCCAACGCAAATGCGAATGTTTCAATACACCGAAGTCAATCAGTTTCTCCTTTGTTCCGGCAGATAACGATGTATCTTCATCACCAACCTTGGGAAGTTTAGAGAATACAAATACTACCGCAATCACAATAAGTAGCAGAGCCAGTATCAGATAAGGAAGTTTCATAGCATCCGTCTCTAGCTGGATATAGGCTTGCCAACCACCCGGATAATCAACAGGAAGGGTATCACGCGTATACTGTGAGCCACTAAGCACCAATTTACTCAGAAACATAGCTGCTATAAAAGCACCCAGTCCATTGAAAGATTGAGCCAGATTCAAACGTCGCGGAGCTGTTTCGGGTGCTCCTAAAACGGTGACATACGGATTGGCGGCTGTCTCCAGAAAACACATTCCGGTAGCAATGATGAAGAAGATAGAGAGGTAAGCCCAATATTCCTTCAACATGGCGGCAGGAAAAAAGAGCAATCCACCGATAGCAGCCAGCACCAAACCGAAAATAATTCCCGATTTATAACTATAGCGTTTCATAAACATAGCTATCGGAACGGGGAAGATGAAATAAGCAAGCCAATAAGCCGTCTCGGTAAAAGAGGCTTCAAAGGTGTTCAATTCGCAAGTCTTCATTAATTGCCTTATCATGGTGGGAAGCAGATTACTACTGATAGCCCATAGGAAGAACAGGCAGAAGACAAGTGCAAGGGGGATAGTATATTTTTTTTGCTTCATGGTGTTGTTCTATTTACTCTGACATATTTTTGATATAAGGTAATACGGGAAAATCAGTAAACCCGTAGAAACGACGGGCATTCTCGCCTAAGAAGAGTCGTTTTTCATCTTCTGTCAGTTCATGAGACTTGGTTATAAAGTCGTACGACATCTTGTAGGTAATGGCTGTAATGGTACGCGGATAGTCAGAACCCCACATAAGTTTTTCCATTCCTACCAGTTCAGCAGCCCGACGAATGGCTTTTACTGCTCCATGAAATGGATAAAACTCATCATTGAAGAGCCATGTGATTCCCCCTGACTCAATCATTACATGCGGATGGCGTGCCAAGCGGATTTGCTCTTCCCAGTCGGGAAGCGTCACCATTCCGAAGTGCCCGATAGCAATCTTCAAGCGAGGGCATTCCTGAATAATCTCTTCCATTTCGGCAACCTGTGTTGCACCGTCAGCCAAATCGATAGAGAGGATAACCTCCCGTTCTTCCATATAATGGAACATTTCCATCATTTCGTCACTGTTCAGCATCACCCGTCCTTCTTTCAGCAGTAAGCGTTGTGCAGGAATCTTGATTGCTTTGAAACCTTTGGCGATCAGTTCTTTTGCTTGAGACAAGAATCCCGGTTTACGAAACTCGCACATACCACAGACCAGGAAACGGTTGGGATAACGGTTTGCCACTTCTTCCAAATATTCATTCTGAATACCGTCGATATATTCCTGCGTAATAACGGCAGCAGATACTTGGGCATAGTCCATGTTCGAGAGAAAGACTTCAGCACTGTTCACACCGTCCGTCATAAAAGGAGGAAGCATCTGCCGGATTTCACCCATAAACAACGAGCGACCTTGTTCGAGGGTACGGATAGGCAAGCCATCCACTTCCGTATCTTGCCGCAACCATAAGTGGGCATGGGCATCAATGATTGTGTAGTCCATAGTTTATCGGGGATTATGAGTTAGCCCAACTTACTCGTTGTTGTTCTCCTATTATCTTCTGAACTTCGCCGACGAGTTCCCAATCTATCGGTTCCTTAATAAACGCAACGTTCTTTTTTACATTCTGCGGATTGGCGGTACTGAATAAGGTAGTAGCAATTCGAGGGTTGCTAACAGAAAATTGCATAGCAAGCTTCTCGATGGGATAATTCTTTGCCTTACAATACTCCATTGCCTGGCGACATGCTGCAACTAAAGAAGCAGGTGCCGGATGCCAAGCAGGAACACCCCGTTCGGTCAAGAGTCCCATGGATAGCGGAGAAGCATTAATAACGCCGATGCCTTTCGACTCGAAGTAATCAAGGAAATCAGCCAGTTTATCATCACACAGGCAGTAGTGGCAGAAGTTAAGAATAGATTCAACGGTACCGACAGGTGAATGGTCTATTACCCATTGCAGATTTTCGAGTTGCAAGTCGGTAATTCCTACATGGCCTACTACTCCTTTTGCACGTAATTCAACCAAGGCGGGAAGGGTTTCATTGACTACTTGATTTAAGTCGGCAAACTCAATATCATGTACATTAATCAAATCAATGAAGTCGATATTCAGTCGTTCCATACTTTCATACACGCTTTCCGTAACACGTTTTGCCGAATAATCCCACGTGTTTACTCCATCTTTACCATAGCGTCCTACTTTAGTAGATAAATAGTAACGGTCACGAGGAATATCTTTTAGTGCTTTTCCCAAAACTGTCTCGGCTTTATAATGTCCATAATAAGGGGAAACATCAATGAAATTCATCCCTGCTTCGATGGCTGTAAAAACAGCTTCAATGCCTTCTTTCTCTTTTATATCATGGAAAACTCCTCCCAACGAAGAAGCTCCAAAACTAAGGGAAGATACCTTCATCCCTGTTTTACCGATTTCATGGTACTGCATACTTATCAGATTTTGAGTTATTTTACTTGCACACAAAAGTAGGTAGGAAACGAATTGGATAGCGCCAGCACCTGGCAAAAAACTAACGTAACGGTTTACGTAAAAAAACTGGTCTTTTATACGTATACTTATCAGAGAATACACTTTCTTTGTAAATGAATCTAAAGCAAGACTATTTCATGAAAAACCAGAAACATACTTCACTCAAAGACCTTGCCCAAGCATTGGGTGTATCTATCCCTACCGTTTCCAGAGCACTGAAAGATAGTCCTGAAATCAGTCGTGAACTTTGTGTCAAAGCCAAGGAGTTAGCCCAACAGATGAATTACCGTCCCAACCCCTTTGCACTGAGCCTACGAAAGAATGCACCGCGCATTATTGGAGTAGTAATACCCGATATTGTCACTCACTTCTTCTCGTCCATCCTGAATGGGATAGAGAATATGGCCATCCGTAATGGGTACTTTGTGATTATCACTACCTCCCACGAATCTTACGAAAACGAAAAGAGAAACATAGAGAATCTTGTCAACATGCGGGTAGAAGGCATTATCGCCTGTTTATCGCAAGAAACCACAGATTATTCCCACTTCACTGCTCTGAAAGATATCAACATGCCGCTCATTTTGTTCGACCGTGTCTGCCTCATCGACCAATTCTCTTCGGTAGTGGCAGATGGCGAACATTCGGCACAAATAGCTACTCAGCATCTGTTGGATAACGGCAGCAAGCGGGTTGCCTTTATCGGTGGAGCCAATCACCTGGATATTGTAAAGAAGCGAAAGCATGGGTATCTAGAGGCACTGCGCACCAATCACATCCCTATCGAAAAAGAATTAGTAGTGTGCAGAAAGATAGATTACGAAGAAGGAAAGATTGCCACGGAGATGTTACTATCTCTCCCCCACCCACCCGATGCCATACTTGCCATGAATGATACCTTGGCTTTTGCCGCCATTGAAGTAATCAAGAGCCACGGTCTGCGTATTCCGGACGACATCGCAATCATAGGATATACCGACGAACAGCATGCCAACTATATTGAACCCAAACTCTCTGCCATATCCCACCAAACCTATAAGATGGGAGAAACCGCATGCCAACTCCTGATAGAGCAGACAAAAGGGAATAAAACTATCAAGCAGGTGATAATTCCTACACAACTACAAGTAAGGGAAAGTTCGATAAAGAAGCGTTGAATTCCCATGTGCTTCTTTGTCTTTTTGCCATCGCATTGGCAAAGTCTTGCCAACACGGTGGCAATAACAGTAAGATACTTATCTTAGAATTTAACTTTACTTGTTCAGCAGTTGTTGTGCTGCCAGCACCAGGAACATATAGTGTGAGGAACCTCCTCCCAACACATACTCCGTCTGCTGCCACAAGAAGGGGAAGGTGAGCAGTTCAGGGAAGTCAGGACGGATAAGTGCCGTACCGGAGATTACTCCACCGGGGATGTACGACCAGTCTGCACGGTTCAAACCATAGCCAACCGTTGCCGATTCTGCACCCACACCCGAAGCAAAGGAAGCTTGGTTGGAGCCCGGATGGCATCCCAGAATAAAGTTGAGTGCGCTGAATACGGGTGCACTCGGGAATATTTCCGGGTAAGCAGTTGTCAGGAAATAGTGTTCGAAGCCGAAACGTTGGATATCCCAGCCGGCACCCCAGATGTGTGGACGGTAAGGAATGCCGTAAGGCGTTTCCTGAACTTGTTTGTTCAACTCCTTTTCGTAATCGGCCAGGGCTTTGCGGAAGGCGGTTGAGAATGCTTTCGCTTTCTTGTTCTTCATTTGCGCAAATTGTTTCTCTACGCGGGCGGTGTACCAGCCGGTACGTCCTATTTGCTGGATGATGGCATCTTGATTTGCCAGCAGGAAGTCCATATATAGCTGTTCGCCGGTAGTGAGGTAAAGCTCTACGGCTGCCTGAATCTTTGGAGAGAGTGTTCTGTTGTTCTTCGTAGCGGTAGTGGCATAGATTTGGCGGGCGATGTTGAGGCAATGCACGCTTAAGGTATCGTTAAAGCCTTTCAGTACGCGCGAGGTAGCGGCCAGTTGCGCAGCTGTGGATAGTTCGCGTCCCGGATTATCTTCTGTAAATATCCAGCGGTCATCACTATTGCCTATCTTACCGTCGGTCATGGCGGAAGCATCGCCTAAGAGAACGTACTGGCGAAGATCATTGCAAATAATCCCCCTGTACAGACGACCTAAAGCAAGGTAGCCGTTTACTACACTGAGTGCACCGTTCTCAACTTGTTGCAGCAAGTCGTTCTTGCCGTCGGGTTGATGGATTTCGGTGATACGGTTTATCTGGTCGATAGAAGTTACGTCAATCTCCGGACGGAAAGCTTCGTATGCCAATGCAAGGATATACGATTCTCCGGCTTGTGACTCTATACGCAGGTCAAAGTCTCCGGCATCGTGCCAACCGCCGATGTTCACTCCCGGAACGATCTCACCCGGTTTAAACTTGGACAGGCCTTCCTTCTGATCGTAACCGTCAACGTGGTTGTGTGCGGGCGCCATTTGTGCATCGTCCATGTGGCAGAAGTCATGCCATACGCGGTACTTCTCGTTCACACGCATGTGACACATTTGTACGGGCAGGAAGTATTCGAGTACCGGTTGCCATACACCACGTGCATATACATCGGTGTCGATGCGGAAGATGGGTGAAGTAGAAGAGCCGTACTTTATCTTATACAGACCCGGTTCTTTCACGTCGGTGAAGTCTACTTTCAGGTAATTGTATCTCAGGAACTTTCCCCAGTTTGCGGGGGTGACGGTTTTGACGATGTTTTCTTTATCTGCATCGATACGGATGACTTGTGCCGTTTCCTGGCGATTATCACGGATGTCCATTTCGATAACGGCTTCTTTGGCTTGTGCCGGATGATAACCGATCTGTGAAGTTTGGATGATAGGCTGGTACATCCAGTCGGCTACAACGTTGGGAGTGATAATCCACTTCACTGCACCTTTGGTAACACCGGGCTTGATGTTGCTGCGCAATACGAACCAACCGTTGTTGTGGTTCATGCGACCGTCAAAGAGCTGTAAGTCGCCGTTCAAAGATTCGATAGTTACTTTATTGTAAGGATCATCGGTGAACTTTGTTCCTACGGCGTATGGTTCACTGATTATATCGTCTGCTACAATGGGGCTGTATCCTTTGCCTATCAGTTTGTTATAATCGGCCAACGAACTCTTTCCATTGTGATAATTGCCTGTATGTAGATGATTGGGTTGTGTTGTCAATAAGGGGGAATTGGGTTGTTGGGGATAGATACCACTTTTCTTATCCATCAGCCAGGGTTTGCCGAACAGTGAGCCGGGGAAGAACTCAAAGTTGAATCCTACCTTTCCGATAAACTCTTGGGGGATAGGGCGGTCTAAGTCTACAGTCACTTCTATGTTTTTGCCTTTGGCTTCTACTTTTACGGTATATTTCAGGTTGAGATCGGGATAGATCATCGGGTTGAAGCCTGTAAGATGGCGTGAGGAGTCGGGATAACACAGGGTAGCGGTGATACTGTTGTCGCCTAGCTTGCGATCCAGTTGCTTGGGTACGGGTTGCCATTGTCCGGGGGTAGCTTCCAGGCGGAGATCACCGTTGGTTGCAATGCGGTGTCCGTTCATGATGATACAAACTCCACCCTGGTGTCCTTCGGGGTAGATGTCGTCGAAAGCCATCACATCCACTCCTTGGTTCTTGAAGTAGCCCGAGGGCGTCAGCTTGAAATCTTGTGCATGCAAAGTGCCGCAAGAGAACAGGCAGGCGAGAGCCGATGCTAGTACGAAATGTTTCTTTCTCATAGTATGTCTTATTTAGAGTTACTGATTTCTCCGCTAATGTACGCACTTCATGAGACAGAGAGGGTGTTTGTTTGTAGACAATAGCGTGATGAAATGTGTTTAGTATCAGTATTCCAACTAATTTGTACCCTTTTGGTTACGGATAAACTCGGACGGGCTTATCCCGAATTCTTCCTTAAAGTGCTTGGTGAAGATTTTGGGCGAGTTATACCCGAGCATATAGGCTATCTCGGCTATCTGCATCTGACTTTCGGCCAGTAGTTGCTGTGCCCTTTTCATGCGAATCACTTTAATGAATTCAAGGGAGGTCTTTCCTGTAATCTTCACCATCTTCTTATAAAGATAGCCACGTGAAATGTTCAGTTGTCCCGCCAACTCTTCTACAGAGAACTCGGCGTTGGTGAGGTTGTCTTCCACAATACGGATGGCTTTCT
>OHFN01000892.1_pt1 | contig 16227 bp, 8 predicted proteins | sample 1567571 | NCBI WGS metagenome assembly OHFN01 (sample SAMEA3879533, study PRJEB24766) | human gut metagenome | biome: human-associated habitat; feature: feces | place: USA | collected 1985/1987
AGATACCTAAGTTTACAGAAGCGTGAAAACGAATACCACCTTTGTACGGACCAATCGCATTGTTGAATTGTACGCGATAGCCGAGATTTGTTTGAACTTCTCCTTTATCGTCTACCCAAGTGACACGGAAAGTAAAAATACGGTCTGGTTCTACCAATCTTTCGATGATTTTAGCTTTTTCAAATTCAGGATGTTGATTGTATATATCTTCAATGGACAGAAGAACCTCTTTGACAGCTTGAAGATACTCAGATTCACCGGGATGTTTTGCCTCCAGAGAGGACATGATTTTTTGGATGTTCATGATACTATAGTTTAAAAGGTTAATTCTGATAAAATGTCAACTAACTATCTGCAAATATAGGGAAATATTTGAAATGTGATTATTTTTAAGGCGTTATTTTGATTAAATAATGATAAAATGATAGTTTTGGAGCCCAAGAAGCGCAAAGCCCCGCTACCTGTGATGTAAAAAACAGGTAACGGGGCTTCTATGTGTTCGCAAATAGAAAGTCGGTCTTTAGAATTTCGGTCTCATGCCCAGATTATACATGATGAATCCGTAAATGTCGGCTTGCTCTTCCAGTACCTTTGCCATAGGTTTGCCTGCACCGTGTCCGGCTTTGCTGTCGATGCGGATCAAGGTCGGATTGGTCCCGTCATTGTCGGCTTGCAGGGTAGCGGCAAACTTGAATGAGTGGGCGGGGACTACCCGGTCGTCATGGTCGGCAGTGGTTACCAGAGTTGCCGGATATTTTGTGCCCGGTTTCAGGTTGTGCAATGGAGAGTAACCTCTGAGGTATTCGAACATCTCCTTGCTGTCTTCACTGGTGCCGTAATCGCTGGCCCAGTTCCAGCCGATGGTAAACTTGTGGTAGCGGAGCATATCCATCACACCTACTTGCGGGATGGCTACACGGAAGAGGTCGGGACGCTGCGTCATACAGGCGCCTACCAACAGACCGCCGTTGGAACCGCCGACAATCGCTATCTTGTCTTTATCGGTGTATTTCTGGCTGATGAGATATTCAGCGGCCGAGATGAAGTCGTCGAACACGTTCTGTTTCTGCATTTTGGTTCCGGCTACGTGCCAGTCCTCACCGTATTCGCTGCCGCCACGCAGGTTGACTTGGGCATAGATACCGCCGTTTTCGAGGAACGGGATACGGTTGGAGCTGAAGCCCGGATTGAGACTGATACCGAAACCTCCGTACCCGTAGAGGAATACCGGATTTTTGCCGTCTTTCTTCAAGTCCTTCTTATAAGTAAGGAACATCGGAATCTTCACACCGTCCTTGCTGGGGAAAAACACCTGTTCCGTTACGAAGTCGTCCGAGTTGAACTGCACTTTCGGGGCACGGTACAGTTCGTAGCTGTTCTTGTCCATATCATATTTATAGGTAGCGCCGGGAATGGTGAACGAGGTAAATCCGAAGAAGCATTCCTTGTCATCCTTGTTGCCGCTGAATCCTACCGAACCGAGCGAGGGCAGTTCGATTTCCTGCAATTGCTTGCCGTCGAGGTCGTAAACGTATGCGTGATTGGAGGCGTCTTTGTCGTATGTGAGGAACAGTTTGCCACCGATCACTTCCGCGTTGGAGAGCACTGCTTCCGATTCGGGCACGAGCTCTTTCCAGTCTTCCAGTTTCGGATGGTTGATGTCCGCCACCATAATCCGGTTTTTCGGTGCGCCGTAGTTGGTGTAGATATAAATCCGGTCGCCGATTACTTCAATTGGGTAATATTGGTAATCGAGGTCGGTGGTGAGCTGGATGAAAGGAGAGGCGGGCTTTTTCAAATCCCGTATGAACAGGTTGTTCCCTCTTCCGGCTCCGGATTCGGTCAGGAATAGAATACGTTCATCCTCGCTGGTGCCGGAGGTGTAGAAACGTTTCGGATAAGCCGGATTCTGGTAAATCAGCTTGTCTTTCGATTGGGGTTCACCGATCTTGTGGTAATAGATCTTATGATTCTCGTTCACGTTGGAGAACTCTTTTCCTTTGGTCGGAGCATCGTAAGCGCTATAATAGAATCCGTCTCCCTGCCAGGCAGCGTCGGTGAATTTGGCCCATTCGATGTGGTCTCCGAGCAACTTGCCGCTTTCGGTGTCCATCACGTAGATTTCAGACCAGTCGGAGCCGCTTCGCGAGATGGTGTACGCGGTGTATTTGCCGTCGTGTGAGAAATAAAGTCCCGTGAGGGCCACTGTGCCGTCGTCCGACAATTTGTTGGGGTCGAGGAACACGCGAGGCTCGCCGTCCAATGAATCTTGTACGTAGAACACGCTTTGATTCTGCAAACCGTCGTTCTTGCTGAAATAATATTTGCCGTGTTTCTTGACAGGAGCGCTGATCTTCTCGTAATCAGCCAGTTCCGTCAGCCGTTTCAAGAGGTTCTCCCGGAAAGGTATTTGGCTCAGATACTCGTTTGTCACTTTGTTCTGCGCTTCTACCCAAGCGGTGGTAGCTGCGCTGGTATCATTTTCCAACCATCTGTAAGGGTCGGGAACTTGCGTACCGAAGTACACGTCTACAGTGTCTACTTTTGCCGTCTCGGGGTAGACCGGCTTTTTTTGTTGGGGAGCGCATGACATTACCATGATTCCACTCATTAATAAAGTTACTTTTTTCATGTAAATAAAAAGTCTTTTTGAATAAACTTATTGGTACAAAACTACAAAATAATAAGAGATAAACAAGTAAACTTTATAAAGAAGATGATGGAAAATGAGATTTAAAGAATTAACTTTGCAAAATGTGATTTTGAAACAAGACGATTTGGTATAAGAAAGGAGAATAATTCTATGCTTAGTAAATATAAATTAAACCAGCTTTACTTCAAAGATACCCAGTTCGCCAATTTGATGACCCGGCGAATTTTCAACGTGCTGCTGATAGCCAATCCGTACGACGCTTTCATGCTCGAAGATGACGGACGTATCGATGAGAAGATTTTTAATGAATATACTTCGCTCTCTCTGCGTTATCCGCCCCGTTTCTCGCAGGTGTCTACCGAAGAGGAGGCATTGGCGCAGTTGGAAAGTATGTCATTCGACCTGGTGATTTGTATGCCGAGTACTGGAGATAATGACAGTTTCGACATCGGACGGCATATCAAGGAGAAATATGAACACATTCCTATCGTCATTCTGACTCCTTTCAGTCACGGTATTACCAAACGGATTATCAATGAGGATCTGAGTGCTTTCGAGTACGTTTTCTGCTGGCTGGGCAATACCGATTTGCTGGTTTCTATCATTAAGCTGATGGAGGACAAGATGAATCTGGAGCATGACGTGCAGGAGGTAGGAGTACAGTTGATACTTGTTGTGGAAGACGGCATTCGCTTCTATTCTTCCATTCTTCCCAATCTGTATAAGTTCGTGTTGAAGCAGAGTCAGGAGTTCTCTACAGAGGCTCTGAATGCGCACCAGCGTACGCTTCGTATGCGCGGACGGCCTAAAATCGTGTTGGCGCGTACGTATCAGGAGGCAATGAATATTTACCGTAAGTATCAGAATAATATATTGGGGGTGATCACGGATGTACGTTTCCCGAAGGTGGAGCGGGGAGAGAAAGACGGTCTGGCGGGTATCAAGCTGTGTGCCGAGATACGTAAGAATGATCCGTTCGTACCCTTGATTATCCAGTCGTCCGAGTCGGAGAATGCTTCCTATGCGGCAAAATACGGCGCCAGCTTTATTGACAAGAATTCCAAGAAGATGGATGTCGACCTGCGCCGTATCGTTTCCGATAACTTCGGTTTCGGTGATTTTGTTTTCCGTAATCCGGAGACGGGGGAGGAGATTGCCCGTGTACGGAATCTGAAAGAGTTGCAGAATATCCTGTTTGCCGTTCCTGCGGAATCATTCTTATATCACATTAGCCGTAATCATGTGTCCCGCTGGCTTTATTCGCGGGCTATGTTTCCCGTGGCGGAGTTCTTGAAACCGATTACATGGAGCAGTCTTCAGGATGTGGACGCCCATCGCCGCATTATTTTTGAGGCGATCGTGAAATATCGCAAGATGAAGAATCAGGGAGTCGTTGCCGTCTTTAAACGGGACCGTTTCGACCGTTATTCCAATTTCGCGCGCATCGGTGACGGTTCGCTCGGGGGTAAAGGGCGCGGACTGGCTTTTATAGATAATATGGTGAAGCGTCATCCGGAGTTTGATGAGTTTGAGAATGCACGGGTAGCCATTCCCAAGACGGTGGTGCTTTGTACGGATGTGTTCGATGAGTTTATGGACACGAACAATCTGTATCAGATTGCCCTTTCGGATGCGGATGATGATTTGATTCTGAGGTATTTCTTGAAAGCGAAGTTGCCGGACCGGTTGGTGGAAGACTTCTTTACTTTCTTTGATGTGGTGAAGTCACCGATTGCCATCCGTTCTTCGTCTCTGTTGGAAGACTCCCATTATCAGCCGTTTGCGGGGATTTACAATACGTATATGATTCCTTATCTGGACGACCGCTATGAGATGCTGCGTATGCTTTCCGATGCCATCAAGGGAGTGTATGCTTCGGTATACTTCCGTGACAGCAAGGCTTATATGCAAGCTACGTCGAACGTGATAGACCAGGAAAAGATGGCTGTCATCTTGCAGGAAGTCGTTGGTAACCAATACGGAGAACGTTATTATCCTTCCATGTCCGGTGTGGCACGCTCGCTCAATTATTATCCGCTGGGTGATGAAAAGGCGGAGGAAGGAACGGTGAATCTGGCTCTTGGATTGGGAAAATATATTGTGGATGGCGGTATGACGCTTCGTTTTTCTCCTTATCATCCCAATCAGGTGTTACAGACTAGCGAGATGGAAATAGCTTTGAAAGAGACTCAGACCCGTTTCTATGCGTTGGACTTGAAGAATGCAGGGCATGACTTTTCGATAGATGACGGCTTTAATCTGTTGAAACTTCATGTGAAAGAGGCGGAAAATGACGGTGCTTTGCAGTATATCGCTTCTACATACGACCCGTACGACCAGATAATCCGGGATGGCTTGTATCCGGGAGGACGCAAGGTGATCACGTTTGCTAATATCCTGCAACATGATGTTTTCCCGTTGGCTCGTATTTTGCAGTTGGTTTTGAAATACGGTGAGCAGGAGATGCGTCGTCCGGTTGAGATTGAGTTTGCGGCAACGTTAAGTCGCGATCAGGATAAGACGGGTACTTTCTATCTTTTGCAGATCCGTCCGATTGTGGATAGCAAGGAGATGCTGGATGAGGATTTGAACGATATACCGGATGATGAGGTGATTCTGCGCTCGTATAATTCGCTGGGACATGGCATTATGAACGAGATTCAGGATGTTGTCTATGTGAAGACGGACGGCTACAGTGCTTCCAATAATCAGGCTATTGCTTGGGAGATAGAAAAGATCAATCAGCAGTTCTTGAACGAGGGGAAGAACTATGTGCTTGTCGGTCCCGGACGTTGGGGAAGCAGCGACACGTGGCTGGGCATTCCGGTGAAGTGGCCGCACATCTCGGCAGCCCGTGTGATAGTGGAGGCGGGACTGACCAATTACCGCGTTGATCCCAGCCAGGGTACGCATTTCTTCCAGAATCTTACCTCGTTCGGAGTGGGTTACTTCACGATCAATGCCTTTATGAATGATGGTGTCTACAACCAAAAGTTCCTCAATGCGCAACCGGCTGTGGAAGAAACGAAGTTCCTCCGCCATGTCCGCTTTGAGAAACCGATAGTGGTCAAGATGGATGGAAAGAAGAAACTTGGGGTGGTGCTGATGCCGGGAGTGTAGGTGGCTTTATATAAAAAATTGGTGGAAATAAAGAGGAACTATAATTATATTATGAGTCTATTTAAAAATAACACTCGTGTCTAAATCAATAGATCTTATATTCAATAAATGTAGGGGAGTAACGTTCTGTTTTTCATCTAAAAGGTGAGATTCTTCTGTGATAGGCTTAAAAATATGGCTTTTTTTTAAGGTCGGACAGGTTAATTGTGTTCTCATTTTCAGATTTTGGGATAAATCTTTCTTTGGATACTTTATTATAAAGAAAGAAAACTGTACTTTTGCGGTCAGTTTTTAGAAATAAAGAGAACCCTAGAGAGATGAATAGCAGACAATTAGTGAAATTAGCTTATTGTATATGTCTTCTACCTCTGTTCTTTGCTTGTTCTTCGGAACGTGATGAAGGCAACGAGGGAAGTGGAACATTACATGTGCAGGTTAATGCAAATACCGAAGTATTAGTGGGAACAAATACTCGGATGGATGAAGGGACGGATGAATCAATCCTTGATGTTAATGACTTTTCTTTCTCCATATTCAAAGGAGAGACTCTTCGTGGAGAGTGGGCTACGTTAGCTGAGTTTTTGGCTGATGATGAGTTGACTCTTCGGTCTGGTAATAACTATGTAGCGAAAGCTTCGTATGGCGATGTCAATAATGAAGGTTTCGAGTTGCCTTATTATGAGGGAAATCAGCCGTTTGTTATAAAGCGGGGACAGACCACCACTGTGGAAGTGACCTGTTATCTGGCAAATGCTAAATTGTCGATTGTCTATACAGATGAATTTAAGGACTACTTTTCTGAGTATACGGCTGAAGTCACTACTTCGCTTGGCAATACAGTGAACTATGTTTCTGATGAAACACGTTATGCCTATTTCAAGCCGGGAGAAGTACAAGTACGTGTGAAGGTAAAAAAGAAGGAAGGTTATTCACAGGAAGTAACTTTGAAAGTTGGCGAAGATTATGCTCTTGAAGCTCGCCATGCCTATATTCTGACACTTGATTTGGATGCAGGTACTCCTTCTATTAATATATCATTTAGTGATGATATTCCTAATCAGGAACCTGTGACAATCATTGTCTCGGATGAGGCTTTAAGTGCTCCGGCACCTTATTTTACAGCAAATGGGTTTAATGATGACCAACCGATTGACGTTGTTGAAGGAAAATCAGCGGAAGCTTCAGAAGTGTATGCTTATTTGAATGCGGCCGGTGGAATAGCTCATTGTTATTTGACGACTCATTCTTCTTCGTTGATTGAACAAGGATGGCCTGAAACTGTGGACTTGACTAGTGTGTCTGCAGAAAATCTGAGTGCAATGCAGAAGTTAGGGTTTCAGATGGCAGGATTGGGTGACAAAAAAGATAAGATTGCAAAGATTGACTTTACGAATGTAGTACCTTTTTTGGAATATACGGAAGAGGGTACAGAACATCTTTTTGAGTTGCGGGCTACTGATAAATTGTCTAAAGAGAATGTGGAACCATTGAAATTTAGAGTTTCCAGTAAGGATAATCAGTTTGCGGTGAGTGCAGGACAATCAGTGCTTTATGGCACGACAAAGATGAAGGCTAATTTGACTCTTGACGGTGATCCCGCCAAGGTGACCTATTGGTTGAAGAAAGGCGAGATAGAACAGCAAGTGGTGCCAAGTTCCATAAAGTCGAATGGAACATCACATGATTTGGTGTTTAAGTTTGATGAATCCCAATATGCTGATATTCAGATGGAGGCTCGGTATTTGCGACGTAAAAGTACATTAAACTCAATGCTAGAGGCTCCTGCTGTAAGTTTATATTTGGAGTATCCGGGAGATGTATGGACAAAAGAGGCTACGTTACATAAGAAAGGAAATCTTGACGAAAGCTGGACATTGCAGTGTGCAAAGTGGAAGAAGGATGAATTGGGGGCGTGGACTATGCAGGCATATAGCTTGACGGATGATGCAATCTTTTTGAATGCACTTACTGATAGTACAAAATATACTTATCGGTTTGTTAAGTTTGATGAGTCGCAGGACATAATTGGAGCTTCGGATACGTTGAGCATTGTAACGGAAAAGGAATTTCAGATTCCTAATTCGAATTTTGAAACGTGGTACTCTGAAAAATTATATAGTACTATTGGAACGATATATACTTTTTATCCATTTGCAAAAGACAGCAAAACAGAGAATCGTTGGTGGGATACTTCTAATACAAAGACGACGCCTAATCCGGGTTCAGCTGGTGCTTGGTATTATCGTTCTTTTCCAGGTACTGTACCTACCTCTGAGGAGCAATATACGGCTACTTATCATTTAAATAAGTTTGATAAAAAAAAGCTTGCTACAGGAGGACGGAATGGTAGTATAGCTGCTGAAATTTCAACTGTTGGATGGGGAACTGGAAATACTTGGACTGCATGGAGTCAAAAGGCTGCAAATAAAACAGCTGGGAGTTTATATATAGGTAACTATACTAATAAAGAAAATTATGGGAAGGTTTTTGTGTCACGTCCTACTAAAGTAATTTTTTGGTATAGATATTATTCATATGACAATGAATCTACAGAACCTTTAGTAGAGGTTTATTCAGAAGATGGAAGTAAAATAGGATGGGGAAAGATAACTATAAATAGCACTGTAAATGAATTTGAAAAGGCTATAATTAATATTGACTATACAGGCAATGAGAGGAAAAAAGCAGCTCAGATAAGAGTGATTTTTAGTTCTACTAATAGTAGTAGTCCAAAGTCTAAAGCGATTGAAGGTGAACAGTTTTTTGGAGTTGGTTATTGGGATTCTCGTCATATTGGCAGTGTATTAACAATAGATGATGTTTCATTAGTGTATGATAAGTAGAAAAATGGGAAATTATATAAAATGAAGAATGATATGAGAAAAATAGCAAATATACTATATGTATTATTCGTAAGCCTTTTCATCCTCTCTGCTTGCGATCGTGAAAAGATGGACTTCGGTAACGAATCAGATGGTTATGGACAAATCCAATTGTCCTCCATGCAACTTTCTGTGGATGTAAATGCGACACCACTGTCTCGTGCTGTCACAGTAGATGCTGGTAGTTATATCGTTGGTATTTACAATGAAGACGGAACAACTTTAATTTCCGAATGGAAGTATAGTGATATGCCTGAAATATTTCAATTGAAAGTAGGTAAATACAAAGTTATCGCTCACGCTCCGAGTGTTGATAAGGCTGTATTTGATGAACCTTATTGTGAAGGAAGTAAGACTTTTGAAATTCTGAAAGATCAGGTCACAAATATTGAAACTATCAAATGTACTTTGCAAAGTATTATGGTCACTATCAAATATGAAGACGCATTCAAAGAACTTTTAGGGGAAACGGTTAATGTGGCTGTGAAGGTGAATAAGAAAGATAATGAATTGCTTAACTTTAGTAAGGATGAAACACGTTCCGGTTATTTTCATGGTACGGCGACCGATAATGTCGTAGATGTTAATTTTATTGGGACTATTGATGGTGAAGATAATGTTCCTATTGATAAATCTTATGCTGGTATAGCTATTGGTTCTCATCTTATAATCACATATATATTGAACGATGCTAATGGTAATCCGGGGTCAGGTGGTAGTTCTGATATTAAATTGCAGGTGGATACTCGTTGTGAGGTAGTGAATATCGATGGCTCGGTTCTTCCGGATAAAGAACCGGAAATTGACGATTTCCCGTCAGGCGGTGGTGATGAAACTAAAGAACCGATAATTACAGGAAAAGGATTTGAAATAGCAGATCCGCATAATGTGGAAGATTTGGAAGATGTAGTAGTAAATCTGGAGGCAGAAGCCGGAATGAGAAATGTTGTGGTTACAATAACTTCAACAAATAAGGATTTTGAAAATCTTATCTGTTCGGATGATTTGTTTGGCTCATCCAGCTTCAGAGGAACAAAAGGCTGTGTTAGAAGGTTTGGATTTTCCCATTGAAGATGAAATCATTGGACAGAAAAATGCGGATTTTGCCATAACAAAGTTCATGGGACCCTTAAGTGGTTTTGTTGGTGAGCATAAGTTCAAAATTACGATTACTGATAGTAAAGGAAACTCTACTTCGGCAACATTAACATTGATCGTACAAGAATGAAAAAATTGATTATATATGCTTTTTCTTTTTTCTTTTTTCTTTTAGGCTGTCAACAAAACGAAGACGGTTCTGTCTTTGAAGGTAAAGGTACCTTATGTTTGAAAGTAAAAATGAAGAGCGATATACAAGCTATCGCAACCCGTACGCTTACCAAAGATGAAGAGACGGAGTTGAATGAGAATTGTAAGATACGTATTTATGATGCGGATAAATTGATTCGCAAATATCAAGGCATAAGCAATATACCGGATAATTTGGTACTTCCTTCCGGAGAATATCATGTAAAGGTGACGGCTGGTGATTCTGTTGCAGCTTCTTTTGATAAAAAGTTCTATGAGGGAATTGAACCTTTTACATTGACCAAAGGAGCGACTGTCCCTGTAGAGGTAGTAGCAAATATTGCAAATACAGTTACTAAAGTTACTTTTGCTGAGTCTTTGACGAATGTATTTACTGATTGTCAGCTAAATGTTTCTGTAAAAGCAGAAGAAGGAACGCTGACTTTCAATGCGGATAATTTGGAACAAATGGGGTATTTTTCTTTACCTGTCGCTTGTGATACTTTGTTTTGTACATTTGTAGCGAAAGTTGCTGCGACCGGAGATGCATATGAGCATATTGATACTATTCCGTTTGTGAAACGTGCAACCTTATATAATTTGACGTATGAATATAGGGATGAGGAAATTGAGTTACCGGATGTAGGAGGGGGAATGCTGGTTTTGGAAGTAGATGCTACCCCCATTGGTGAACCTATAGAAGATAATATTTCATATTATCGTCGTCCGGTGATAAAAGCTGAAACAGATGGACAGGCATTAGAACTTACAACTCCTTATTATTTGGAGACAAATGTCGGATCAGATATTCAGGTGGCGGTAATGGGGTCTTCTGTGTTGAAACAGGTTCAGATATCATCTGAACAGTTCCCGGAATTTTTGAATATGAATGAACAGACTTTTGATTTGTGTAATTTAGCAGACGGTCAAGAAGAGGTTTTGCGTAATGGAGGAATACAGATTGATCGGGTGCCTGAATCTAAAGGATATGCGATAAATTTGGTGTTTACGGCAAGTCTTATACAGAAATATTCAGCGAAAGAGGGTAGTTATAATATTTCTTTTAATGTCGTTGATGAAAAAGGAAAAATACGTGTGGTTGATTGGACTGTTATTGTATCAGATGCGGCAGTACGTACAGAGGAAGTGATAAATTATGAGGTCTGGGCTACAAAAGCGACTTTGCGTGGTACAGTACTTGATGGACGTGAGCCACAAGGAACATTAGCTTTCCGTTATCGTGAAAGTGGTACAGATGTGTGGTCATTTGTAGAGGCGGAACGGAGCGAATCTATTATAACTTCCAAAGAGGTGATTGGGCTAAAACCTGGAACGGTATATGAATATCAAATAATGGAGGGAGAAGCAATTTCTAGTGTCACGTGTACTTTCATAACAGAGAAAGCAGAACAATTGCCAAATAGCGGCTTTGAAGAATGGAGTGGAAGTAAGCCTATGTATGTCGCGGCATCTAACCAGAATTTTTATTGGGATACAGGAAATCATGGCTCTTCTTCTTTTTCTTTGACAGCTGTTGATTTAACAACTTATGATTCTTCTTTGACAACGGGTAAGGATAGTAAATATTCTGCAAAATTGGAATCAAAGTCAGTTGTTGGTGTATTTGCAGCTGGTAATTTGTTTGTTGGAAAATTCTTGAGAACATCTGGGACAAATGGGGTATTAGGTTGGGGACGGTCATATACTTCACGACCAATGGCCTTAACCGGATATATTCGATATGTGCCGGAGACTGTTAGTAAATATGCTAAAGAGCCGGAATTGAAGAATGGTGATAAGGATAAAGGATTTGTTTTCATTGCTGTAGGAGATTGGGATTTTCAGAAAGATCAGTCGGAAGAATGGCCTAGAGTTATCAATACTTCGGATGATAAAACCTTCTTTAAGAGTAATGATCCGCAAGTTATAGGTTATGGTGAGAAGACATGGGATGATTCAACACCGGGTACGGGATTGATTCCTTTTACCATCAAGCTTGATTATCCGGTAACAAATCGTATTCCTGAGACAATAATTGTAGTAGCATCTGCTAGTAAGTATGGGGATTATTTTGCTGGTGCAGTAGGTAGCACCATGTGGCTGGATGATCTGAAACTTATATATGATGAGAGTGAACTGAAAGAATAAACTTCTAATAATTATTTAGTGAAAAAAGGATTATTATTCTTGTTGTTTATCTGGGGAATGACATCCCAGGCACAAGAGTTTAAGCGTAATATAGAATCCCATACTTTTGTTCCGAAGGGGCAGTGGGTTGTGGGAAGTTCTGTTTCTTATTCCGAGCACAATGAGCAAAACTATCAATTTTTGGTCATAGACGGATTTAATTCGGATGGGTATACTTTTAAGATTAGTCCGATGTTTTGTTATGCTTTCAGAGATAATGTTGCTGCAGGTGGGCGTTTCTCTTATGGACGTACATTGACAAAATTAGATGGGGTAACGTTGAATTTGGATGAAAGTACCCAGTTTGATGTGAATGATATGTACCAATTAAAGCATTCCTATAGTGCTATGGGAGTTCTTAGGAATTATATAAATTTGGGTACAAGTAAACGTTTTGGTTTATTTGCGGAAACCAGACTTGAAATTGGAGGTAGCCAATCAAAGGTGGTGACTAAAGATGGTACTTCTCTAACAGGTACTTATACTAAAACGACTGACTTTGGTATCGGTGTAGCACCAGGTATTGTCGCTTTCATTAATAATTATACTGCTGTGGAAGTCAGTATTGGAGTATTAGGACTGGATTTTAGTAAGGTGAAGCAAACTACAGATCAAGTGTACATTGGAGAACGTTCATCCAGTTCTGCAAATTTTAAGATTAACCTGTTTTCTATTGGACTGGGTATAGCGTTCTATTTATAAAAAGGAAAAAATGACTCGATTATTTTATATATGTATATTGGTGCTGTTAGCGGGTGTACAATCCTTATATGCCCAGCAACGGGATACTATTATAATACGTGATACAGTATTTCTGGATAAAGAAGAGTTTGAAAGGAAAAAAGATATTGTAGAAGGAAATACAAATCTAATTCATATTAAGCCTATCGGGAGATATGATCGTGGTATTGTAAGTTATCGGTTTATTCCGAAAAAGAAATGGATCGGTGGATTGACTTTCTCTTATGTTAATTATGATAGCGATGATAGTCGTTTGTTATTTTCAATGCTGAAAGATTTTGATTGTAACTTCAAAACCTTTTCTTTAAAACCTTTTGTTGGATATGCCGTAGCAGATAATATGGTGGTAGGGGCCAAACTTGGATATAATCATACCATTGCAGATCTAGGAAATGTTTCGCTTAACATTGATGATGATTTTGATTTTTCTTTGAGTAATATGCGATATGCGGAGGATTTGTATTCATTGGGAATATTTCATCGTTCTTATATCGGATTAGATGATGGTAAATTGTTTGGACTGTTCAATGAGACAACTCTGACTTATAAAAATGGATCTTCTAGTTTTGCTCGCGGGGAAGGAGAGGAATACAAACGGACAGAGACCACAATCAATGAACTTCATTTGGGGATTAGTCCGGGAGTGGCGGTATTTATTACGCAAAATATTTGTGCAGAGCTGTCTTTTGGTGTCGTTGGCTTTAAATATAGGACAGAGAAGCAGAAGAATAATCTAGGAGAGATTGGTAAGCGAAGAACGAGTGGTGCGGATTTTAAAATCAACTTGTTTAATATAAATATAGGTTTAACTGTTTGTATGTGATGAGAGGACATAGGTTTATATATAGATTATTTCTTTTAGGAATAGGAATTACATGTTTGCTGCAAGGGTGTATAAACAATGATATTGGGTATCCACAAATAGCGTTATCTATTACTGCAATGCAAGTTGAGGGGCAAGTTGGAAATGCCATTATATCTGAAGAAAAACGTATGGTGACTCTTGGATTGGATGAAAGTGTGGACATGCGTAAAGTGTTGGTAAGGAGTTTGTCTGTTACAGAAGGAGCTAAAAGTTCTCTATCGGTAAATGATGTATTAGATCTGACTAGTCCATGTAATGTGACTCTGTCGCTTTATCAAGAATATCAATGGAGTATCATTGCTAATCGGGAAATATCCCGCTCTTATAAAATCTTGAATCAGATTGGTGTGTCTGAATTGAATGAAAAAACATATATTGCTACAGCATATGTATCGAGAGATACAAAGTGGAAAGATTTACAAATTGTCAATTTAAAGCTAGGACCGGATGGTGCTACTTATAATGGTAATACTGACTTCTCATCTATTGAATGGATTCCTTATACTAATTATGCATCGGCTAAAGTTAAAGTAAAGTATAAAGATTTCTTTGAAGAAGATTGGGAGTTGCGAGTTTACCGTAAAGATAAGATGGCAGAAACAAAGCAGGCGGATGGTTTTGTAAATGTGGCATGGCTGTATGGTGAAGGCATTGAAGGATTGGACAATGGCTTCGAGATCCGTGAGGCTTCTGTTACCGAATGGGAAAAGGTTCCGGAAAAATATGTAACAATCAATGGAGCTGCTTTCACTGCATGTGTTCCACATTTGAAAGCTCAAACAACTTATGTATGTCGTGCCTATTCTGGTGAGAATTACGGTGAGGAACGTTCTTTTACTACGGGACAAGCTGTGGAACTTCCGGATGGTTCTTTTGAAAATTGGCATTCTGTAATAGAGAAGAAACATGTTTGGTGGAAACCGTGGACTGAAGGTACAATAGGATATTGGGATACAGGTAATAAGGGGGTTGTTACAGCTTCTGATTCTAACACCACACCTACGACACAAGTGACTTGGAATAATAATGGAACGGCTGCATGTTTACAATCCAAGAACCTCTTTATTAAATTTGCTGCAGGAAATCTGTTCATGGGAGAATTCTTAGAGGTTGTGGATGGTACAAATGGGCTTTTAGATTTTGGAAAACCATTTAGTGAGAGACCTACAAAATTGAAAGGACACTATAAATATGTACCGCAGAATGTGACAATACTGCCAACTAACTCGGATGATAAAAAGGCTTTTGAATTTTTGAAAAATAAACCGGATACTTGTTCTATTTACATTGCTTTGGGAGATTGGGACAGTCCGGTGAGAATTTGTACGACTCCTAGTAAACGTCAGCTCTTTGATAAGAATGATGAGCATATTATTGCTTATGCAGAATTGAATAGTGGTAAAGCTATGACTGAGTATGAGCCATTTGAATTAAAGTTAGATTATAGGGTTACCAATCGTGTTCCAAAATATATTGTAGTGGTATGCTCTGCTAGCAAATACGGAGATTATTTTGCTGGAGGTGATGGTAGTACTTTATGGGTAGATGATTTCAGCTTAGAATACGATTATGATAATTAGTCTCTGTCTTAGGAATATCCTTATTTTATTGCAAAGATAGTTGTGACGACACCCGGGTCTCAGGCATACCAACACCCGGGTCTCATGTATGCTGACACCCGGGTCTCAGTATGCATGACACCCGGGTGTCGTACAAATTGTTTGTGCATAAAAAAACTCCCGTTCTTCCTTTCGGAAGGCGGGAGCTTTTAACTATAGCTTATTTATAACTGTGGCTGATTATACGATACCTTGTGCCATCATTGCTTTGGCAACCTTCATGAATCCGGCTACGTTAGCACCTTTCACATAGTTTACGTATCCGTCAGCTTCAGTACCGTATTGAACGCAAGCTGCATGGATATTCTTCATAATGCTCTTCAACTTCTCGTCTACTTCTTCAGAGCTCCAACTCAGTTTGATAGAGTTCTGAGTCATTTCAAGACCGGATACTGATACACCACCTGCATTGGCAGCTTTACCCGGAGCATAAAGGATTTTGGCTTCTTGGAATATGCGGATAGCTTCCGGAGTAGAAGGCATATTGGCACCTTCGGATACAGCTATCACACCGTTAGCAACCAATTTCTTAGCATCGTCACCATTCAATTCATTCTGAGTTGCAGAAGGCAGAGCGATATCTGCTTTCTCACCCCAAGGACGAGCACCTGCTACATATTTGCAGCCATATTTTTCTGCGTATTCACGGATACGGCCACGATACAGATTCTTCAATTCCATGATGTAATCCAGTTTCTCACGGTCGATACCGTCCGGATCATAAACGTAACCGTCAGAGTCAGACATAGTCAGAACCTTACCGCCGAGTTCAAGAACCTTTTCTGCAGTGTATTGAGCAACGTTACCGGAACCGGAAATCAAGCAAGTCTTACCTTTCAAGTCAGTACCTTTGGTTTTCAGCATTTCCATCAG
>OHFN01000893.1_pt1 | contig 16225 bp, 9 predicted proteins | sample 1567571 | NCBI WGS metagenome assembly OHFN01 (sample SAMEA3879533, study PRJEB24766) | human gut metagenome | biome: human-associated habitat; feature: feces | place: USA | collected 1985/1987
AGTCGTTATCTTTAGTAGTGCACAGGCACAAACCACTGCCCGTAAGTTTGAGGCAGGTAAGAACACTTTTCTGCTGGACGGAAAACCATTTGTGGTGAAGGCTGCCGAATTGCATTATACCCGTATCCCGCAAGCTTATTGGGAACACCGTATAGAGATGTGCAAAGCGTTGGGAATGAATACGATTTGTATTTATATTTTCTGGAATATCCATGAACAGGAAGAAGGTAAATTCGACTTTACCGGACAGAATGACATTGCTGCTTTCTGTCGTGCGGCACAGAAACATGGTATGTATGTCATTGTCCGTCCCGGTCCGTATGTCTGTGCGGAATGGGAGATGGGAGGACTTCCCTGGTGGTTGCTGAAGAAGAAGGATATAGCTTTGCGTACACTCGATCCTTATTATATGGAACGGGTCGGTATCTTTATGAAAGAAGTGGGCAAGCAACTGGCTCCGTTGCAGGTAAATAAAGGTGGAAATATCATAATGGTTCAGGTAGAGAATGAATATGGTTCTTATGGAATCAACAAACCATACGTATCTGCCGTCCGTGATTTAGTGCGTGAGTCTGGCTTTACCGATGTGCCTTTGTTCCAATGTGACTGGAGCAGTAACTTCACAAATAATGCACTCGACGATTTGATCTGGACTGTGAATTTCGGTACGGGAGCCAATATCGACCAGCAATTTAAGAATTTGAAAGAGCTTCGCCCCGAAACTCCGTTGATGTGTAGTGAATTCTGGAGTGGATGGTTCGACCATTGGGGACGGAAACATGAGACACGTCCTGCGAAAGATATGGTGCAGGGCATTAAGGATATGCTCGACCGAAACATCTCTTTCAGTCTGTATATGACTCACGGAGGAACGACATTCGGACATTGGGGAGGTGCGAATAACCCGGCTTATTCCGCCATGTGCAGCTCATACGATTATGATGCTCCTATCAGTGAGGCGGGATGGACTACCGAGAAGTATTTCTTGCTTCGTGATTTATTGAAAAACTATCTTCCTGCAGGGGCTGCATTGCCGGAAGTTCCTGCCGCTCTGCCCGTAATGGAGATTCCTGAGTTCCATTTTACGAAAGTGGCTCCGCTCTTCTCTAATTTGCCGGAAGCGAAACACTCAACGGATATCCAGCCGATGGAACGGTTTAATCAGGGATGGGGAACGATTCTGTATCGTACGACCTTGCCGGAGGCTGTTGCTGCCGGTACGGTCCTCAAGATTACAGAGGTACATGATTGGGCGCAGGTTTATGCCGATGGCAAGCTGTTGGCGCGTCTGGATCGTCGTAAGGGAGAGTTCACAACAACGCTGCCTGTATTAAAGAAAGGTACGCAATTGGATATTCTCATAGAAGCGATGGGGCGTGTCAACTTTGACAAATCCATTCACGACCGTAAAGGAATCACAGAAAAGGTGGAACTTATTTCAGGAAATCAGACAAAGAAATTGAAAAACTGGACAGTGTATAACTTCCCGGTAGATTATTCCTTTATTAAAGATAAGAAATATAATGAAACCAAACAGTTGCCGACTATGCCAGCCTATTATAAAGGTACTTTTAAACTGGACAAAGTTGGAGATACTTTCCTGGATATGAGTACATGGGGTAAAGGTATGGTTTGGGTGAACGGTCATGCGATGGGACGTTTTTGGGAAATCGGTCCGCAACAAACACTCTTTATGCCGGGTTGCTGGCTGAAAAAAGGAGAGAATGAGATTCTCGTTCTTGATTTGAAAGGTCCTGCCAAAGCTTCTATCAAGGGTTTGAAGAAGCCAATTCTCGATGTGCTTCGTGAAAAAGCACCCGAAACACACCGCAAGGATGGCGAGAAGCTGAAACTGACAGGTGAGAAAACAGTATACGAAGGAGCTTTCACTCCTGGTAACGGCTGGCAGGAAGTACGATTTGCTACTCCGGCGAAAGGACGTTATTTCTGTTTGGAAGCATTAGATGCACAGAATGGAGGAGATGATGCTGCATTGGCGGAGCTTTATTTATTGGATGAAAGCGGTAAGCCGCTTCCCCGTCTACATTGGAATATTTTGTATGCTGATAGTGAAAGTACAAGGTGGGGAAATTTTACTGCTGATAAAATTTACGATTTACAGGAATCAACTTATTGGAGTACAAAAATAGAGGATAAGTTTCCTCATCACATAGTCATTGATTTGGGAGAGGAACAAATGATTTCTGGTTTCCGCTGTTTACCTCGAGCGGAAGAAGGAGCACCAGGGATGATTAAGGGTTATAAGGTGTATGTAAAAACTACTTCATTTGCTATGTAATCTCTGTCCTTTCTCATATCATTGAGGAAGGACAGTTTTTCTTTAATATATTAACGATCAGTTATCTCGTGAGGTTTTGAAAAAAAACTACTCTTAAAAAACTCTTGCATAGCTTGCCTTCAATAGAATAAAAATTGTACTTTTGCGTGTTAATCACTGTATTTATACATCAACAAATGATAGAAGATATAAAAAAAGCCTGTCAGGTAATGGCTGAAGGCGGGATTATTCTGTATCCTACTGATACGATTTGGGGTATAGGTTGTGACGCTACCAACGAAGAAGCGGTGCGCCGTATATATGAGATTAAGCAACGCTCTGATAGTAAGGCGATGCTGGTATTGGTGGATTCTTCTGTTAAGGTGGACTTCTATGTACAGGATGTACCAGAGGTTGCTTGGGACTTGATTGACTTAGCTGACAAACCTCTTACAATTATTTATTCCGGGGCACGCAATCTGGCTCCTAATTTGTTGGCTGAGGATGGTAGCGTAGGTATCCGGGTGACCAATGAAGACTTTTCTAAAAGACTTTGCCAGCAATTCCGCAAGGCAATCGTTTCTACTTCTGCTAATATTAGCGGACAACCTTCTCCGGGAAATTTTAGTGAGATAAGTGAGGAGGTAAAATCAGCGGTTGACTATATTGTAGGATATCGTCAGGAAGAAATGGATAGACCGAAACCATCCAGCATTATAAAACTGGATAAAGGTGGAGTTATCAAGATTATTCGTGAGTAATAAGGAAAAATGACTGAAGAAAAAAGAGGATTATTACAGCGTTTTATTATATGGCGCGAAAAGAACATTAACGAGAAGCGGTTTATATTGATACTTAGCTTCCTCGTAGGTATCTTTACAGCATTTGCTGCATTGATATTGAAGATGCTGATACACTGGATACAGAAGTTCTTAACAGAAAACTTCAACGTAACCGAAGCTAACTACCTTTATTTGGTTTATCCGGTTGTAGGTATCTTTTTGGCAGGACTCTTTGTGCGTTTTGTGGTAAAAGATGATATCAGTCATGGAGTTACCAAAATATTGTATGCTATTTCCAGGCGGCAGGGTCGTATTAAAGCTCATAATACATGGTCATCTATTATAGCTAGTTCCATCACGATCGGTTTTGGTGGTTCGGTAGGAGCGGAGGCACCTATTGTATTGACGGGTTCGGCTATCGGCTCAAATTTGGGTAGTGTATTCAAAATGGAACACCGGACATTGATGTTGTTGGTAGGATGTGGTGCCGCAGGGGCGGTAGCCGGTATCTTTAAGGCACCAATTGCGGGGCTCGTTTTCACCCTCGAAGTGCTGATGATCGATTTGACCATGTCCTCTTTGCTTCCTTTGTTGATATCTGCCGTAACTGCTGCAACGGTATCTTATATAGTGACTGGTACGGATGCTATGTTTAAATTTCATTTGGATCAGGCATTTGAACTGGAACGTATTCCGTATGTGATAATGTTGGGTGTCTTTTGTGGGTTGGTATCTCTTTATTTCACTCGTGCAATGAATTCTGTAGAAGGAGTGTTTGGTAAATTGAAATCTCCTTATAAGAAGTTAGTGCTGGGGGGTGCAATGTTGAGCGTACTCATCTTCCTTTTCCCGCCACTTTACGGTGAAGGTTATGATACGATAGAATTATTGTTGAATGGTACCAGCAATGCGGAATGGGACACGGTAATGAATAACTCCTTCTTTTATGGACATGCACATTTACTATTAATTTATCTTGCCTTGATAATCTTGCTAAAGGTATTTGCATCCAGTGCAACGAATGGTGGCGGTGGTTGCGGTGGTATCTTTGCACCTTCATTATATCTGGGTTGTATTGCAGGTTTTGTATTCTCTCATTTTAGCAATGGCTATGTGATGACTGCTTATTTGCCCGAGAAGAATTTTGCTTTAATGGGTATGGCAGGTGTGATGAGTGGGGTTATGCATGCTCCCTTGACCGGTGTCTTCCTGATAGCTGAACTGACCGGAGGATATGACCTTTTCTTACCATTGATGATTGTCTCGGTGAGCGCTTATCTTACTATAATCATGTTCGAACCTCACAGTATCTATTCTATGCGTTTGGCTAAGAAAGGGGAATTACTGACGCATCATAAAGATAAGGCCGTATTGACTTTGATGAAAGTAGAAAATGTGGTAGAGAAAGATTTTGTAGCAGTTCACCCTGATATGGATTTGGGTGAATTAGTTAAAGCAATTTCGACTTCACATCGCAATATATTCCCTGTTACAGATAAAGACAATGTATTAATTGGTATAGTTGTGTTGGATGACATCCGTAACATTATGTTCCGTCAGGAATTATATCACCGTTTTAGGGTCGGTAAATTAATGATTTCCATTCCGGCACGTTTGTACGACACGGATAGCATGGAACAAGTGATGCGAACTTTTGATGAAACCGGGGCTTGGAATTTGCCTGTGGTGAATGCTGAGGGGCAATATTTGGGGTTTGTATCCAAATCAAAGATATTTAATTCGTACCGTGAAGTGTTGGTACATTTCTCTGAAGATTAGAATAATATGAAGAAAGAAGATTTGAGAATAGTATATATGGGCACTCCCGATTTTGCCGTGGAGGCTCTTCGTTGTTTGGTTGAAGGTGGTTATAATGTGGTAGGCGTTATTACAATGCCTGATAAACCCGCCGGACGTGGGCATAAGCTACAGTATTCTCCGGTGAAACAGTTCGCTTTGGACCATAATCTTCCACTTCTTCAACCGGAGAAGTTGAAAGATGAGACTTTTGTAGAAGAGTTGCGGGCTTTGAAAGCGGACCTTCAGATAGTGGTTGCCTTCCGCATGTTGCCCGAGGTTGTGTGGAATATGCCACGTTTAGGCACATTCAATTTGCATGCTTCTTTGTTGCCACAATATCGCGGCGCTGCTCCTATCAATTGGGCAGTGATAAATGGAGATACCGAAACAGGTATTACCACCTTTTTCTTGAAACACGAGATAGATACAGGTGAAGTTATCCAGCAGGTACATGTGCCTATTGAGGATACCGACAATGTAGGTATTGTACATGATAAACTGATGATGCTTGGAGGGCGTTTGGTAGTAGAAACCGTAGATGCCATTTTGAATGATACGGTGAAAAGCATTCCGCAGGAAGAAATGGCTGTGGTAGGTGAGTTGCGTCCGGCACCGAAAATTTTTAAAGAAACTTGCCGCATTAATTGGGACCAGCCTGTAAAACGTATCTATGACTTCATACGTGGTTTGTCTCCTTATCCGGCTGCATGGACTGAGTTAGTTCAGCCTAATGGAGAAAAAGTTGTAGTGAAGATATTTGAGACAGAAAAGATAATGAAATCTCATCAATTAGCTCCCGGCACACTGCTTACCGATGGCAAGAGTTTTATCCATATTGCTGCAAAAGATGGTTTGATTGCGATTCATGCTTTACAACTGCCGGGTAAGAAGCGGTTAAAGACTGATGAATTGCTTCGTGGATACCGATTTGAAGGCAGGATGATTTAGTTCATTCCTGCTTCGGGTTATTTCATCCTTAATTCTATCCGCTTCACCTTTTCTTCTGGGCATCCAATTATTCTGGCGAGTACCTTTGCATTCACATCAATAACACCCGAACAACATGTTTAATGCAATTGTACGATTCTCTATCCGGAAGAAGCTGTTTGTAGGACTGACGACGCTCTTCCTTCTTCTTGGAGGCATATATGCGATGGTGACACTTCCCATCGACGCCGTGCCCGACATTACCAATAATCAGGTACAGATTGTTACTGTATCGCCTACTCTGGCTCCTCAGGAAGTAGAACAACTTATTACTTTCCCTATCGAGATAGCCATGAGTAACATCATGAACGTAGAAGAAATACGTTCCGTGAGCCGCTTCGGCCTCTCTTTAGTGACGGTCGTATTCAAAGAAAGTGTGCCTACCTTGCAGGCGCGGCAGCTTATTAATGAGCAGATACAAACCGTGGCGGGCGAGATTCCTCCCGAGTTGGGTACGCCACAGTTGATGCCGGTTACTACCGGTCTTGGTGAAATATACCAATATACCCTTGATGTAGCTCCGGGCTACGAAGACAAGTACGACGCTATGGAGTTGCGTACCATTCAGGACTGGATTGTGAAACGCCAACTCTCCGGCATTCCCGGTATTGTAGAGATTAACAGCTTCGGTGGAAACCTCAAACAATACGAAGTGGCTGTAGATCCCGATGCACTGTATTCGCTTAATATTACCATTGGCGAAGTGTTCGAAGCTCTGAGTCGTAACAACCAGAATACGGGAGGTAGTTATATAGAAAAGGTGAACCGTGCCTATTATATTCGTTCCGAAGGTATGATAGCAGAGATGGAAGATATTGACCGTATTGTGGTGACTAACCGCAATGGTATACCTATCCACATCAGCGACGTGGCTACCGTGCGTTTTGGCAGTGCCAAGCGTTTCGGCGCCATGACCATCGACGGTAAAGGCGAGTGTGTAGGCGGTATTGCCATGATGTTGAAAGGCGCCAATGCCAATGTGGTTACCACAGAACTGGAGAAGCGGGTAGAAAAAGTACAGAAGATGTTACCCGAAGGTGTCAGCATCGAACCTTACCTTAATCGCTCGGAACTGGTGAAACGGAATATCTCGACAGTAGTCTATAATCTGATAGAGGGTGCTATCATCGTATTTCTGGTACTTATTATCTTCTTGGGTAATTTTAGAGCCGGACTGATTGTAGCTTCTGTTATTCCGCTGGCCATGCTTTTTGCTTTTATCCTGATGAGACTATTTGGTGTATCGGCCAACTTGATGAGCCTCGGTGCCATAGACTTCGGTATTGTGGTGGACGGCTCCATCGTGGTACTAGAAGGAGTGTTGGCACATATATATAGTAAGAAGTTCCGTGGTCGCACGCTGTCCAAGGAAGAGATGAATGTCGAAGTAGAGCGCGGTGCTGCCGGTGTGGTACGTTCGGCTACGTTTGCTGTGCTTATCATTCTTATCGTATTCTTCCCCATACTTACGCTGACAGGTATCGAAGGCAAGTACTTCACCCCAATGGCGAAGACACTGGTATTCTGTATCATCGGAGCTTTGTTATTATCACTTACATATGTTCCCATGATGGCGTCCTTGTTTCTTAAACGCGAGATTAAAGATAGGAAAGTTTTTGCCGACCACTTCTTCGAGAAGTTAAACAAGGTTTATCAAGCAGCGCTTCACTGGTGTATGCGCCATGTACGTATGGCTGTATCGGCTTCTTTCCTAGCGTTGATAGCTAGTCTCTTTCTCTTTACCAAGCTTGGTGCAGAGTTTATTCCGACATTGGACGAAGGAGACTTTGCCATGCAGATGACATTACCCGCTGGTAGTTCGCTCACCGAGAGCATAGAAGTTTCCAAACTGGCACAAAAGACATTGAAAGATAAGTTCCCCGAAATCAGGCACGTCGTAGCCAAGATTGGTACCGCCGAAGTTCCTACTGACCCGATGGCGGTGGAAGATGCCGACGTAATGATTGTGATGAAACCTTTCAAGGAGTGGACCAGTGCCAAGAGCCGTGCCGAGATGGTGGAAAAGATGAAAGCCGCCCTCGAACCTCTTGAAGACCGTGCCGAGTTTAACTTTTCACAACCCATTCAGCTTCGCTTCAATGAGTTGATGACGGGAGCCAAAGCCGATATCGCCATTAAACTATACGGTGAAGACATGACCGAACTTTATGCGAGAGCCAAGGAGTGTGCCACCTATATTGAGAAAATCCCCGGTGCTTCGGACGTAATTGTGGAGCAAGCTATGGGATTACCCCAGCTAGTGGTGAAGTACGACCGCGCTAAGATTGCCCGTTACGGCATCAACATTGAAGAACTTAATACCATTGTCCGCACGGCTTATGCCGGCGAGGCTGCGGGAGTAATTTTCGAGAATGAACGCCGCTTCGACCTGGTGCTGCGTCTGGACTATGACAAGGTGAAGGATTTGAACCTCGACAAACTATTTGTCCGCACTACGGATGGCATACAAATACCTGTAAGCGAGGTAGCTACCATCGACTTAAATAATGGTCCTTTGCAAATAAACCGTGATGCAACGAAACGCCGCATCGTGATTGGTGTGAATGTGCGTGATGCTGATATTCAGCAGGTTGTAAACAGTATTCAACAAACATTGGAGAAGAATATCAAGCTGCAACCCGGTTATTACTTTACTTATGGCGGACAATTTGAGAATCTTCAGAATGCTATTGACACGTTGCTGATTGTGATTCCGGTAGCATTGTCACTCATCCTGTTGCTACTGTTCTTTGCCTTCAAATCTGTAACTTATACGCTGGTGGTATTTAGTACTGTACCATTATCTCTTATTGGTGGTATTCTGGCTTTGTGGCTGCGCGGCTTACCGTTCAGTATTTCGGCGGGTGTAGGATTTATTGCTTTGTTTGGTGTAGCTGTACTTAATGGTATTTTGATGATTAATCACTTTAATGAAGTACGTAAGAGTACCCGCCACCGGATGTGTACATCGCGTATCATTCGTGAGAGTTGCCCGCACTTGCTTCGTCCGGTATTCTTGACAGGATTGGTTGCTTCACTCGGTTTCGTGCCGATGGCAATTGCTACTTCGGCGGGAGCGGAGGTACAGCGTCCGTTGGCAACAGTGGTTATAGGTGGATTGATCGTATCGACCATACTGACACTCTTGATTATTCCGGTATTCTATCATATAGTAAATTCAGCAGTAATGTTACGTCATAGTAAATTGAAGAAGTTATTCGGCTTTGGTATGATTGCCTTGGCTGTGATGTGCATACCTACACAGGCTCATGCACAAGAAGCCCCGCAAACCATCAGTCTGGAGCAGGCTATCGCGATGGCTGTACAAAATAATCCTCGTTTGAAGATAGCCACCACAGATATTAAACGCGTCCGTGCCACTCGCGGCGAAGTAGTGGAACTTGGTGCTACCGAATTCTCCTATTCATGGGGGCAACTGAATGGAACGGAGCGTAACGATAAAGAGACGGCTGTGACACAACCTATCGGTTCCTTACTGGCTCCCTTCTACAAGAATGTGCTTGTCAACAAGCAGATTGCTACCGGCACCTACTACCGCGAAATGGTAGAAAAAGAAGTGAAAGCCGAAGTGAAACGTGCTTGGGCATATTATCTCTATGCTTGGAACTTACGTGATATGTATAAAGAACAAAGTGGCTTGGCAGACCGTATGCAAAAAGCGGGAGAGTTGCGTTACCAGCAAGGAGAAATCACCTTATTAGAAAAAAGTATGATTTCTACCATTGCTTCCGATATGCGTAACAAACTATTTCAAGCAGAAGAAGAGTTGAAGCTCGCTGCATCACGTTTGCAATGGACTTGCTATACCGATCAATCCATTGTACCCGATGAGACTGCCATCCGGCTTTATCCCGTCAGTATAGATGTTCTTCCATTGTCTTCCGCTCATCTGAACTATTTCGAAAGCCAAGTCAATGAGAAACAAGCCATGCTGAATATTGAACGCAGCCGCTTCTTCCCTGAACTTTCTTTTGGATATGTCCGTCAGAATATACTTCCTGAGAAGGGCTTGAACTCATGGATGGTCGGTGTATCTTTTCCTGTATGGTTCGTACCGCAGCGTAGCAAAATCCGTCAGGCAAAGTTTGAACGTAGCATGGCGCAAACGCAAGCCGATGCCAATGTACGCGAACTTAATAATAAGGTGACAGAACTTCGTGGCAGTATCCGTCGTTATGGCGAGAGTATTCGCTACTATACCACAACTGCCCTGGCCGAAGCCGATCATTTGATAAAAACTGCCGATTTGCAATTCCGTGAAAGCGAAACGGATATCACGGAATATGTACAAAGCATGAATGCTGCCCGCGAAATAAAGAAAGGATATATAGAGACTGTCTATCAGTTTAATGTGGCAGCGTTGGAATATGAGTTATATCACTAATAAACATCTACAAGAAATATGAAAAAGATAATTCTCCCCGTTGCTGTTCTGCTGTTAGCGTCCTGCAACTCTTCGAATAAAGAAACCGAAACAACTGTAGCACCTCAATCCGTAGATAGTGTGGCTGTAGTGGCGGATACTATGGATTCTACTTATGTAGATGGCGTTACTTCGGCAACTGCCATTGCTAATCCTGCTTCATTTAATGGTACGCTCGTTATTCCTCCTAAGAATTTTGCTACTGTTACGTTAAGTATGGGTGGCATTGTAAAAGACCTTTCTCTGTTACCCGGTTCGTATGTAAGCAAAGGAACGGTATTGGGGACTTTGGAAAATCCCGACTTCATTGATTTACAGCAATCCTATTTGGATAGCTATGCGCAATTGGAGTATCTCGAAGCGGAGTATAAACGCCAGCAGAATCTCTCTCGTGAAGAAGCTGCTTCGCAAAAGAAGCTGCAACAGAGTAAAGCAGATTATCTATCTATGAAAAGCCGCTTGCAGGCATCAGCAGCCCAATTACGTTTGTTGGGAATCAATCCTGAGACTTTGAATACCACCGGAATTCGTCCCTATATAGAAGTAAAAGCGCCTATCAATGGATATATTAGCAAAGTTCAGGCTAACTTAGGAAAGTTTCTGAATGCAGGAGAACCACTCTGTGATGTTATCGACAAAAGCCAGACGATGGTACGCCTTACTGCTTACGAGAAAGACTTGGTAGGAATGAAAGTGGGCAGCCGTGTGCAGTTTCGTGTCAATGGGTTGGGAAAGACTACTTTCCATGCCACACTGATTTCAATCGGCCAACAAGTGGATGATGCGAATCGCTCTATCGAATTGTATGCAAAAGTATTGGATGCGAGTCCTGTATTCCGTCCCGGCATGTATGTGTCTGCCAGAATGGAAAGGGAATAAATAAGAATCATTATCTTTGCGGAGGAATGAAATGGAATTGCAGATGATAATAACGAATAAGAAGTATATCCAACTAACGGTGCTTGTATCACTGGTCGTTGGCTTCCTGATCCACTTTCCGGAGTTGGTATCATTGACCGATACGCTGGAGCAACAGGCTTTGTTCCCCGGCATGTCGTCGGCTGAAGTTTTTTTTGAGGTGGGGTATACTTTTATTTCGCTTTTGGTACTTTTCGCTGTAAACACTTTCTTGTTCCGGTTTAATAACCCGGCAGTGCGAATGTTGTGGTGGAAAGTGTTGCTATCATTTGTACTTACCTGGATATTGAGCCGCTTCTTGGGCGAATTGTTTGTATTTCTCCACCATAACTTCCGTATTCCGGCTATTGATGCCATGGTACATCACTACCTGCATCCGGTGCGCGACTTTATAATCAGCCTGATTGTTACCGGCACTTGCTACATTAGTTATCTGATACGCGAGCGGCAGGAGGTGCTGTTGCAAAATGGTAAATTGGTAACTGAAAATATTCAGAATCAGTATCAGGCTTTAAAGAATCAGTTAAACCCGCACATGCTGTTCAACTCGCTGAATACCCTTCAATCGCTGGTACGCGAAAGTCCGGAGAAGGCACAGAACTATATTCGTGAGCTTTCGCGTGTGCTGCGATATACGCTTCAAGAGAATGATACGCATACTGTTACGTTGCGTGAAGAGATGAACTTTGTAGATGCGTATATTTTTTTAATGAAGATGCGCTATGAAGAGAACCTGAAATTTGTTGTAGAAGTAGATGCGGCGTTGATGGATTATTCGCTGCCTCCACTCTCTATCCAGACTTTAGTGGAGAACGCCATCAAGCATAATGAAATCAGCAACCGCCATCCGTTGACTATCGAAATACACACAGTCTTCACAGGCACGGGGAAAGAAGCAGTTCTTTGTATTGAAAATAACTTGCAACCGCGGCGTAGCGCATCTTCCGGCACAGGAATCGGACTGGCAAATCTCTCTAAACGTTATGAACTTCTGTTCGGTAAAGAGATTCAAATTACTGAAGCAAATGGGAAGTTTAGTGTTTGTATTCCGCTCATGAAACCTTGAAAATGCAACCGTACCTATGAAAGCTTTGATTATAGAAGATGAGAAAGCAGCTGTTCGTAACCTGACAGCTTTGCTGGCCGATGTAGCTCCCGATATGGAGATAATCGATATGTTGGATAGTGTGGCAGATACCATCGAATGGTTTGATACGCACCCTATGCCTGAACTTGTATTCATGGATATTCATTTGGCCGATGGCTCGGCATTCGAGATTTTTGAGCATACAGACATTACTTGTCCTGTCATTTTTACCACTGCTTATGATGAATATGCCTTGCGTGCCTTCAAAGTCAACAGTATTGATTATCTGTTAAAGCCCATCGGAGAAGAAGATATGCGCACGGCACTTGCCAAACTGAAACATTTGCATGGTAACCGTTCCGAAGAACCTGATTTCTTGCAAATGATACGTTCCTTGCAGCGCCAAGAAAGCTATAAGACCCATTTCCTGGTTCCCTCCAAAGGGGACAAACTACTGCCTCTGGCCGTAGAAGCGATTTCATTCTTTTATATTGCCGAAGGAATTGTAAAAGCAGCAACCGGAGATGGCAAAGAATATGTGCTTACTCAAACATTGGACGAACTAACGGAATGTCTCAATCCAAAGCATTTCTTCCGTGCCAACAGGCAATATCTCATATCCCGCGAATCAGTGAAGGATATTGATCTTTGGTTTAATAACAGGCTTGCCATCAATCTGCATGCTGCTATGCATGAGAAGATTGTAGTAAGCAAAGCACGCGTAGGTGAATTCAAAGAATGGTTTGGAAAATGAAGAATTCTTCATTCTTCATTCTTCATTATTCATTATTTTACTTACTTTTGTACATTATAAACGTGTAACTTCAAGAATGTAAGCATTATGAAACCGATCATATCTCCTTCTATATTATCTGCCGATTTTGGCTATCTGGCAAGAGACATCGAAATGATTAACCAAAGTGAGGCTGAATGGGTACATATTGATATCATGGATGGTGTATTCGTTCCGAATATTTCTTTCGGCTTTCCAGTATTGAAATATGTAGCCCAATTATCTGAAAAACCTTTGGACGTACACTTGATGATTGTACAACCGGAGAAGTTTATTCCGGAGGTCAAAGCTTTGGGAGCACATATTATGAATGTACATTATGAGGCTTGTCCGCATCTTCATCGGGTAGTACAACAAATTCGTGAAGCTGGTATGCAACCGGCGGTAACTATCAACCCTGCTACACCTGTATCCATGTTGAGAGATATCATCGAAGATGTATATATGGTATTGGTGATGAGTGTGAACCCCGGATTCGGAGGGCAGAAGTTTATAGAACACTCCGTAGAGAAAGTACGCGAACTGAAGGAATTAATAAAAATCACAGGTTCGCAAGCCTTGATAGAGGTTGACGGGGGTGTAAACCTCGAAACCGGTGCCCGATTAATAGAAGCAGGTGCTGATGCGTTGGTAGCCGGTAATGCAATCTTTTCTGCTTCTGATCCTAAAGAAACTATTCGTGCATTGCGAAATCTATAAATTATAGAATTGATAATAGATGGCTTTCTGCGGCATCCATTCCTTCGACTATTGGTGCCGTTGGTAGTTGGTATTTGGTGTGGGGATAAATATCCTCATACCTTTTCTTTATGGAGTTGTTCTATTGCGTTCTTGCTTCTGGTTCTTGTTTTTGTAGTTAGCAATCGTTGTTTTTCGCGTTGGCTCTATGGATTGACAATTTCTCTTTTTCTTTTTGCTATTGGTTTTCAACTTGTAAGTTGGCAGTTAGAGCAAACCGAATATACTTTCTCGAATAAAGAAGCTGTTTATAAAGTTCGTATTCAAGAAGAGCCGGAAATGAAAAAACGCAGTATGCTGTGTCGTTCTGTTCTGATGGGTGAATATGTTCAAGGTACAATGCTGCATAATTGTCAAGGTAACCTTTTTCTGCTTTATTTTCCAAAAGATTCACTAACCTTTTGTCTGAGAAGAGGAGATGAATTATTGATTTCTGCCCGTCTTTATCCTCCAAAAAATAATGGTAATCCCGATGAATTGGATTATGCTCGTTTTCTGAAACGTAAAGGAGTTACAGGTACTGCTTATATTGATGCAGGACATTGGAAAGTGATAGGGCACGATTCTTCACGTACATTCCGGCAGGTAGCTTTGGATTGCAGGGAAAAGGTTGTGGCATGTTATCGCAATCTGGGCTTTAGTAAAGATGAACTGGCGGTACTTTCTGCATTGACAGTAGGAGATAAAGAAGAATTAAGTGATGATATTGTAGAAACATATTCTGTGACCGGTGCTAGTCATGTATTAGCTCTTTCGGGGCTGCATATCGGTTTTATCTATGCTTTGCTTTATTGCCTCTTTAGCATTTTGTGGAAACAGTGGAAATACTTGAAACCGTTCTTGCTTCTATGTATTATCCTATTCTTGTGGGGATTTGCTTTTCTCACAGGGCTTTCTTCTTCCGTTATACGTTCGGTTATCATGTTCTCTTTTTTGGCAGTTGCCTGTTTGCAGCCCGAAAAGCTATTAACATTGAATACTCTCGCGGCTACTGCTTTCTTGATGTTGTTGTATAATCCGTTTTGGCTGTTTGATGTAGGTTTTCAGTTATCCTTCTCGGCAGTGGCTGCAATTGTTGTAATACAACCTAAGTTGTATGCCATATGGAAGGTTAAGAACCGCTTTTTGAGTTATTTGTGGGGACTTATCACGGTTTCTGTTGCAGCTCAGCTTGGCACTGCTCCACTGGTACTGCTCTATTTCTCACGCTTCTCTACGCACTTCTTGCTGACTAATCTTTGGGTTATTCCTATGGTGTCGCTTATTATGTATTCCGCAGTTCTGCTTCTGGTATTGATGCCTTTTCCTTTTTTGCAGCAAGCTTTTGCAGAAGTAGTGGAAATGTTAATCCGCGTGCAGAACAATGTACTTCATTGGATAGAGCAACTTCCATTTGCCTCGATTGATGGCATTTGGGTCGATGTATGGGGAGTTGTGTTGTACTACTTGCTGATTGTGATGATTTACCGTGTTTTTTTACGATGCACGGCACGCAATGCTTATTGGCCCTTGGTAGTACTACTGGCACTCTTTTCATATAATACAGTTTCAATCCTCTTTTTTGCTCCCCACCGAAGTTTTGTATTTTATAATGTTCGTGGATGTCCTGCTGTTCATTGTATGGCAGAAGGGCATCAGTCGTGGATGGTGTGCGCAGATAGTCTGCCGGATATTCCCCGAATGCAACATTTTCTTTCCTCTTATTGGAATCATTTGAGGTTAGATGAGCCGAACGTTGTTACAAAAGACTTTTCAATGCCCGGTTTGCGTGTCAGGAATCAATTGCTTTGCTATGCCGGAAAGCGTGTTTGCTTATTGCACGATGCCCGGTGGAAGAATAAAGTTTCAAATCATCCTATACCTATAGATTATCTTTATATATCCAAGGGGTACGAAGGCGGTATAAAAGAGTTGTTTCTTTTGTTTTCTATTAAGGCTGTAGTGCTTGATTCCTCGCTTACAGCCTATAATCAAGAGAAATTAATCCATGAATGTATCAATTTAGGGGTATCTTATTTTTCTCTTTCGGAAAAAGGTTATGTCCGCATATTGTTATAACTCGCAAACTTTTCGTACTTTTGTCCCCTTAAACTGTTATAGATGTAGAGAATAAATTTCGTTCATCTGAAATAGTCAAATAGTAAATAGTCAAATAGTAAATATCCTAATGCTGACGAAAGTAATAGAGCAATCTAAAATAGACCATTTTGTGAAATGGTTTGAACGTGCCGAAAAAATAGTTATTGTATCTCATGTTGGTCCTGATGGTGATGCTATCGGTTCTTCTTTGGGACTGTGGCATTTCCTTAATTCGCAGGATAAGACAGTGAATGTTATTGTGCCGAACGCTTTTCCGGATTTCCTGAAATGGATGCCGGGTAGTGAAGATATATTGTTG
>OHFN01000912.1_pt1 | contig 15995 bp, 11 predicted proteins | sample 1567571 | NCBI WGS metagenome assembly OHFN01 (sample SAMEA3879533, study PRJEB24766) | human gut metagenome | biome: human-associated habitat; feature: feces | place: USA | collected 1985/1987
AATTAACTCACCTTCAGGTGCGGCAGGTTCTGCTACACGTATGACTATTCGTGGTAATTCATCATTCCTTGGAAGCAATCAGCCTCTTTATGTTGTGGATGGTGTACCTTATAGTAATACAGAAGTTGCATCTTCAAATCAGGCAACTGAAGCCGGTGGTGCTTATGGTAGCGGTATTTCTACTCTTGACCCGAATGATATCGAATCAATGAATGTCTTGAAAGGTGCAGCAGCTGCTGCATTGTATGGATCTCGTGCCGCAAATGGTGTTGTTCTTATAACAACCAAAAGTGGTTCAAAGAGCAAAAATAAGGCAGGTAAAGGTATGGAAATCACTTTGAACGCCTCTTATACAATGGAGCAAATTGCAGGTTTGCCTGATTACCAAAATAAATTCGGTACAGGTGATAACTTTATTGCTCAAGGCGTAAATGGTTCTTGGGGTGCTGCATTTACTGACGTAACTGAAGTTCCTCTGAGCATGTTCTCTGCAAATATTTATGGAAAGGCTTATCCTGATCTACCTAAAATGATTCCTTATAAAGCTTACGAAAATAACGTAAAGGATTTGTTTGATATGGGAGGTATTTACGATTTGTCGTTGAACATCAACCGTTATACAGAAAGTGGTAATTTTACTGCAACTGTTTCGAAGATGGATCAAGATAGTTATATTCCTGATGCAGACTTTGGTCGTTATTCTATCAGCGTAGGTGGAAATCAAACATTAACCAACGGTGTTCGTGTTGGCGGAAATGTTTCTTTCTCAAGAACTCAGCAGAATGGTCCTATGTTTGGTAATAATCAGTCATCAAACATTGGTGCTTCTTCATTTGCCCGTGCATTAATTCTCGGTCGTAACTGGGATATGTCTCTTCCTTATGAAACTCCCGACCATAAATCATTATTCTTTGTGGGTGATCAGGCAGATAATCCGCTGTGGTCATGGAAGTATAATAAGATTAGAACAACAATGGATAGAACCGTTGCTAATTTCAATGTTGGTTACGATATCACTAAATGGCTTTCTGTTGATTACCGTCTAGGTATCAATGATTTCAAAATGGATCGTAAGGAAGTACTGAACATTGGTTCAAGAGCTGTAGGTGGTAAAGGACGTATTCGCGTAGAATCTTATGATACACAAGAAATTGAGTCAACTTTATTACTCCGCTTCGATGTGCCTCTTCATAAAGATTGGGGATTGAAAGGTTCTTTGGGTCACAATGTGAACCAGTTTACATCAACGAATACTCAAACAACAGGTTTGAATATAATGTCTCCTGGTGTTTACAATATCAATAATACAGAATCGCAAACTTCTGAAGAATATTATACAAGAACTCGTTTGTGGGCAATTTTTGGAGAAGCAACTCTTGATTATAAGAATTTTGCCTTCTTGAGTGTAACAGGACGTAATGACTTCTCTTCTACTTTGCCTAGTGGCAATCGTAGTTTCTTCTATCCTTCTATTGCCGGTTCATTTGTATTCACAGATGCTTTCAATATCAATGAAGATATTATCAAGTTCGGTAAAGTACGTTTGAGTTGGGCTAAGGTTGGTAATGATGCCGGTGCTTATTACAAAAACGGAACATTTAGTTTGGGACAACCTTTCAACGGACGACCGATCTTGTCATTACCAAGCTCTATGTTCGATCCTGAATTGAAACCGGAATTCACTTCTGAAGTTGAATTTGGTGCAGAATTGCAATTCTTGAAGAGTAGAGTGAACTTGGATTTCACATGGTACAATCGTAACTCAACAAATCAGATTGCTCCTTTGAGTCTTCCTTATTCAACAGGTTATGGTAGCTACTATACAAACTTTGGTAAAATGAACAATCATGGTATCGAAGTTGGTTTGAATTTAGTACCCATAATGAACAATAACTTCAAGTGGGATATGTATTTCACTTATACGAAGAATGACAGTGAAGTAAAAGAACTGGCAGAAGGTGTTGACCGTGTATCTTTGGCTACCGGTTTCGCTACTCCGGGAGCTGTATTGGAAGTTGGTCAACCTTATGGTATGTTAGTTGGAGATAAGTTTGCACGTGATGAAGAAGGAAATCTTTTAGTTGATCCTAATTCTGGTTTCTATTTGGTAGATGATGAACAAGGATATTTGGGTAATCCTGCTCCTGATTATAAACTAAGCTTGAACAATACATTTACTTATAAAGGTATAACATTGTCATTCTTGGTAGATGCTCAAGTTGGTGGATGTGTTTGGACATCTTATATTAGGTATATTACAGACTTGTTGGGACGTGGTGTTACAAAAGACACAGAAAACCGTTACGGTTCTCGTATCATGCCGGGCTACTTAGCTGATCCTTCTACTAAGAAACCTTTGTTGGATGCTAATGGAAATAAGATTCCTAACAATGTCCAATTACGTGAGAATGACTTATGGTTTACTGGAAGTTCTACAGTATCTTCATTTGCTATAAATGGTGTAGACGAAGCAGCAGTTTATGACGCTACTACAATCCGTCTGCGTGAAATAAGCCTTGGCTACCAACTTCCCAAATCTTGGTTGGCTAAGACATTCATTGGTTCAGCTAATATTTCATTTGTAGCTCGCAACTTGTGGTTCTGGGCACCAAATGTTCCTAAGCATAGTAATTACGATCCTACAGCCAGCAGTTATGGTGGTGGCAATATACAAGGTATTGACTATACTTCTGCACCGAATACAAGACGTTATGGATTCAATCTTAAACTCACATTCTAAAAACCGAACGTATGAAAATTAAAAAATATATATTTATATTGGCATCAGTCTTGTTTGTCAACACTAGTTGTTCTCAATACCTCGACATCAATGATGACCCCAATAAACCGACTAAAGCTGAATTGAACAAAGTATTAACCGGAGCGGAATATGACATTGCTATGGCATTTGCTTCTGGGAATTATATAGGTTCATCATTGCCTTCTTATGTATTTCATTTATCTTCTCGTGAAGTTGATAACTTTGGTATAACGGCTTCTACAGCTTCACTTGGCAATTCTTGGCTGCAAGCTTATACTTATGGTCTAAAAAATACGGATGCCGTTATTACTGCTGCTGAAGAAGGAGGAAATTTAATCTATGCTGGTATAGGTAAATTGCTGAAGGCTTATGCATTTGCAAGTATTGTGGATTTATGGGGAGATATACCTTACACAGAATTCAATGTAGAAGGAAATTATGCTCCGGCTTTGGACAAAGGTCAAGCTGTTTATAACTCTCTGCTCGCTTTGATAGATGATGCTATCAGTAATTTGAATAATACAGAAGCTCCCAATTTGTTAAAGCCGTCTTCTGATGACTTGATTTACAATGGTGACAAAAACAAATGGGTTAGAATGGGTAATACTCTGAAACTAAAACTATTGGTACAGTCAAGAAAAGCAAAAGGTGAAATTACAGGTTGGAATGAGAAACTTACTGCTTTGCTTGCTGAAAATAACTTCATGAAGGATGGAGAAGATTTTGAATTTAAGCACACGGCAAAAGACAATCCGGATGAACGCAACCCTGCTTATGTTGACGAATATCTTGGAGGGCAAAGTACTTATTACATCAGCCCGTGGCTTTTTGAAACAATGTCTGGTTTAGATTTGAATGTGAAAAATAATCCACTTGCTGGTATTACTGACCCACGTATTCCATATTATTGGGTAAATCAAATCAAGGCAGATGGTGAAGCGCAAAATACAACTGATTATCGTAGCGGTGCATTTGTTTCTATATTTTTTGCATCCAACTCTTCATCATCGGGTAATGACCAACGTTCAACTTCTTCCTTTATTGGAATCTATCCATGTGGTGGTAAATATGATGACGGCAATGGTGGTAAATGTGATAAGAGTGTAGGTACTGGTATTGCACCTGAGAAAATGCTACAAGCTTACTCTGTTCCATTCTTGTTGGCAGAGCTTTATCTAACCGGAGAGGTAACAGGTGATGCCAAGGCCGCTTTAGAAGCTGGTATCAAACGTTCTATAACTCACGTGAATACAGTATCTCAAGCTGCAAAAGCTGATGGTGTTGCTGTACCTACAATTGCAGCAGATGTAGTTACTGCTTTTGTCGGAAAAGTTTTAGCTAAATTTGATGCAGCAGCAAGTAACGAAGAAAAGCTTCGCATTGTAATGACTCAGAAATGGATTGCTAACTTCTTTAATCCGGTTGAAGCATATAATGATATCCGCCGTACAGGTTATCCTACATTATTGAGTCCGGGTACTGATTATGCTCAATCACCTTATAAGAGCAGTAAAGCTCCTGAACTTGGTCCTATTGATATTCCTTTAAAAGGTATTAATGCATATCCGAGAGCAATGTGGTATCCAACAAGTGAAGTTACCCGTAACCCGAACGTTACAAACAGTGGTAGAAATTTAAGTACTCCGATTGTATTCTGGGATAAATAATATGTTTAACTATGAAATTTTACAATAATATGAAATATATACAATTATTCTTGGCAACTGTCCTTATGGCATTGCTGACTGTTAGCTGTGACCAAGATCTTCCCTATCCATTGGAGGATGTAAAGGACGGTGTCGTAATTGACATTGCCCGTGTAGATGGCACAGATGGCGTTCTTTCTGCAGGAACAACGGAAGGTAATTATAAAATTAAAATGACTATTCCCAAACAACAAGGTGATTATTCAATGTTGGATTATGCACAGCTTTTGTGTGTATTTACAAATGCCGCAGGTGAAACTACTTCTAAAGTAGTCATTGATAACATTACTGAGTTTCCTAAAGAAATTACAGTTGACTTTGCAGATGTTTATAAAAAATTCGGTTTAACTGCACCGTCATTAGGCGAAACAATGTATTTTACTGCAAATGCAATATTGAAGGACGGTTATGTTGTAAATGGTTGGACAGCTGAAACAGGTTTCAATAATAAGGTGTTTACAGGTTATTCTTATAATGTAAGATATGCTGTAGTTTGTCCGTTAATATTGGAAGAATTTACTGGCGATATGCTTATCGTTGACAACTCTGCTCCATTCTATGATGGTGATGTATATCCGGTTAAAGTATCTATGATTTCTGAAACAGAATTGGAAGTAGAAGGTTTCTACGAAGATTCAAACATACGCATAATAATAGATCCTACTGTTCATACAGTATCTGTACCCAAACAGGTATTGTATGATAGTTATGGAAGTTATACCAATTTCTTTGTTGCTGCTTCAGGTACTATCGATGCATGTAATGGTACTATTACTTTCTCTGGTACAGTAGGAGTTGACCAAGGTACATTTACTACTAGTGCAAGTTGGTTGATTAAACACTAAAAAAGTAATAACTGAGCAAAGTGCTCAAAGTATTAAAGAAAGACTAATTTTAAAAGGAGATGTGACTCTACGACACATCTCCTTTTTTTGTATTTGTTGCTTTATAACATTGCAATTATATTTACATATCTACTATTCCTATATTTAAAATTCTGCATTAACTGTTCATTTTTATCTGTAATACTCTTATTAGTCTATGTTGACAATTATACTTCTCATTAAGTATCAAGTATGTTTTTTATTTGATTAATTTGAAAATCGATCAAAGCAATGTGCTTAATTTCAGTCGTAAAAACTAAATCTTGGTTATGCGTCGTATAGTTCTGCGAAGACTTTGCTAGTTTCGTTTGTTGGTATGCAGTCACAAGAAGTGGCAATCAGACCAACAGTAAAAGTAACATTAAAAGCTGATAGTGAAGTACTTGACGAGGTTGTAGTAGTTGCTTACGGAACGGCTAAAAAGGAATCATTAACAGGTTCTATTTCAGTCGTTGACTCCAAGAAAATCGAAAAGCGTATCACCACCAGTGTTACTGGAGCACTTGAAGGTTCTGCTCCTGGTGTACAAGTAAACAACACCTATGGTGAACCTGGTAAAGCGCCTTCCATTCGAATTCGTGGTTTTGGAACATTGGTTTCAGGAGCTTCTGATCCATTGTTCGTTGTAGATGGCGTACCTTTTGATGGCAACATTGCAGAAATAAATTCTAATGATATAGAAAGCATGTCTATCTTGAAAGACGCTGCCTCTGCTGCTTTATACGGTAACCGTGCCGCTAACGGTGTCGTACTTATCACTACTAAAAGTGGCCGCGGCTCAAATAAACCTTCCATTACACTACAAATAAACCAAGGTATTTATAACCGCGGTTTACCAGAATACGAACGTTTAGGCGCTGACCAATGGATGGAAGCTTCATGGATAGCTATGAAGAATTATGCCATGACCGGTAGCTTGGGACTAAGTGAAACAGATGCTGCCGCTTATGCTACTAAGAATATGATAACCGGTTATGCACGTCGCAACATATACGATGGCGCAAATGATGCACTATTTGATTCGAACGGTAAATTAATTGCAAAAAGATTATCCGGATACGATGACCTTGATTGGAATAAAGGTGTTGAGCGCAATGGTCACCGTCAGGAGTATAACTTATCGGCAAGTTCATCCGGTGATAAACTTAGCGTTTATTCTTCTGTAGGTTATCTGAATGAAAAAGGATATATCATTGCTTCAGGTTATGAACGCTTCTCCGGTCGTATTAATTCTATTTATACTCCCAACAAATGGCTGAAAGCCGGTTTGAATTTAAATGGCTCTATCACCAAAAGAGATTATAATGATAATGCCAAAGGAACATACTATGCCAATCCGTTCTATATTACTCGCTATATGGCACCAGTTTACCCGATGTATATGCATAATGCTGATGGTTCATATGCATTAGATGAGCTTGGAGAGAAGCAATATGACGTAACTTCTGCTTATTTGAGCAATCGTAATATTGCTTTTGAGTTGAGAAACGACAAGCAAGAAAGTCGCCGTAATGTATTGGGCGGACAAGCTTTTGCTACTATCAACCTGCCTTATGACTTTTCTGTAACAGTGAAAGGAGATATGAGTAGCAGTACCTCTAACAACAAGAAGTATGATAATCCCCAGATTGGTGATGGTGCAACAAACAACGGCCGATTAACAAGCTATGCTTATCAATACACCAATTACACAATGCAACAATTGATAAACTGGAAGCATACTTATAAAAATATTCATAATATAGATGTAATGCTTGGGCATGAAAACTATAGTTGGGAGCGCAAAGTCACTTACGGAATGAATACAGGAATGGCTGTTGATGGTAACCTGACTATGGGTAACTTCCTAACAAACTCTTATTTTAGTGGTTCGGATGATGAGTATAAAACCGAATCTTATCTGGCACGTGCCCGTTATAACTATGATGAACGTTATTTTGTAGAGGGATCTTTCCGTCGTGATGGCTCGTCTCGTTTTCATCCGGACAACCGTTGGGGTAACTTCTTCTCATTAGGTGCTAACTGGAACATAAAGCGCGAAGCATTTATGGAAGACATCAACTGGATTAATAATCTAAAACTACGTGCGTCTTATGGTGAAGTAGGTAACGATGCCGGTGTGAATTACTATGGCTACATGGCGCTTTATACCATAGATAAAAACGGTGGTAATGCGGCTTTGTTGAAAAAGTCTCTTTCTGCACCGGATATTAAATGGGAAACAACTCAAACTCTTGATTTTGCATTGGAAGGTCGTCTGTTCGATCGTCTGAACTTCCAGATTGGCTATTTTGACAAACGCTCAAAAGACTTGTTGTTTGAAGTACGCTTACCACTTTCTGCAGGTTCGTATCCTTGGGTAGACTCAGACAATGGAGCACCAATGAACTTGACACAGTACAAGAACATCGGTACAGTGTCTAACCGTGGTGTAGAAATAGCTTTGGATATAGATGCAGTTAATAATAAAGATTGGAGATGGAATATCGGTTTAGATGCTACTTTCTTGAAAAACAAAGTAGTTAAATTGCCTGATGGAAAAGATATCTTGCATGGCATGCAGAATTATTCAGAAGGTCACTCTATCTATGAATTCTATACATACCACTTTGAGGGAGTTGACCAAATGACCGGACAGTCATTATATACCATTGATCCGGAAAAGAAAGAAACAGCTGCTGCTGATGGAGCATTGACCACTATTAATGGTACGGATTATACTACAGTTACTTCTTACGCTAAGCGTGATTGGGCAGGTTCTGCACTGCCGAAGGTATATGGCTCAGTAAATTCGGCTTTATCATGGAAAGACCTGAGTTTAAACGTGTTATTCACATACGGTCTAGGAGGCAAAGTGTATGATGGTAGCTATCATTCATTGATGGGTACATCAGTAATGTCATCAGGTACTGCGCTGCACAAAGATGTATTGCAATCATGGAATGGAGTACCGGAAGGCATGAGTGAGACTTCAGCTAACCGTATTGATCCTAATGGCTTGCCAGCTCTTGACTTTAATCGTAGCACAGATAACAATGCAGTAAGTGATCGATGGTTGACCAGTGCATCTTATCTGGTACTCAAGAACTTGAATTTCTCCTATAACTTACCCCAAAAGTGGATGAACCAATGGGGCATCAGTGGATTGATGCTGACTGCCGGTATTGAAAACCTCTTTACGGTAACTGCACGTAAGGGCTTGAATCCTCAATATTCATTTAATGGCGGTTCAGATGATACTTATGTCACCGCACGAGTTTATAACTTTGGGCTTACAGTCAAATTCTAAAGAATAGAACATTTTAAAGAATAAGAAAAGTATGAAAAAATATATCAATAGATTATTTATGGGCGCTTTGATTACAAGTATGTCGTTCTTGACACCGTCTTGTAGCAGCGACTATCTCGATACTGCTCCGACAGACTCTACTGGAGCAACCGATGCTGTGGGAACAACAGCTAATGCAATGAAAGCATTGAATGGTATTGCCAAAATTATGACTACCCAACAATATTATTTTGGTGGTGGTTTTGCAGGAGAAAACAATATTATGATTCAGTATGAAGCTTATCCGAGCCAAAACTATAATTATAATTATTATGCAAATGGATGGGCACCGATCTTCAATCAGCAATTCCATACTCGTACAAATAGTATCTATGATGCTTATGCATGGTACTATTATTATACGATTATTGGCAATGCTAATACAATTATTGGCAATATTGATGCTGCCGAAGGTCTTGATAGTGAAAAGCAGTTTATCAAAGCTTCTGCTTTAACATTCCGCGCTTATGCCTTTGAAAAGCTGATACATTATTATTGTTATCGTTGGCAAGACTCTAATAATGGAGCTTCTCAAGGACTGATACTTCGATTAGATGAATCTACAGGGGGTATGCCCTACTCTACATTAGCACAAACTTATGCCCAAATCTACAATGATTTAGACAACGCAATTTCTCTTTTTGAAAATAGCGGCATGGATCGTAAAGATGGAGAAGTATGGATTCCGAATATAAATGTAGCACATGCCGTGTATGCTCGTGCCGCTTTGACCAAGCAAGATTACAGCAAGGCTCTTTCTGAGGCTAAACTGGCTCGTAAAGGATATCCTTTGATGAGCAACGCCGATTATAAAGCTGGTTTCTGCAATCCTACAAGTGAATGGTTATTCGGTAGTTTTGGTAGTGCACAAGAAAATAACTGGTACTGGAGCTATGGTACTCAATATGCTTGCAATGGTTATTATGCTAATGCAGAAGGCTCTCCCAATGGTGCAGGATCGATTGGTCGTGAACTTATTAACCGCATTCCTAATCAAGATACACGTAAAGCATTGTTTTTATCAGAAGATAAATTCCCTGGTTACGACTGGAACAACGAGGATGTTATAGATCCTGATTATGCTATATTTTACGATGACAACTTGATAAGCGATGCCGCTGCTTATATTAAGAAAAATGCAGTTTCCGGTTTGGATGCTCCTTATCAAGCTGGTTATTATTACCTGGGTGCTCAGTTAAAATTCTATGTATTTGATACTCCGGGGGTATCTTATTTGCCATTCATTCGTTCTTCGGAAATGGTATTGGTAGAGGCAGAAGCTAACTACTACTTGAACGACGCTCCTGCCGCACAAGCTGCTTTGATAGAATTGAATGCTACTTCTGGACGTAACCCTGAATATACTTGCACAAAGACAGGTGAAGATCTTTGGAACGAAATTATGGATTACCGTGAGGTAGAACTTTGGGGCGAAGGAGCTGCATGGAGTGATTACAAACGCTGGAATCGCCCTGTAGTACGTACAACTATTGCACAAGGTGGTAATGCATACCCTTCAGTTGCAATTACAATTCCTGCAGATGGTGCCAATAAATGGACATGGGATGTTCCTTTGAATGAAACAGACTATAATGATGAGCTCAACTTAGGAGGAAAATAGAAGAGAACTTAAACCATTTTTCTAATTAAACAGGGGATGTGTCCAACGCCAGACACATCCCCTGTTTTCATTTTATATATAAATGAGAAACTTATTAAAGCACACTTACAACCCCTTCTTTCAGAATATCTATTAATATCGGCTTTGCTCCACTGACAAAACACTCAACAGCAATAACCATCAAAATAAGTCCCATTAAACGCATCATTACATTATTTCCTGTTTCGCCTAGGACTTTCACCAATCGGGTTGAAGCACGTAATATAAAGAAAGTAATCAAATAGATAAAAGCAATTATGCCTATCAGAACTCCCTTCATTTCAAAAGAGTTGGCATCCTGCATTAATACGATTGCATTTGCTATAGCACCCGGACCGCATAACATTGGTATGCCTAGAGGAGTAATAGAAATATCATCAGCATAAGTTTTAATCTCTTCATCCTTAAGTTTCATAGGTGTATAACGGGCTTGTAGCATATCGTAGCCTATCTTGAAAATAATCACACCACCTGCAATACGGAAACCATTCGTAGAAATGCCGAAGAACTTGAAAAGGAATTGCCCGGCAAAAGCAAAAACCATAATTGTAACAAAAGCAACCAATGTAGCGCGTGAAACCACTGCTTGTCGTTCCTTATCCGTCATGCCATGCGTCATGGTCAAGAAAACCGGCATAGTTCCGAGAGGGTTGGTTAACGTGAAAAATGATGTAAAACAAAGCAAAGCGAAAGGTAAAATCGTTTCCATAGCCATATATTATACGTTTCTACTGACAAAAATACAACTAAATCTTACAATGTCACAAAATTTGCATTAAATCTTTCAAGTTAGTGATATGATAAGTAGGTCGGAAAGGAAGATCAGTTTTGCCATTCACATTATAGAACACCTGATGCATACCCACATTTTTTGCTCCGGTTATATCATTATCCCAGCTATCACCTATCATTAGTGAATCCTTCAATTCTGATTGAGTGGCTGAAAGTGCAAAATGAAAAATTTCAGGCCAAGGTTTCAACACTCCGATATCATCCGACAGAATAACTTTTTTAAAATAATGAGCTATTCCGGCCGAATGCATTTTATGACATTGAAGTTCTTGAAAACCATTAGAAAGAATATATAATCTATATTTCCCTGATAAATAGCCCAGCACTTCTTTCGCGAACGGCATCAATTTACTTTTAGTTGGGATGACTGAAAAGAAATCATCAGAAAAGGCTTTCGCTAACGCAGCATCGGCAACACCAACAGCTTCCAACGGATACAGAAAACGTTGACGATTCAAATCCTCTTTTGTAATCCGCCCATCACCATATTCGGCCCATAACTCTAAATTACGGTCTTGATAAATTTTATAATAATGCTCGAAAGAGTCAAAATAACGATCGTAATGATACTTAAAATACATTTCTTCAAATGTATCACGTGCATTCTCTGAGAAAGCCCACAAAGTATCGTCAAGATCAAAAAACAGATTTTTATATGAATAAGCCATAGACTACCTATAAGACTAAAAACAAATTGCTGCAGAACTACACAGAGAAAGTATTCTCCGCATAAGTCTGCAGCAACTTATTTTTAATTAAAAATACACAATAGCGTATTACTTCACTTGAATTACCAAATACTTAGATACACTCCAGAATTCTTTCGGATTGGTGATCTTCAAAGTAAGTTGCCCCTTATCATCTTTTTCCAAAGAATAAGATCCCGTCGGTTGAGTTGTCAATATCTCAGCGTCCTTAGAATACAACTTAATTTCTTTTGTAGTACGAATGTCCACTTGTGTAAAGTAATCCTTGTTAATATCTCCGTCTTTCAGAACTTGTCCCTTCTTAAAGAGTCCGGTATTCGTCAAAATCTTCTGATCTTTCAATTCTTTCTTTGTTCCGAAAACGAACCAAGCAGTATTAAGAGCCTTGTCTTGCTCGGAAACTGTCTTAGACTTTGCTTCATTCTCAGCAGCCAACATATCTTTATCAGCAGATAAACCTGTAACAGCAGCATCCAACTCCTGAATACGAATATTTTTTGAAGCCAATTCTGCTTGCAATTCTTCTATACGTTGAGTCTTAGTAACCAATTCCTGAGTTAAAGATTCAACAGCTTTCTTCAATTGAGTTGAATTAGTCTTGCTGCTTTTCAGCATTGCTTGCAGTTTGGAAATCTGTTCTTTGTTTTCTTCCATCTGCTTACGGATAAATTCAATATCAGAAGAGATCTGCTCTTTAGCGCTTAAAGAACCCTCAGCCACAGCACCACGTTGTAAATCCACACGGCTTTCGGCAGCATTGATTTGACGAAATCCTTCAGAAATATCATTAAAAGTTCCCATCATCTCATCCAATTCAGCATTACGCTGTGTCAGTTCCATCAAAAGAGAATCATTTTCAGCTTTCAACTGGTCTTTACTACCACCTGAAAAGCCATTACACGAAGCCATTACAGCACCGCATACAATCAAAACAGCTAACTTTTTCATACGCTTTTAATTTACGTTTTGTTAATGAAGTTATTTAATCGTCTATTCCTGCTACTACAATTACTATTTCACCACGAGGTTCATTGGTCGTAAAATGGCCAATTAGCTCGGTGAGAGTTCCACGAACCGTTTCTTCATGCAATTTAGAAATCTCTCGCGAAACAGATGCTTGACGTTCTGCACCAAAATGCTCGGCAAATTGTGTCAAGGCTTTTACCAACCTATGGGGTGACTCGTAAAAAACCATTGTACGATATTCTTGTGCCAATGTTTTCAAACGTGTCATACGTCCTTTCTTTTGTGGAAGAAATCCTTCGAAACAGAACTTCTCATTTGGCAATCCAGACGCAACCAATGCCGGTACAAAGGCAGTCGCTCCCGGCAGACATTGTACTTCAATGCCATTACGAACACATTCTCTTACCACCAAGAAGCCAGGATCTGATATTCCAGGCGTACCTGCATCAGAAATAAGAGCCACCGTTTCGCCTCCCTTTATTCTATTAACAACACTTTCCACCATTTTATGTTCATTAAATTTATGGTGGGACTGCATGGAGTTCTTTATTTCAAAATGTTTTAGCAAAATCCCGGAAGTACGCGTATCTTCAGCAAGTATCAAATCGGCTTCCTTCAATATTCGGATAGCACGAAATGTCATATCTTCCAAATTTCCTACCGGAGTAGGTACCACATAAAGTTTTCCCATATCCATCGGTGAATTAACTAAAGTGTTTTTTAAGGAGTTCTATAAAATCAGATACAGCTTCACTCTCTTCATCCAATTGTACCTCAGAATTAAAAATGGCTATCGCCTTATCCAAATTAGATGCTTCACCTAATAGACGCACTATTTCATTCATGCGCAATGCATCACCGCCAAACAGTTCACGAGTAAAACGAAATGAATCATTCAAGCTAATAGCATGACGCAGATCTTTAGAGGGTTTAATACATTCTGCCAAAATAGGTGAAGATGAAGCTACAGGAGATAACATCGGTTCAGCAGCACTAACTACAGTTTGTTCTTGGTCATTTCTAATAACACCAGTTATAATCGGGGTAATTTCAGGAACGTCATCTAACATTTTCTGTAGTTCATCCAAACGCATTTTCATCTGCTGAATACTACGTTTTGCTACTACTCGCAATGCCGAATTGGTATCACCAGCAATAGCCTTCATCAAACATTTCAATTCCTGAATGTCCAGTTCTATGTCGTTTAGTAAGGTTTGCATATTTTCTACACACTCCATGTTAATGCCGCAAATGTAGAAATAAATAATGAAAAAATCTCTGAAAGCAAACAAAAGTATTACTTTTGCGCTAAATATAACACCTAAAACCATGGTAGTATTCTCGGAAGATCATATACAAGAAACCAAACGTAGAGGAAGGATTGAAGTCATTTGTGGCTCCATGTTCTCCGGCAAAACAGAAGAATTAATACGACGATTAAAACGTGCAAAATTTGCCAAACAACGAGTGGAAATATATAAACCAGCTATTGATACACGCTATTCTGAGGCAGACGTAGTATCTCATGATAGTCATTCAATAGCCTCCACTCCTATTGATTCGTCTGCAAGTATTTTGCTATTTACTTCTGAAATCGACGTTGTCGGCATTGACGAAGCACAGTTTTTTGATAATGGTTTAATTGATGTGTGCAATCAGCTTGCCAACAATGGAATACGTGTTATAATAGCAGGGCTGGATATGGATTTCCGTGGAGTTCCATTCGGTCCTATGCCAGGACTATGTGCTATAGCAGATGAAGTATCCAAAGTACATGCTATTTGTGTAAAATGTGGGCAATTGGCATCTTTCTCTCACCGTACCGTCAAAAACGACAAACAAGTTTTGCTCGGTGAAACTGCTGAATACGAACCGCTATGTCGGGAATGTTATCAGCATGCTATCAAAGAAGACCAAAAGAGCAAACAGCAATAATCCAAACTAATAAATTCAGAGTCTTATGGAGCGCAAAAAGATTACATTCGATAGTTTTATTCGAGGTGTCATCCTCGGACTTATCATTGTTGGCATACTCATGCTCCTAAAGCGCTTAAGCAGTGTGTTGTTGCCATTCTTTATAGCATGGCTCATTGCCTACTTAATATATCCATTAGTCACATTTTTCCAATATAAGCTCAAACTAAAGTATCGGATTATTTCCATATTTTGTGCCTTGCTCACTCTATTGATTGTTTGTGGAACAGCCTTCTATTTACTCGTTCCTCCCATGATTCAGGAATTTGGACGAGTACAAGACCTTCTGATTGAATACTTTTCAGGTGGATCTTACAATAGCAATGTTCCTAAAACATTATCAGAATTCCTCCGAGAGAATATCGATTCTGATTTCATTACTCGATTATTCAAAGAAGAGAGTTTAATGGATGCTATAAAAGAAGGTGTTCCCCGGTTGTGGGCACTATTATCAGAATCAGTAAACCTATTATTCAGCTTCTTTACATTCTTCATAATACTTTTATATATAGTCTTTATACTATTAGATTATGAAAGCATTTCTGAAGGTTGGACTCATCTTATCCCCCAAAAATATCGTCCTTTCGTTGTAGAACTACTAAACGATGTGAAAGATGGCATGAACAAATATTTTCGAGGCCAGGCATTTGTAGCCCTTTGTGTTGGCATCCTTTTCAGCATTGGGTTTCTAATTATAGATTTTCCACTAGCAATAGGTTTAGGACTTTTTATTGGTGCTCTAAACATGGTGCCTTATTTACAAATTATCGGATTTGTCCCAACGATTATACTTGCTATACTAAAAGCGTCAGATACAGGAGGTAATTTCTGGATAATAATAGCTTCAGCCACAGCAGTATTTGCAGTCGTACAAGCTATCCAAGACGGAATTATTGTCCCACGTGTTATGGGTAAGATTACAGGATTGAACCCTGCCATCATCTTATTATCCCTGTCTATTTGGGGTTCACTAATGGGTATGTTAGGTATGATCATAGCTCTTCCTCTTACTACTCTAATGATTTCATACTATCAACGTTTCATCATTAATAAAGAAAATTTTCGCAGCATAGAACCTACTGATAATCAATAAAGAAAGGGTATACAGAATAATTTATGCAAACTTTTTTCTTTTATTCCCTTGCTTTTTCAATAAAAGTGCCTATCTTTGCACCCGCTTAACAGCAATAAAGGATTGATTCGCTAGCTCAGCAGGT
>OHFN01000913.1_pt1 | contig 15963 bp, 11 predicted proteins | sample 1567571 | NCBI WGS metagenome assembly OHFN01 (sample SAMEA3879533, study PRJEB24766) | human gut metagenome | biome: human-associated habitat; feature: feces | place: USA | collected 1985/1987
ATCTGTAAAAAGAGGAAAGTATGAAATAATAATTATAAAGTGGCAACGGAGGCTAATCTCTTTTATCTCCGTTGCTGTTTTTAACACCCTGTTATTAAAAAATTAATAGAGATAGACCCAAGAATATGAAAAGAATCATTTTAACTCTTATCTATTGCCTCTCTATATGGGGAGTATCAGCACAAAGTAATCAATTCAATGGCTTGGATATGAACATGGGAAATTTATTCAGACTTTCTGATGCCAAGACACGCTCTATCTGCCCGGAAAATTTTACGGGAGAAAAGGGAAAAGGAGGAATGGCTGATCCCAAAGATAGAGGCAAACGCAATATTGCCAATGCTGCGTACGCAGCACGTGATTTAGGACAAGGATGGAAAGTAAATCCCTACATCATTGTCAATGCTAAAGAAACAATTACAATTGCAGAGATAGAAGGACCAGGAGCTATACAGCACATTTGGATGACTCCTACCGGTAATTGGAGATTTTCAATCCTTCGTTTTTATTGGGATGATGAAACCACCCCATCAATAGAATGCCCTGTTGGAGATTTTTTCTGCATGGGTTGGGGAGTATATGCACCGCTCTCTTCATTAGCAGTTTGTGTCAATCCAGGTAGTGCGTTCAATTGTTACTGGACAATGCCTTTCCGAAAAAAATGCAAGATTACCATTGAAAATATCAATGAAGAATCTCCAATGAACTTATATTATCAAGTAGATTACGCTTTGACGGAGATCCCTAAAGATGCAGCCTATTTTCATGCCCAGTGGAGAAGAACAAATCCTAATTCGACATCAGATTATACACTGATCGACAATATTAAGGGCAAAGGCCAATATGTAGGTACCTATATTGCTTGGGGAGTAAACAATAATGGTTGGTGGGGCGAAGGCGAAATCAAATTCTTCATGGATGGTGACAAGAAATATCCAACCATTTGCGGTACAGGTGCGGAAGATTATTTTTGTGGTTCGTACAATTTTGACCGTGAAGGTCAGTATAAAGAGTTTTGCACACCCTATGCAGGATTGCATCAGGTAATCAGACCTGACGGAACTTATAAGTCCCAACAGCGTTTCGGACTGTACCGCTGGCATATTACCGATCCCATCAGATTTGAAAAAGATTTGAAAGTTACTATACAGGATTTGGGCTGGCGTGCAGGAGGTCGTTATTTGCCTCAAAAGTCAGACATCGCATCTGTTGTATTTTGGTATCAGACAGAACCTCATAATCAGTTTCCTCTTTTGGCTCCTTGGACAGAACTTGAAGTAAATTAAAAGAATTGTACTATGAAAATCTCAATCAACCTACTTCTATTCTTACTCTTTTTATGCGGATGTGTATCATCGGATACTAAAAAGCAGTATAACTTGGAACTAGATGAATTTCCGAAAGATTATTCTTCATTTATAGAATCCATAAATATAGATGGATTAGGAAATGCGGAATTCTCATCTGAAGTAACAGAAGTAGATAAAAATATAGTAAGAGTAAACATTCGTTTCAATCTGAAAAGCAAAACAATCCAGCAGGATAATTGGTGTGTACAGATAAAACCTTCTTTTAAACCCACATTCAACTGGGCACCGCATCTTACTCCTACCGATAATAATATTATCGACCAACATGTTTTTAGATCGCCTGCTCTTATCGTAACAAACCAACAAAGAGGACTTGTGATTATACCCGATTTGGATATACTTTCGAATACAAGTGGAAACAGATGGTATATGGATATGAATGCGGAAAAGAATACTCTTTCGTTGGGAATGTCTGCAAGCAGAATCTCTGACCACGTTTTGTACGAACGTACATCAGGGGCAACCTATGATAAAAATGTAGAATTTGGCTTTTATATCATGAAATATTCCGAACCCAAAGAACTGGAAAACCCGTTCCGCCTACCATTAGAATTTATGTGGGGTAAATGGGGACATGAGGCGTTCGTAAAAATGCCGTCATCCGATTTGGAACCTTATGTAGAATATACATATAAGTGGGCATTCGATACTTGGAAAGAAAGCGTATGGCAAGAATTTACACTAAATGGGAAAAAAGTTGGAGCACCGGTATTTATTGTAAATACAACACAAAGTCCAAATTATCCAGGTGAAGTAAACGAACGTGAGTTCAGATCAATCTGGAATCAGGCTTGGTTCAGTTCTTTACGGTCAGCAAGCGGCTTATTCAGATATGCCAAGCGAAAATCAGATAAGAAACTAATGAATAAAGCAAATCTTACTAAAGAATTAGCATTATCATTCCCAATGAAAGAAGGTTTCTTTTATGGCCTTATTGCAACAGAAATGCATGAAGTAGATTTGGAGGGTAAAAAATACAATCGCTCAAAAGGTTGGGACACCTATTTTTGGGGTAACTCAAACAGGAATCCATACACTTGGGATGCCAAACAATCTCCTTTCCACATCTTGGATATGAGTTGGACTGCATTATTAATGCTTCGCTGGTATGAAGAATTGGAAAATGATACACGCCTATTAACTTATGCTGAAACATACGGACAAGCATTATTAAAAGCGCAATATGAAAATGGATATTTCCCTGGTTGGTTGGATTTAGAAACTCTAAAACCAACTGAATATTTAAATGATTCACCTGAATCCTCTATGTCGGTTACATTTCTACTTAAGCTCTATGAAATAACCGGAAAGGAAGAATATAAAAATGCAGCTCTAAAAGGGATGAATGCCGTTAAAGACATTATTTCAGAAGGGCGTTGGGAAGATTTCGAGACTTATTGGTCATGTTGCCGAATAGGAACTCCCGATTATATTGGCAAAAAAATTTCAAGAAACAACATGTACAAACAGTGCAATTTCTCAATGTATTGGACTGCAGAAGCATTACTTGAAAGTTATCGTATCACCAACAATTCTGAATATCTCAAATTAGGGCAACGGGTATTAGACGAATTATTAATGACACAATCATCCTGGCAACCACCTTACATCTATGTAAATGGCATAGGGGGCTTTGGGGTTATGAATGCTGATGGCGAATGGAATGATTCAAGAGGAAGCTTATTCTCAGAAATTATTTTGCAATACGGAGAACTTCTCAATATGCCAGAATATAAAGAAAGAGGTATCAGTGCTCTAAAAACAGCTTTCGAAATGATGTATTGTCCTCAAAATACTAAAGCAAAACAACAATGGGAAAAAGTTTGGCCCTTCTTTAATGAAAAAGATTATGGCTTTACAATGGAAAATTATGGACATGGCGGAAGCACTTCTCCCGAAGGGGAAGGAATGGGTGAGTTCACCATATATGATTGGGGAAATGGAGCAGCTTCTGAAGCTTTTAATCGCATACTGGATAAGTTTGGAGCAGAAGTATTCAATTAATTTACAGCATAATTCAACTAGAAAGAATCTATATACATTCCACGGGGAAAATTGCCGCCCAATGGTCAAAACTAAAATAGAGAACTTTCTTATACTGTATAATATATAATTACTTAGGCACGGCATATATAACAGAAATACTAAAGAATAATTCAAATTATTCGTGATAAGCATTTGAGAATAAGAACTTTGTAGTTTTTAAATTTATTACCAATGAAACACTTAATAACCAATTACATGCGCACACTGGTATTTTTACTCTTTCTTATTGGTATAGAAGGAGTAGGTGTAGAGTTTATCATGGCACAAACCAGTAAAGTTATCACATTAACAGGAACTGTAGAAGACAATGAAGGAACACCAATTATTGGTGCAAATGTCTATAATGAACAAACAAAAACAGGTACTATCACTGATGTAAATGGGAAATTCACGTTGAATACAGCGACAAACACTACTCTAAAGATTAGCTATTTAGGGTATAAAACACAAATTGTACCCGTTAATGGACGCAATTTTATTAAAGTTCAATTAGTGGAAAATGCTGAATTATTAGAAGATGTAGTCGTTGTTGGCTACGGCGTACAAAACAAAGAGCAAGTAACAAGTGCTATTACTAAAGTGAAAGTAGATGATAATTTGATGAAAAACGTAATAAATCCACTTGAAACATTGCAAGGACAGGTTGCGGGCTTAACCATGGTACGTCCAAGTGGTGGAGACGTTAATGGAGAAATTCAATTACAGTTAAGAGGAGTCACTTCTTTATCTGGTGGATTATCTCCTTTAGTTGTAGTCGATGGCATTGTCGGAGTCAATCTAAACAACGTTATTCTGGAAGAAATTGAATCAATAAATGTTTTGAAAGATGGCTCCGCAGCTGCTATTTATGGAACAAGAGGTACTAATGGGGTAATTATCATTACAACAAAGAAACAACGTACCGGACGAGTTAAGGTCGAATTCGCGACTTATCTTTCAACACAATCCATCTCGAAAGAATTGGAAGTCCTTTCTGCCGATGAATATCGAAAAGCCCTACCCCTTAAATACAGTCCGGAAGAAATTGCAAATTTTGATAAAGGGGCAAGTACAGATTGGTTTAAGGAAGTTACACGCACTCCTATGGACCAATACTATAACCTATCATTTTCGTCCGGCTCAGATAAACTGAATTATCATGCTGCAATCAATTACAAGAAATCACAAGGGCTTGTAGATAGAAATGATAATGATGTATTACGCACGAATATTTCGGTAAATCAAAAAGCACTGGATGATAAATTAAGCATTGCCTATAATGTCACTTTTTCCAACACAAACAAACGCTATACTGATACAAACATCCTGCACCAGGCTTTCCAACGTAATCCTACAGAACCGGTTTATGACGAAGGAAATGAAACTACGGGAGGATATTATCTCAATCAATCCCAGCTGACATATTATAATCCTGTTGCAATGCTCAATGAACAAGACTGGACTTCAAACTGGCAATACTTTACAGGTAGTGCAAAGGCCGATTATCGTATTCTGAAAGAGTTAACCGCATCTGTTATGGGTAGCATCGTTACCAATACCTGGCGTAGCAATAGTTATAAGACACGCTATTATCCGGTAGCTATGGGTACCAACGGAACAGCAGATATAACTTCCCATCTGAATATATCCAAGCAACTCGATATTAACTTCAATTATGTCAAATCGTTTGGTTGTCATAATTTAGATGCCATGGTAGGCTATTCTTACTATGACAATATGGATCAAGAACACGGCTCAAGTAACTCGAACTTCGATACGGATTTCTTTGGTTATAATAATATTGGTGCAGGCTACTATTTGGCAGAAGGAAAAGCAGCAATGAATAGTTGGAAAACATCCAATAAGTTAATCTCTTTCTTTGCACGTGTACAATATAATTTCGACTCAAAGTATCTTCTTTCCGCCTCTCTACGAAGAGAAGGATCTACCCGTTTCGGAAAAAACAATAAGTGGGGTATGTTTCCTGCAGTAAGTGCAGGATGGAGAATGGATCAAGAAGCCTTTTTGAAAGATATCAAATGGATAGACATGCTGAAAGTTCGTGTTGGTATGGGTATGACCGGTAATCAAGACATTGGTGATTATCGCTCTTTACCGCTTCTCTCCAATAGTGGCGGTAAAATGTACTATAACGGAAAATGGATAAATACATATGCTCCGGCAAGCAATCCGAATCCTGATTTGCAATGGGAAAAAAAGACTGAATATAACTTTGGTGTAGATTTCGGACTCTTTAATAATCGTATTTCCGGTGCCATCGACTACTATATTCGTAACACAAACAATTTACTGTGGACTTATGACGTGCCTGTTCCTCCCAACTTGTACTCACAGACTTACGATAATGTTGGTAAAATCCAAAATAAAGGTTTGGAAATTACCTTGAACTTTGAAGTAATGAAGCAAAAAGATTTTATGTGGAATTCAACTGTTATATTTTCGCGTACACGCAATAAGTTGGTATCGTTCTCTGATGAATCCAGAGGATACAAAATGGAATACTTGAAAACAGGTTGGATTTCAGAAGACATCCAGACGTGGACACATTACATTACAGAAGGTGGTCCCTTAGGCAACTTCTACGCTAAGGTCTATACAGGAATGGATAAAGATGGAAATCCTCAATACAAAGAGATTGATGGCGTTGAAGGTATTACGGATGCAGATCGTCAGGTCGTAGGAAATGCGTATCCTAAGTTCCAAATGAGTTTTAATAACAATTTCACATGGAAGAATTTTGATTTTACAATTCAAATGAGAGGTTCTTATGGAAATGACGTACTCAATATTCACCGCTGCTATTATGACAATTTATCATATCTAGGAGGTAAGAATACATTAAAAATGGCTCTTGACAATCCGGAATATAAAGGAGGACCGGACTACTCTTCACGTTATGTAGAAGATGCGTCATTCATAAAGATAGATAACTTAACCGTAGGGTACACTTTTAAATTTAAGACTCCACTTATCAACACATTGCGTTTGCACGTAACCGGGCAGAATCTACTGACTATAACAAAATATAAAGGAGTAGATCCGGAAGTTGCCATGCTGGGACTTGCACCTGGCGTTGATTCATACTATTATTATCCCAGAACAAGAATATTTACTTTTGGTGCCAATATTTCTTTTTAAACTTAAATACGATACATTATGTGTAAAATACTGAAAATATATAGCGTTATGTGTCTTCTCTGTATGGGATACATGACTTCATGCACGAATTTGGATGAAGAAATCTATTCTCAAATTCCCTCCGACAAATTCTTTAAGACAGAACAGGATGTTGTTATGGCAGCCGGCAGGTCATATGCCTGGCTACGTTGGCAGACACATCTTTGGGGAGCATTTACAGTAATAACCAACTCCGCAGATGAAGCTGTAACTCCATACAGAGATGGCGGACAATGGTATAACAATAAAGAATGGGTGAATCTTCATTTACATGAATTCAAAACAGACGATCCGCAAATCTATAATACTTACAACTTCTTTGCAGAAGGAGTAGCCCTGTGTAACCAGGTTCTCCAGCAAATAAGTATGAGTACAGTAGAATTTGACTCCAAAGATCAAATTCAATCGGAAGTGAAGGTTCTCCGGGCTTACCTCTATTATTGTGCCGCCAACTGGTTTGGGAGTGTGCCCATCCAAACAGATTTTACAGATGTTTCTTTGCCTAGCCAAAGTTCCAGAGAAGATATATGCAAGTTCATCTTGAAAGAAATAGATGATAATATAGACATATTACCTACAGAACCTACCGGCAATAATTATGGTCGATGCACACAAGCTATGGCCAATGTACTGAGAGCCAAGATTTACCTTAATTGGGAAAAATGGTTTGGCACTCCCCGCTGGGATGATGTAATTGAAGCGTGCAACGCAGTTATAGGTACCCATTATTCATTAGAGCCGGACTACTTCGCTAATTTCTGTATCAGAAATGAGAATTCCAAAGAGAATATATTCGTAATTCCATTTGACCCGTTAGACGGAGGAAGAGATAGTTTTCAATGGAGCATGTATTGCTATTCTTTACACCCCAATTCGGCCCAAACATTTGGATTTCCTGCAATCTGCTGGAATGGGATTTGCGCTTTAGAGAGTTTTTATAAAAGTTACTCGGACAACGATCTAAGAAAGAAATCGTGGCTTGCAGGATTGCAATATACAAAGAGCGGAGCTCCTATTCTGAATATGTATGGCGGACAGTTGGATTATCGTCCTGAAATTAATGGCATTTGGGTTGAAAATCCGGCCAAAGATGATGATGGAGTACGTTGCAATAAATGGGAATATGGTTCTGATATTGACGTGAATTACAATATGGATAATGACTACGCAATATTCCGTTATGCAGATGTCCTGATGATGAAAGCTGAAGCTTTGATGAGAAAAAATGGCAATGTTGCTAATCAGGATGCCGTGAACTTAGTAAACGAAATAAGAATGAGAGCTTTTGGTAACGCGGACAACAACTACACCACAGCAACATTAACAATGGATGAATTGCTTGCTGAGTTAGGACGTGAGTTTGCTTGGGAAATGCATAGGCGTGACGACTTGATACGTTTTGATAAGTGGACACAACCTTGGTGGGAAAAGGAAGCTAAAGGTAGTTATGTTGAACTATATCCTATTCCTTCACGCGTCATTTCTGTGAATCCGAATATTAAACCTACCCCAGGGTATAATTATTGAGTATGCAAATCAATAGCAGAATCAAGTTTATAACGGTATGGAAAGAAGCTAATCAACACTTATCCGATACCTATTAAGAACTTATTAAATCCATTACTACTACAATGCAAGTCCAATCATATATATTGGAGTTGTATTGGACTTGCTATGGAGATGCTATGAAGAAAGTATAGAACTTAACTTTTTTATTACTGAAATATGAATACATACAAAAAGTATATAATCGCCTCTTGTCTATTAGCCTTATTTACACTGTTTTCTCTGAGAGTAATAGCACAGAATTCTACAAAGATAACTTTGCAAGAGCTACCTATTGCTCAGCCTCCCATCATACAGGCTCCATCAGACTCTACGCAATGGAAGGGTTTTAAAGAATCTCTTTTGAAGTGGCGGGAACAAGCTTGCAAAGAGATCAATTATGACGCGTCACTCTATGACAGGAAAGAATTTCAATGGGTGAGATCTGCATTTAATTGTTGTTTTTTGATGATGTACGATCAAAAATTCTATGATCGAGAGAAAAATCAATATACAGTCGAAAACATATTAGATGAAGGACAAAAACGTTTTGGCGGTTATGATATCGTTGTGCTATGGCATGCCTATCCCCGCATTGGGCTTGATAACAGAAACCAATTTGATTTTTACCGGGATATGCCCGGTGGATTACCAGCTCTAAAAAAGGTTGCAGATGAGTTGCATAAAAAAGGAGTTAAAGTTTATATCAATTATAATCCATGGGATGTAGGAACTCGCAGAGAAGGCAAACATGATATTGACGCATTGGCTGATGTTATAAAATCAATAGGAGCCGATGGCATTTTTTTGGATACAATGGACCGTGGTTCTGAAGAATTCCGTCAGAAATTGGATGAAGCCCGTAGAGGGGTGGCACTTGAGAGTGAATTAGCCCTTCCTATAGAAGAAATCTCAACACATCACATGTCTTGGGCACAATGGTTTTATGATTCTGCGGTGCCGGGCATATTGCGCAATAAGTGGATTGAGCCCCGTCATATTCAACATGGAATCAGCCGCTGGACGGGTGACAAATCCAAAGAGTTACAAACTGCATGGATGAATGGCAGTGGGATTATGATTTGGGAAAATGTTTTCGGTCAATGGGTCGGTTGGAATCCACGCGATTGCCATATACTTAAAACAATGACCGGAATTCAACATTATTTTTCTGACCTGTTTACATCAAACAAATGGGAACCATTAGTCAGCAATACTCCGACATCCAATATTTACGCAAGTCTTTGGTATGATAATAATTGCAAGTTATGGACATTGGTTAATCGTTCTTATATACAAGTCAATGGGCCTTTATTGCAGATCGTGCCTGATAGTGACTGGGTTTATTACAACTTGGTAGAAGGCAAAGAGGTAGTTCCAGATGCATCGGGCATGATTGACGGACAAATAATGCCACGAGGTATAGGCTGCATCGCTGCCTTCAGAAAGAATAGTTTACCTAACGGTTTTGAGAAGTTTCTCGCATCACAAGCCGCCGTTTATAAAGAGAAGACTTATAGTACGGACTTCCCCCAATTAGAAGCTCTATTGAAACCGGTACACGCAACTACACTGTATAAGAACGCCCCTCAAAATATGGTGGCTATAGATCCCTACGAGGGAGAAATGCCCGTCACTTTTAATTGCAGGGAAATAGGATTTTATCACTCCTTAGAATACGATTTTATAAATAGAGGTCCCTCTGCTGCTCATCAAAAAGTGACTTTCACACGCAATGTAAAGATCAATCGTATCGCAATAGATTTAACACCCGTTACTAATGCACAGTACAAAGTTTTTCTGGATGCAACAGGATATAAGCCCCGCTTTTCCGAGAACTTCCTGAAACATTGGGTTAAAGGCGATATACCGGCAGGTATGGAACAACATCCGGTAGTATACATTGATTTGGACGATGCAAGAGCTTATGCTCAATGGGCCGGGAAGCGTTTGCCATCAGAGGAAGAATGGCAACTGGCTGCTGCCGGAAAAGACATGAAGCAATATCCATGGGGAAATAGAATGCTTCCCGGACATTGTAATGAAAAAACTGACGGAACCATTACTTCCGTAAAATCTTATCCGGCAGGACGAGCTGCATGTGGAGCATGGGATATGTGCGCAAATACATGGGAGTTGACCGAAAGTGAATACAATGACGGACGGAACCGTTTCTGTATCCTAAAAGGAGGTAGCAGCTATAAGGCAGAAGGATCAGATTGGTATTTTGACGGAGGTGCTCAGACAACAGATTTTGCAGCTAAACAGCTATTACTGTATCCGGGTATTGATCGTTGCGCTACAGTTGGATTTCGATGTGTAGTAGATATTAAATAAAAAAATTATTGGTATGTTAGAAGGACTTCTTTTAATATTGATAGCAGGCATTTTCCAAGGTGCATTTATAGGACCTTTGGGACTCCAAAAAGGATGGTCCTGGGAAAATGGATGGTTCATATTCTCTCTATTAGGCATGTTTGCATTAAATTGGGTGGTTGCATTTTTCTATATACCTGATTTATGTGCTGTATACGGAACCTTACCGATATCAGATTTAGTGATTTTGGGGTTATTAGGCATAGGATGGGGATGCGGTTCCGTGCTATTCGGTATAGGTATGGATAAACTGGGAATGTCGTTAGGTTATCCTATCATTATGGGGCTATTATCTCTGTTAGGAACAATTATTCCTCTATTTATAAACGATTTAGACTCGCTATTCTCTTTGAGAGTCTTATTACTATTATTAGGATCGGTCATCGTATTAATAGGAATTATCATTTGCACCAAAGCACATGACCTTAAAGTTACAGAGTCTAAAACAGATACTAATCACAGTATGGGTACAATACTGATAGCAGTAGGTGCCGGTGTACTATCTTGTTTGCCTAATGTCGGAGCATCTGTTGGAAAATCTGTAACTGAAGCGGCAACTGCTGCAGGAGCCTCTTCTTTCATGGCAGGCAATGCAGTTTGGGCTTTCTTATTCACTTTTGGTTTGCTTCCTAACATAGGGTATACTATCTATTTGTTGAAGCGTAACCATAGCTTTAAGTATTTCAAAAATAATTTGATGCGCAATACTCTTGCAGGATTATTAATGTCTTTCTTGTGGATCTCAAGCTTCTATTTATATGGTGCCGGAGCATCTCAAATGGGCAATTGGGGATTAATAATAGGATGGCCTCTATTCATTTCATTATCCATCGTCATTGGAAATATTTTAGGGCTCCTTAAAGGAGAGTGGACAGGAGCAAGTATAATTGCACGAAAGAAATTAAACCAGGGAATGTTGCTAATTATTGTGGCAATGATAATTATAGGCATTTGTAATCTATTTTAATATAATGACACGAAGAGAATTTATCAGAGCTTTAATTGAAAGAAAAGAAGTTTCAAGATGTGGTCTGTGGATTGGCAAGCCCATGCAAGAAACATTGGATATCTATAAACAAGAGTATGGCTTCGATAGCTTGGAATCAATAGAGTTGGACTTGGGGGATGATGTACGTTGGATTACTCCCCACTATGAGGCTTCTACATATCAGCATCCACTTGGTTTTAAAATGCGACCGTGGAAAGATTTGAATCCGCATGGATTGGCCGGAGGTCCTTTAGCTAATGCCACATCTATAGCAGATTTAGATAAGTTTGAGTGGCCGGATGCTAAATATCTCAATTTCGAAGCAACGATAGAGAAGTTGAGAACCGCAGGAGATTACTATCGGCTAAGTGGCTTTTGGTCTCCCTTCTTCCATGATCTGACGTATTTATTAGGTACTGAGGACCTTTTGATAAAGATGTATACTGATCCTGAGCTAATAAAAGAAATATTAAATCGCTTATGCAACTTCTATTATGAAGCCAATGAATTGTTTTATCAAGAAGCAGGTGATTTGGTAGATGGCATGTTCTTTGGCAATGACTTCGGATCTCAAAATGATTTATTAATAGCACCCGAACAATTTACGGAGTTTTTTCTACCTTGGATTACGAAGTTTTCTGCACAAGCACATCACCATGGATATCAATCTATACTGCACTGCTGCGGCTCTATCTACAGAATAATAGATATACTTATAGATGCAGGAGTAGATTGCATTCACCCCATACAGGCTGTCGCAAAGAATATGGATGCAGAATATCTATCTAAAAACTTTAAGGGTAAAATAGCTTTTATGGGAGGCATAGATACTCAGCATCTTTTACCCGAAGGTACTCCTGAACAAGTTATTTCTGAGGTAAATCGAGTAATCAAATTACTTGGTCCAAATATTATTATTGGGCCAAGCCATGAAGCCTTAATGCCTAATGTACCATTTCCTAATATCAAAGCTATTTCAGTAGCAATTCACAATCAAAACACAGAGTATGGAACAGAAGAATAAAATAATGGTTATTGGTAGTTATATCGTAGCGTTAGTAATGGAGACCAAACGAATACCTACTTCGGGTGAGACATTAATGGGAAATAATTTTCATTCAGCTCACGGGGGAAAAGGGTCTAACCAAGCTATTCAAGCAGCCAGACTCGGAGCTTCGGTAGAATTTGTCACACGTGTTGGAGATGATAACTCCGGCAAAGAGTTTTTTCAATTATGCGATGCAGAAGGAATCTCTAAACGCTATATCGGCATTGATAAAAAATATCCTACTGCAACAGGGTTCATCATATGCTCTTCTACAGCTCAAAACATAATCTCAATCGATATTGCTGCACTGAAGCATATTTCACATGTCGATATTGACATAGCATTAAATACCATAAAGAAAGGAGATATCGTATTATTACAGCTTGAAGTTCCATTTGAATTAGCTCACTATGCCGCTATTTCTGCTCACCAAAAAGAAGCGATAGTAATTCTTAATCCGGCTCCCGCATGCGATTTGAGAAATTATGATTTGTCCGCTATCGATTATCTGACTCCTAATGAAACTGAGGCGCGAATTTGTGCCGGATTTAGTATTGATAGCCCCATTTCGGATGAAGAAGTTGGCAATAAATTAATTGAAATGGGATGCAATAACGTAATCATTACTTTAGGAGAGAAAGGAGCACTATTATGTGAGAAAAATAGGAAACAGTATTTTAAAGCAATCAAATTAAAGTCTACGGTAGACTCTACCGGAGCAGGAGATGCTTTTAATGCGGCACTGGCTAAAGCAATGAGCGAACATAAGTCCGTTAATGAAGCAATCTGTTATGCCAATGCAGTTGCCGCCTATGCCTGTACAGGGTTGGATACAATTCCATCATACGGAAATAGCATGCAAATTGAAGATTTTATTTTGAAAAATATAATAGATAATTAAAATATGCCATGACAAATCTAAATGAATTATATGATGCAATTCTGAGTGGAAAATTAGAAAATGCAGTGAGTGTTACGAAAGTGGCCGTAGATGAGGGGATCGCTCCTAATGAGATTATCAACCAATACATGATTAAGGCCATGGAAGAAATAGGTGCCCGCTTTGAATCAGGTGAAGCCTTTGTTCCTAACCTATTGATGAGTGCCCGCGCCATGCGCGGTGCTCTGGAGATTTTGAAACCATTCATGCAAGGACAAGCAAGTTCATACATTGGTAAAGTTGTAATAGGCACCGTCAAAGGAGATTTGCATGATATAGGTAAAAACCTGGTAGCTTCGATGTTTGAGGGGTGCGGATTTGAAGTGATTAATTTAGGTGTCGATGTGCCGAGTGAAAAGTTTATAAGTGCAGCATTAGAAAATAAGGCAGACATAATCTGCATGTCCGCCCTGCTAACTACAACTATGAACTATATGAAGGAAGTGATATCCGCTATCGAAGAATCAGAGTTGAAAGGTAAAGTAAAAGTAATGATAGGAGGTGCTCCTGTTAATGATGCATTTGCAAAAGCGATTGGTGCAGATGCCTACACAAGTAATGCTAATGCAGCCGTTGTAATGGCAAAAAAATTGATTGCCGCAAGCTGAAAAATAGAAATTTATGAATAGAGAAGTTTTTCAATATGAAGTACCTTGGAGATCATTACAGCTTAATTCTGATGATATTTATTTATCAATGGGAGTTGGATATATACCGGATGAGGAAATGCTAAAGCTGCTTGATACCTTAAAAACAGAAATAGCTGCTTTATGCCGGCCATGCTGCCTCTATGTTCCATTTGAAGCTTTACATACAAAGAAAAACTACATAAAGATAGATGAAATTGAATTACATACTGGTGCCGTCATTACTCCTTATCTGCTGGATGCCAATCAGTATATACTTTTTGTAGCTACAGCCGGACAAGAGTTCGAAAAGTTCCAACAAGAAGTAAAAATTTCAGGTGATATAGTGAAAGAATTCTTGCTCGATTCAATAGGTTCAGCCATTACAGAGGCAGTTGTGCGCGAGTTATGTGCCAAAGTAGAGAAACATTATTTGCCATTGGGATATGGTGTGAGCCATCCATATAGCCCGGGATATTGTGGTTGGTCTGTAACGCAACAGCAATTAGTATTTTCCTTACTACCCGAACATCCTTGTGGCATCTGCCTGAATAAATCTTCTTTAATGTCTCCTATTAAATCAGTAAGCGGTATTATCGCTGTAGGTAAAAAGATTGTAAAACGTAAATACAGCTGCGAGATTTGTGGAAAAGCCGATTGCTATAAGAATATAAACAAATATAAAAACTAATTGCTATGAATGTATCAAAATGGATTGAAGATATCATTGCTTCCGATCAACGCTTTTCTATGCCCATTATGACTCATCCGGGCATTGAGCTAATAGGAATGAAAGTCCTTGATGCCGTTACTAAAGGAGAAGTTCATTATCAAGCTATCCGTGCTTTGAATGAGCGTTTCCCTCAAGCTATAGCCTGTACTGCTATTATGGATCTAACTGTAGAAGCTGAAGCTTTCGGAGTGAAACTACGATTGAGTGAAAATGAAGTACCTACAGTAACAGGACGTCTATTGACTTGCTATGATGAGGTGAAAGCATTACAAATACCCTCACTCGATGCAGGTAGAGTTCCTCAGTATTTAAAAGCAAATTCTTTAGCTGCTACGGAAATAGAGAAACCTGTATTTGCAGGATGTATCGGCCCTTTTTCACTCGCCGGACGACTGTTTGATATGACCGAAATAATGATGGCAATCTATACGGAGCCTCAAACAGCAATTCTATTACTTGAAAAATGTACGTCATTTCTTATTAACTATTGTCAAGCCATAAAATCAACTGGAGTTGCGGGAGTTATTATGGCAGAGCCAGCAGCAGGATTACTTTCTGACAACGACTGTTTTCAATATTCCTCGATCTATGTCATGCAAATTATTGAAGCAGTACAAGACGACTCATTTGCTGTTATTCTTCATAATTGTGGTAATACAGGTCATTGTACTCCTGCTATGTTGAAAACAGGAGCTAAAGGATATCATTTTGGTAACAAAGCCAATATGGTAGAAACGCTTGAAAAGAGCCCTAGAGATGTTTTAGTCATGGGCAATTTGGATCCGGTCGGGTTATTTAAAATGGCAACTCATGAGGAAGTTGAATACCAAACAGAAGTGCTGTTAAACGAAACTCATTCTTTTGCCAATTTCATAATATCCAGTGGTTGTGACACTCCACCGGAAGTACCCTTTGCTAACATTGAAGCTTTTTATAAAACAATAGAAAGATATAATAAGTGAGAAAAATAAAACTATTAGAAATTACAGTAGCAAGTAGAATTTTAAGGTATAGTTAATAAAACTAATGGGGAAAAAGCCACCCTATTAGACAAAACTATAAAATCCATACGCTCTGTAAAGTACTCAAACTTAGATATTAATGGCTAAAACTA
>OHFN01000922.1_pt1 | contig 15777 bp, 19 predicted proteins | sample 1567571 | NCBI WGS metagenome assembly OHFN01 (sample SAMEA3879533, study PRJEB24766) | human gut metagenome | biome: human-associated habitat; feature: feces | place: USA | collected 1985/1987
CTATTCAAGTAAGCGGCAAACAGAATTGTGCTATTGTTGCTGGTGTTATGAATGTTATTGAAGAACTGTTTGTCGAATGCGACAACTATCAACTAAAGGAGCCAGACTTGAAAGAGGGAGAATATTAATGGCTAATGGCGTATTCTGCATAGAAGTTAATCAGCTAGGTGAATTTGCCATGATTGCTGGCGACTCTGAAACGCTTGAATTTTCTTATTTCTATAAGGATGGAACTCCTTTGGATTTGAGCAGTTCAACAGCGCGTTGGAGGTTGTGTTATGTAGGACAACCCGACGTGGCCGTTTTAGATTTGCCGGGAGAAATATTTGGCGGTAATAACTTCGTTGTAAAACTTAGTAGTTCAAATACTGAAAACCTGTCTGGTAAATTCATACAACAGCCTGTTCTTGTAGACTACAAAGGCGACGAGTATGTATATCAGCAGGGCGTTATCACAATTATTCCAAAAATCAGAGCAGGAAAATAAATATTCCACAGTATATGGGTTAGTATTACTCTAGCCCATATACTACAACCTATAAATAAACTAAGGAGTGATTTCTTTGGCTATTACAACTTATCAGGCCAATAGACTCAATAACTATCTGTTTGGCGCTACATCGTTTACGCCAAATGGTACGTATTATATTGGGCTTTCTACTACTGCTATAAATGCGGCTGGTACTGGTGTTACAGAGCCGACTGGTGGCGGATACAAGAGAGTAGCAGTCACAAATAACAAAACAAACTTCACAGATTCTACTGGCGGTATCGTACAGAATAAGGTACAGTTTGAGTTCCCAGAAAGCACAACGGCGTGGGGAACTATCACACATGTATTTATTGCTGATTCAGCTACAACAGGCGGTGGCAACATACTTTATTACGATGCTTTGACTACTCCTAGAACGGTTCAGACAGCTACGATTCTTTTGTTTGCTATTAACTCAATGAAGATTCAGCTTGTGTAATTCTAGAACGGAGGCGAACGAATGAAGCCGTTCAAAATATATGCTACTGCTAAACGTTCATTTACAATAATAGCAGCTACGTTTCCTAGATTGGTAACTTTGTTATTCAATAACGTCAATACGATAAAGATTATATCTTCTTTGAAAGCTAAGTTGTTGTCAAAGGTTACTATTAAGACACAATATTTGTTTTCAGTAGTAGCTAATCGTGTAAAACTTAGAATGTTAATGGCAAATAAAGTTACCCCGATAAAAACCAATTTAATTGTCTCTTTCAAGTCGATAGTATCAAATCTCATTACTATTACCATGACAAGCAATATTGTAGCAAGTATGAAAATGCTTGTCAAGGCTACCACAACCATACCAGTAATGTTGAAAATAACAGCACAGCCATTAGTTGGTAGATTTAGATTACTTGGTGAACTAGACCCAAAAACGCTTGGTGAGATGGACGGTAGTACGCTTGGAGAATTGGATTTTATTATGTCATAATCTTCACAATTATAAAAGCCGCACCTTGTTATTGCCACAAATAAAGGCGACATGGTAAAGAAATAAAAAAGGAGTGGTTAAATGGCTACAACGCCGAATTATAGCTTTTCAGTGTATAGCAGCACTGACACTGATGTAAGGTTCTTGGATTTCCGTGTTGCCACCGCTGGCAGTCAGAGTACAAGTAACTTTTATGTTATAGATACTGTGCTTAAACAACATTCTGATGCTATTGATAGCATAAATGCTACACCATCAGCATTTGTTGTAAAAGGCACATATTCTTCTGGTTCGTTATATACTGCTAGTGTAGCGAACTATCCCGGATATAAAAACGAACAGCTTATTGTTCTTTCGTTGAATCAAAAGAATACTGGTGCTGTACAAATCAATATTAACGGAACCACAAATAAAGATGTTATGAAATATGGTTCCGATGGTGTACTTAAAGCAGTAGATGCTGGCGACTTTGTTGCTAATAGCCCTGTATTGTGCTTATATGATGGTACACGATTTGTCGTTATTGGAATTACCAGTGCTTCTTCTATCACTGTAACAGGCGAAGCTGGCGACATTCTGCAAATAGCTGACGATGGCACGATTGAAAGCTCTGGCAAAAAGACCGCACAGCCCAATGGTATTGCTACTCTTGATGAAAACGGCAACGTTGTACAGGTGGCTAATATGGCAAATAGTGCCGCCGCTGTGTATAGTGGAGAGCCTGTGACAGTTGAATATGCTGGCGAAAATCGTATTGGCTCTGTTACTGCTTATGGCAATAACCCTCAAACATCTGGTACAACTACGGCACCGATTTCAATGAACGGTGTAGATAGTGTACAAGTAAGTGGTAACAACTTGTTTTTGAACAATGCTGAAACTGAAACAAAAAGTGGTATTACATTCACTGTAAACCCCGACAAAAGTGTTACAATTAATGGGACGAACTCAACGTCAGGTTCAGTAGTTTTTTATACCGGATATAATGAGTCTCTTCCTGCTGGTAGCTATACTTTGTCTGGTACATCTAGTCTTGCTGGTAGTGCAGAAATTGAAATAAAAATAAAACGAGTAAGGGGTACTTTTGAATGGTTTTCAATCAATAGTTCTTTACATACTAGAACCTTAAATATAGCAACTGGCGACATAATTGACTCGTTTTATGTTACAGTAAGAGCTGGACAAACTGCTGATAATGTCAAAGTCTACCCCATGCTAAACGTTGGTTCAACCGCATTACCCTATGAACCATACAACGGTAGTATAACACAGTTGCCTATACCGCGTGAGTTGCATCGAATTGGTGATGTTGCTGATAAGTGTATTACGCGAGTTAAGAGTATCTACGACAAGAGGATTGTGCTGGACGGGACTGAGAGATGGTTTCTGAGAACAGAGAATCCAAATTCGTTTGCCTTGGGCATGGGGGAACGAGTTGTAATAGGTGTATCAAATAATTACGCTTCGCTTAGATTATCAGAACTTGGAACTCGTACAGGCATTTATCTGAAATATACAAAGGCGATTATCATAACCCATTTGGCATGTTCAACCGTAGAAGAACTCAAAGCTAAGTTGGCGAAAAACCCTGTTACCGTCTACTACCAGTCCCCCGCTTACGACGGTACGAACGGGCTGGACGTGTGCTTGACGGAGTACCAGAACGGCTTTGTGGAGCTGGATGGGACGGAGGCTTCACATATTTTCGAGGGCATGTTTTATCTCGATTATAGCGCCGCATGGCCAACGCCTGCGAATCGAGTCAATGGTGTGTGTTCTCATTATCCATATGGGGCATATGGCAAAGGAAAAATCGGGCTTACTGATAACGGTGCGGCAGTAGTATATAACCCAAACGGCGATTATACCGGCGACGAAGGCGGTCTGGCGAACTGGAAAGCCTACCTCGCCGCCCAAAAAGAAGCTGGCACACCCGTCCAAGTAGCCTACCAGCTCGCCGCGCCGGAAGTGTACGCTACAGACCCTGTTGACTTCGACAACACAGCCGGCCCGCTCACCGTCATGACGGGCGGCCAAGTTGAAGTCAAAATGACAGATTTTGTAACCGATAGAACACCAGCGTTCCTCAATAAACTTGATAAAACTGGTGATGGCTCCGACGTTACTGTTACTTTCACAGAGGCTGCTACCGATACTGACATAGCTTCTGGCGATAAATTGTCTATTTTATTTGGCAAAATACTCAAACGATTCTCCACTATTACCTCTAAGTTTACAACGGTAGATAATAGTATTACACAAATAGAAAGCGATATTTCTGATATAACCGATGGCACTACTGTTGTAGCGCAAGCAAACAAGGTAACTAACGCTCTGGTTATTATGAGCAATAGTGGAACTGCCCTCGTAAACTATGACGGAAGTGCCACGGCAAATATGACACTTAGTCCATCCAATGTAGGTGCCGAACCAGCATTCACCAAAAATACAGCATTCAATAAAAACTTTGGTAGTTCTGCTGGTACTGTATGCCAAGGCAACGATAGCAGACTATCCAATGCCCGCCGTGCGTCTAATATTAGTATGAGGTTGTCTGGAACAAACCTTAGTATTAGTTATAGTTAAGGATGTGTTATTATGGCTTTAAGTTTTAATGGCACAAATGTACCAGTAAGCGGAAACGTAACATATAATGGAACTGGTTGTAGCACGGTAACATACAATGGAACCCAAGTTTGGAAACGAGCACCAGAATGGTTATATAACAGCGGAAATCAATATACCGAATTTACTGGTGGCTGGAATGCTCAAGCCGCTTATTATTTAGGCGGCTCTGCTGGTACAAACTATTACAGAAACCAAACCGCATCTACTCCGGCTTTCAACGCATCAAATATTTCGGTGACGTGTACTGGCAATTATCTTGGCGGTGGTAGTGTTATTACCAACTGGAAAGTTGATTTATCGGCAATTTCATCATTGACCGCAAGTATTAATGTTTTTGACCAATACGAATCATATTCGTATTTTTATATACATATACTTAATTCATGGCCAACGATAAATGCTGACAATACAAGCGTAGCGGCAACTATGGTAACTGGTGTTTCAAATATAACCAGCGTAACTCTAAATACTTCGGGGCTTAGTGGAAGTTACTATGTATTGATGGGTTTTTCAAATAATAACTATCGTAGTTTCACAGGGTATGTTTATAGTTTAAAGTGTAATTTCTAATATTGATACGGAGTATAAGATATGAAATTAAATAAAATCGCTGGGCTAGTTGCCCCCCCCTATAAAAGTTGACACGACGGGAGGGATATAAATGGCATTATCATTTAATGGCACAAATATCCCTTCTTCTGGCAATGTTATATTTAATGGAACATATTGCAAAACTGTGTCATGTAACAACGTTGAGGTTTGGAAGAAAGAGTACACTGTATATCCCGGCGCTCCTGTTGCCAATACACAGAACCTTGGATACGCCGCATACTTTACGGTTACAAACAGCGGTACAGATATCAAGGTTGATGCATTCGGCGGCACAGAACGCGGATATGGGCGTGTTATGCTTGGTGGATTTAGCACAATAGGTTATTCACAAATATATTTTGCCAATCTCCGGGCATTTATCACAAATAGCTTTTCACATATCAAGGTGGCATTGAGTGATATAAACGGGAATGTTGTTCAACAACTTATTTATTCCGAAGCAAACGGATTCGACGCAACATATACCGCAAGCACTAAATTCAATATAAACTCCCCAAATGGGAATTATTATTTGATGTTAGAGGTTGAATCTGGCGCTACTCACTTGGGTAAAAACGCAACAATATTAATGAACGGTTGTTATCTGGTTTAAAGGAGAGACAATTATGATAAAAGTAACACTTAAAAATGGCAAAGAATATGAAGTTCTTGAACCTACTACGGTATATCCAAGCGGATTGCCGAATATTCGTAGCAAAATGGAAATTTACATTGATGAAAGCGCAATGACATTAGAAGCGCTCGAAAAGGTGTTTTCGGACGAGTCCGCAACGGATGAACTCCGCATCACCAAAACAGGAGACGGCGGAGATGTCGCTTATGAGTGTTTATATCGTCACTATTGCATTGTGACTAGCATTGGTAAGAAACTCGTTTCAACTACAAGTCACGAAACAGGAGAAACCACAGAAGTAATGTGTCTGTATGTTACTCTGGAACAGAGGACATATGTTGAGCAGAAACTGTATGAAATGGGTGTCTCCTAAATGACATATAGAAAGGATGCCTAGCTATGTTGAATGAAATTTTAAACTCTGTATTAGATAGCTTAGTAATGGTATCATCTTTTGGAATCTTTATGTTGTTTTGTGCTTTTTCCAATAGTATCTTAGGTTCGGTTATCGCGTCTAAGACAAATGAGTTCCAGTGGAAAACACTTCTTACTGGCGTTGTTAGGAATATCGGCGTTGTTCTCGGCGTCGATATTCTTGCCGCTGGGCTTTCTGGAATTACAAAACTCATAGAAATATACAATGTTGCTCCACAATATTCTGAGAGCATACAAGGTGTTAGCGTATTAGCCATAGTAGCAATCATTATCACATTGTCATACACGGTTTATGGCAAACAGGCACTTGACAAAATCAAAAGTCTTGGTAATTTGAAAGACGAAGATATAGTCGTGATTGATAAAGCCGAGGGCTGGGAACAGAGAGGGACGTGACTTATGCTTAGTTTTTCTGTAAACAAACAAAGACTTACTAGAAATGATTGTCAAAAGGTAGTTGGGGGTACATATAATTATTTATATGCTATGTTTGACTTTTCATATGATTGGGAAGAAGTAGCGCAGAATGCCGTATTCAATAATACGACTGAGGACAAAAACTTTACAGTTCCAATTGTTGGCAATGTGTGTTTGGTTCCATGGGAGGTTATTACTTCTCCTAATTTCACAGTATCATTGTATGGGTTTACAGATACTAAGCGAATTACGACAAACGAAGTAATGGTTCCTGTTACTCCTACACCATATAACGCCGATAATATTCCAACTCATCCGCCTACACCAACGGACTACGAAGCATACGTTAAACTTGTTAATGAATATAAAGAACAATCCGTTGCTCAATATCAAGAGCTGAAAGACACAAAGGCCGAAACAATTACAAAAGAGACTGCTATTGAGTTCCCAAACATAGGAAGCGAAAAGAATATATATATCGAAACTTCTACAAATAGGACTTATAGATGGTCAGATACCGATTTAAAGTATTATTGTGTAGGCTCTGATTATAGTGAGATAGATATTATATCAGGAGGGAAAGCTCGTGGCTAATACAACATTAGATGTAAAAATTCAAATAAGAAATGATACTAAAAATAACTGGACTACACAAAACCCCGTTCTTTTAAAGGGTGAAATGGGTGTAGAAACAGATACTAGAAAATTTAAATTCGGTGACGGAGTAAGCGATTGGAAAACGCTTGAATATGCGAGCGCTACTGGCGCAATTATTATGAATAAGGCTCCGACACCTACGGATTCTGGATATGATGTCGGCGCAATGTGGATTGATACAGCCGCAAACAAAGCATATCTGTTATTCAATAACACAGCAAATCAGGCTGTATGGAAACAGGTTGTCACCCCTGATGATTTGAGCGACCTTGGCGCTGGCGACATGTTGAAGTCGCAGTTTGCCAACAATCCAAAAGCCGAACAGGGATATGTAAACGCGGCTATCGTCGCTGATACGGCAAACGCTACAAAAGGAACGCTTACTGCAGGCTCTAAGACATTTAATGGCTCTGCCGATGTTACGGTTACAGCAGATGATTTAGGTGCTCTTACAGCCGTTCCTAGTGAATATGTAAAGAACACTGATTATGGCACAGCAGAAACTGGCGGTGTTGTTAAGTCTACTGCCAAGGGTACAGATACAGTAACAATCGGTGCTGACGGCACAATGACAATCGGTAAGGCATCAGAGGCTGTGGCGGCTGATACTGCTACCACATTGGCTACTGGACGTACAATTTCTGTTGCTGGTGATGCTACTGGTACATCTCCTGTGTTTGACGGTAGTGCTAACGTAACAATTCCTCTTGTGCTTGCTAACAGCGGTGTTGTAGCTGGCACTTTCACAAAAGTTACAGTTGATGCTAAAGGACGAGTGACAGAAGGTGTCGCAAACCTTACAGCGGCTGATATTCCTGAACTTACCCTTGCTAAGATTTCTGACGCTGGAACAGCGGCGGCAAAAGACTTCGGTACTGCTGAGGGTAATGTACCTGTTCTTGGCGCTGGTGGTAAACTTAGTGAAGCTGTTATCACGGCAATTGCCATTACTGACACGTTTGTTGTTGATAGCCAAGCAGCAATGCTTGCTCTTGGGGCACAGCAGGGCGACGTAGCTGTTCGTACTGATGTAAATAAGACATTTATTCTTAAAGTTGCTCCTGCTACTACGTTGGCGAACTGGGTAGAACTTGAAACACCAACTGACGCCGTTACGAGTGTAAACGGACTTACTGGAGCTGTTACGCTTACAACGTCCGAGGTTGCTGAGGGTAGCAACTTGTACTTTACAACAGCGAGAGCAAACGCGAACTGGGTTACTCACGCTTCTACTGAACTGACAGACTCTGATACGCTTTTAAGAACAACTGATACCTTTATTCTTAATGGCGGGAACGCATAATTACCATTAAGAAAGGGGAGGTATTAAATGGCTAATATAACCTTAGATGCCAGACAGCAACAAAAGCATGATACTTCCACTAACTTTAATAATGCCAACAAACTTTACCTTGAGGGCGAGTTTTTGGTTGAGACTGATACTGGCAAGGTGAAGATTGGCGATGGAACATTAGGCTATAAATCTTTACCATACACAATAGGGACAAGGGTGCCAGAGGGAGCTAAATTCACTGACACAACTTATACGGCTGGTACTGGATTATCCCTTAATGGCACCTCTTTTTCAATAAGCAATAGCGGCGTAACTGCTGGTTCTTACGGCCCATCACAAGATAGTAGTGTGGGGTTCGGAGATTCTATTGATGAACCATATATAAGTGTGAATAGCAGGGGACAGATAACATCGGCTGATAGTAGAAGTATAACACTACCATCCAAACCCACTCCTACTTCCATAGGAGCTGAACCAGCATTTGCTAAGAATACGGCGTTCAACAAGAATTTCGGAAGTGCCGCTGGCACTGTATGTCAGGGAAATGATTCCAGACTATCTAATGCTCGTCCAGCATCTGACGTATCAGCATGGGCAAAAGAGCCGAATAAACCGACATATACCCCAACTGAAGTCGGAGTTATCGGTACAGCCCCAACATCTGGACAAGTGGCGGTTTTTGATGGAACGACTGGTAAAATTAAATCAACAGGGTTTACAATAGCTTCTTCTGTACCATCTGGCGCTAAGTTCACAGACACAACATACTCAGCAGCAACATCCACCGTATTAGGACTTGTTAAGGTTGGATATACGGAAAGTGGCAAAAACTATCCAGTAGAACTTGATGCTGATGATAAGATGTTTGTAAATGTTCCATGGACAGATACAAATACAACATATTCTCAAGCTACATCTAGCACACTTGGATTAATTAAGATAGGGTACACTGAAAGTGGGAAGAATTACCCTATTGAACTTAATACTTCTGGGCAAGCGTATGTTAATGTGCCTTGGGAGGATACGACATATTCCGTATTCACAGGCGCTACAACAACAGCAGCAGGTACAAGCGGATTGGTTCCCGCTCCGACTTCTGGCCAATCAACAAGGTACCTTTGTTCAGACGGAGAATGGAGCATACCTACTGGAAGTATTTACAAAGGAAGCACAGCAATATCTGTTAAACCGTCTACGACTGATGGAGAATACAATATATATTTAGTTGCGTTATTTCCGGGCACTACAAGCCAAAGCGTTGGACCAAGCGCTTCAGGAACAATTAATTTTGGCTCTGCTTTTAATGTGCCATATATAACGATAGACCAATATGGCAGAATCACAGCATTAGCGAATAGGAGTATGATTCTTAGCGGGGCATTAGCAAGCAGCTCTGCACCAGGATTATGCCCAAAATTAGACTCTGGCCACCCATCGTACTATCTAAACGCTAATGGAACATGGAGCGCTCCAAGAGGAAGGGTATATGGCGTAAAAGGAAATGCAGAAACTGCCTATCGAGAGGGACAGGTTAATATAACAGCCGCAAATGTTGGTGCCCTTCCAATTACAGGCGGCACAGTGTCTGGCGCGACTACATTTAGTGACACTGTGACGCTTAGCACCGCTGGAAGCATAACATATGATGATGGTTTTTATGATGGGTGACTACTATGGGAATTAAAATATTAAGACAAACAATATCATCAACATCCACAGAGCCGTTGCCCCCCCCCACCACAGAATATGGAATAATTGCGTGTGACAGGGCCGGAAGTATGTATGTGGGTGACAGCTCTAACAGTCCAGTCGAGCAAATGAGTGTTAAAAAATATTCTCAAACATCAAATCCAAATTTATTAATTAATACAAACTTCTTTAATCTTGTGAATCAGCGCAATCAAACCCGTTATGATAACACAACAAATGTTGTTGAAAACTCGGTTGACAGATGGCAAGTACTAGGTGGGACATTTAATGTTGCAACTAGGACTTACACATCGAATAATACGTTGGCGGGGTATGGTAATCAGTTCAGACAATATATACCGCTAGGAGATATATCAATTGGTGATACTATAACTGTAAGTTCAGTTATAAATAATATTAAATATGTATTCACAACAACAGTACCAGAATATGGAACTACTGTAACAAATGCTCCGTTTCTATTAGAAACTACATGGGGCGGCTTTAAAATGATATCACAAGAAAATAGAAATGCTACGCTTTTATCATTAGTCGTAAATGTATCACAATCTATAACTGTTGACTGGATAAAGATGGAGTTTGGAAGTTTCGCTACGCCATATGTGGCTAAAGGATACAACGAAGAACTAACTGCCTGTCTGAGATATTACCAGCGCCTTAATATGAATTTTAGAGGGGAAGCATTTAATGTTGGCAATGGAGAAAAGTATTTTACAACGATTTCATTTTATCCAATGAGGGTAGTGCCAACAATTACTATTGCTAGTGCACATTATTGGGGTGGATTTTCTGGATTAACATGTTCTATTCCACAGACAGACGGGGTTTATAACGATAGGACGTTACAGCTCGCTGTAAATGCAACTGCCTCCAATCCCGGTGGTGCTTTCACAGCTGTAATTGTTTTAGAAGCAGAATTATAAAATATGAGTTTTATGAGCCGTTTAAAGGGTGTTTTTGACGTAAAAATGGGCCAAAAAGAGCAAAATTTACGTAAAAATACCCCGAAAACGGCCAAAATTACAACAAATGGACATACTAATCAAACATGTTGTTTTATTACAAGTGACACTCAAACAACATTAAGTGCTGAAGTATAACGAGGTATATAAAATGGAAGATAAATATATTGTATATGTTCGTGTAAATGAACTTGGATATATAGTAGAGATAAATAGTAGCGCTTTTATCAGTGATACTACTGGATGGATAGAAATTGATAGCGGATATGGAGACAAACACCATCACGCACAAGGAAACTATTTCCCACAGCCACTCTATGATGTTCGAGGATGCGCCAACTATAAACTTGAAAACAACATTCCAGTAGAGCGTAGCGATGAAGAAAAAGAAGCCGAAATAGCAAACCGCCCAGCTCCAATGCCGAGTTATAACGATAGAGTTGCTGCTTTAGAAGAAGCAATGCTTGTAATGTTGTCTAGGGGTGTTTCAAATGTTTGATTTCTTTAAAATTCAATATACTATGGGAAATATAACAAAGGAACAATTATATTCTTATGTGCCTTTGTGGATTTCGGAGTCCGAATATAAACAAATAGTTGGCGAAAACTAATTTGCCAAAAGGGTGAATATCTATGTCAATAAAAGTTCTTAGGCAGAGTACCGATGCTACGGTAACGGCTGCCCCCCCCCTATTGAGCTACGGACAAATTGCCATTGATAAAGACGGCGTTATATATACTGGAAATAGTTCTGACGAAGTAGTAAGCAAGGTTAATTATGCTAATGAGAGTTTGAAAGCAACTCAAGATTCTGCTGGGAATCCCATTGTATCATCCTATGCCGCAGCACTTGACACAAGTGGGAACACAATAAGGCTTAAATATAAAAACGGTGATGTGGCAGCTACTATTACAGCACCATATGCTACGTCTGCTGGAACAGCCACCAATGCTACTGGTGTTACAGGCAATATTAAAGGCGAAACTATATCAAAAGCGACCAACGACCACTATGCTTGGTGGCTTAATTACAGTGGAACTGGTAGTTATGGCGGAGCAAGGAAATATTTTGCTTGTGTACATGCTGACAGTGCTGGCTCTGCTCGTTCATCTAATATAGTTATGTCTTACAATGGCAATTTGTGGATTTCCTACTCGTAAGGCGGTGAGCATATGGCATTATTTTATAATAACACAAATGTTGCTACTTCTCAGAACGTATATCTAAATAATCAAGCATCCGACCAAGTGTTTTATAACAATACTTTAGTGTGGAAAAGAGACGCACAAGTATATCCCGGCTCTACATGGTATGTGCGTGGTAGTAAAACAAATGAAACAAATACTGCTCCTCCGACTATAATTGAAAGAGAAGTATCAGGTAACGTTGCTAATGACGCGGCAGTATATGCTGTTGTTAATCTTACCCCATATAACTATGTGAATTTTGATTATTCAGTTTACTATGTTAGTCCATATGCGACTGGAATGGTTGGAATTGGCAACTTTGATAATTATAGTATAAACGGTGGTTGGCCTACCGTTACGGGTATAGGTTGGGACAACTCAATTAACACATACCATAATGACCCAAACGGACAGGGTTGGGGTAATGGGGCTGTTTCAAAGCGTTTTACACTCACGGTAAATGTAGCAAGTCTACAAAACAGCTGGGCACTTGGTATATTTTGTCGTAGTAGTAGCACAACTCAAGCAACTATACACCTTGTATTGAACAAATGCTGGTGTACTACATAACGAGGTATATATAATGGTAAAAATTAAACTTTCTAATGGCGATGAATATGAAGTGTTGCCTATGACGGCTGTTTACCCTAGTTATTCATCTGCGGTAAGAAGTCATATGGAAATACACATGGACAAATCTTCAATGTCTGATACAGAATTTATTGCTTTATTCTCTAATCAGGAACTAACAAAAACAATTCAAATCATAAACACTGAATCAAACAGCACTATCACATATGAAAGATACAATGAACCTGTATCAATTGGTATTGGTAGATATGATAGTGTAAATGTTGCTACTGGTGAAGTAGTTACAGAATATCATTTAATTGCTAATTTGGAGCAATTAACATATCAGGAAGCTGATATAAAAGCAATGAAAGAGCTTATTACCAAAATGAGCAAATAATATAATTACTATACAGCTACGTATAAAGGAGAACAACATGTCTATTTATACTGGAAGAACGCAAGTTCCGTATTATTATAGCTGTTATGGATATACGAGAGGAAACGGAAAGACTTGGCATGGCGGTATAGATTTGGTTGGATTAGACAGTACAACTATATTGATGCCAGATTATAGTGGCAAATCTATTAGTGGCACAGTCGTTTCCTCTCGTAAAGTAGATAAAAGCACAGGTGATTTGACTTGGGAGTGGGGATGGTATGTATGCGTACAATTAGACTCCAACCAAACTCCTGACGCTGTGAATTTTATCTATTTTTGCCATAACGAAAAAAACTTAGTATCAGTTGGACAAAAAGTGAAAACTGGTGACGCTATTGCTATTATGGGAAACAGCGGAAACGCCGCACTCGCTAATCCACCAATCAAACATTGCCATCTTGAAGTGAGAGCAACAAGAAGTGGAAAAGGGCTTGACCCAACAAAATATGCTGGGTGTTCTAACTCTGTTGGTATATACAATTCGTCAAATGACAATTCTAATACAAATACTGAAATAAAAGGCATTGACGTGTCCAAATATCAAGGCACTATAAACTGGCCACAAGTAAAAGCGGCTGGATACAATTTTGCTTTTATCAGAGTCGGATATTGTAACTATGATGGTACAATAAACGAGGGATATGATCCATATTATCAGACGAATATGGCTGGCGCAATAGCCGCAGGAATAAATGTTGGCGTATATGTGTATTCATATGCTAAAACTGTTAGTGCCGCAAAGGTATGTGCGAAAGCCGTTGCTGAAAAGGTAAAACCATATACTATTACAATGCCTATTGCTTTCGACTGTGAAGATAGTGCCTTGTATTCACAGATAGGCAAACAAACAAATACAGATATATGTAAAGCGTTTTTGAGCGAAACGCAAAGCCTTGGATATTATCCTGTATTATATACATACACAAATTTCGCTAAAACACTTTTAGATATGAGCCAATTGAGCGCATATGATTTATGGCTTGCTGATTACACAGGGAATCCGTCATATACAGGCCCATATACAATATGGCAGTATAGTTCTAAAGGTTCAGTATCGGGAATATCTGGCAGAGTTGATATGAATATTGCTTATAAAGATTATCCGTCCATAATTAGCGGTGGTTCGACAGGTGGTGGAGACGTGGAAAATTTGTCTGTTCTAAGATATAGAGTGAAAATAGAAAATAAATGTCAAGGCTTCGGCTCAAAGAACGTAGATGATGTTATAAAGATTGGAGATTCTGATTATCTTCCAATTGGTGATTATAAGATTATCAGCAAAGAGAACACAGTAGGAGAACAGGGATTCTATTGGTGTGAAATTAGACTTCCAGACGGAGGTTCTTGTTATGCTGTGTACAATCTTCCAGATGATAGATGTGAAATTATTGATGCTACTATTGATGTAGCTGTTGATAATAAGTCTTTGAAGATTATAACTCCAAATAAGAATCAGGCTTTCATGTCTCGAAACACAAGTGACGTTGTAAAATTTGGAGATAGCGATTATATTCCAGTTGGAACATATCCCCTTATTACGATGGATACTGAGGCTCACGAGGAAGAACTTTACTGGTGTCAGTTCAGATATACAAATGGTAATTCTTACTATGCTGTATATAATTTACCAGATGGAAGATGTGAAATAATTGACACTCCGGTTGACCCGGAACCTACACCGGAGCCAACCCCGGAACCCGAACCGGAACCGACTCCTGAACCAGAGCCTACGCCTGAACCAGAACCAGAAACTCCAACGAGTGAACTTGTAAAGCAAATTGAAGAACTTATGAAACAGCTTGAAGATTTGATGAAACAGGTTGATGAAGCGCTGGCTAAAGTCAATGTCTTAGAAGAAAAGAATAAAGAATTAGTTACTGAAAATGAAGCTCTCAAGAAATATATTGAAGAAATAGAAGCTGAAAACAAGAGCTTATTAGAAGAAAATGAGCGTCTAAAAGACAAAATTGCCGAAGCACAGGCGGCTTTAGCATAAAAATAAAAGGCTAACCCGTATGGGTTAGCCTTTTTTACACGCCATAATTTTACATACCAAATGGTACTTCTTCTTCTCTTTTTGAGAATGATACTTTATACGGTAGGACACCAATCGTTTTCTTATTCGTTTTTACTGGAACTTTTTCTCCATTTTCATTCTCATAAGATGATTCAAATTCTCCATTTTCGCTGTAAACAATACAGTTCCCAATTTCAAATTCCAAATCATATTTCCAGAAATCATCAGCATAATTTTCTGGCGCTATACCATCAGGTATATCAAGATTTTTCCAAAATGTTTCAAGCAAATTGCTTACTATGAAATCATCACAATCGCCATCATTATAAATTACTGCGCATCTTGTAGCGTTAAACTCGGCATCATTATTGAATTTGATAGTCAAAGAACGCTGTATTGATTCGTCGTTCGTAGTTTGAATGCCCTCAAATGGTAATTCGGAATGTATTGCGCTCTCCAACATAGATAGTGTGTCACGCTTTTCGTATGCCAAATCAAAATCTCTTATAAAAAATGAATCATCTGGCATACTTTCGGCATTTCCATAAAGCTCTTTTACAAATTTAATTGACCTCATTCTTGCACCTCGGATTTATAATATAGTTTACAATGACAAAAACCCTCTCTATCTTGGTTTAAGAACTCCTCACATTGGCAAATATTCTCTTGTAGTTTGCCAAGTTTACAAGGACAATACCCATCATTATTCTTCAATGCGGCTCGTATTTTTTCTTCGTGCTCTTTATCTTGTGTAACAAATATTTGT
>OHFN01000923.1_pt1 | contig 15776 bp, 10 predicted proteins | sample 1567571 | NCBI WGS metagenome assembly OHFN01 (sample SAMEA3879533, study PRJEB24766) | human gut metagenome | biome: human-associated habitat; feature: feces | place: USA | collected 1985/1987
CCTTCTGACCGTTACCGGACGTTGTTGTTGTCCGACAAAACTGCGTGGTAGAGGATGGCCGGATTTTTCCAGACGCGTGAGCGCCGGGCGCTCGTGGTGTTTCTCCTGCTGGCGGGAGTGTTCGTTGCCGGGCTGCTTCTGGCCGAACGGCGGGAGAGCGCGGTATCCGCCGACCGGGTGGAGGCGGAGATGGAAGCGACGGTTGCGGCGGACTCCGTGAGGCTGTTCGAGTTCGATCCCAATACGGTGGAATATGCCGATCTGCGGCGGCTGGGACTCTCGTCCCGCATGGCGGTCAGCCTGCTGAAGTACCGCGCAGCGGGCAAAGTGTTTCGGATCCCCGAGGATGTGGCTACCTGCTACGGCATGACCGATTCGGTCTATTTTATTCTGGAACCCTATATTCGGATTGGGCGCGAGTATGCGCTGACACCTTCTCCGCGTCGGGAATATCGGGAGTATGTCCCGCAGGAGCCGAGGAGGATCGTGCCCCGCGAACGATTCAGGATCGATACGGTGTCCGCATCCTATCTCGCGTCGCTCGGTTTTTCCGTCCGTCAGGCCGAGGCCATTGTCCGTTATCGGGATCTTTACGACGGTCTTCGGGACGAAGCGGGTTTTCGGGCTTGCTATATGATCGCCGATTCGGTGGCCGATCTTTTGCTCCCCTATGTAATTTTTCCGGAACCGGAGCCCGTTCGCTCCGGATTGATCGAGCTCAACGGGGCCGATTCGGCGACCTTACGCTCGGTAGTCGGGATCGGTGAGAAGAGCGTCATGCCCATTATCCGATACAGGGAGCGGCTCGGCGGATTTTACAGCGTGGATCAGTTGGCCGAGGTTCCACAGGTCACGGAGTCCAATTTCGAGCGGATCGTGAAACAAATTTATTGCGATAGTTTCAAAATTCGAAAAATTGATATTAACTTTGCACCTCCGAGTACGCTCAAGGGGCATCCTTATTTGCCGCCCGCCGTATTCAGGAAGTTATTTAGTAAAAGACAATTGAAAGGAGGTTGGAGTACCGTCGAAGAGTTGGTTGAAGAGCACATATTAACCCCGCGTGAGGCCGAGCGATTGGCCCCGTATCTTCGGTTTACGGTACGAAAAGCCTCGAAAGACATACCGAATAGGGAGTCGGCGTCGTCCGGATGGAGTCCCGCCCCGATACAAGACACGATCCATTGGAAAATAGAGTAAAAAACAATAAAAAAAGCAACGAATTATGATTATCATGCCGGTAAAAGAGGGCGAGAACATCGAGAAGGCCCTCAAGAAATTCAAACGTAAATACGAGCGTACGGGTGTCCTGAAGGAGCTTCGCCGCCGCCAGTATTTCACCAAACCTTCGGTTGCGAAGCGTATCGCCATGCAGCATGCCATTTACGTAGAGAAGCTGCACCGCGACGAGGAATAGGAAGATTTTTCCATATCTTAATCCTGATAATAGACAAGAATTTTTTATCTTGTCTATTATTTTTTTGTTGTTTTACAGCGGGTTGCTCTCTGTTTCTCCTGCAAAACTAAATTTTTTAGTTTGAAAACTATAAAAAATAGTTGTATGTGAAATTTTTTTAGTTATCTTTGTTTCAGAAGATTTTTGTGCAGGAGCCGGCAATGCGGAGCTGTGCTGCCGTTTGTGCAGGTCCTGTTTCGTTCGACTTTAACCGACATTGATTATGGAAAAGCTGACACCTAGAGAAGAGGAGCTGATGCGTTGTTTCTGGACGCGGGGCCCGTTGTTCGTGCGCGAACTGGTTGCGCTCTGGCCCGAACCGAAACCTCATTTCAATACGTTATCGACGATGGTGCGTGGCCTCGAGGCGAAAGGGTACGTCGGACACAAAGCCTATGGCGGCACCTACCAGTATTATCCGCTCGTCAGCGAGGAGGAGTTCAGCCGCAAGACGCTGAAGGGCGTGGTGAGCAAGTATTTCGACAATTCCTACCTCGGGGTGGTTTCGTCGCTCGTACGGGAGGAGAAAATCTCCGTGGACGATCTGCGCGACCTGATCCGGCAAATCGAAAGTCAAACCGAAAAACGATAGTCCTATGCCGACCTTTCTGCTTTACAGTCTGAAGGCTGCGGGATGCCTGGCGGTCTTCTACCTGTTTTACAAGTTGTTGTTGAGCCGCGATACGCTGCATCGGATGAACAGGGTGTTGTTGTGCGGAGTGTTGCTGCTGTCGTTTTTGCTGCCTTTGTGCGTAATTACCGTCGAGAAGGAGTTGCCCGGGGTATCCGCCGCCGGGATCGACGTGATTCCGGAAAATTATTTCCGGCGGGACATGGTATTCGAAAACCGAATCCCCGACGATACCCGGGACCTGATGATAATAGAGGAGCCGGAGCCTGCTCCCGAACCGTTCGACTGGGGCGTTTTGCTCGGAATCATCTATTTTGCAGGGGTATTTGCGACGTTGGGATGGACCGTATGCAACATCGTGCGGGTTGTGCGAATGACGCGCCGCGGCCGGCGCATACCGCTCGGAAACGGGAGCGTATTGGTGTTGTCGAACCGGATTCGAGCTCCGTTCAGTTGGATGAGATACGTGGTGATGTCCGAGGAGGATTATGCCTGCGGCGGAGGGACGATCCTCGTGCATGAACAGGCGCATCAGCGGTTGGGCCATTCGTGGGACCTGCTGCTGGTCGATTTGCTGGGGTGTTTGCAGTGGTTCAACCCCGCGATGTGGCTGTTGCGTGTGGAACTGCGTGCTGTGCACGAGTACGAGGCCGACGAGCAGGTGCTCCGCTGTGGGGTCGATGCGAAAGATTATCAGATGCTGTTGATAAAAAAGGCCGTTGGCGGGAGGTGGTACTCAATTGCCAACAGCCTTAATCATAGTAACCTTAAAAACCGAATTACCATGATGTTGCGTAAAAGATCATCGAGGTGGGCCAGGGCCAAGGCGCTCTATGTCCTGCCGCTTGCGTGCCTGGCGCTCGGCGCTTTCGCACAGACCTCCTATGTTCTTCCGGAGGACAAAACTACGAAAAATTCCGGAAACGGTGAAATGCCTCTTCCTGCTGGTGCGGACGGCCTCACAGTCGGTACACCGGAAGGGGGAATGCCACCGGTCGAAGGCTCCATGGCCGAATTGCTCGCTAATCTCGAGCGTACCGCTCTCGAAAAGCAAACGGCAGAATCGGGGGCGCACACTTTTACCGGACGCGTATTTGGCCGGGACGATAAGCCTTGGGCCGGTTATGAGTTTATTTGCAGCGGCGGCCGGCGGGTTGTGACCGATGCGGAGGGCCGCTTTACGATCGTTACGGAGAAGCCGATCGTTTGTTACCTTGTCGGAGGGGAGACGGATCAGAAAGTAAAATCAGTCGGTAGCCGCTTCGGAATTCCGATGGGGACGGACATTGCCTTGGAATTTCATTTGAAAGAGTCGCTTGCTCTGACCCATCTGCCCGTATCCGATGAACCGGTAGTGTATGCGGTTTATGGCGATCCGGCAGATTTTCGCTTCGATCCGGAACATCCGCCTCTGATAATGGACGGGGGCGAGGAATTGTCGGCTGAAACGCTGGATACCTATTTGGGGTTGCCGGAACAGAAGATGATTGGTGCCTGGATGGTCAAAGGGCCGGAGGCACTGAAGGGATACGGTACGCGGGCGGCGAACGGAGTGTTGTCGATCGGGGTTCAGATTTATCCTTATACGCAGTCTTGGAAACCGGCCGATCCATCGCTGTGGGATCCGGAGGATTTGGAGCTTTACCTGGTGTGGGAAGGGGATGAGTTGCCCGAACAGTTTGTCGCCCGCCGCGATGCGTACATGAAAGAGGAGTTTGCCAAGTTGCTGACTGCTGATGCCGGGAAACTCGAACGACTCGGGTATAAATCGGTCGATGGTGCGGAAGAGTGGGTGACTGTCGAGGTGAGCGACGGGGCTGCTCTCATTCCTTTCTGGATTGATCTGTCGGACGAGGGCTTGTATCTGCTTGACGGTGAGGAGATCGATTACAGACAGTTGGGCGCGATATCCCCGTCGAGTATCGCTACGGCTACCCGAATGACCTCCGGCGAGGCACGCAGACGCTACGGCGATCGGGGTCGTTACGGTGCGATCGTCTATACGAGTCGTCCGGAGTCGGAACGTGTGACAATCGAAGAGAAACAGAAGCCTTCCGATTTGTATCACTATATTACGGGCGATTTCGAACCGACGGGTGTGCCCGATACTTACCGGGTGCGGCGGATCGAGTTGAGCAATTCGATGCCGTTCGAATTCCGGCCATTGGTACTGTGGAATGGCAAGGTGTCGAATATCTACCTTTTTACTACTCCCGGTATCGTTCACGAGATAGAAACCGTTCGGATCGTAACCGAGCCGGACGAAGCGACGGTCGCCAGATACGGCGTATCGGCCCGGAACGGGGTGATCGAGGTCGTTTCCAAAACGGCTTCGCGTGAGGATGATTTCGAGGTGACCGTTTATGATAAATACAACAATCCGATGCGTTATCTGAAGGGTAGTTTCCGATCGGTGGATGGTAAAAATACCTATAAGGTGAGCGGATTGAAATTGCGGAACGTGCAGGGAGTACGTCCCGGAATGTTGCCGTTGGTAGCTGTGGACGGGCGTGTGGGGTCCATCACCGATCTGGAGAAGATTCCTGCCCGCAAGATCGAAACCATACAGATTTTCTCCAGTGAGGATGTATTTCGCAACCCGGCATTAGTCAAGCGTTACGGGGATGCCGCCCGTGTCGGAGCGATTCTTGTGACGACTCGTGATGCTGCGAAACAGGCCGAAAAAGAGGCCCGGAAGTCCGGTGCAGGTGAATCTGTCGTCGCATCCGTACCGGAGGGACCGTCGTTCGGTACGGTTCAGACCGGTAATACTCCGGTGGACGGGCAGGTCAAGGTGCGGATTTCCGAAGTTGCTGTGCCGAACGATTCGCTCGTGGTTTCCGGTCACGATTTGAGTTCGATGCTCTTCCTGCTCGATGGCAGAAGAGTCGCAGTTGCCGAGGTAAAGGCTTTGAATGAAGCGGAGATCGAATCGATGTCGGTCTTGAAGGATGAATGGGCTGTCGAACGTTACGGCGAGGCGGCGGCGGATGGCGTGGTTTATGTGACGACGACCGAAGGTGCCCGGCAGTTCGGCCGTTTGGAGTGTAGTTTTGAGCATGGAAACTCTTTCCAGGAAGGTCCTGGTTTTTATCGGATCAAGGATACGGGAAACGGATTTGCGATCCGTCCGCTCAATGGAGCCCGACCGCTTGTGTTGATCAACGGCCGGCAGGTCGATGATGATTATTTGAAGTCGATCGATGCGGGGAAGGTTCTGTGGGTTCGGATTCTGCAACCCGGTTTTGAATTGTTGGACCGTTATGGCGAGCGGGCGCGGGACGGTGTGATCGAGTTTGGGACGAATGAATCCGGAGAACGTACGACTTTGGCTGTTTATTCGTCGGATGCATCGGGCAAACGCAATAAGATGACAGTCGTCAGGGAGCCTTCCGGCGCCTCCTCGGGGCACTCTTCCGTGTCTAAGTCGATTGCTACGTCGGCGCAGCCTTTGGAGGAAGTTACGGTGGCGACTTATACGGCTGGAGTGGATTCGGTTTCGATTGAGAATGGCTCTCTGAAGCAGGTCGGTTTAATAGTATTGGATGGCGAGGAAATTTCTGCCGATCGCCTTTCGCAACTGGATCCCTCCCGAATCGACGCGATGACGGTATTGAAAGGAGAGCAGGCGGTCGAACATTATGGCGAGAAGGGAGCGAAAGGGGTGATCGAGATCACGACGAAAAAAAATCGGAGCGGCGTGGCCGGCGAATGAATATAGAGAAGTTCCAATTCATAAGTGTTATTGTTCCGTCAGGGAAGCATCCTGCAGCCGCACTTAGTTGCGGGATGTTTTTTATAAAAATAGGAGCGTCCTATCTGGGACGCTCCTATTTTTATCTCCGGTCGTGGCGAACGGATTCTTTTCATACCATACGAAAAGAACATTCGTTCGGAGGGTGAATCCTTTAGTGAATCCGTCCTTCTTTGGCCTCGATGCACTCGGTTGCGTGAGGCACTTTCATCAGCCGCTCCTTGGGGATCAGCTTGCCGGTGGTTTTGCAGATGCCGTATGTCTTGTTCTCGATGCGTACGAGTGCCATTTCGAGGTTGCGGATGAATTTCATTTGATGGGCCGCCAGGCGGCCGCTCTCCTCTTTGGAGAGCGTAGTGGCTCCCTCCTCCAGCACCTTGAACGTCGGCGAGGTATCCTCCGTATCGTTCGATGCGGTGTGGGTTATCGTGGCGCGCAGGAGTTCGTAATCCGCACGTGCTGTTTCCAGTTTTTTGAGAATGAGCTGTTTGAACTCTTCCAATTCGGCGTCACTGTATCGGGTTTTTTCTGCTTCTGCCATAGTTTCAATATTTTATTTGTAATAATGTTATACTAAATTAAACAATATTCCCGTTACTTCCAAATTTTTTGCCGGAAACGTGCAGGTTCTCCTTTTTTCGGTCAGATTTTGGTTACCGCGATACGGACCGGTTGCTCATCTACCTCCGACTCCACGACGAATTCGCCGCTGGGAGAAGGCACTCCTTCGATTTCGACAGCCAGCGTCTGCGAGGCGATGTAGTCGGCGAAAGATTTGAGCGCGGGAAGGACGAACTCTTGCTGTTCGATCTCCACGCGGATTTTGTCCGTCACCTCGAAGCCCGAATCCTTGCGGATGTTCTGGATACGGTTGATCAGCTCGCGGGCGATACCTTCGGCACGCAGGTCGTCGGTGATCGTGATATCGAGGGCTACGGTCAGCTTGCCCTCCGTAGCTACGAGCCAGCCCGGCATATCTTCCGAGGTGATTTCGAAATCGGCAGGGGTGACGGTGATTTTTTCGCCGTCCATGTCCAACAGGGTTTCCGCCGATGCTTCGATCGCGGCTATCTGATCTTGTGAGAACCCGGCTACGAGAGCTGCGATCTGCTTCATCTGTTTGCCGTATTTGGGACCGAGGGTCTTGAAGTTGGGCTTGATGCGCTTGGTGATGAGTCCCGTCGTATTTTCGATCAGTTCTATTTCCTTGACATTCACTTCGCTCATAATGAGCCCCTTGACGGCTTCGATGCGGCGTGCGGTGTCGGCGTCGAGGACCGGAATGAGTATCTTCGTGAGCGGCTGGCGGACTTTGATGTTCACCTTGCGGCGCAGGGCCAGTACCATCGACGAAACCTGTTGGGCCATGGACATCATCTGCTCCAATTCACCGTCGATGAGCGAGGAGTCGCAGACGGGGAAGGTCGAAAGATGTACCGACTCGTCCGTGTGGCGGCCGCTTACGGCGTTCAGATCGCGGAAGATACGGTCGGAGATGAACGGCGCGAACGGTGCGGAGAGCATCGAAACGGTTTCCAGACAGGTGTAGAGCGTCTGGTAGGCTGCCAGTTTGTCGCGTGTCAGACCGCCGCCCCAGAACCGCTTGCGGTTGAGGCGCACGTACCAGTTCGACAGGTTTTCGCATACGAATTCCTGGATCATACGGGCCGCCGGCGTCGGATCGTAATTCTCGAGCGATTCGGTGACGTTCCGGACCAGCGTATTGAGCAGGGAGATGATCCAGCGGTCGATCTCCGGGCGTTCGCTCATCGGAACTTCCGGCTCCTGTCCCGTAAAACCGTCCACATTGGCGTAGAGGGCGAAGAACGAGTAGGTATTGTAGAGCGTGCCGAAGAACTTGCGGCGCACTTCGTCCACCCCGTCCCGGTCGAACTTGAGGTTGTCCCAGGGCTGCGAGTTGGAGATCATATACCAACGCGTCGCATCGGCGCCGTAGGTCGAAAGTATTTCGAAAGGATCCACGGCATTGCCCAGGCGTTTGGACATTTTGTTGCCGTTCTTGTCGAGCACCAGGCCGTTCGAAATGATGTTCTTGAAAGCTACCGAGTCGAAGAGCATCGTGGCGATGGCGTGCAGCGTGAAGAACCATCCGCGCGTCTGATCGACGCCTTCGGCGATGAAATCGGCCGGATAGACGCTCTTGAAGTAGTCGCCGCCGTGCTCGAAGGGGTAGTGTAGTTGGGCATACGGCATGGCGCCCGAATCGAACCACACGTCGATCAGATCCGGTTCGCGCCGCATCGGTTCGCCTTTGGACGAAACCAGCACGATATTGTCCACGTAAGGACGGTGCAGGTCGATCCGGTCGGTCGAGTAGTTCTCTTTGGAGAGGTCGCCCGGCTTGAAGTTCTTGTAGGGATTCTCCTTCATCAGACTTGCCGCGACGGATTTTTCGATTTCGGCGACGAGCTCTTCGACCGAGCCGATGCACTTCATTTCCGAGTAATCCTCCGTAGCCCAGATCGGCAGCGGCGTGCCCCAGAAGCGCGAGCGCGAGAGGTTCCAGTCCACCAGACCTTCGAGCCACTTGCCGAAGCGTCCCGTTCCGGTCGATTCCGGCTTCCAGCGGATCGTCTTGTTGAGTTCGATCATCCGGTCGCGCAGCGCCGTAGTTCGGATGAACCAGGAGTCGAGCGGGTAGTAGAGCACCGGTTTGTCCGTACGCCAGCAATGGGGGTAGGAGTGGGTGTGCTTTTCGATCTTGAAAACCTTGTTCTCGGCTTTGAGCATCACCGAGATATCTACGTCGAGCGTCGTGGCATCCTCCGCCAGTGAATCGTCGTAGGCGTTTTTCACGTAACGGCCAGCCCATTGCAAATAGGCCGCTGTATCGACGTTGTCGCGTATGAAGGTCGGGTCGAGCTCTTCGAGCAGGAAGAACCGTCCCTTGCGATCGACCATCGGCTGATTCTTGCCCGCCTTATCGACCATGAACAGCGGTGCGATGCCTGCGGCGCGGGCCACGCGGTCGTCGTCCGCACCGAAGGTCGGGGCGATATGCACGATACCCGTACCGTCGGAGGTGGTCACGTAGTCGCCCAGGATGACGCGGAACGCATCGCCCGCAGGCTTCACCCAGGGGATAAGCTGTTCGTAGCGGATGCCTTCGAAGTCCGGACCCTTGTAGGTGACCGGAGTGATTTCGAACTTGCCCTCCATCTTGGGGGTAAAATACGACCCCAGCAGTTCTTTGGCCAGGATGACAGTCTGGGGGGCATCCGTATAGGGGTTGCGGCATTTGACGCGCACGTATTCGATTTCGGGGCCTACGGCCAGCGCGGTATTCGACGGCAGTGTCCAGGGCGTGGTGGTCCAAGCCAGGAAGTAGAGATCGCCTTCGGCTCCGTCGAAGAGTTTTTCGCTCCGCTCGTCGCGGATGATTTTGAACTGCGCTGTGCAGGTGGTATCCTTCACGTCGCGGTAGCAGCCCGGCTGGTTCAGTTCGTGGGTCGAAAGCCCCGTGCCGGCGGCCGGCGAGTAGGGCTGGATGGTGTAACCTTTGTAGAGTAGCCCCTTGTCGAAGAGCTGTTTCAGAAGCCACCAGAGGGTTTCGATGTATTTGTTGTCGTAAGTGATGTAGGGGTCGTCCATATTGACCCAATAACCCATTTTGCGCGTGAGTTCTTCCCACAGGCCCGTGTACTCCATCACCGCCTCGCGGCAGGCGCGGTTGTACTCCTCTATGGAGATTGTGCGCCCGATGTCCTCCTTGGTGATGCCGAGTTTCTTTTCGACGCCTAACTCTACAGGCAGTCCGTGCGTGTCCCATCCGGCCTTGCGGTGAACGAGGTAACCTTGCTGCGTCTTGTAACGGCAGAAGATATCCTTGATCGTGCGGGCCATGACGTGATGGATGCCCGGCGTGCCGTTGGCCGAGGGAGGTCCTTCGTAAAAGACGAAGGTGGGATGACCCTCGCGGGTGGAGATGCTTTTGTGGAACGTGTCCTGTGCGTCCCACTCTTTCAGTACGTCGGCGGCCAACCCCGGCAGATCGAGGCCTTTATATTCTTTGAACTTCATATCCTGTTGTTTTCAATCGTCGTTTTCATGGGCTGGCAGAATCCGATCCGGCCCGATTCCGCCGGACAGCCCCGAATGCGGAGCTGTTACCTGTCTTTGTCGTATTCGGCAGCGCCGGAATTCGCTGTGTGCCGCCTGTTTCGTGCGGGAAGCCGGCGGCGGATTTTACCAACATGCAAAGTTACGAAAAAATATGAATAAATAAATCCCCGGAAACAGTTTTTTATCGAGGGGCAACGAGTTGTGGAGGAAGCCGTTGCACGATTTCCTCGAAAGATTTTTGGAAGTAGTGGATTTATTCGTCGGTTGCGGTGCGGATAACGCGGGCCGGGTTGCCGGCAGCGACCGAATCGTCGGGAATGTCATGCGTGACCACGCTGCCGGCGCCGATGACGCAGCGGCAGCCTATCTTGACGCCCGGACAGACGATCACGCCGCCGCCCAGCCAGCAGTCGTCGCCGATTTCGATGCCCGCTCCCTTTTCTTTGCCCGTAGCCCGTTCCGCAGCGTTCATCGGATGCACGGCCGTCAGAAGTTGTACGCCGGGACCTATCAGGCAGCGTTGTCCCAGGCGAATCGGCCCGAGGTCGAGAAAGACGCAGTTGAAATTGACGTAGGACCCTTTGCCGATGGAGATGTTGTAACCGTAATCGCAGTAGAAAGGGGCGCGGATCATGGCTTCGACCCCCGGACAGAGTTCCCGGAGCGTCGCCAGATAGGTCGCGTCCTTGTCTTTGAGTGTGACGTTGAGCCGATGGGTGAGGTGGCGGGCCCTGGTGCGGTCCTGTTCGAGTTCCGCGTCGTTGGGATGAAACCACTCTCCGGCCAGCATTTTCTCCTTTTCGGTCATGGGAATCGGCTTTTAGTCGAAGCTCTGCATCTCGATCAACTTGGCGTAGATGCCGTTTTTAGCCATCAACTCCGGGTGAGTGCCTTGCTCGGCGATCCGACCCCGTTCGATGACGATGATTTTGTCGGCGTTGTGGATGGTCGAAAGGCGGTGGGCGATTACGATCGAAGTGCGGCCTTGCAACAGGGAGTTAAGTGCGTCCTGGACGAGCTTTTCGCTTTCGGTGTCGAGGGCCGAAGTCGCTTCGTCCAGAATCAGGATTTCGGGGTTCTTGAGTACGGCTCGGGCGATGCTCAGGCGCTGGCGCTGACCGCCCGATAGTTTGGCGCCCCGGTCGCCGATGTTGGTGTCGTAGCCCGACGGACACTCCATGATGAAGTCGTGGGCGTTGGCGATTTTGGCCGCAGCGACGATCTCTTCGTGCGTCGCTCCCCGGCGTCCCATGGCGATGTTGTTTTCGATGGTGTCGTTGAACAGCACGGTATCTTGCGCAACGATGCTCATGTGGGCACGCAGGCTCTCCTGCGTGTAGTCACGGATCGAAACCCCGTCGATCAGGATGTCGCCGCCCGTAGTGTCGTAGAAGCGGGGGATCAGTTCGCTGAGGGTGGATTTGCCGCCGCCCGAAGGACCGACCAGAGCCACGGTTTCTCCCCGACGGATGTCGAACGAGATGCCGTCGATCACCTCCCGGCTGCCGTCGTAGGAGAAGTGTACATTGCGGAATTCGATCTTCTCGTGCAGGCCGTCCAACGTCTTGGCGTCGGGCTTGTCCTGGATTTCCGGTTCGGAATCGAGCACGTCGAAGATGCGTTCACCCGCAGCGATACCCTGGTTGATATTGGCGAACTGGTCGATGAACGAGCGCACGGGGCGGGTGATTTGCGAGAATACGGCGATGAAGCCGACGAATCCGCCGGCCGAAAGCGATCCGTTCATGACGAGCGAACCGCCGAAGACGATCAGTACCGCGACGGCCGTCAGGCCGAGGAATTCGCTCATCGGCGAGGCTAGTTGCTGGCGGCGGGCCATCGAGAGCATCAGGCGCGAAAATTCGGCGTTGAACTCGGAGAACTTGCGGCGGATATAGTCGGTGGCGTTGTAGCTTTTGATGACCTTGATGCCCGAAAGCGATTCGTCGAGCACGCTTACCATGTCGCCCATGCGTTCCTGCCCTTTGAGGGCCGGGTGGCGCAGTTTTTTGACGATCCGTCCGATGATGAGCGCCACTACGGGCAGGAACAGGATGGCGAACAGGGACAACTGCCACGATACGAGGAGCATGTAGATCACGTAACCGATAATAAGCAGCGGATCGCGGAAGGCGACTTGCAGCGTGTTGGTGATGCAGTATTGAACCACCATGACATCCTGCGTGATGCGCGACATGAGATCGCCCTTGCGCTGATCGCTGAAATATCCGGCGTTCATCCCCATTATTTTGTTGAACAGATCGTTGCGCATGCGTTGCAGCGATCTGACGCGCATGTTTTCGACCGTCCAGGCGCTCATGTAGCGGAAGAAATTGCTCAACAGGTTCATTACGATCGTACCGCAGGCGAGCAGGAGAAGCATTTTCGACATCGTGAAATCCGTCCCGAACAGTTGCGTATAGACGTAGCTCAACATCTGCGAGGCGTCGATATCCGAGAACGAGAGCCCGTGCACGGGAAAGTCGTAAACGGGTTGGAAAACGTAGGAGTTCTTGTCGTCGAACAGCGTGTTCATGATCGGGAGGATCATGGCGTAGGTGAGCGTGTTGAACAGGGCGTACAGCAGCGCGTAAAAGAAGTAGGGGACGGCGTATTTGGAGATCGGGCTGACGAATCCCAGCAGGCGCATGTATGTTTTGAACATAGATTCCGGATCGGTTATTGTTTCGGGGTAAAGTAGGGGCAAATATAGCAAATTAATCAGGATGTGCAATCCGGCGATCCGATTTTAGGAAAAGAATGTTATTTTTGTAACAGGTTGGAATCACAAAAAGGAACAAATAGATTATGGAAAATTTCAAACAGATCGATTCCGCTGAAATTACCGATAATTTTATCCGGGCCATCGGCCGGGAGTGGATGCTCATCACGGCCGGGAACGGAGAAAGTTGCAATGCGATGACCGCCAGTTGGGGTATGATCGGCTTCATCTGGGGACGTCCTGTGGCACAGTTCGTGATACGTCCGCAGCGTTATACGCGGGAGTTCGTCGATCGGGAGGAGAGGGCGACCCTCTCGTTTTTCTCGCCCGAATATCGTGCGGCTCTCGAATACTGCGGCAGTCGTACCGGCCGTACGGAGGATAAGATCCGCAATGCCGGACTGACGGTCGCCTGTACGGACGACGGAGTGCCTGCGCCGGCCGAAGCACGCCTGATCCTGCAATGCCGCAAGCTCTATGTCGGAAAGATCCGGCCCGAAGAGTTCGTCGATCGCAGGTGCGATACGAAATGGTATCCCCAGCACGATTATCACGAGGTCTATATTGCCGAAATCGAGCGAGCTTACGTGCGGAAGTAAGTTAAGTAGAGATAGGAGCAGGAGGTGAGTAGGGCAATGCCGTCCCGAGTTCGGGCGGCCGTGTGACCGGATAGTTTTTTAAAAAGTCTCGGGACATTTCGTCGTGTTTCGGGGCTTTTTATTCTCTTTATATGGCTTACTCTCCACTGCCCGGAACATACCCGGTATCTTCCAGCAGGTGCGCCCTGTCGTTGGCTGCGGCTACGGCCAGTTGGTCGCAGCGGTTGTTTTCGACCGTATCGGCATGACCCTTGACCCAGACGAAACGGACCTTGTGACGGCGGTAGGAGCGCAGGAAGCGAGTCCAGAGATCGGGGTTCTTCTTGCCGGCGAACCCTTTCTTCTCCCAGCCGAATACCCAGCGTTTCTCCACGGCATCGACCACGTATTTCGAATCGGAGTAGATCGTCACGTCGCTGCCCTCGAACTTCAGCATTTCGAGGGCTACGCAGACGGCCAGCAGCTCCATGCGGTTGTTGGTCGTCAGGCGGTAACCCTGCGACACCTCCTTGCGGAACCGTCCCGATATCAGGACCGCTCCGTAACCACCCGGACCGGGATTGCCCAGGGCCGAGCCGTCGGTATAGATGGTGATTTCCGGCATAGTCGGGTATAAACTCCTCTCTCTGCTGTTGTAAGCCGGAGAGAGGAGTTGAATGTTTCGTGATGAGTTATTTCAAGGTGGCCAGTTGTTCCCGAAGCGCGGCGATCTTGGCTTCGGCGTCGGCCTGTTTGGTCCGTTCGTTGGCCACGACTTTCTCGGGAGCCGACGAAACGAATCTTTCGTTCGAGAGCTTTTTTTGCACGCTGGCGAGGAATCCTTCGAGGTATTCCAGTTCGCCTGCGAGTTTTTTGCGTTCGGCCTCGATGTCGATCATGCCTTCCATCGGTACGAAGTATTGCGTGGTCTTGACGAGGAATCCGACGGCCGAAGGATCTTTCTCCCGGGTGGTTTCGATCTGCGAGAGGTTGCCCATTTTCTGCAGGACGGGAGCGTATTCCGCCGGGTAGTTCTCGTCGGCGATCACCCGGAGCGTCAGGGGGTCTTTCTGCGGAATGTTTTTCTGCTTGCGGACGTTGCGGACGGCCGTTACGACCTCTTTCGTCAGTTCGAACCGGCCCAGCAGCGCCTCGTCTATCTCCCGTGCTTCGGGCATGCGCTGGACCATGATCGACTCGCCTGCCTTGCGGGGTGCCAGGTCCTGCCAGATCTCTTCGGTGACGAACGGCATGAAGGGGTGTAGCAGACGCAGCAGGTCGTCGAAGAAACCGCACGTGGCTTCCAGCGTCGGCCGGTCGATCGGGCATTGGTAGGCCGGTTTGATCATTTCGAGGTACCAGCCGCTGAAGTCGTCCCAGAAGAGTTTATACAGATTCATGAAGGCTTCCGAGATACGGTAGGAGGCGAAGTCCGATTCGACCTGACGCAGCGTCTTGGCGAGCGTTTGCCGGAACCATTCGATCGCCAGACGGTTGTTTTCGCCTTGCGCGAGGGCCGGATCGACCGTCCAGCCGTTGACCAGTCGGTAGGCATTCCAGATTTTGTTGCCGAAATTGCGTCCCTGTTCGCAGAGAGCCTCGTCGAACATCACGTCGTTGCCCGCCGAGGAGCTCAACAGCATCGCTACGCGCATGCCGTCGGCGCCGAACTGGGCGATCAGGTCGAGCGGATCGGGCGAGTTGCCGAGCTGTTTGGACATCTTGCGGCCGATTTTATCGCGCACGATCCCCGTGAAGTAGACGTGACCGAAGGGCTTCTCACCCCGGTATTCGTAACCGGCCATGATCATACGGGCCACCCAGAAGAAGATGATGTCGGGACCGGTCACCAGATCGTTGGTCGGGTAGTAATATTCGATGTCTTTGTTGTTCGGGTGGCGGATGCCGTCGAATACCGAGATGGGCCACAGCCACGACGAGAACCAGGTGTCGAGCACGTCCTCATCCTGCCGCAGATCGGCGAGCGTCAGCGAGGCGTCGCCGCTCTTGGCCCGGGCTTTCTCCAGTGCCTCGTCTGCGTTGAGGGCCACTACGTAACCGCCTTGGGGCAGATACCAGGCCGGAATGCGCTGGCCCCACCAGAGCTGGCGCGAGATGCACCAGTCCTTGATATTTTCCATCCAGTGACGGTAGGTGTTCTTGTATTTTTCGGGAACGAGCTTGATTTCATTTTCCAAGACGGCCTGCGTCGCCGGACCGGCGAGTTTCTCCATCGAGAGGAACCACTGCATCGAGAGTTTGGGCTCGATCGCTACGCCGGTACGTTCGGAATAGCCCACGTTATTGGTGTAGTCTTCGGTTTTCTCCAGCAGGCCGGCAGCGTCGAGATCCTTTTTGATCTGTTTGCGCAGGGCGAAGCGCTCCATACCGGCATACAGCCCTACTTTGTCGTTGATCGTGCCGTCGTCGTTGAAGATGTCGATCGATTCGAGCCCGTATTTTTCACCGAGCATATAGTCGTTCACGTCGTGCGCCGGAGTAACCTTCAGGGCACCCGTGCCGAAAGCGATGTCCACGTACGTATCGCGGAT